>Ga0209518_1004626_pt1 | contig 10891 bp, 11 predicted proteins | sample RifGroB1_FD_183993 | JGI IMG/M metagenome (GOLD analysis project Ga0209518, IMG submission 183993) | Groundwater microbial communities from Rifle, Colorado, USA - Groundwater B1 (SPAdes) (version 2) | ecosystem: Environmental > Aquatic > Deep subsurface > Groundwater | place: Rifle, Colorado... | reverse complement strand
TAAATTATTTTTAAAATACAAGCAATTTTTTACTTTATAACTTATTTTATTCTTTTCCAATAGCTTCAGAGATGTTTTTATAACCATCTTTTTTTAATAATTTAACTAGTCCTAAGTTTATTTCACTTATTACTTGTGGGCCTTCAAAAATCATACCTGTAATGAGTTGTATGAGTGAAGCGCCAGCTTTTATTTTTTTATAAGCATCTTCTGCAGAAAATACTCCACCTACGCCCATAATTACAAATTTACCATTTGTTTTTTTATAAATATTTTTAATTATTTCATTTGATAAATCTTCAACAACTTTTCCACTAAGCCCACCATTTTCTGTTATTAATTTATCTTTAATATTAGCTTTTATTTTAGGATTGTTTCTATCTTTAGTTAAATTTGTACAAACAAATCCATCTATTTTAAATTTTTCTGCTATATTAATAATTTCATTAATTTCTTTTTCATTTAAATCGGGTGCTATTTTTAGGAAAATAGGTTTTGTTTTTGGAATTGATAAAAGTTTATCAAATAAGACTTCAAGTTTTTTACTATCAGTAAATGGTTGACCACCGTACGCATTTGGACAACTTATGTTTATTGTAAAATAATCACCAATGTTTATAAAAGATTTGTAAGCTTTGAAATAATCTTCTATTGCTTTATCAGTATCAGTTGTTTCTTTGCAATTTGTTTTTGCAATACTTATACCTATTGGGATTTTAAATTTTTTATTTTGTAATCTTTTAGAAATAGCTTCACATCCATCATTTTTTAATCCATAGTAAACTGCCAAAGACTTAGATTTTTTTAATCTCCAAAGTCTTGGTTTTGGATTGCCAGAGCAATATTCTCCAGTTATAGAACCAACTTCTTCAAAACCAAAACCAACTTCAGGTAAAATATCAGTTAACGTTGCGTTTTTATCAAATCCAGCAGAAAGACCTATTGGATTTTTGAAATTTATACCAAGAATTTTTTGTTCTAATATAGGATTAGAATATTGGAAAAATACCTCAGTTAATTTTCTAGTTATTATGTATTTACTAAGAAAAATACCGATAGATGTCATATGGTCATGTACATCTTCTGGGTCAAATTTAAAAAATATGGGCTTTAGCACATATTTATAAACTATTTTTAATATATAGTTTCTTATTTTTATTAAAAAATCAAACATATTTTAATACTATCAAAAATATGCTAAAATTAAAAGGTTATGGTAAAACAAAAAGATTATAAAATTAGTGATATAAAAGCAGAAGAAATTAAAGATTCTCGAGGAAATCCTACTTTAAAAGTAAGTGTTTCTGTTGAGGGTATTTCAGATAGCTTCTCTGTGCCTTCTGGGGCAAGTACTGGAGCGCACGAAGCTCATGTTTTAGAGACAAAAGAAGCTATTAAAAAAGTAAATAATATAATTGCTCCAGCTTTAATTGGTAAAGATGTTTTAAATCAAAAAGAGATAGATCAAATTATGATTAAATTAGATGGCACGCCTAATAAAGATAATTTGGGTGGTAATTCTATGATTGGGGTTAGTATAGCTTGTGCTAAAGTTGCAGCTAAAGTTTCTAATATTGAGGTTTTTGAATATTTGCGAACTCTTGCAAAGATCAAGCCTTCGCAACAAGTTCCTTATCTTTATATGAATTTAATAAATGGCGGGAAGCATGCAAACAATGATTTAGCTTTTCAAGAATATCATATTGTTCCAGATACAGAGGATGTGTCAGAAGCAATTGAAATTGGAATAAAAATACAAAATACTTTGAAAGAAATTATAAATAAAGAATTAGGAGCAGAATCATTAGTATTGGGTGATGAAGGGGGTTTTGCGCCTAAAATGAGTGATATTAGAAAACCGCTTATATATTTAACTGAAGCTATAAGACAAAATTATCTTTTAGGAAAAGTTTTTTTATCTTTAGATGTTGCATCTTCTTCTTTTTATAATATTGATAAAGGATTTTATACTGTTGATGGGAAAAATATTTCTAAAGAAGAACTAACGAATATTTATAATTCTTTAATTAAAGAATTTAATTTATTTTCAATTGAGGATCCATTTGATGAAGAAGATTTTGAAGGTTTTAAGGAATTAAGGGATATAAATAATAAATTAATAGTAGTTGGTGATGATTTGACTGTAACAAATAAAACTCTTTTAAAACAAGCTATAGAAAAGGGAAGTATAAATGCAATGATAATAAAACCAAATCAAATTGGTACATTATCTGAAACTCTGGAAACTATGCAGTTGGCTAGAAAAAATAATATAGAACTTATTGTGAGTCATAGAAGTGGTGAAACCGATGATGATTTTATTGCAGATTTAGCTTATGCATTTGGATGTTTTGGTTTAAAAGCTGGTGCTCCAGAAAAACCTGAAAGAAAAGTGAAGTATGATAGATTGATTAAAATATTTAAAATATAATTTTATGAATATAAATCAAGAATCTTTTGTTAAAATAAAAAATGGAGAGCAAAAAATATTTATGGAAGGAATTGAAGAAGATTAAAATAAAAAACGCCTCAAAATGAGGTGTTTTTTATTATGCCTGGCTTCAGCTTAGGTGTACCTTAGCTGAACGGGGCTTACGCCCACAGGCACATAAAAAATATAGCACAAAAATACAATAAATGCAACACAATTAAAATTGTGGAAAACTTTTTTATAATTATATTGGTATAATAATTAGTATATGAAAAAAATAATTACACAAAATCATCCACAAGAAGAACTAATGAGTAAAGCAATTGAAGAAGCAAAAAATTCTGCTTCCTTTGGCCAGGTGCGGTTGTGATCAGACCTGTCGTTTGGGCAAAAATGGAAGGTATAGTATTTGGTGCCACAAAAAAAGATGCTCACAGTTTTTCAAAAAATTTACAAAATAAAAAATTTACATGGCGACAAATTAATATTTCCTCAAGATATATAATTAGAAAAAGTAATTCAAAAATAAAACTTGTTAAAAATTTTATGAGGCAAGAATGTTATCAACTTTTTAGTTTTGCAAAAAATAATTAAAAACAGATTATGTTATAATTCTAATATGACAAGTAAAGCACAAATTGTGGCGACCATTGGGCCAGCGACAAAAACTAAAGAAATAATTAAAGAAATGATAGAACATCAAATGGATGCGGTTCGTTTGAATTTTTCATGGGGAACTTACGAAGAGCATGCTGGATATATTAAAAATATTAGAGAATGTGCAGAAGAGGCTAGAAGAAAAATACCAATTATTCAAGATTTATCAGGTCCAAGAGTTCAGGAAAAATCTGGTCATGAATTTAAAGTTGGTACACAAGAGATAATTACAGAAAAAGATTTAGCTGATTTAAAATTTGGTATTGAACAGGGGATAGATTATGTTGCTATGTCTTATGTTGGAAATGCAAATGATATTTTAAAACTAAGAGAAAAAATGCAAGAATTTGGCAAAGTTATTCCAATTATTGCAAAAATTGAAAGAAAAGTAGCATTAGATAATTTAGATGAAATTATAAAAGTATCAGATGCAATTATGGTTGCAAGGGGTGATTTAGGAAATGAAATTCCTCTTGAACAGATTCCATTTATTGAAAAGGATATAATTGAAAAATGTAAAAAAGCAGGTAAGACGGTAATAGTAGCTACTCAAATGATACTTTCAATGACTGAAAATATATTACCCACTCGAGCTGAAATTACGGATATCGCTTATGCGATAATAAATGGAGCGGATGCAGTAATGCTCTCCGAAGAGAGTGCTTCTGGGAAACATCCATTAGAAGCTGTTGAAATGATGGAAAAAGGAATTTTAGAAGCAGAAAAACATTTACCAAATGATTTTAAAATAAACCCACTTTAAATTTGTGCGGCTGGCGAGAATCGAACTCGCGCCCGATGCTTGGGAAGCACCAGTTCTACCACTAAACTACAACCGCATATATAAAATATATCTTTGTTTTTATTTTTGAGCAAGTATGATAAAATTAAATTATTAAAAATTAATGTGTCGCGTTAATTTGACTTACACGACATGATTCCGCAGAATCAAAATATTATGAAAAAAGTAGAAATATATTCAACACCAACATGTCATTTTTGTCATATGGCAAAAGATTTTTTTGATGAAAATAAAATAGCTTATACAGAATATGATGTGGCAAGTGATTTAGAAAAAAGAAAAGAAATGGTTACTTTAACAGGGCAAATGGGTGTGCCTGTGATAGTCATAGATGGGGATTGGGCAGTTGGATTTAATAAAACTGAAGTAGCAAGAAAGTTGGGACTTATTTAAATTATTTTGTGTCCTCGCCGGGAGTCGAACCTGGATCAGCTCGTTAGGAGTGAGCCGTTCTATCCATTGAACTACGAGGACATATAATTAATCTAACACAAAAAAGCCAATTTTTAAAATTGGCTTTTTTTATTGTCTATGCTAAAATACTCCTATGAATCCTGAAGAAAAGCAATTATTACAAGTTACATATGAACTTACTGAGCAAAATAATAAAATGCTTAGACATATAAGACGTTCACAAAAAATAGCTTCTTTCTTGCGTTTTATATATTGGATAATAATTATCGGCATAGCTGTTGGATCTTTTTATTTTTTGCAACCATATGTTGATAATATAACAAAATTTATAAAGGATTCTGGCACGACTTTTAATAGTATTAAAAATGTTTTACCAAAATAAGCCGAGGTAGCTCAGTAGTAGAGCATTCGCCTGAAGAGCGATGGGTCGGCAGTGCGATTCTGCCCCTCGGCACATATAAACAAAAAACACCCTTCGATAAGCTCAGGGTGTTTTTTGTTTTTTATTTAAATTGATTTTATTTTTACACTAGTTTTTTTATCTTTATCTATCTTTTGGAGTTTGATTGTAAGTAGTCCATGTTTTTCTGTAGCTTCAGATTCTTCTGGTTCTATTTCTTGTGGGAGAAGAATAGTTCTTGAGAATGCACCCCAATATAATTCTTTAGCAAAATAATTATCTTCTTCTATTTTTCTACTTTCTTCACGCTTACCACGAATAGTTATCATATCTCGCGCAATTGTGAGCTCTATATCTTCTGGTTTTACACCAGCTATCATTGTTTGAATTATTATTTCTGTTGGTGTTTGATATACATCAACAGTAAGTTCTGCTTCTTCATTTTCTTCTTCCATCCAGTCATTACCTTTATCTTCTTTTACAGACATTTTTTTAATAGCGTCTTCATTTTCTTCAGCACGAATACTTCCTGTTAATTTTTCAAAAAAACTTCTTTTTTTATTTTGCATAATCATATTTTTTAATAAACAATATTAACTTTTTTACTCATTCTCCTTATCTTTTCAAAAAGTAACATAATAATAATTGTGACGACCCACAAGAAAGCAAAGACTCTTAAAAAATTGCTTCCATTATTCTCCATTATAAAAAAATTAAAGACACTATGCAAGGAAATAGCGAGGATAAGTCCAATAAAAAAGTACCATTTCTTTTTTATTGGTTCCATATTAAAAGAAAGTCCTAATGCAATACCTATAATTCCACTTGAAACAGCATGTAAAAGGGTAGACCCAAGAAACCTTAACTGTCCCGTTAATAATCCTACTGTTGCTTGATTTAGAGTTAATGGTTTTATTAAAAATAGTGAATTTTCAAGCGCAGCAAAGCCTAATGCTACTGTTATCAACAAAATTGGCCAATCTATAGGTTCTTTAATGTGTGCAGTTCTATATAAAATAAGCATAGCTGCGAGGTATTTTATTATTTCCTCAACACTTGCCCAGCTTATGATTTGTAATTGATGTGAACTTATATTTGATTGTATAAATTTTTGTATAGGTAATACAAAGATGACAGATAACATTCCTATAATAAAACAAATAGTTAAAAGTCCCTTTGGTTCAGGTTTTTCTTTGTTTTCTTTTAACCAAAACCAAAGCCAAAATAAAGCGGGGACTATGCCACCAAAGAGTGCTATAAATAAAATTTTTGGATCAGTAGTCATTTTTTAAATAGGCTTGTCCTGAGCTAGGTCGAAGGGCCATTTCTCAACCATTAATAATTTTTTATTTTCAGTTGGGAACATAGACCAAACTTCTTCCGTTATGAATGGAACAAATGGATGTAATAATTTTAATAGCAAACTTAATTGTAGATACAACAATGCTTTTGCTGAATCTGCATTATTATTTTCAGATATTTTTTTCTTTGAACGTTCAATAATTATATCTGCAAAAGTATGCCAAAAATAATGATATAGCTTTTCAGCTACAAGAGAAAATCTAAATTCATTCATTTCTTTTGATACTTCTTTTAGTAAATCTTCTAATTCTTTTTGTGAAATACTGTCTTCTTCATCAAGAGAAGGTAGATTGTTTATATCTAGATCATTTATTTTTTCTAAAACGAATCGTGAAGCATTCCATATTTTATTTGAAAATTTTGCATAACCACGAATATCATTTTCATTTAATTTCAAATCATTACCAGGAGTATTTCCTATGATCATAGCTAGACGTAGAGCATCATTTCCATATTTAGAAATAATATCTAGTGGATCTATCGCTTTTTCTCCAAGGGATTTTGTCATTTTCTTACCATCAGCAGTACGAATCATTCCATGTAAATATACATTTTTAAAAGGTATTTCTCCTAATAAATATTGTGACATTAGAATCATACGAGCAATCCAAAAGAAAAGTATATCATGCCCAGTTTCTAGCATTGTTGTTGGGTGATAATTTTTTAGATCTTCTGTTTTTTCTGGCCAGCCAAGAGTTGAAAAAGTCCAAAGTCCAGAAGAAAACCATGTGTCTAAGGTATCTTCGTCTTGTTTCCAACCTTCTTCTTTAGGAGCTTCTATATTGCAATATATTTCATTATCACGATACCATACAGGGATTTGGTGTCCGTACCAGATTTGACGAGATATACACCAATCACGTAAGTTTTCTATCCAATTAAAATAAACTTTTTCAAAATGATTCGGTAATATTTTTATTGTTTTATCATGCACAGGCTCAAGCATAAGCTCTTTTAAACTTTTGTTTTGACGAGAAGGTATTTTTTTATTTACATCTATAAACCATTGAAGTTTTGGTAATGGTTCAATCACAGCGCCTGTTCTTTCAGCTGTTGAGACATTTTGATTTATTTCTTCTTCTTTTTCTAATAAATTATTTGATTTCAACCATTCAACTATTATTTCTCTAGCTTCAGTTGTTTTTTTATTTAAAATACGCTCATCTCCAGCAGTCATTTTTGCAAATTCGTTTATAATTTGTGGGCGAGGTAAATCATGTCTATCAGCCATTTCCCAGTCAATCATAGAGTGTGCTGGGGTTACTCCAAGTGCTCCAGTACCAAAAGCAGGGTCAACTTCTTTATCAGCGATTATTTTTATTTCTAATTTTACTCCACAAAAATCTTCTATTGTATAAGTTTTTCCAACGTATTCTTTATAACGAGTATCTTCTGGATGTACAGCTACTGCAACATCACCAATTTTTGTTTCAGGACGACTTGTAGATATTGAAATAGGGAAGTCTTTTGAATATTTAAAAGTATAAAATTTTGCTTTTCTTTCTTCATAAACAATTTCATCATCGGATATAACTGTCTGTCCTTTAGGATCCCAATTTACAATTCTATTTCCACGATAAATTAATCCTTCGTCGTACATTTGCTTAAAAGCTGTTTTAACTGCAAGATTTCTTTTTTCATCTAAAGTAAAAGCTTCGCGCGACCAATCAAGAGAGGCTCCCATTTTTTTTGCTTGATTTATGATCGTATCATGTGAATCTTGTGCAAATTTTCTTACACGATTTAAAAATTCTTCACGTCCAAGGTCACTTTTTTTTATTCTTTCTTTTTCTAAAATTTTTTGAACTTTTGATTGTGTTGCTATCGCTGCATGATCTGTCCCAGGAAGCCACAATGTTCTAAGCCCTTTCATTCTTGCATGACGAATCATAATATCTTCTATTATGAGCATTAAAGCATGGCCTGTGTGTAGATTGCCAGTAACATTTGGAGGAGGTAAAACCATTGAAAAAACATCTGCGTCTTTATCGGTTATACCTTTTTCTATACAAACATCAGGATTAAAAAAACCACTTTCTTCCCAAAGTTTAAGAATCTTTTCTTCAGTTTCTTGCGGTTCGTATGGTTTTAATAACTTTTCATTAATTTCCATACTTAAATAATATCATATAATATAAGTATTTTCTACTTAAAATCGTAGATTTCCGTTTGCTTTTATTTTTGGTGATTTAGGAATTTTTCCATTTTTTGATAAAAATTTAAAATATCCGACAATTCCTATCATTATTGAATTATCAGTAGAAAGATTCTTTTCTGGGAAAATTAAAGTTTGATTATTTCTAATCATTTTTTTCATTTCTTTTCGTAAATGTTTATTTGAAGATACTCCACCTGCTACTATTACAGTTTTGATATTATGTTTTTCAATAGCTTTCTTTGTTTTATGAACCAAAGTTTCAACAACTGCATTTTCAAATTCACATGCAATTTCTTTTTTTATTTTATCATCTAGTTTTCCAATTTTTTTAATTAAATAAAGTACAGCTGTTTTTAATCCAGAAAAAGAAAAATCAAAATTCTTACTATGAAGCATTGGGCGGGGAAGCTTAAAGTTAGCCGTAGTATTTTGAAAACCGCACATATTTGCCTGCTGGCAAATTGCTATGCTCGGCTCGTCAGCCTGCGCAATGCTTTTCAAAACACTACGGCTAACTTTTTGAGACTTTCGTGATTCTTCTGCTAATCTAGAAATCTCTGGTCCACCTGGATATGGAAGTTCGAGCATTCTTGCAACTTTGTCAAAAGCTTCTCCAGCTGCGTCGTCTAATGTCTCTCCGATTATTTTATATTTCATCCAGTCTTTGGATAATACAAGTTCTGTGTGTCCTCCAGAAACAAGGAGAGAAAGAATAGGGAAGTTGATCAGAGGAATTTGGAATTTGCCTTTATTTTTTCCAAATACAGAAAGTATGTGTCCTTCCATATGGTTAATTCCAATTACTGGAACGTTCCATTTTTTAGAAAGTTCTTTTGCGAAAACAATACCTGTCCAAAGGGCTGGTTCTAACCCTGGTCCTGAAGTTACTGCAATTAAGTCTATTTGTGCGAGGTCTTGCCTCGCACTTTTTGAAGTTTTTTCTAAAAGAATTGGTAGGTTTTTCATGTGTTCTCGTTTAGCGAGCATTGGGAATACGCCACCAAATGGCGCGTGAATTTTAATTTGTGAATTTAAACTATTAGCAAGAACTTCAAAAATAGGGTTTTTCCCACCTTTTATTTCTAAAACACTTATTCCAGTTTCGTCGCAGGATGTTTCTATTGAAAGAATCTTCATAAAACATTTATTTTATTTTTTCTTGAATTCTTTCGAGAGCGAGGATGAATGCGCCACGGCGGAGGTCTGTATTTAATTTTTTTGCTTTTGCTAAGATTTTTTTAGCAGAATCATCAAGCATTGGTTGTAATTTATCGAACACTTCTTTTTCACTCCAATGTTCACCTTTAAGGTTTTGATCCCATTCGAAATATGACACTGTCACACCTCCAGAATTTGCCAAAATATCTGGCACTATTGGAATATTTTTTGAGAATAATATTTCGTCTGCTTCAGGTGCTATAGGGCCATTAGCAAGCTCTAAAATCGCTTTAGCTTTGACTTTGTCAGCATTTGCACTAGTTATCTGATTTTCAAATGCAGCAGGGATTAGAAGGTCACATTCTGTCTCTAAAAGCTCTTCATTTGTTATATCTTTAGAATCTCCAAATCCTGAAAGGGAACCAGTAGTTTTCTTGTATTCCATTAATTTTTCAACATCAAGACCATTAGCATTATAAATTCCACCTTTTGAATCTGAGATAGCTACTATATTGTGTCCCGCTTTACTCCAAATAAGTGCTGCGTAACTTCCTGCGTTTCCGAAACCTTGAATTGCGACATTGCATTTTTCAGGTAAATTTAATTCTTTTTTAAGAGCTTCAAAAACAAAGAATCCACCTTGAGCTGTAGCTGTACCTCGGCCTTCTGAACCTCCTTTATCAAGAGGTTTACCTGTGATCATTGCTCCAGTTGTATCTCCTGTAATTTTTTGATATTCATCATTCATCCAAGCCATTATTTCTGGAGTGGTATTTACGTCTGGTGCTGGGACATCTTTTTTTGGTCCTAAAATATCCGAAAGTTTTTGAACCCATCCGCGTGAAAGTCTTTCAAGTTCTCCTTTAGACAACTCTTTTGGGTTAACTGTGATTCCGCCTTTTCCTCCACCCATTGGTATGCCAGCGACAGCACATTTAAGAGCCATCCAAAATGCGAGAGCTTTAACTTCGTTTATTTCTGTCTCTTGGTGATATCTAATTCCACCCTTGTATGGCCCGAGCGCATTATTGTATTCAACTCTATAACCTTCGAATATTTTTGTTGTGCCATTGTCCATCTTCACAGGAATAGAGATTCTTATATCACGGTCTGGTTGACGTAAACGAGCAATAAATTCTTCACTAAATTTTTTTGCTTTATTTATATTGGCGACTTTGTCTAGCTGAGACATCGCATTTTGAAATGGGTTTTGCATAAAATTAGGTTTTAGTTTCTAGTGACTAGGTTCTAGTTTTTAGAAATAATAATTATTTTTTAATAAGGTTCTCATTATATCCCAAAGTAAAATTTTTAACAAAATTTACTACGGGACTACGCAGGAAAGTTTTCTAATATTTCAAGCTCTTCTTTTGTATTTGCTCCTAATGCTTCGTGAGGTTCTATCGTTATTGTTTCTATTTTTTCATTATCTTCTCTAGCTATATGTAATAGATCTGTTAAATAATATTCTTTTTGAATATTTTCATTTTTTATTTTTTCTAGATTTTT
>Ga0209518_1004624_pt1 | contig 10894 bp, 7 predicted proteins | sample RifGroB1_FD_183993 | JGI IMG/M metagenome (GOLD analysis project Ga0209518, IMG submission 183993) | Groundwater microbial communities from Rifle, Colorado, USA - Groundwater B1 (SPAdes) (version 2) | ecosystem: Environmental > Aquatic > Deep subsurface > Groundwater | place: Rifle, Colorado... | reverse complement strand
AGTGCGAAGGTCGTTGTCGAGAGTTTCCACGTCACCCCATCGACCGCCAGTTGCGCATAATAGGTCGTTGCACCAATCACCGTCCCCGCCGAATCTAGCCACCCCGAAATCGTGTAAGCCTGATTCTTGACAAACGCTTTCATCGGCGTCGCGGCGATGGTCTTGGTGCTGGTATCTAACGTCAAGGTTCCGCCATTGCCTGTGATTCGCAACCGAAGGGCAGAGGTCTGCCCGTGATCCGTGACAGAGAAAAGCCATCGAGGAAGGTTCGCCTGGGGCCACGTCGAAAGGGCGGTGAACCTCACCAGAAATGTCAGCTTATCGGGTCGGAGATATAAGGTTTGGAATGCCATCTCATTGTTGATAATGTGCCTGCCGAACCCAAACACCGTTGATATAATCGTCTGCCCGCCCGCCCCTCGGTCGACCACCGTCCCCCAGGGTGCCTTCCCCGAGACCGAATTGATTGCGGTCGCTCGGTTGTACGCCCCATTCCATTGAAATGCCCAATTCCCATAAACCAACGAGGCTCCCGAAAGCGATGAAAGCACCGTCATCTTGAGATCGCCTGGCGCGTCTCCAACTGGTAAATCAAATAGGCGTCCATTAATCTTCGTCACGAAAGAGGGCGTCAATGCCTCCCAGAAAGAAATCGTCGTTTCAAGGGTCAGGCTCACATCGAGGGTGCGAGCAGGTTCAATCGGAATGCGGACTGCCAACAGCCGAACCGCAAGCCGTCGATTCTTCAGCTTGTCCACCAGGTAACAGGGGTCCGAATGAATCTGACTGACAGCCGCTTGAAGTAAATCCAACTCCGAAGCCGTACCCGCAACGGTTGAGCCTTGTAATTTGCCAGCGAGCACATACCGAGATTTCTCTGAACGTACGGCGCGGGGATCGACAGTTATCCCATCTAAGCCCGGCACCTTACGGGTCGGGATTTCATTCTCACGGTCAAAACTCACCAGTTCAAAGTTGTCTGGGAAGTCGTAATAGTAGCCAGCGCCTTCAATACGCCAGCTCGAGCCTGTAGTCGTCGTTTGGGTTGGCATATAAGCACTTTCGAGAAAATCATACGAGTGTACAGTCAGTTGGCCCTGTTCAGTCGTTGGGGGCGTTTTTTATTTCGATAAAAGGGTACCAGAAGTTGTGTGAAGATCCCATACAAACAACTAGCTGTTGTTTTTCTGGTCCTCCATGCATATCCATGAAGAACCCGTAGACAAACTTCCCTGTTTTCTTATCCAAAATCATACGGGGTTGATTATATATAGTGGGTGTTCCGCTGCTTCGTATTGTAGTTTGGGTTGGCATGGGTTATCATCTTTCTGGGATTCGTGCTGTATTGCTTCGAGGCTTTTGCTCATCTAAGTACCTCAAATAATTTGCCAAAGCTGATGCAGTTTCAAACTCACGACAGGATTCACGCTGCGAGGGATGGCATAAGATTTTGATACCCCACCAATCTGCCACTCCTGCCGCTTGAATGGCCATTTGCGATCCCCCAATGAGAACGCCGGGGAGTAGTTCTTGCCTGAGCAAGTTATAGGCCTCTTGGTTCAATACCAATCCATACATTTTTCTGCCCCTTTCATAAATCCCCGTCTCTCCAGGGTGTCACGCCTGCGCTATAATCCCATTCTGCGCTCAGGGCTTCTTCTGCTGACGTTTGCAGGTTCTATTGATAGTAGGGGATGACTCCAACTCCCTTCATGCCTTCCGCTTGATCGAGAATCGCAGTGTGCGGAGTTGCTCGGCACTACCCCATCCCCGTGGGAATCTCTTATGAAGAATTGCGGATTGCGGACCCAAGGTCCGCAATCCGCAATCGAGACGTCCGAAATCCGAAATCCGCAATTCCTTAATATCTCTGTTTCCGATAGTTGAAGGTTGCTGTCATGGGCCTCTTGCTAAATACCGTTTCCTTATTGCTCAGGGAATGCGCATAGTTGCCGCCGAGCTCAAGGAACACGGCATTATGGCGATTAGCACCGTTAATCAGGGTTGGGCTTTGGGAAGATGGAATAGACCAATGATCGATTCGTTCTGTCTCACTATCCAGCACAAGATAGTCTAACGTCGCAAGGGTTGAGGCATAAGAAACCAACTGATGCTCAGGAGATAGCTTCCGTCGAACCCCACCCTCGCCCATGTAGAAAGAATCCAAGAGCCCCTGTTGGAAGAAATGTGCCTCTTGCATAATGACATAAGCAGGATTGACGCCCGACCGATTGAGCCCAAAGTTAACACGGTTCAAGGTTGAGACCGAGAGCGTGGCGAAGGTTGCAATCGCACCAATCTGGTAGTCGTTTTCAAATAAACGCGCTTTGATGGTAGATGAGGATACGTCTACATAGCCGGCTATCTGTAAGTCTTTATTGAGAGCATAAGCCGTCACCGCACCCCCGACCGTCCCCGCGTTATTCCCAAAAACCCATCGGTTCGTTGCGAGTGAGAGTTGATAATGCGTCTTGGTTGCCAGAGATGTTCCCTTATTAAAGTCAAACAGTACCCGCGTCGATTGGTTGGCCCAGCTATTGTTTGCCCTCAACCTCACAATGAAGCCGAAGGGACTCCCCCGTTGAATGAGGCTTGGAAATGATACCCCGCCTCCAGCGAAGTTACGTCCCACTCCACGCTCCGATGGACGGACTACGGGAAATTCCGTTTGGATTGACACAATCTGAGAGAGGTCTGGGCTAATCGGCACCCGTTTCGTGACTGCCATTTCATCAACCGTGAAGTTTTGGCTGGAGAGCGCAACCATCTTCCAATGCCCCGTCAAATCGGTCCCTGTTCGGAAATAGAGTTGCTTGCGGGTGAATGAACCCAATTCTGGGCCCGTCGCTGTTGATAGGAAGGTCAAGGTCGTTGCACCATCCGTATTTGTCAAACTCGCAACAGAAAAGCGAAGTTGCGCTGTCCCCGCAACGGTTCGGATAAAGCCTGATGCTTCATACCATATCGTTCCTAATGTCGTAATGGGGTGAGCCAAACCATCCAGTGTTCCAGTCGTTGCCAATCGTAAACCGCTTGAATCCTGATAGTAGACGCCGGTATCCAGTTGAAGGGTGGCAGGGGATTTGACCTTTGCCCAATTTGTTTTCTCTTTTCCCTGCCCCTCAGTCATCACAGAAGGGTAACACCAAAAGACATCGGCATACGTCCTCGCATTCCCAGAGAAGCGACACTCTAATTCATGAGTCAGAGAACCAGCGGTATTATGGACGGGAACTATCATCTCATATTGATTCCAAACCGAATCATTGGGGATGAGGCGCGGGCTAAAGGATGAGGAATTGGCTAAGTCTACAATAGCAACCTGAAAGCCTGAGCCTTCACTTTTTGTTGTTGCGCGAAATCCCAATCTCACAAACGTATTCCGCTCCACAAAGAAACGACGCGATAATCCAACTCCTGCTGTACCTGATTGAATAAAACGGGCTTTCGTGTTTTTATAGATAGATTGAGTCGCTGTTCGCAATACATTCGCAGTTGGATTCGGGTCCCAGCTATTGAATTGAGACCACCCCGCCGCTTGTGGGAGATCGCAGTCGGGGTCGACCACCAGATTATTGCTAATCACAATCTCCCCAACGGTTCGGACGGGAGAATTGGTTGGCGTCAAATTATTGGGACTCGCTGCGGAATCTGTCCCTAATGCCCCGGCGGTGGCATCGGTCAGCTTCCACCACCCATCCTCGACGCGGGTTGTTGCATAAATATGTGCCTGTAAAGAGGTAACAGTTAGAACCAATGCGGCGCGTCGCGCGGGGGGGCCTGATGAGATGAAAGTATTAGCGGCTAACCCCCAGAAATGGACATCTCGGATAGAACCGATGAAGGGATTGCCTCCATCAGATTCCGCACCAATCCGAAAGTTCTGGGCATTCGTCAGTGTTACCGTGTGAGTACCACTGGGTGTCCAATCTCGGTATCCATCGACACAGAGCTCCTGTCCGATAGTCGAGCCTCTGGGATTCGCAACATAAACATGGTGCCAATTTCCATCGTTGACCGAGGTGCCTCCAGTGAGCGTTTGAGTCGTTGTCCCATTGCTGATCGAGAAGTTGACTTTTCCAGCCGTATCGATGTACAAAACATAACCCGCCGAGCCAACCCCATTCCCTTTACAAACAATCGTCTGTTGCGCACCACTTGAGGTCTTTATCCAAGCCCCGATTGCGATATGCCCTGTCGTCACGTCTAGGACATTGCCACCATCGAAATAGTTAGTTCCGTCAAGGGTTGCATAGATGCCTAACTCCGTCAACCGTGCGATGTTCCCACCCGCTCCATCATCGACAGGCACCGAAGTTGCTGTCGGCACACCGTTGATGAATCCATAGACAAAGAACCCGCTCACCTTATCCCAAATCAGGATGGGCTGGTTATCCACAAATTGCGTACCACTTCCTCGCGTTGTAACAGCCGATGCCGCTATCGCTGTAACGGGGAGCGTTAGGTCTCGGTTGCTCCCCAACGCCGTTTCCGAAACCGCCCCGCTATTGTTCATCGGGAAGTAGACAAGCGGAATTTGTGTAATGACATCGGGGAGAGGATTCCCCGTTCCGCTGTTATAGAGGCTGGCAATTTCCGCCGTTGACAACGGGATGTCGAGTATGCCGAAGTCGTCAATGTAGGCAGCGTCAAACTTCTTTGTTAGAGCGGAGTCGGTTGTCAGATAAAGCGTGGTGCCGGGCGTTCCCGTTAAGTAGCTCGTAATACCCGTCCCCGCCGTCCCGTTGACCCAGATCGCCAGTTTACTGCTTGCCCCATCAAGATTCGCTCCTGGACGCGAATCCCAGCTTGCTACAATGTGAAAAACATCATTCACGGCGAATGCACCCGGATTGCGGAATGCCGTATTGGTTCCATCGCTTATCTCAAAGCGGGTTGACCCCCCATTCCACTGTACCTTGAGCTCATTTGATGAACCGCCATCACAGAATAATACCCGCGTTGTGGCATCCGTGCTGGCAAAAGAAACTTTTACCCAGATGTAGATACTTCCCTGATTGCGATTGATTCGATCTGCGACGACGGACAGCGGCGCACCCCCATCAACCATACTGGTGAACGTGAACCGTGAGGAAGTCTTTATCCCATTCCCGAACTTGCCCGTCACGAAAGAAAGATCGACAGAAGTTAGCACGTTTGAAGAAACGCCAGCAAATTTATCCCAGATTTGCTTCCCTGCCCGATTGCTAATCCCCTCCCCCTCCATGTGATCCATTTGAACGGAGAGCGACCAGTTGGACTTTACCAGCGTCGGCCTTGCTAACGGACCTTCGATTGTCATGACAGGCTTGGAATAGGTGTTCCCTATCGGCAAATCAAAGTAGTGCTGGCTTGAGCCTTTCGTAACCGTCAATATCCGATCTTCCCAATAGGGAATATCCGTTGTTTGGAAGAACAGATTAACTAAAGCCATCCGTGCTGGGTCACGCGGAATCTCACTCCGCTCCAGTTTGACCTTGATGCGTCGGTCTGCGTCCACATTGACAAGATAGACTTCAGCTCCTGGAGCAGAGACGGCTGCCATGAGCTTATCCAACTCCGCTAATGTATTGGCAACGCTATCCTTTTGGATAATCCCTGTCAAGAGGTGCGTCGTAACACCCCTTCGGTTATACCCGCCTGGCGAGCGCACTCCGTCCCCACGATGGACAGGACGTCCATCAATCGCTTGAGAGCGGTCATACGAACGGAGATCGAAGTTATCTGGGAAGGTATAGGAGAAGCCTGAACCTTCCACGCGCCATGTATGAGGCATTAGAATCACCTATAAAAACACGGTTATCGTCATGGTTGCTACGCCTTCGCCCATTTCAATCGTAATGGGCATATTGACGGGAGATGGAGCAATATTTAGGATTTCAGAAAGGATTTTCTTACCCTGATTCATAATCCCCTCGAAAGAATCCTCATTGATATGATAACGCCCCTTTTTATCAGATTCTGGGATGCTTCTTGCCCAACGTTGTGAAAACAAATGATGATATTGGTAATCCTTGAGATTCTCTGCGTTTATCTGAACTGGAATCAAAAAAATATGATAATCTTTTGGCATTTCATCAATAACTTGCTCAATCTCAGGCGTCAATAAATTCGCATCTTGTAAAGATTGGACAAGCCGAAATGCCGTTGTGTGTATTAGTTGTGGATCTATTTCCCTGAGATTCATCTAAGTCCTCCTAATTGAATCTTGCCTTGTGCTGCCAATTCCTCTAGCTCATCCCCTGGATCATAAATACCCGTTTTACCCACTGTGTACTGTGTCTTTTCGGCATTCAATCGCGCATCCTCTAATTCATCTGGATTAAAAATAGGCATCAGGTCTTTGGCAAATGTGTACTGTGTCTTTTCGATGGTCAACCGTACATCCCCTTTGAGCATATCCAGCAGGCAGATAATGTCTGCCCGTTGCCCACCAGAATCTAGCGGGACATCAAAGGTGAGTTGCGCCGATTCATACTTTGCTAACTCGCCATCATTGCCATACTTTGCTGGTGAGATTTGAATCTTCATTAGTTTTGCGTCCATTTTTCACCATTCTATTGAGTAAATCTATGATAAAATCATCTCGGTCTATCGGAATATCTAGCTCCCACGTTGGCTCCACGCTTTCAAGCCATGTCAGAGAATCAAGGACTAGCTGCCGATGAGATTCTCCATACTTCGTAACATACTTTTCAATTTCTACTTTTGCATTCATATTTTACCTTAGTGGCAATCCTCTATCCAATAATTCGTTTATTGCCGCCCTTGAATTTTGACGCATTCCATCATAAAGAACAGATACAGGAGTCTTAGACGCTCGAATTGAATCCGCCTCCATATTGCCATAAATCTCCGACTTTTCTTCATAGTCCTCAAAAATTAGGATTTCTGTACCATTTATCCTAATGATTCTGCCGTTGTCTCTGTCGAGAATAATCGATCGAATCCTATCATGAAGTTCCCGCGTCATCATAAAAAAGGGGGGCTTTGTATCATAAATAAATTGAGAAACACGCAAAAAACAGAGTCCCTTACGTATTGCCTCATCAGATAAAGTATAATTATGTCCACTGAAAAAAAACTGATTCTCTCTACTTACCCGAACGGGAGTATCATCTTCTTGCCATGTTATGAAGCTATCGTCATGAAAATTAAGACCCATAATAAGCACCCTTCGTACCTCTGGGCAGGCCTTTACTTTTTGGCTTGCCACTGCTTTAGCCAATCCTTATCAACCTTTTGCTCATATCCACACTCAAGACACCCTAAACAGAAAGAATGAATAGCGGACGGTATATCACCCTTGAGTTGATGTCCGCATTGAGGACAGAATACCTCAAACGATAACAGTTCTGGTTCCTTGCCTTTGATGATAATCTTGTTCATGCGATTCGCGTCACCCTTCCTCGATTGCCGACAGCCCTTCGGTGGGATGTCAATTCACGTTGAAGTTGCCTATCAATCTCCTCAATGGAAATATCCGTGACCTGTTGCACCTGAATCGTGATACCGCCCATGATTGAAATTGAATCTCCATTTGCTGAGACAAAGCCAGCATCAGGGTTGACGTCCTGATGTTCCATACCTTGAAACCGCGCAAAGTCCGGCATGTTGACCTCTGGCTGCCTCGCAAATCGTGGGATTTGAATGAGCGGACCTTGAAGAATTTCGGATTGCGGATTTCGGATTAAATTCCGCAATCCGAAATCTGCATTCCGAAATTCCCCAGGTTGTGCCTGCGGCATGTTAAGGGCGGGCTGCATAGGGAACATATCGAATTGCGGATTTCGGATTAAATTCCGCAATCCGAAATCTGCATTCCGAAATTCCCCAGGTTGTGCCTGGGGCATGTTAAGGGCGGGTTGCATAGGGAACATATCAAATCCCGGCTTCACCCCTTCTGGCAATTGAATGACTGGCGCTTTCCTTGCGGGTGCCGCGTTCACATCAACTATCGGTTTGCCTTCTCCGTCTTTGCCTGATAAAATACCCCGTATCAACTTCAATTCATCCAGCATAGCGGGGAAGGTTGTGTCTAACTGCTTGAGTGGAGACAATGCCGCCACCAGAATATCCCGCGTGGGCCCTGTAATCTGGGAGATTTGAATCCCTTGCGTTGGTGCTTCTTTGGGCTTCTCGGCTTGCGCAGCTTCTCCTGCCTTGATACCACCCAATGCGACGGGTTGTTTCCCTGCGGGATTGATATCGACCCGAATGGGTCCACCCCGCTTCACGAAAGCGGCTAATTGCATGGCAGGAGGTAATGCGGCAATATCAGCAGGAAGTTGACCTGCATCGCGTAATCGCCTAAACTCTTGGCCTCGCCTTGCTAATTCTGCCTCGGCCGCCTTTCGTTCATCAATAGGCAGATCCGCGCCAAAGGCTTCACCCCCAAGTCCTAAAAAGTCACCAATCCATCCAATAAGTCCCCTAATTGCGTTTGCCAAAAGCTGGATAGGCGTGAGGAGCAATTCAATCGCCTGTCCTAATAACTCAAATAAGGGTGCCAATGGTTCAAGGATGGCACCCAATAAATCAAAGACTGGGCCGAGCGTATTGGCAAGGGCTTTCATGATTGGTTCAAGGATTTTTACCAATGAGCCGAACAATTTACTGACCATCTCCATAATCTGCTTGAATCCTTCAGTCTCCATCAAGAGCGAAATCCCAAAGGCTGTGATTGCCCCCACGGCCCCGCCTGCCTTCCCCCCCTGAATCGCGTTGTCAATTGCCCGAAATGACCGCCCGATTCCTGTGCCAGCTTCTTTGACCTCATTCATGATGGCAGCCATCCCCGTCAACTGTTCTGTGGGTTCCTCTTGGGCTTCTTGCCCAGTTGGAGTGAATGGCATCCCACGAAAATCAACAGGGGCTTCTCGGAGTCCTTGTATATCCCGTAGAGTTTTGGCTGCTGTCTCTAACTCTTTCGGAGACAAATTACTTAAATCAAGTGGCTTTTCTCCTGGTGGGGTTGGAGGCATGAGCCCTTTGAGTTCTCCTCGAATGATTGCAATCCGCTCTTGTGTGCCCGCTTTCGTCAACTCCGTTTTGAGCCTATCGGCAGCCGCATGGTTCTTTACATCTTTGTCAATCGCTTCCTTCTTCCGCGCCAATTCGTGGTCTAAGAGCAGAAGCCGCGCTTCTAATGACTTTCCTTCTGCCTCTAAGAGACTTGCTTGCGCTTGGATTCCTCTATCCTCGATCTCTGCCGTGAATCCCAGAAACACCGCATTCTGCTTCTGGATGTCTTTGATACCGTCATTAATGGTTTTAGTAATCGCATCCCCTGTGACCTTGAACGCATTTCCGATGTTGACCGATCCCTTACCTAAAATCCCAATCAAGGCGGTGATACTGTTCCCTTGCTTTCGGATATTCTCAACATTCTTAATCTGTAACGGCGTGATAATCCCGAATGCCTTCTTCCATGCCTCCGTTTGTTGGGGAATCAGTGGCAAACCATCCACCACCGCGACGCCCTGTCGTTCCAAGAGAACCAAGAAGGTCTGAAGCGATACCCCTGCTGAGGCGTAAGCATTTTCGGCGGCGGCTTGCCAATCCTTAAACTGTTCTATCGAGTTCTCAACCTGCTGATCGAGCGTCTGGGTCTTGAATATCCCTTCAGGAGGTTCTATTGTCAAGCCCCTCATGAAGGGCGGAACAATAGGAGGACGGCGAGTAGGGATTGGGCGCTCAGCTCGTAATATCTCGGCTTGGGGGGAAAAACGCAGACCAAATTCAGGGGGCATTTCGCCTACGCCAGGAACAAATCCTCTTGGAAGTGCCCCTGGCTTGATTGGTGGTTCTTTCCCAAAAGTAATGGGGGGTTGTGCAAATCGTCTCCGTCTTTCGCCCACCGTTTCACCCAAAGGGGCGGGTGGTAAGATAGGTTGCGCCTGTACAGGCCCAGCAGGTAGCGCGGGAACAGGAATCTTCCGAAGTTCTATGTTCTCTTTGAGGAGTTCATTGACAACATGCAAAGCCCTCCCCCATGCCTTGACCCCAGCCGTGACTGCTGGCAATAATTCAAGTCCCGCTTTTTCTAGCAGCCGATTCCACTCATTTTTCATGAGTGCGACGTTATCATCGAGGGTTTTCTTGATGATTTCAAGGGCGTTGTTAGTTGCGCCAGCGGAGTTTTTAATTTCCCCCAAAAACTTAGAGGCGGTATCCGCTTGGTTCCCCGTCAAGGCAAGGGCGGCATTTAAGCCCTCAATCCGTCCAAACAATATGCCCATTGCGTCGACGTTAAGGCCTGTAGTATTTTTTAGGTCGGATAAAAACCCAACCAGTCCTTTGGTTCGGAGAGCGGCCGAATCAAATTGAATCCCCAGTTCCGCCGCTTTCGCTTTTGCCTCATCGGTCGGTTTTAACAACTCAGTAAGGATGCCCCGGACGCCCGTAAACGATTCCGAGAGAGAAAGCCCTGTCAGTGTCAACGCCGCGCCAGAGGCAAGCAAATCATCAATAGATACACCGAGCGATGAAGCCAATGGCGCAACCATACCAATTGAGGAAGCCAATTCCCCAAAAGAAAATTTGCCAAGTTCGACTGCCTTGAAAAACTTATCGGAGATTTCAGTGACCTGGCTCGCCTGAAGCCCGAAGGCATTGGTGACAGAGGAAAGTCCATCGACCGCAATCTCCACAGAGGTCAAGCCCGCTTTGGCGGCATTGGCGGATGCCTCTAAGAATATCATCGCATCGGCAGTATCCGTAATACCCGAGGAGATGGTTTGGTAAAGCCCAACGGAGAGAAGATTTGATTTGGTATTCGCAGCAACGGCGAGATCGCTGACTTGGCGAGTGACTTTCTCGAAGTTTTGCGCAACGTCTTTGGAGATGGTGGCGACGTTCGCCATGTTGGTTTGAAGGCGAGCGGCGGCTTGGG
>Ga0209518_1004623_pt1 | contig 10896 bp, 11 predicted proteins | sample RifGroB1_FD_183993 | JGI IMG/M metagenome (GOLD analysis project Ga0209518, IMG submission 183993) | Groundwater microbial communities from Rifle, Colorado, USA - Groundwater B1 (SPAdes) (version 2) | ecosystem: Environmental > Aquatic > Deep subsurface > Groundwater | place: Rifle, Colorado... | reverse complement strand
TGCGCTCGTTCTGAAAGAAACGAACCACGCTTGTATCGTCATCCGCTTTGAGCGCGTACGTGCCGCTGAAGTTGGAGCAGGGGAGCGCCGAGGCGTTCGAGGCGAACAGAGTTACCATCAGTAAAAAGGCACGTTTCATAAGAATTCCTTTCAGTGAGTTCGTCGATACACTGCTGCTTGTTCCATTTAGCCTGCAGTCCTGAGCTGGGTCAACTCGGTCTGGGCAGGGGGCCTGGCTTGACGCATCCGGTACAATGGCACTGGCACCCCTGCTGCAACTCCGTAGTCAAAAGTTCATATATTAACAAAGCACGAGCGGCTTTATGGAGAAGTTATGCGCAATCCGATTGCAGCTGGGATGAGCCTGATACTCGGAGGAACTTATGTTTGGCTCCGTCGAAAAGGCCAAACCGTCGAAGTTCAGCGCATTGATCGTCGAGCTGCATGAAGCAGCCGGTGAACTTGGAAGATTACGGAGTCATCGGAGACTGCCGTAGTGCCGCGTTGGTTTCAAAGGAGGGCTCGATCGACTGGTGTTGCTTCCAGCGGTTTGACGCTCCTGCAGTCTTCTGCCGATTGCTGGACGCAGAACGAGGGGGAAGCTTTTCCGTTACCCCGCTGGGTCCATTCGAGAGCACTATTTCGTACCTTCCGTTGTCCAATGTTATTGAGAGCGAGTTCACTTCCAAAACTGGAAGAGTCCGGCTGACCGATTGCTTTTCAGTGACCTCAGAGGCTGAAAAGCGCGCGCAGCTTTGGCCGGACCAGGAAATTCTTCGTCGGATCGAATGCGTCGAGGGCACCCAGACAATGCGAATGGTCTTCAATCCTCGACCTAGTTACGGGAAAAAGGGGGTGCGGGTTGAGAAACGTTCAGGCTGGGGCATCAAGTGCATCGAAAGTACGGATCTGCTCCTGTTCCAAACGTCGTTACCTCTCGAGCGTCTCGTCGTTGTTCATGGAGCCGATGGCGATCAGGTTCATGCGGAATTTGAAATTGCTGCCGGAAATCAGATTTGGTTTTCCCTGACGTATTCGGACGAGGGGCCGGCTGTCGTTGCGCCGATTTCCACTGCAAACGATCGCTTGGCCAAAACGCTCGCCTACTGGCGGCAATGGATTGGCCGCTGCAAGAGGGTGGGAGGGCTTCATCAAGACCAGGTGGAACGAAGTATTCTTGCGCTTAAGCTCATGAGCTTTGCACCTTCGGGAGCGGTGATTGCCGCGCCAACAACCTCGCTGCCTGAGGATCCGGGAGGAGTGCGAAACTGGGACTATCGCTACTGCTGGCTTCGTGACGCTTCCATGACCATCCGCGCGCTTGTTTCCACGGGATTCATGGATGAAGCGGGGGCTTACCTCGACTGGATGATTCACTCAACACGGCTGACACACCCGGAACTCCAGGTGGTCTACTCGGTGTACGGCAACACGAAGCTGTCGGTGCGGGAAATTCCGTGGCTCTCGGGTTTCGAGAATTCCACGCCAGTCAGGGTGGGAAATTCGGCGGCGGACCAGTTTCAGCTGGATCTTTATGGTGAAGTTGCCAATGGACTTCATGAGTTGATTTCGCAGCTCAGTCACGTGGATCGGGAAACGCGTCATTTTGTTCTTGGGATTGGCAAGGCCGTTTGTAAGCTCTGGGAGCGCCCTGATCACGGGATCTGGGAAATTCCGGGAGAAAAGGCACATTACACACATTCCAAAGTTATGGCATGGCTTTCTCTCGTGCGACTCAGGGAGTTCGCGCAGAAGATAGGACAGCGTCTTCCGGAAGAGGTGCGTATCGCTGAAGAACGGATTCGAGCTGTGATCGAGGATCAAGGATACAATTCAGCAGCGGGAAGCTACGTTCAGACGCTGGGCGGAGATAAAATGGACGCCAGCCTCCTGGTGCTTCCCTTGGTCGGTTACTGCTCTGCTTCTAGTCCCAGACTGCAGCGTACGATTGACGCCGTTTCTGAAAAACTGTCACGCAATGGTTTGATCTACAGATATCCTCCGGCAAGCGATGGATTACCGGGAGGGGAAGCGGCTTTTGGAATTTGCAGTTTCTGGATGGCCGAGGCGCTTGCCCGGTCAAATCAGCATGATCGCGCTCGTAGTTGGTTCGATGAACTCTTAAAAAGGAAAAACAGCGTTGGACTTTGGTCCGAGGAAATCGACCCGGACACTGGCAGGTTTTTAGGGAATTACCCTCAGGCTTTTACTCACGTCGGGCTTGTCAATGCGGCGGTTCAGATCGAAAAAGCGCGTTTGCGGCAAAATGAAAAGGAGGCGGCATGAATTGGCTGGTTGCGATGACCTGGGGTTTCGCCGCTACAGTGGTCCTGACCACTGTAATGAGCGGATCCAGGAGCCTGGGATGGACCCGCATCGACATGCCGCTCTTGCTCGGATCTATGTTCACGGCGAATCGGGATAAAGCGAAGTGGATTGGTTTTTGGGTGCACCTCGTGAACGGATGGATTTTCGCCTTCATTTACGTGGCGGCGTTCATTACTGCAGGCGTGATGAGCTGGTGGTTCGGGATGCTGATTGGACTGGTGCATGCCTTGTTTGTGCTCGTGGTCGGCATGTCTGTTCTTCCTGGGATGCATCCCAGAATGGCGAGTGAAAAACGAGGGCCCGATCCCACGCGCCAACTTGAGCCGCCGGGCTTCCTTGCACTTCACTACGGAAAACAGACGCCAATCGCGACTATCATTGCGCACGTTGTTTATGGGGGGATTCTGGGGTACTTCTACCACTAACTCTTTCGAAGGGCTTCCACGCTGACTTTCGCAGCCTTCCGAGAGGTGATCTGGCGGCGGCTTCCGGGCAGCACGAACGCGAGGTGGTTGCTCGTATGGAGATCACTGACACTGCTCTATGAGTCTCAATATTTTCGGGTGGTTTTCGTGCCTTGCGGGATCCGCAAGGGCGTCGATTGTCACCCGCTTGAAAACAGAAGCCACTGTTTCTCCTTTGTAGTAGCCCCTAATTCGACAGGGCCACTTGTGCCCAAAAATAAGATATAGGCATAGATCTAGGGATATACACATGTCGAATGGGAAGATTCAGGTTGTTACGGGGGTTCAGCGCCGACGACGGTTTAGCCCGTCAGAGAAAAAGGCCATGGTTGATGAAACCAATGAACCTGGGTGCTCTATTTCAGTCGTCGCACGGCGCAATAACATCACGCCGAGTCTTCTGTTTCGCTGGAAGCGAATGATGGAGGACGGAGCACTGACAGGGGTCGGCGCAGAAGAAGCCGTGGTGCCACTAAGCCAATTCCGTGATCTTCAGAATCGTCTTCGCCAACTGGAGCGCCTTCTGGGCCGAAAAACGGTCGAGGTAGAGATCCTCAAAGAGGCAGTTCAGCTCGGACGTGAAAAAAAACTGATCTCGCGACAGCCATTGCTCGGACTCGACGATTTCACATAAGGGAAGTGGCGCGAGTCATGGATGTTTCCCGATCCAATCTTGCCAATCAGGCGAAAGCCACAGCTGCTTCCAGAAGTCCTTATGCGATGCCCGATGACGTCTGGCTGGTGCCTATAATTCTGGAAATAGCCACAGGAAGGCCAACCTACGGCTACCGGCGCATTACTGTGCTATTGAATCGCAAACTTCTGGAGCTGAAAAAGCCGACGGTGAATCGCAAACGTATTTACAGGATAATGAAGCAGTACCAATTGCTTCTGCAGCGGCATACCGGAAAGCCGACGAGGACCCATGACGGCAAGGTAATCACGCTCCACAGCAATACCAGATGGTGCTCCGATGCTTTTGCGATTCAATGTTGGAATGGAGATCGCGTCCACGTCGTATTCAGTCTCGATACCTGCGACCGGGAAGCGATTCGATATTTGTCGTCGACTATTGGGGTCGATGGAGAAATGGTTCGCGACCTTATGGTCGAGAGTATTGAAGCCCGATTCGGAAGAATCGATAAACTCTCAAACCCGGTTCAATGGCTTTCCGACAACGGGCCCTGCTACACCGCGAATGAAACCATTGCAACCGGTCGGATGCTCGGGTTTGAGATCTGTACAACCCCAGCCTACAGTCCCGAATCTAATGGCATGGCCGAAGCCTTTGTAAAAACTTTCAAGCGGGATTACGTGTGGTTTGGCGACCTGGCCTCGGCACCGAGGGTTATGGAGCAGCTCGCAGGGTGGTTCGAGGATTACAATGAGAGAGCTCCACATAAGGGCCTGAAAATGATGTCACCCCGGCAGTACATGAGAGCCAATCCGGCCACAGTAACTATACAGAAATGCGCGTCTTTATGACGGAAAGGGCGCCATCTGACATTCGCTTTATGGCCATGCTGTTTCCAATAGTTCTGAGATGCTATCGCTACTTGTCAACGCAACGATTGTTTGGTGTAATTCATGTGGAGGTTCTGGATGAAAAAGCAGTTCGTTTGTCTTGCGATGGGTCTACTCATACTATTTGCAGCAGGCTGCGCCACCGCGTCGAGACAGCCTTCAAGTCTTGGAATGACCTATGGTCACGAAGGCGAATATCGGCACGCAAGGTGCCAGGGTACTTTTTCAGCACTTGGGACGCATAAAGACATTTCGCCGGATAAAGTATCGTTGGTTCCCTCATCTACAAACGAGGAGGGTGTCGTGCTTTCCTCGATTCGGGCTGGGAGCGAGTCTGTTGAAATTCGTGTGCAGCAAGGTGTAAACCAAAAGAAAAATGTACTGCGGATCATCCGCGTGCATTACACTCACGCAGGAGCTAGCCGGCCGGGTGCGCCTGACAAGTGGGCATTGGACAGCGCTTCCGCTTCGGGGGATGGTGAAAAGGTCGTGAGCCTTTCCTTTTTCCCAAGCGCCAATGATGGCACTCTTCTGGATTGCGTTTTCGCCGAATAACAATAATTTGCAGGTTTAGCAGGGCTATGAGGGATGACTTTGGCGCTGCTTTACCCGCCGCCGAAATACTCAACCCAAATAGTCAGCCCTCCAGCTCGCTTCAGAACCACTAGGTTGACGCTCGCTCTATTTCCGGAAAGGCAAAGGATTTAGATATAGTGATGGTCCGCTATTGACGGGGCAACTCCAGCGCGTTCGGAATGATCTTCAGAAGATCAGACCACGCCATATTGTCAACGGGGTGCCTGAAGCTTCGGGAGGCCTTCAGATAATCGCGGGTGCGATGAACATGTGAAGGCATGCTTTCCATTCGCAAGGTTCACGGAGATCCGGGTAGCGAGATAGGAACGATAGAAAGGCGTAACGGCGTGAATAGCCGAGTTTTCTTCAGCTAGACTTTGCTCGGTCAACTGATACTATTGACACCTCGAAAGGCATTTCATGGACGAAAAGCTATCCGCGCTGGCGATCAAAACCTGGCTCTTTGTACTCACCGGTCTCATCACTCTGGACGTCGATCTTTCTTGGGCCGCCGATGAAACAAATCGTCAGATCGCACGCACCTACGGCACCTTCTATTTTCAACAGCGTGATTTCGCGCAGGCAACAGCTAAACTTGAGGAACACCTGAGCGGCGATCCTGAAGATTCCGATTCGTGGAATCTGTTAGGTCTCTTGCACCTTGCGAACGGAAAACCGGACAAAGGTTCGCGCGCTTTTTTCAAAGCGCTTGAGAAGACTTCCAGGACTCACGCGAAGAGGGGAATTTACCTCTACAATTATGCTGACGCTTTGAACCGGCAATCACGTACCGAAAACGCGCGATCAGTGCTCCGTCAGGCTGCCAGATTCCCCGGCACGCGACAGCTGGCAGAAGTCGCCCTGAAAGAGCTTCGCCCAGGGGCTCCCTTGGTAAAACGCGAAGCGGAACAGACCTCTGCCTGGTCTGGATCAGTGCTAGTTTCGAGCGGGTACGATTCGAACGTGCTTTTGTTCTCAGAATCCTTGTTATCCGTTGCTCCCAATACCAACACGGCAAGTCCCACGGCTTCCTTGGTTTTCGAGGCCAAGCGGAGCGGAACATTGTGGAGCCAGGGACTGTGGTTAAGAACATTGGCAGGAAGTACGTTGTACACCTCGCCTGATTCCAGACCCTACAATTCAGCTTTCGCGATCATCGGCGTGAATTGGGGGCGCACGGAACCGGAAATTTCGATGACCTCGCATCATTTCGGCACCCAGTTGAACGCAAATTTCCTGAACCTGAATGGCTTCCGATTTCACAATCTCGATCAGTCGCTGACCTGGACCATGAGTTACCCACATGATTCAAATGCTGAATCCGAATGGAAGCTTCCGGTCAGTTATCAAGTTTTCCGTACGGAAACGGGTGATGATCCGGAAAATGACCGCACGGGCTTCGGGATTTCGCCCTCTCTTGCGCATCGTCGCACTCTCGGCCCCGGGAAATTGAGTATCGCTGCACGCCATGAACGGCTATTTGCGAAAGGTAAAAACTACCAGTCCAGGACCTGGGCTCTTCCCCTCCTCTACCAGCTTCCAGTCTTCACAAACACGGCGTCTATTGGCCTGGAGGGAAGCCATGTAAGCTACTCACAATCGAGTGCCCAGCGGAACGATCGAATTTGGCGCCTTAGTTTCGGTCTTGCCAGGAGCTTTTCGAAAGCTCTCTCGGCCTCGCTGGATTACTCGCTTCGGAAGAGTCTTTCGAATGTCGATCTCGCAGCCTACGACAAGCATGCGGTCATGATGACGGTGAACTATGCGATTTTCTAAAATGATCAAACCACTCGGCCTGCTCCTTTTCTATAGCCTATTCGGATCCCCTTATTCCCACGGTGCAGCTGGAAAGCTCGGCTTTGTCGAAGGAGATGTCAGATTAAATCGGGTTCAAGCGCGAGATTACGTGGATGTTTCAGTGGGTGATCTCCTCGAGACAAGGAAGGGCAAGTGCACGATCCTTCTTGCTGGAAATCATGTCATCCACATAGGCCAGGACAGCAGAATCAAGCTCACTGATTTCGTGATGAATCAGGGGCAGGAGAAAACAACGCTGGATCTCGCCTACGGAACGACACGTGCACTGGTGCGCTCGCAAAAATCGCTAAAACGCGCCTTCAACATCCGCGCGCGGGCAGCCACGATGGGCGTCCGTGGCACTGAAGTCTACATCGAAAGTCCTCGTAGCCTTGCAAAACCTCAGAAGTTTCTGACAATTGACGGAGTTGCAGAACTCACGTTTCCGCAGTCCAGAAATGCGCCAGGAGTACAAGTTGCTCCGCAAAAAGTCTTGCTCAAACAAGGCCAAATGATTGAAACATCAGGCGGCTCCGCAGATACAACATCATCATCCAAGCCTCAGGTGCAAAACATCCCGAAGGAAATCGCAAGCGAGATCGCAGCGGCGACCGTCCCCCAATCATCGGAAATCAGAACGACGGAGCAGTTGGCTGCATCCCCAGAGGTCGATGTGGTAACTCCGGCATTCAGCAATGGCATCGCCACGACGCCTGGCTTTTGGGATGCTGTGGCACCCAAGCCCTTCGACCCTATTCTCGACAAGCCGGCAACTATCGCGGTGGACGTCAGGGTGACCAAACAATGAATAACAATGCTTTGATTGATAAAACCATCTCGCTTCTGTCATGGACCTTGTTGGTGACCTTAACTGCTTGTGGCCCGGTTGTTCCGGAAGGCTATCTTAGGGTATCGGTGACCGGTTCAGTGCGAGCCCCCGGCGCTCCTTCACCTTCACCCTTGATGGATCAGCTCATGTTACCTGGAGCTGCGGAGAATTCCCTTCTTGCCCAGTCCTGCCAAGTCAGACTCGCAGTAAGCGCCGAAGTGGCGCCTGGGACAGTTCTCGTGCAACCTTCCTCTCTCGTTGAAATCACAGCAAGCAAAGATGTCGCGACCGCGTTCGCCGGAAATACGATCGTGTCCTCTCTATTAACATCCATCGATGTCCCAAAAGGGAAAGATCGTCGGATAGTAGTTTGGGGAGTCGCCGACGCCTGCAATGGCGTCCCGATCGAGAAAACCCCAGCGCCACTCGTGGGTCCGCTTCCAGCGAAGATGACTTACGCTATCTACGGGATGGCCGAATTCGCGGATTTGACCGGATCCCAGTTCATCGCATTCGATGCTTACGCCGCCGGACCTCTTGCGAACTACGGCGCAAACAACACGGGCCTTACTGGAAGATTTGTAAATCTCGTACTTACGACCTCTATTTCAGGTCTTCGAATTGCCATCTTCGACATCGGTGCAAACCATTATCTGACGGCCTCGCCCAGTGGAATCAGCGAAGCCGAATGGCAGGACGCAGGCCTGAACCCACTCATAAACTGGGATAATGCCAGCGGAAATATCAGGCCCCTTCAGCCCAATCGGAACTATCGTTTCGAGTTCTATTCGGCTTCAGGGCAACTGGTGCAAAGCCATTGTTATAAGACGGCGTACTACCCGGCCGCGAACACTGGCCCTTACACAGAAACTGCCACTTTTTCCGGCACGACGGAGTGTGAATAACGACTAGGTCTAGCCGTGAATCCCTCCAAACAATTTGGCGAACAGACTCTCGGACGCAAAAATCCGACAGCACCTCTGTCAAAGCCGAAAATCGATCAGCTCCAACCAGAGTGATTTACACCTTTCTGATCCAATACCTTCGGATCATCTCCTGATCCACGTCATCGAAGACCTTGTTTTCCAGGACTCCGCCTTGCTTCTCGATGACTTTCCAGAATGCCGAGTTCTCGTCAGCACAAGTAATCAAGATGTCCTGAATTCCGAGCCTCCGGCAGAGCGGAATCGCCTGAGCGAGCATCTCCCCCCGCATAGCCCATGTTCCCGAATCTCGGAGCAATCAGTTTTAATGAAGTCTTCGATCTCTAATATCGATTTGTTTTTGACATGATTAACAGCAACACTCCTTGCACATTGAAAGGAGCTGCTATGAACTGCCCAAGCTGTCCATCAACCAATCTACAAATGACTGAACGTTCTGGTGTTGAAATCGACTACTGTCCTTCTTGCCGCGGCATTTGGCTCGATCGTGGTGAGCTCGACAAGATCCTCGAACGCTCTACCGCTAGCGAATTTTCACCGAGCCAAGGCACCTATCACAACCCCCCACAACACAAATACAAGGAGAAATACCGACACAAAAAGTCGTGGCTGCATGAAATCTTTGATTGATTAGGCACGCCATGCATCGAATACCAGCAAACTTTTCGCGAGACTTACCCTACAAGTTGTATTGAGAGCTACGCGCACAAGCTTCCTCCGTAGCGGGGTTTGCTGGTATTCGACCTATTCTAAGCCGTGCTACGAAGGAACTGCCCCAGTTGACGCCCCATTTAGTCAAGAGAGAAACGCGCAAATATCTCCTCCGCAATAGGAGTGGCAATGCGGCGTTTCGCTTTCATTAGCCAAATTTCATCAAACACATTCGCCAAAGTCCCAATCTTAATCATCTTGAAATCTGGCTGAGAAGTAATAAGTGGCGACTCAGGCAAGGGTACGAGTCCATGACCGCTCCTGCCGAGATAGTGCTGCATACTCGTATCCTGAACCTCCGCTACCAAACGTAAATTAATCTTCATCAGCGTGAAATAGTGATCGAGCTCCTCTCGAAGCCTACTCTGGTGCGTAGGGAAGATCATGGGGTAACCCGCTAGCTGGTCAGGGAAACCCTTACGGACCTTCTCGAATCGCTTATGGCCGAAAATAGCAACCGGCACCTTCGCAATGCATTTAGACTGAACTTGCGAGTCGCGTACGGAAACAGGTGGATGGTTCGAAAGAACCAGATCAATCCGGTGGCTTGCCAAATCCCTCATCAGCTCGTCATGCGAGCCTTCCGCGATAGTTACGATACCGGCTCTATTTTTCCATGCAAATTCAATGAGAGCGGCGCTGATGAATTTCGAGACACCATCTAAGATCCCGATCTGTATATGGGGTCGTGCGGAGAATGGCTCATCTCGCATGAGATCCTGGAACTGCTCGCCCAACCTGAAAATGCCTTCAGCATAATCGAACGCAGCTTTACCGGCAGCCGTAAGAACCAGCTTTCCCTTCCTTCTCTCGACCAGAACATGACCAGACGCTTCTTCAAATTGCTTGAGCTGCATGCTAAGCGCCGGTTGGCCAATACGAAGTTTTTCCGCAGCGCGCGAGATACTCCCTTCCCGAACGATCGTCCAAAAGTAGTAAAAGTGATGATAATTCAGCCATTTCATGCCTCATCAATATAATTGATGAGTTTGATATACAAGATCGATTTGTAAAATAGCGAGGTACAAAGCTAGGCTTTACGGACGTGAGAGGCTTTTTCCGGCCTCTTTGCCCACGACAGTTTCGCCAGAAGGCAACGCATGTCGGCAATTCGCTCCTCGAAGACCGCTATGCGTTGCCTTCTGACCAAACAGGAAGGATGCGTATGGCAAATTCCATTTGGATACCTGTTTCTGGTGCGAGTGCACAAGAGAGGGTTGTGGATACGGTTGCCAACAATCTCGCGAATGCTGAAACAACTGCTTTTAAGAAGGATCAAATCACGTTCGAGGAATATCTTGTAAAAGCGAAAGATGGCTACGATTCCGTGCCGCGAGCGCCCGTTAAGAACAAGGATCTATTTCCGCTTGATGGCAAGGACAAGTCTATGGTCGCCGTAAGCGGGAGCTACACCGACTTCAGCCAGGGGCCGATCGAAGTAACCCACAGCCACATGCACTTCGCCATTGAAGGCCCCGGTTTCTTCGAAATTCTGACTCCACGTGGGGTTCTCTATTCGCGATCGGGAAATTTTAAACTCTCTGCGAGTGGTCACCTGGTCACCAGCGAGGGATTTCCCGTGCTAGCGCGAAAGAGCGCTGCACCGGCGGCGGACTCGGCCACCGACCCAAGGCCAGAGGACCGAACAATCGTCGGCCGCACTGCCAGTGGGAGTTTCACACTGCCCGCAGCTGAAGATCTAAGTATCGTAAGCGTTAGGAAT
>Ga0209518_1004619_pt1 | contig 10900 bp, 15 predicted proteins | sample RifGroB1_FD_183993 | JGI IMG/M metagenome (GOLD analysis project Ga0209518, IMG submission 183993) | Groundwater microbial communities from Rifle, Colorado, USA - Groundwater B1 (SPAdes) (version 2) | ecosystem: Environmental > Aquatic > Deep subsurface > Groundwater | place: Rifle, Colorado... | reverse complement strand
CTGTCTTGGACGCGGAAGGCAATCCTATTATGACGGCAAATACCGCTCGCGATATTTGGATAACGGCGACAACCCTAACTACCGCTCTGAATTTGGGAATTTTGACTTATGTCTTTTCCGGCATAGTTTTATTACTCGGTTTTATTTCCATATGGACTGGCGTTATTTTTTACGCGTTGAGCCGTAAACAATAAGGCGCGCGTTATGACCCAGGAAACCGCGCTCTCTATCTTAAAAACCGGAGTGAATGTTTTTTTAACCGGCGAGCCGGGATCCGGAAAGACGCATACCATCAACCGCTACGCGGAGTATCTGCGCGAGCGCGGCATAAAACCGGCCGTTACCGCCTCCACCGGCATCGCGGCAACGCATATCGGCGGAATGACCATTCACTCCTGGAGCGGAATCGGCATCAGGAAAACATTAAGCCAAGAAGAGCTGAAAGAGCTGGTCGGCAAAAAAAAGATTGCCTCGCGCGTTTCCAAAACCAATGTTCTTATCATTGATGAAATATCAATGCTGGACGGACGGGCGCTTGATTCCATAGAGGCGATATGCGAAAAGGTGAAAAATAACCGGCTTCCATGGGGAGGAATGCAGATTGTGTTCATCGGCGATTTTTTTCAACTGCCTCCGATAGCCAGAGAAGGGGAGGAACCGCCGATTTTTGCTTATCTGGCGTCAGCCTGGGCGAGAGCCAAGCCCGTCATTTGTTATCTTTCGGAACAGCATCGCCAAGAAGACAAGGAATTTCTTTCCGTTCTCGGCTCTATCCGCGACGGCGTAATCAACGAAAAAATACATAAGGTTCTTTCTTCAAGAAAAACACAACCGGAAACAAAGAGAGAGCATACGCGGCTTTACACGCACAACGCGGATGTTGACAGAATAAATAACGAGAAATTGAAATCTTTGCGCGGGAAAGAAGATGTGTTCGCAATGGAGTCGCGCGGTCCGGAATTATTTGTCCAACAGCTCAAGCGGGGATGTCTTTCTCCGGAAACGCTTTGTCTGAAAGTCGGGGCCAGAGTAATGTTCACTAAAAATAATTTTAAAGAAGGGTTTGCCAACGGCACCATCGGGGAGATCAAGCATTTTACGGAAGAGCGGACTCCGGTCGTGCGGGCGGAAAACGGAAGGATGATCAGAGTCGATCCGATGGAGTGGACTTTAAGCGATGGTTCAAGCACGCTCGCCACTATCATTCAATTGCCACTGCGGCTTGCCTGGGCGATCACCGTGCACAAAAGCCAGGGGATGACTCTTGATTCGGCGGTGGTAGATTTGTCCGCCGCTTTCACTTACGGCCAAGGATACGTGGCGATATCGCGAGTACGAACTCTTAACGGACTGTTTCTTTTGGGCTACAACGCGCGCTCGCTTCAAGTTGACCCGAGGATTATTGAAATTGAAAACAAATTTCAGGAACAATCGCGCGCCGATGAAAAACAATTTTTAAACACTTCTCTTAACGAATGTCTCGCGAAAGAACAAAGTTTTATAGCCAAATACGGAGGAAAATTAAAAAAATCAAAAGACGGGGTTAATAAAGATGCTGGGAAAGAAGATCGCCGGACAAGCACATACGACAAAACTTTTGCCTTGTGGCAAGAGGGCAAGCACATTGAAGAGATCGCGCGCGACCGCGGACTGGCTCAAAGCACCATATTCTCTCATCTTGAAGAACTCTTTATGCGGGGTAAACTGTCGTCGGATGAATTCCGGCAATTGGCGCCGCCGCGCCTTTTGGAAAATTTGCCGAAAATAGACGCCGTTTTCCAAGAATTGGGCGCGGAACGGCTTTCGCCAGTATTTGAAAAACTCGGAGGCGAGTATTCATACAGCGACCTGCGCCTCGCCCGCGTCATTCTTTCAAAGAATAGGTGAAAAGAGATAGCGAGGGAAATCGGATTTCCTTCAAACTCTTCTCTTTGCCGGCCTTTTATGCTATACTCACGAAATAATCAATTAATAAAATTTTATGGGAAGAAAAACAGGCATCGTAAAGGGGAGAGGATCTCACTCTCACAAAACAAAAAAACGGCTGGAGATAAAGAAGCTCATGCTTGAAGCCAAAAAAGGGAAAGGAAAGAAAAAATAATATTCTCAACATCGGAGCTAAAAAACCGAAAAAATGGACTGGAAAAAGACCGCTTTATTCTTGAAAGACGGTCTTGCCGGCGTGATTCCAACCGACACGATATACGGCCTCTGCGCTTCGGCCTTGGACAGAAAAGCGGTTGAGAAAGTTTATGAATTGAGAAAACGCGATTCGCGAAAGCCGATGATTATTTTGATCGGCTCGCTAGACGATTTACGAAAATTTAATATTGATTTAAGCACCTGGCAGAAGAAAATCATAGAGCAAATCTGGCCGGGGAAAGTGAGCGTTGTTTTGCATTGTTCGGATAAAAAATTCGCTTATCTTCATCGCGGAGTTAAAACTCTGGCTTTCCGCTTGCCGAAAAAACGCGAGCTTTTGAAAATCTTATCAATTTCCGGACCGCTAATCGCGCCCAGCGCCAATCCGGAAGGGAAGAAGCCGGCCGAAAATATATCCCAAGCGAAAAAATACTTCGGCAAAAATATTTTTTATTACGGCGTCGGGAAAATATCCGGCCAGCCGTCTATTTTAATCAAGCTCCAAAATAACAAAATTAAAATAATTAGAAAAAATAGCATGATAAAATCAGTTTTAAAATTATGAAAAATATAGAAAATTTTGATGAGAGTGACCGCGAGGTGAAGCGCACCATGGTAGGCGATACGCTTATTTTGGAAGAGCGCGTAAATAAAGAAAGCAGAGAAGTTGAGGAATATTATCTGATAGATGACGAAACGAAAGAAATTATGGAATTTGTTGACGTTAAAGCGCTGGAAAACAGCGAGTATTTTCTTGATTGGATTAAAGCTCGTTGCATAAACAACAAAAGCAATCCTTCGGACGACGAGGTTAAAAAAATAGCCAACAGACTTATTGAGGATGTTACGGGTATAATTATGAATTCAGGGAAAAGTAGAGCGACCAACTAACAAAACAAAGATTATGATCAAAGAATATATCAGAACGGAATCCGAGCGTGTTTTTTTACGCGCGCTTTGGAAAAATTCTGCAAATTATCACCGCCGTAGCCATTTCCGAGCTGGCCGGCGTGATCGGGGCTGTATTCACGATGCCGGCGATTTCATCGGGCTGGTATGCCGAGCTGGTTAAACCGGAATTCGCGCCTCCAAACTGGGTGTTCGGACCGGCTTGGACGACGCTGTATTTTCTCATCGGAATTTCTTTGTTTCTGGTTTGGAAAAATAAATGTGAAACGACTAACCGAATTTTAGATGGCAAGCAAAAAGGGTGAAATAAGTGGTCGGAGCGTTTGTGGACAGGGGATTTGCAGAAAGCGAATGTAATCGCGATATTTGCCGTTCAATATGTTTTAAATATTTTATGGTCTTTCGTATTTTTCAGCTTACGCCTTCCCAGTCTCGCTTTTTTCGTGATTATAGCCCTTTGGTTCGCCATAATCTTCACTATCATTAATTTTTACAGAATTTCAAAACCGGCAGCGTATTTGCTCTTGCCATATATTGTTTGGGTGAGTTTCGCCGGTTATTTAAACTATTCAATCTGGCAACTTAATCCTTTAGTAAGCCCGGCACCGCGGGCATCGGTTTGCGCTCAAGACGCGAAACTTTGCTCGGACGGATCGTATGTTTCCAGGGTCTCGCCGAAATGCGATTTCGCGCTTTGCCCTAAAGAAGATTTAATTATAGTAGAATCGCCTAAACCTCGCGAGATAATTTCTTCGCCGATTTTTATCAAAGGACAGGCGCGCGGCACTTGGTTTAGGAGCGCAGAGTTCAAACAGAATCAATTTAGAAGCTAAAAAATGACCCGGTAGGTCATTCTACTGAATGAGATGATTTCGAGGCGCTCCGACGTAGGAGTAGTTGATACTACTTCAAGGAGGAGCAACAAAGAAATCAGCCATTTTTTCGCTTCCCGAAGGGCGGGCGAATTCAGGCAAGCTTCTGCGTTGCTTGTCGCTCACGTACCTTATGGTACGCATCGCTCCTCGCGCCTTGAATCTTGCCCGAATTCACTCCGCTAAATTGATTCTGTTTGGATTCCACGCTCCCAAAGCAACTTTCCCAATAAAGCTTTACGGCGAAGCGGGCGAACTTATCGCCCAAAGCTACGCCACGGCTCAAAGCGAATGGATGACGACGGATTTCGTTCCGTTTGAAGCGAGTTTGGAATTTACAATAGACAAAGAACAAGCGGGAATATTGGTCCTGGAAAAAGATAATCCTTCCGGTCTGCCGGAACACAGCGATGAAATTCGCGTGCCGGTTATTTTAAAATAGTTGGCTGTAACGCTTTCTCGCGTCTTTCGTCTTAAATTGCAGTCGTGGTATAATTTTATAATTAATCATAATTTTTGTTTAAAAATATGAGTAAATACGCAAAGTTTGTATTAGGATTAGCTGTGTTTTCAGCTATGTTTTTAGGGATAGCGGGCGGATCGCATGCCGCTAAGCCGTCTGATTACGGCCTGAAAGAAGGCGACCTGGTCAGCGCCTTGTTTTCGGACGATCCTGATGTTTATATTATCAACGAGCAGGGATATAAACGGCTTTTCTTGAATGCCGAGATTTTTAATTTCTACGGGCATTTGGGCGGGTTCTTTAATGTTAAGCTGGTCAGCGAAGAAGTGTTGAACGCCTTCCCGACATCCGGCTTGTTCAGAAATTGCGAAGACAACGACCCCAGAGTTTACGGCGTGGAGATTGAAGGCGAGGATATCGGGAAACTGCGCTGGCTTAACGCCTCCGCGACCAGCACTTTGTCGGAAGATCCGGCATTCTTTAACAAAGTTTTTTGCGTGAATAAAAAAGAATTCAATTGGTATCCGAAAGGAATTAGCTTGAAGTTTTTGAAAGACTTGCCTAAGTACGAACGCAAACTTGCTAAAAAAATAGAAAAAGCAATCAAGAAAGAAATGAAAGAACACAGAGACGACGACAAATATTTTAAACAGAATATAAAAGGCGTCGGGAAGATAGTGATTTGCCATAAAGGATCGGAAACAATCACTGTCGGCTTGCCGGCTTTGCAGGCCCACATCAAACATGGTGACGAAATAGGGAAGTGTAATGGACAGACTCCGCCACCGCCAGGCGACACAACGGCGCCGGTGATATCTGGGATATCCGCGACCAGCACTACGCATAATTCCACTCATATCACCTGGACTACGAATGAAAATTCGGATAGTAAAGTGTGGTACGCTACATCAACTCCGGTCGTGGCTACCAGCTCAACATCAGCAGTAAGTTCACCAGTACTTATAAAAACGCATAACTTGGCGCTCACCGGACTCTCAGCCTCCACGACATATTATTACTTAGTCCAGTCAAGCGACGCGTCGGGAAATATCGAGACATCCACAGAGCAGTCTTTCACAACTCTGGCTGCCCCGGACACAACGGCGCCGGTAATATCAGGAGTTTCAGCAACCAGCACGGCTAGCACTACAGCCAGCATCACATGGACGACCAATGAGCCGGCTAACAGCACAGTATGGTATGCCACATCAACTCCGGTTTCAATGGCTACTGCTTCAAGCACAAGCTCCGTAAGTTTAACGATGAGTCACAATATCAGCTTATCCGGCCTTAACGCGTCAACTCTGTATTATTATTTCGTCGGCTCCAAAGACAGCGCGCTCAACACCGCGACTTCAACTGAAGCGTCTTTCACCACGCTCGCGCCGTAATAATATCAGCAGCAAACTCAAACGAAAAAGAAGCGTTGAATATTCAACGCTTCTTTTTTTGGCATGCATTGACTATTTAATATTAAAATTATAAAACTGTGATATAAGAATAATAGCTCTTAAACAATCAAAGGGGGTGGGATATGGCGACATATAGTAGAAAGACGATTCAATGTCCAAAATGCCGGCGCGAAGTTAGCGGATTATGGCCGGTTAATGGTGGTATATGCGGAGATTGTTTAGTTACGAATGTACCGTTGCAAGACGCGCTGACAAATACTTGTTCTTGTTTGCATACTGAAATAATTGAGTTATACAAACAATATGAAAGGAGAGGAGTAATCAACAAACCGCGCGGTCAATAAACCGCGCGGTTTTCTATATATCAGAAAAAGTTGACAAAATATTATCTTTGATATATAATTGCATTATAATTAAATCTCTCAAGTTTTTCTTTTAAGGAACTTTGCTCTCTTAAAACGCCGAAGCATAAATGCTTTATCTAAAAACTAACGAGATAATAAGCATTATGCGTTATTCAAGTCAAAAGCCGTTTCAAAATCGCGGCAGAAAAACTTCTCAATTCGGTCGAAGAAATAATCGGAGCGTTGGCGCCGGGCGCGGAGGCGAGCGGATCAATGTTTCTAAATTTATCAACAAAGCCTCCATAACGGAGGAGGTTGAGAATTTCATACCTGAACATAAATTTCAGGATTTTAAAATCGGCGACGCGCTGAAAAAAGCGATAGCGGATAAAGGGTATGACGCGCCGACCCCGATTCAAGACAGATCCATTCCTCATATTCTGAATGGCGCGGATCTTTTGGGTATCGCCAATACCGGCACCGGCAAAACGGGCGCTTTTCTTATTCCTCTTATCAATAAAGTCCGGCTTAGTCCCAAAGAACAGGTTCTGATTGTCGTGCCGACGCGCGAACTGGCTATTCAAATTGACAGTGAACTAAAGAGTTTCACCCCGAGAACAAAGACGGAAAAACATATTTTTTCAGTTTGTTGCATCGGAGGGGCCGGTATCGGCCGGCAAATTTCCGAACTTCGCTACCAATATAATTTCATCATAGGCACTCCGGGCCGGCTCAAGGATTTGATTGAACGAAGAGTAATTAATTTATCAGAGTTCAGCACGGTTGTCTTGGATGAAGCGGACCGAATGCTTGATATGGGCTTCATAGACGACATGCGATTCATTATGGCGGGGACGCCGAAAGATCGCCAAACGCTTTTCTTCTCTGCGACTCTTTCGCGCGAAGTTGAAAATCTTATATCTGAATTTCTTCGGGAACCGGTCAGAATATCGGTGAAAAGCGGCGACACCTCAAAAAATGTAGAACAGGATGTGGTGAAAATCAATCGGGACAGCAACAAGCTTGATGTCCTTCATGATCTCTTAAATAACGAAGAATTCAGCAAAGTGCTTATCTTCGGACGCACCAAGCACGGGGTGGAAAAATTATCGCAACTGCTTATACAAAGAGGATTTAAAGCCGAGTCAATCCACGGCGATAAAAATCACTCAAAACGCCAGCAAGCGCTTACGCTTTTCAAAAGCGATCGCGTTAAAATATTGGTGGCAACCGACGTGGCGGCTCGCGGGCTTGATATCGCCGATGTCAGCCATGTCATCAACTACGACCTTCCGGCGACTTATGACGACTATGTCCACCGCATCGGCCGGACCGGAAGAAGTAATAAGCGGGGCAAAGCACTCACTTTTATAGAATAGTATTATGCCGATCAAATCAATCGGCGCTCTCGCCCGCGCTAAATTTTTGGACAAGAATTTTAAAAAAATTTCTTAAATTAATAGAGCAATTGCCGTCTTAAAACCATATCGAAATATCGTGTAAATATTAAAGAACAGTCCAAAAACTTAGGCGGGCTTGCTAATATTAGAACAATGTGATTATTATATAAGCAAGACTGTTTTATTTGCTCTTTTCATCAACCTGTAAAATAAGCAAAAGGGAGGAATGATCATGAGCCAACCGCTTAAAATAGATACAAACTCTTCTTGCGATTATGAATTGTCCTGCGATTTCTGTATAGCTAGTAAAAATGGCACGGTCAATGATGACACGGTTCATATTGTCCCATCATGCAGACAATGTATCGGGCTGATATTCGCCATAAAAAAGAAGCAGTATTTCTCGGTTAACTAACGCCCTCGCGCCGTCATGTTAAATAATTAACGTGGCGGCACTTTTTTTATCCAGCACCTTCCTAAAATATCTCGCGGATTGTTGCGAGAATACATTGGTTAGTAAGTAATTCTTCCCGCTGGACTTAATGCCTCGCAAGAAGGTGCTGGATTTATTGACAAATTTAATTATTCTGATAAAATAAAAATGACAAAACAATAACATCTTTGAAAGGAGGCGCTCAATGCGTTTTATTTTTTTGTTTGTCATTTCAGCTCTTTTTATTTTCTTGTCTCCATTTCTGATATCTTACGATGGGGCTCACTCCCTAAGAAAACCGGAAAAATCGCTCGCTGTTTTAACGGTCACCGCGAGCGCCTATTACACCTCGCTTGCAGAACAGGCGAATTACGCTACCGGCTCCCACCGGCAAGACATAGAGATGAATGGCAACGGAATCACTTACTCCGGAGAAAAAGCGGTCAAAGGAATTATCGCCGCTGACCCGCGCGTTTTCCCGCTTGGCACCGTTTTGTGGATTCCGTATCACGGCTATGTGAAAGTGGCCGACATCGGAGGCGCCATCAAAGGATCGCGCATAGATATCTTTATGGGCGAAGGAGAAAAAGCGCTGGAAGAAGCGCTTAACTGGGGAATAAGAAAAACCACGATTTATGTGGTCAAGTGGGGCAAATAACGCCATATATAATATCGCCGTCGGAATGGTAAAACCATCCGGCGGCTTTCTTTGACTTTTTAGATTAGTGTGATATTATGAAACACACTGAGAAATGATGTTTTATCTCTTTAAAAACCGATAAAAATTTCCAATAGGCGGGAGGTGAAAATCATGACGTATGATATTAGAAGAGCGCTTGCCGATTTAACAGAGCAAAATGTGGATTATGAGGCGGCTGAAACATTCTCTAAAGTGATAAGCGTCTTTATAGAAGAAGCCGGCCTCAAATATGGGGAAGATTTTATTTTAAAGGGGGCTAGAGATGGAAAACTCCATTTCAGTTTCGCTGACAGAAATTCTTTAAATCTTGCTCTTAAAACTCTGGCGGGAGAATAATTCTCTCTGTCATTTAAAAGCCCAAATAGGTATAAACCGAAAGGGCTTTTTCATTGTTTTTATAGTTTTCTTTTGGCGCTATAGTGGTATGATGGGACTATGGAACCATTAGCCGCCAAAATCAGGCCTCAAAAGCTGGGCGAATTCGCGGGCCAGAAACACCTGGTCGGGGAAGGCATGCCTTTGCGCGTAGCTATTGAGCAAAAACATCTGTTTTCGTTTATTTTATGGGGGCCACCGGGCGTGGGAAAGACAACTTTAGCGCGTATTTACGCTAAAGAGTTAAACGCGGAATTTTTTGAGCTTTCGGCTGTGTCGGCCGGCAAAGATGATATTAGAAAAATAATCGCCGAAAATACCAATAAGAAGCCTAAGGTTTTATTTTTAGACGAAATCCATAGATTCAATAAAGCCCAGCAGGATTATCTGCTTCCATTTGTTGAAACAGGAGAATTAACTTTGATTGGCGCTACGACTGAGAATCCGAGTTTTGAAGTCATCTCGCCTTTGCTTTCGCGCTGCCGCGTTTTTGTTTTGAACGAATTGACCGATGATGAAATGAAAGAAATCATCGCGCGCGCGAAAATGAAAATAAATAAAGAAGCTGTGGAATGGCTGGTCGCGATGGCTAACGGCGACGCGCGCCAGGCGATCACTATGCTGGAAAATACAAGCGCGCTTTACGGAAAAATCACGCTGGAAAATATAATCAGCGCGTTCATTAAAAGTATGCGCGCCAGCCAGCCCGACGCGGCGATTTATTATCTGGCGCGAATGATTGACGCGGGGGAAGATCCGAAATTCATCGCACGGCGGATGGTGATTTTCGCGAGCGAAGACATCGGCCTGGCCCAGCCGACCGCGCTCGTCGTCGCCAACGAGGTCTTCCGCGCCGTGGAAACGATCGGCCTGCCTGAATGCGCCATCAACCTGGCGCATTGCGCGGCGTATCTGGCCAATTCTAAAAAAGACCGGAGCGCCTACGACGCTCTTCAGTTCGCAATGGCGGATGTGAAAACGCACGGAAACTTGCCCATACCGCTCAAAATCCGCAATGCGCCGACCAATCTAATGAAAGACTTAAATTATGGTAAAGGTTACGAGAAATACACCAAAGAAGATTTGTTACCGGAAAAATTAAAAGGGAAAAAGTACTTTAAATAATATAAATTATGGACATATTCTCTCACGGGCTTTGGGCGGGGGTGGCCGCGAAAGCGGTTAATAAAAGCTCGGTCATTGCCGGGAAAATTAAAAGGCCTTTGAAAGTTTGGTATACGGTTCTCTGGGGAGTTTTCCCGGATCTTTTCGCGTTTGCTTTGCCGTTTGTTTGGATGTTTTGGAATATTATTTTCGGTGATCTGAAGTTTTCTGATTTTCCAAGGCCGGAAACGGTGGAGCCGGCCGTGCGCGATACTTTGCCGGTTTTCCAAATAGCCTCCGGGCTTTACAACATCAGCCACAGCCTGATTGTTTTTGTTTTAGTTTTTGCGCTTATTTGGTTTTTTCTGCGCCGGATACCATGGGAAATGTCCGGCTGGTTTTTGCATGTTCTAATTGATATTCCGACCCATTCTTACAAATTCTATCCGACGCCTTTTTTATGGCCAATCTCGGAATGGAAATTTGACGGCTTTTCCTGGGGCGTGCCGTGGTTTATAATTTTAAATTACTCGGCGATTATTTTAGCTTATTGGTTTCTAAGACGGAGAAAATCTAAAACTCGGAAGTTATCAATGGCAATATTATTGATACCCCTTTTCTTTTAAAAATATAAAGGTTAGAATCCAAATTACTTAATATTATAAAATGCTAATAGACAACGTCACAATTAAAGTAACGGCTGGGAAGGGTGGCGACGGCAAGGCTGCTTTTAATAAGATAAAAAT
>Ga0209518_1004612_pt1 | contig 10922 bp, 15 predicted proteins | sample RifGroB1_FD_183993 | JGI IMG/M metagenome (GOLD analysis project Ga0209518, IMG submission 183993) | Groundwater microbial communities from Rifle, Colorado, USA - Groundwater B1 (SPAdes) (version 2) | ecosystem: Environmental > Aquatic > Deep subsurface > Groundwater | place: Rifle, Colorado... | reverse complement strand
CCTCAAATGGTTGATAAAACACCCTCAATCAGCCTGACAGAGGCACAGGAGAAGATATTTAAGAACTCAGGCAGGGATGTCAGAGGGCAAAAAGATTTAAACCCAGAGGACGAAAGAGAAATATGTAAATGGGCATTAGAAACTCATGGCTCTGATCTGGTTTTTATATCACATTACCCGACCAAATATCGTCCGTTTTATACTTATCCTGATGACGACGATCCTGAGTATAATCAAGGATTTGATCTAATCGGAAGAGGCACAGAGTGGATGACAGGGGGCAGAAGGATTCATGATTATAAACAATTAGTCGAGCATACAAAGCAGTGGGGAATTAATCCCAAAAATATTGAACTTTATTTGCAAGCCTACCGATTTGGCATGCCACCTCTTGGAGGATTTGCATTTGGGGCTGAGCGAATCACAATGCATATTTTAGGTTTACAAATGTCCGTGAAGCTTCGCTGTTTCCTCGCGACATGGAAAGAGTTGATATCAGGCTTTCAACACTAGGGGAAAAATGAAACTTCTTTATCTTTCAATGCTTAGTTTTTTTGTGGTAACTACCTACACTCTAATCACAATTCCTGTTAAGTCACAAAGCACTCAAATTGAGTATTTTAAACGCTCAAAAGTCACAAATAGTTTACTGCCTGTACTTGGAGCTAGCACTTCATTTCCCCTGATGTCAGCGCAAGGAGTGATAGCGGTTGATTTGGGGTCGGCAGTTGTAATGTATGAAAAAAATGCTGATTTGCCGCTTCTGCCTGCTTCTACCACAAAGATTTTGACAGCATTGACTGCTAAAGATTATTTTAAGCTGGTAGATGTAATAACTGTTGGGAATATTAAATCCGAAGGTCAGCGGATGCGTTTAGTGTGGGGAGAAAAGATTACTTTTGAAAATTTGCTCTATGGTTTACTGGTTTTCTCTGCTAACGATGCTGCTGAGGCTTTGGCAGCGGCTTACCCAGGTGGAAGAGACGCCTTTATTCAGGCCATGAACCAGAAAGCACAGGGTTTAAACATGAAGAACTCGAATTTTTTAAATCCTTCAGGGCTTGATCAAATTGGCCATGTATCAACCGCACAAGACATGATTCATTTGAGTGAAGTGGCAATGCGCGATCCCGTTATGGCTAAAATTGTAGCTACTAAAGAGTTGACTGTAAAAAGCACCGATGAAAGGTTTGTACATCCTCTTAAAAATATTAATCAGCTTTTGGGAGTAGTTGAAGGAGTTAAGGGAGTAAAGACAGGCTATACCGAAGGAGCAAGAGAAAACCTCGTGAGTTTTGTAGAAAGAGGCGACAAAAGAGTATTAATAGCACTCCTTGGCAGTCAAGACAGATTTGGGGAAACAAAAGAATTAATTGAGTGGATATTTAAAAATTATTCATGGACCTATTTAACTTCTGCTCCGTAGTATTGCGCTGTAACTGCTGGGACATAAGCCTTAAAGCCCCTGTCTCCTTCAAACACAATAACTGGTTGATAATAAGAGGTGTATAGCCCAGGGTCATAATACCCCAGATAAATTCTTCGGATAATTACTTTGCCGTCCTGATTTTGTCCCAAGCTTGCTATATATCCTTTACCTGCTTTAAGTGTTTCCATAGCTTCTGAGGCCTTTATTAGAGGATAGGTGCCTACCTGTTGGTCGTCAACATTAAAGTGATGAAATTCGGCTGCAATTATTTGTCTTTGCCCTTCGCTTTCCCCGCTTAATATAAACCAGACATTACTGGTATTGGGGTCTGCGGTAACTGGGTCAATTTCATCAATCGGAGACCGGAACAAGTTTATTTTTATTAAGTTTGCCTCTGACAAAGAAAGGGCAGTTGACAAACCTTGACTGTCTACTCTCAAATATTCTTGACTTAGGTTGCCATTTAAATCCTCAGGTAGTATCTGGGCTTTATTCAAAAACGTTTTTACAATCGAGGCGGCTTGATTGGGGTCCGGAGGCTGTTTTTCTAGGGGGATCGGGTCTGCGGCTAAGTTGTAGCTGATATTAAATATACCGCTGACGATATTCATCTCCAATGTGGCCGATATTTTAGGGTGGCTAAATTTATAAATAGTTCCATCTTTTGATATAGGTTCTGTATTAAACCCAAGCTGTCCGGCTCTGCCTTTGGCCATTTCGCTTGACTGCAAAGACACATCGTCTTTGGGGATATAAAAAACTTTCGCAATTTCTGGCAATGCTGGAAAAGAACCTGTAGGCAGCTCTAAACTGTATTCAAATTCGGGCAAACCCGTCTTGGGGGGAAAAGGTATAGAGGTTAAAGCACCGAATTTTACGTTTGGAGCAATTTTTTTTGGGAAAACCTGACGGTAGACATTTACCGCAAACCCAAAAAGAGAACGCAAAATTAATATTGCAATTATTCCAGCTAAGCCATATTTGATAGATTTTCGGGCATTAATCGCAATTGTAGTTAAATTCGCCGCCATGCTTTGAGTATAAGCGAGAAAGTGGGTATAATTCAATCATGATTCGTACTCGATTTGCTCCAAGCCCTACTGGGTCGATGCATATAGGTAATATAAGAACTGCTTTTTATGCTTATGCTTTAGCCAAACACAATAACGGTAATTTTATTCTAAGGATTGAAGATACTGACAAAAAAAGAGAAGCTAGTGGAGGTATTGAGGAGATCAAGTCATTACTTAAAATATTTAAAATTAGCTGGGATGAATTTTATATTCAGTCTGAAAGGCTTGAACTATATAATGCAGCTGCTAAAAAATTACTAGCAGAAGGTCATGCTTTTTACTGCCAATGTGAAGGAAAGAACGCCAAAACGAATGGATTTTCAACAAACCTTCGGGATGAATGTCGCAGTAAAGGTTTAACAAGCGGCGCTATAAAATTGAAGGTTCCGGAAAATGAAATAATTACTTTTAAGGATTATGTTCTGAAAGAAGATATATCTTGGAATACTCAAGTAGTATTTGACGCAACCTTACTTAAATCTGACGGGTATCCAACTTATCATTTGGCCGTCGTAGTTGATGATCACGATATGGAAATTAGTCATGTGTTAAGAGGTCACGATTGGTTGCCGTCAACCCCAATTCATCTTCTTGTTTACAAATATTTAGATTACAAAATGCCTGAGATAGGGCATTTAACTGATATCCTTGATCCCGAAGGAGGGAAACTTTCGAAAAGAAAAGGTAGCACTTCAACAAAAGGCTTATTGGATGAAGGATATTTACCTGAAGCCATTTTTAACTTCGTTATACTGTCAGGGTGGGCACCTAAAGACAATCAAGAAATTTTTGACATAAGCTCTTTTGTAGAAAAATTTGACCCAAATGGATTTCAAAAATCTAACCCCATTTTTAATAAAGAAAAATTAGACTGGTTTAATGGCCACTATATACGGCAAAAAAGCGACCAAGAATTGACGGCACTTTTAAAAAGTTACGCCCCTGTTGATGCAAGTGACGATTTAATTAAACAAATTACCCCTTTAATTAAAGATAGGATTAAAAAGTTATCAGATGTAAAGACTTTTGCCGGATTTTTCTTTGAGAAACCTAAAGTAGACAAAAATTTGTTGGGCAATAATTATGAGGCCCACTTAACCAAAGCCATTGATGCCCTGGAAAATGATTCTAACTTGGAAGAAGTGCCAAAACAAAATAACTTTAAGACCGGTGATTTTTTTATGGACTTAAGAATTGCAATTACCGGAAGTAAATTTACTCCACCCATTAATGAATCAATGATAATATTAGGTAAGCAGGAGTCTATCTCAAGACTCAAGCAACTACTTTAGTAAAAATATGCAAAATTCTGCCCTGAAACCAAGCACTGATTTAATCAGAAGTAAATTAAAACTTCACAATTTAGAAGCCAGATTGAGATTGGCCGATACACATAAACACGTCAGCAACATGCTGATGGAAAAAGCGCTTGATATTGAAAAACTTCGCCAGCATTCAAGCAGGCTATTGGGAGCTGGAGCATTGGCTGGATCCCTTGCACTTGTCCCCCCCGGTTCTCTTTCTTTGCCTCCCCCTTCAGAAATTTTACATAAATTAAGGGTTAGTTCAAATGTTGTACCAGTTCAAGCTCCGCAAAAAATTCTGCTTGACGCGATCCGCAAAGTTTTACCCGAAAAACCAAGAGCACTAACTCACCAGGAAGAAAAATCGCTTGAACAAATTTTTAGTAATGTCATGGGGGTAAACGCCAAGGGAACACTGGAAGGTGAGCATTTAAATACAACCTATGGCTATGTTGGCGCTGAACAGCATTTAATGCGCTATCCTGGGGATAACATGTCTACACATCCAAAAGTGCTCGAAGACGATGAAGGCATGGCCCCTGGTCGCGGGGCGTGGGGATATTTTGTTTCCGCAAAGGCAGCTTTAACACCGGACTTAGTAGAAACAGAAAAATGGTACGCGGTTGTGCAGACTTTATATTTACCTGATTGGAATACTAGAACCCGCTATTTGAGAGATTGGTACAAATATCGCAAAGTTTTAATGCTAAATACTAATAATGGCAATGCAGTTGTGGCAGCAGTTGCCGATTCTGGTCCTGCGGCCTGGACAGGAAAGCATTTTGGAGGGTCCCCGGAAGTTATGAATTATTTAGGTGGACCAAGATATAAAAAGGGCCCCGTAGTAGTATTTTTTATTGATGATCCCGACAACAAAGTTCCACTTGGCCCTATAGAGTATAATAAGATAAACTTGCCAGAGTGGGCATTTCATCAAGTTTAAAAATATGAGTAAGGTATTTTACGACAAACTAGTCGCGTTAGAGCATATAGAAAAAGAAGTCAATAAGATTGCTGAAACGCGCGAAGAGCGCGAGGAGTTATACCGCATTATTGATGAGTACATTCACCATAGGATAATGGGCTGTATTTTAGGAAAATTACCTAATGAGCACCATGAAGAGTTTTTAAATAAATTTGTGGATGCCCCACATCACGATGATCACTGGATTTATCTTAAAGACAAAATTCAAGATGATGTGGAAGGATTTCTTAAATCAGAACTTTCATTAGTAGCCTCTGAATTGATGGAAGTTATAAAAGGGCCTTCTAAGAAGAAACTTCATTAATATGGACAATCATTTTGGCGGAGTGATTTGGACAAATCATGCCTTGGATAGGCTGCGTGAACGGGGAATTAGCCAGTCAGACGCTTGGGCTACATGGTCAAGGCCAGATCAATCAAGACAAGGATCCAATCAAAAAGGCTCGTGGGTTTATTACAAAACCTATGGCGATCAAAGAATTGAAGTGGTCGCCAAAAAAAACCCTTTGACAAGCTCAGGGCAAGCCGGTGAGTGGATAATTTTATCTGTTTGGTCCCGCCCGGTTTTACACAAACAAGCCAAAGCTCAAGGCAACGGTAAATCTATATTGCGAAGAATATTTGAATTTTTGTTTGTAAAATCTGAAAACAGAAAATAGTCGGTGGTTAATTTTTTTCGGCAACAATAATTCCCGTTGAGCGAAGAGATTTGATTTCGTCATCGTCCAGTCTAAAGTCCTCTTTCCATTTTTGTTCTAAAAAAGGAATAGTATAAGAAACCTCAAATTGAATTTTCATCCCTAAAAGCGAAAAAATTGAGTTATATTCTTCGAAAGTAACCGGCACATAGTTTTCTTTAGATTCTCTTTCCCAATTTTCTTTATACCAATATTTAAGCAAATAATGATTTATTTTATGTATTTCGTTTAAGGGTCCAAATTGATTTTCAAAGTCAGCGATATAGTGCGGATCTTCATGGCGTCTTATTTTTTGGATAATTGTTTCGCTGAATAAATTAGCTTCTTTTGTATATTTATATAAAATCATGTCGCGAATTATAATTCTGCCGTGCGGCTTAAGAAGTTCGTGAGCGTCGGCTAAAGCTTTTAGAACTGAAGAGATTCCCTCGCCATAAGAGTAGAATTCATGAAGTACTGAACAAAAAATCACACTGTCAAATCTCTCTTGGCGTGCAAGTAGCTCTCTTAAGTAAATATTTTCAAAATTTAGGTTATTTTTATCTTTCCATTTTTTTTGAGCGATTTTTATGAAATCTTGATTCAGATCTATTCCAGTGACTCTCGCATTCGGAAATAAATCTGCAATTGAGGCTGTTATTGCTCCATCTGCGCACCCCACGTCAAGAATTGTGGAAACTTCCTGTTTGATAAACTTAGCAATTACTAATTTTTCTGCTAAGGGTTTAGACAATCGCTGTAAATAGATTTGAGCGTTACTAATTGAATGCACGACCTATTTTATCAAGAAATCGACTTAAAAAGTAATTTGGGGTAAAATATGGGTGTTTTAGCACGATGCGGGATCGTCTAATGGTAGGACAATAGATTCTGGATCTATTTATCGGGGTTCAAATCCCTGTCCCGCAGCCAAGCAGTGCACCCTAGTGACCGTGATGCCTAGAATAGCTCGAAAACACCTTCAAAAAAACCAGTTTTTATTCAAGACATTCGTGCCACACGCTTGTTGTCCGGAAGAATATTAAGAAAGAGTAGAAAGAATAAATTCATCAGCCATTTTGCTTTCATCCCAGATTCCCTGTAATTCTTCTTGTATATTAACTAGATTTGGATATTGGGGAGGTATTTTTACATTGGTGATGTCTACAAAATCCGGTTCGGCCATGATAAGTCCATTAAACACTTCGGAAACCTCCCAAATTTTCTGGCTTTGGAGATTGGCCTTGGGTATTAATTTTGCCACCAAATCGTAAAATAAAAAATGTAACATTTCATGAACAGTAACCGAGGAAAAATTATCTTTGCTTTTCCAATAAAATTGGAATGTTTTATTGTCTAGAAAACGAGGATTACAGTTAATAACTGATAAATATGCTTCATACTTTCCGTTAGGCCATTGATGATTGTTGAAGTACTTATCGCATACTTTAAAAAAGACCTTTTCCCCTCTTTTCCATTCTTTTTCAGCGCTTTTTATCGTTTCCTTTATGTCCAAATCAAATTTTGTATAAAAACCATCGAAATAGTCACCAATTATTTTTCTTGTTTTACTTCCTACAGTACCTTTTGTGGCCACGAGTTTGGGATGTACACTTATTATTCCTGTTCCAAAATCAACCCCACCTTTTTGTACGTTAAGAAACTGTTCGCAAATTAACTTGTCAAACTCTAAACTTTTCAATATCTTTAATTTTGGATACATGTTTGTATTTTACTCTTTATATTTATCTCATCTAGCTTCAGGGTGATACACTACTCCTAAATGGTCATAGGATCGAAAGGGTCTAGACCGACCCGCTCAGCTAGTGTCTGCGAGATCCTGAGCGATGGTGAGTACTGAGCGGAGTCGAAGTATCGAACCAGAGACGAAGGATAAGTAGATATGCTAAATTTAGTAATGCCAGATGGTGGGCCTTCTGCACATTTTTGGAAATATCGGCAGGATTAGCTTTTTCAAAAAAAATCTTAAACTAAAATTTTTACTAAATTTTGGGATTCCCAGTGTTTTATTTTCATTAATTGGTGCATTACTGGTAGGTGCAATTTCGCAGGAATTGCTTAAAGGTATTTTGGGAATTTTTTTGGTAGTATATTCGCTCCTTTCTTTAGTAAGTCGTAACTTTAAGCTAAAACCTTCTTTTTTTAATAAAATATTGGGTGGAAGTTTGTCAGGGTTTTTAGCGGGCCTGATTGGTACTGGCGGTGCACTGCGGGGAGCATTCTTAACGGCTTTTAGATTACCCAAAGAGCAATATATCGCCACCTCTGCGGTGATTGCCTTGGCAGTGGATGCAACTAGAATTCCTATATATTTTGCACAAGGATTTTTGGCCTCTGAGTTTTATTTTGCAGTACCGATTCTTTTTGTTACGGCTCTTGCCGGATCGTATACTGGAAAACAAATTGTGAAGCGTACACCACAAAAGCAATTTACAAAATTAGTTTTAATTGCAATATTTTTAATTGGAGCCTATTTTTTTATCCAAAATTTAAATTTTTTCCGTTTAATATAGCAAAGGCTTTGTATACAGCTTTTGCCTCCGGGTCATCATTTCTGACTTTTTCGCTAAGAATGTTTTTTATTTCCTCTTCGTTAAACCAGCCATATTCAGAATGATCTTCTGGGTTTATTTTAATTTTTTCTATCGGGTTAGAAAAATTCGCAAAATAGATAATTTCTACAGAATGTGATTTTTTAATATCATTTTTGTAAGTGAATGCGTAAAAAGGATCACCAACATTTATTTGTATATCAAATTCTTCCTCGATTTCTCTTTTTAGTCCTTCCACCAATTCTTCCCCAAAATCAATGTGGCCTCCAGGTAACTCATATACCCCTGGGAGGAATTTTTTAGTATCAGCCCGCTTTGGAAGAAATACTTTTTCAACCCCATCAAAATTGTGATGAATAAAAGCACATGCTGTTATAACTTGTTTTCCCTCAGCCAGCGTTTCACTATCGTGAACAGTTTTATTAGTCATTTTTAATTTGTTCTATCCCCTTAGTCCCATGGATATTGTTTAGGGAACTGCTCTAAACAATAATTTTGAATAAAAGTTTCTCGATCAATTGCTTCTTGCCACCCCTTTTGATTATCAGGATTTAAGCCATAATATTTTTTACCCATTTCTAAATAAGATATAGCGATCTCTCCACAGTTTCTGGGAGTAGCATAACGGTTTTTGGAAATATAAAATCCAAAAGTGTAACTTAATATTGAGACGATTAATATAATGAATAGAGATTTGAGATTTTCCTTTGTGAATTTCATTTAATAATTTTATCACATCATCCCCAGCCTCGGATTGTAGTACAAATATAAGTTTTGTTAGTTGACTTCGGGTAATATTCGTCATAATCTTAAATTATATTTTGTTCCTGCAATGGATGATTTTCTAGGAAATTTTAAGAAATGGTTTGAGCTAAAAATGAAATTATGGCATCACGAAAGTCGTGTTGTTTTTAAACAGCGAGAATTGTGGTGGTGTAGTGTAGGAATTAATCTAGGTGAAGAAATTTATGGTAAAGGAGAAAAATTCACACGTCCAGTTTTGATTTTCAAGAAATTTACCTCAAATTCTTTCATGGCTTTACCTTTAACTACTAAAGAAAAAAAGGAAGTTGGTATGTGGGGATTATTCATGGCGGAAAGAAAAGCTGGGTAATATTAAATCAAGCCAGAATTGTTGATAAAAAACGGCTTACAAACAGGATTGGGACACTTGACGATTCAGATTATCTGAGGGTAAAAGAAAGATTTTTGGAGTTTTATGGTTTTTAAATAGTCACCCCGCCTTACGACGGGGATCAGTGGGAAAATCCCAAATTGTAAGCCAATTATATCTAATTTAAGCCTGTTTGTCAATAATTTACCAGCCTCGGATTGTGCTAAAATAGCTAGTGCTTCAAAAAAACATAAATTTATCAAAATACGAGGCTTTGTATGAGCAGTTTGACGGCGGGCATGGCATGGATCATATTTCAAGGGTAAGAAATTTAGCCCTAAAGCTTGCAGAAAAATATTTACCCGATAAGTTGGATTTAGTATATATTGCTGCAACACTTCATGATATTGGATTGATTAATGGAAGGGAAAACCATGAAATAAATGGAGCAGAAATGGTATTAAAAGATCAAGACTTAAAAAAATTATTTTCTGAAGAAGAAATCGGTGAAATTGCAGAATCAATTAAGCAACATAGGGCTTCTTCGGGAAAACCCCAAACCGTACTTGCTAAAATCATAAGTGACGCTGATAAGGCAAGTGACTCCTCGAGTGAAGCTTTGATAAGGGCTGTAGAATATGGCAAAGTAAAATATCCTGAGTTAACCTATGAAGAGCAGATTTGGCGAGCAGCTAAACACTTAAAAGAAAAATTTGGAAAAGGTGGAACCGGAAGAAGGACATACTTTCCTGAGTCAGCGCAAGCCTTGGATGAAGCCTACAAACCAATTTTTGATGCGTTGTCCAAAAATGATTTTAAATTTTTAGAAGAACTTACAAAAGAAATCTAAATGAGCACTAGAAATATTAAACAAATGACGGTTTTGAACTGTACTCCACAGGAAGGTTATGAAGCTTGGATGGATTCGAAGACTCATGGAAAGATGATTGATGGTGATGCAAAAATTGAAAACAAAGTCGGTGGGAAATATTCCGTATGGGACGGGGCGGTGACAGGCCAGACTTTAGAACTGGATCACAGAAGGCACAAAATAGTACAGAATTGGAGATATGAATATGACGACTGGCCAAAGGATGCTCCAAGCAAAATTACGTTGGAATTTGTATCTTATAAAAATGGCTGCAAACTCTGCTTTTGGCAATCTAACATTCCAGCAAATCATGCAGATGAAATAGCAAAGGGTTGGAAAGATTACTACTGGTCCCCAATGCAAAAGTATTTTGAAAAAAGTAAGTAGGGTATACTAATAAACATGAAGATTATTTGGTTAGTTGGGGTGATTTTTTTAATCGGATTTGGTTTTTGGTATTTTAGACCGCCCAATATTCCCAATGTTACTTCTCCAGTTACTAACCAACCTCAAGATACAGAAAAAGTAAAAGTAATTGCCACAAACTTGGATACCCCTTGGGGTATAGCTTTTCTTCCTAACGGAGATATATTGGTTACAGAACGCAAGGGTGTAGTTAGGTTAATTAAAAGTAACGGAGAATTACAACAAAATCCCGTGGCAACAATTGCTAATGCCAAAGAAATTGGCGAGGGAGGACTACTAGGAATCACAATAGACCCCGACTTCGCCAGTAATGATTTTGTTTACTTGTATTACACATACAGAGAATCAAATGGTAACACTTTGAATAGGGTAGTGCGTATGAAGTATGAAAATAACCAATTAATAAATGAAGATATTATAGTTGATAAAATTCCAGGAGCATCAAATCATAACGGGGGCAGAATAAAATT
>Ga0209518_1004610_pt1 | contig 10924 bp, 11 predicted proteins | sample RifGroB1_FD_183993 | JGI IMG/M metagenome (GOLD analysis project Ga0209518, IMG submission 183993) | Groundwater microbial communities from Rifle, Colorado, USA - Groundwater B1 (SPAdes) (version 2) | ecosystem: Environmental > Aquatic > Deep subsurface > Groundwater | place: Rifle, Colorado... | reverse complement strand
GGAAGTTTTGCTCACCATGTTCCCGTCCTCCGATCTTTTCACCTTTTACTATAATTTCCACAACACTACTATTGTTTCTGCGTTTTCTCACCATCACCCGAAATCTTCATTCATTCAACATATTCCTCTATTCTATAAATCAAGATTCCCGTTTGCTCTCACGCGGCTTATTTCCTGGATCTATTTCTATTTTCTTAATCTTTCAAATTACGATCTGATCATTTGCTCATCTCACTCATTTGGTTCAAATATGGTCAGAAAAAAAACCGGGACACTCCATGTTTCATATCTGCATACAACCCCACGATACCTGTATAAAGAATTTGTTAATAGGGGATTAATACAGCATTTTCCATGGAATCTATTTTTATATCCGGTATTAGAGATTATGAAATATATTGATAAATTAAGTATGAACCATCCGGATCTAATTCTTGCCAATTCATACACTGTGAAAAAACGGATCAAAAAATATTACAACAAAAACGCGACGGTCATCTCCCCACCTGTCCATATTGCCGGTAAACTACCGCGAAAAAATGCTTACCCAAAATATTATTTGGCTTTTTCCAGGCTGGTGGCGCAAAAGGGGATTGAACTTATCGTAAACACCTGCACAAAACACAATCTTCCTTTACTGGTCGTCGGTGAAGGGTATCTTCGGAACCATCTCGAGAATATCGCCGGTAAGACAATACGATTTTTAGGATATGTTCCGGATACGGATGTGTCACACATCTATGCAAACGCGAAAGCGCTCCTGTACTGTGCGCGGGATGAGGATTTCGGCATGGTACCAGTAGAGGCAATGGCAGAGGGTGTTCCCGTCGTTGCGTATAAAAGTGGAGGGGTGAGTGAAACAATTATTAATGGTAAGACCGGTATTTTTTTCCATGACTACAGCCAAATCGGATTATATAAAGCCATCCAACAATTAAACAAAGTGAAGATTATTCCGAAGGATTGTTATGAACAGGCAAAAAATTTTTCTAAAGATCGATTCGAAAAAAGTACTTTCACTATAATCAACAAATATTCAAAACTTCTATGAATAACAAACAAAAACATAGTATTTCAATCATAGGAGCCCGGGCTTATCCATCGAATTTTATCGGGACCAGCGGTGTAGAAACTTATTTGGAAAAGATACTTGATTGTTTGACTAAATATCCCAACTATCATTTCAGAATTTATGTCAAATCATCCTATCAATCACATATGGAAAAAATAGAAAATCCACTGGTTCAAATTATTCCCGTATGGACGGTCCGATCTAAACTATTCGAATCCTTAATCTACAGCATCCTTTCTTCGCTTTTGGCCGTATTTGATTCCTCCCACACCGTCTGGTATCACGCAGTCGGACCGGCATTGTTCAGCTTTATACCCCGGTTGTTCGGAAAGAAAGTAGTCGTAACCGTTCACAGCCTGGATTGGCAGAGGGATAAATGGAACGGCCCAGAAAAATTGCTTTTCCGGTTGGCCGCCGGATGTTTATTTGTGTTCCCGCCGAAGATAGCAACCGTATCAGAATCAATACAGATATATCTGAAAAAAAACTACGGCATCCGCGCTTCATATACACCGCCGGGAATAACCATGAAAGATACAGACCAAATTCCGCAAACAAAAACAGTTAGCAAAATCATACATAAACCCTACGTACTTTTTTTGGGAAGGATTGTCCCGGAAAAACGCCTGGAATGGCTCATCGAAGCACTCGCTTTCATAAATAAAACAAAAGTGCGTTACCGCCTGGTTATTGCGGGCGGACAGGGGAATACTCCTGCATATGAAAAACAATTAAAAGAACAGTATAGTGACGATTGGATCACGTGGCAGGGATATATATTTGGAAAACCGAAAGAAGCATTGCTGGTACATTGCGCGTGTTTTGCGCTTCCTTCAAATCTTGAGGGAACGTCTATAAGTTTATTGGAAGCTATCGGGTATGGGAAATATTGTGTTTCTGCCAAAGAATACACGCCTACGGATCTGCAAACGCTTCACAATGTCATTCTGTTTCATTGTTCTGACAAACAATCCTTTTTCACTAATCTGCAAAAAGCGTTAGGGCTGGAGCGGAGTCATCCGGGCTATCGGTACAACAGCCGAGAGAATAGGATTTTACGGAAATACTCATGGGACAAAACAGCTGAAATATATGCCCGTCTTTTTTTGAAAAAGTGAGCCGTTTTGTGCTTTTTTACTGATGGTGAAGAATAGATTCCCTCAAATCCCCGGGGTATGTAAGATTTGAAAGATCATCAAAAATATTCCTGCAGTGGAGAGACGCCTCCGGGATTTTTCTGCACTCATTAATAATGATGTCGGCTTCCACCGGTTTGTTTAACGTATTCAATTTCAGTGATGCTAGTTCTGCGTAGAGTACACCGAGGCGCGGATAGCAATCTAGTGCCAATTGCCAAAATTGCTCCGCTAATGCGGGGTTGGCTTCTAGTTTATATAAACCGTATAAATAGAATAATTTGGCAAAATATAATTCCGGTACAGATTCAGTCTGCAATATATTGAATGCCTCATATTGATCCGACTCCGATAGGTGATGTATGTCATTTTGATTCTTCGATAGTTGGGATGCAAGTGATGCAGGTAAATAATCAAAAGCCATTGTAAGGAGAACCCGATTTGCCTCCTGATAATCACGTTTTTCCAAAATCATCCAGAGATACCTCTGATATAGCGCAAAATTTTTTCTGTCATAGTTGATCGCCTGCTCGTAGTGTTGTTTTGCCAATAACATATTTCCCTGAGCATCGTCATATTTGCCCAACTCTTCAAAAATCACCGGATTCCCGGCGTGGAGCAGTTTAATGACTGCTCTATCGCTTTCCGATAGCTTCAGAGACGTTTTGAGCATTTCAACGGTATAAAATTCAGACAAAAAACAGCAGGAGGAAACAAACGGAATGCGTTTCTTCAAGCCAACACTGCAGATACTGGTGATAAGATAAAAAACAAAAATAAGGGAAACGCTCAATAATAGAATTCCGCTGGTTATGAGAGACTTTGTATGAGTATCCGGTTTTCCAAACGAGACCATGATCGCCATACACGCTCCGTAGAGCATGAGAATAATGAAGAAATTCAGGGAAAAATCTATCGATGCATTCAGCGTTTGAAGAACAATACCTGCTCCAAGGATGACAAGTGTAAACCGTTTTGTTCCCTCTTGTTTCCGGTACGTCCGCCAAACAGTTATCAGCCACCACATGCCTATGAGCAACAAAAGTGTTGTTCCGATGCTGCCAACCTCGGTTAACTGCTCTAATATAAAATTATGCGCGTGGCGGGAATACGAATCCGGAGCGCTCTGCAGGCGTTTAGACTGCAAAAGAAATGTCCCGGGACCGCTTCCAAAAAAAGGCCGTTCTTTAATTGCGAGAATTGCCTGACGGAAATATTCAAAACGGTTCGTCGTTCCGTCTGCCTGTTTGGTCATTTTCGGAAGTATTGCCTGAAAAACATATCCGGAATACGTCTTTTGGGGAACAGTAAGAAGCAAAAGGACCATACCGGCAATAACGCAAAAGAGAGTAAACAACAACGTACGCTTCTTTACGGATAGCTTCTTCCAGATAAAAAGCAAAGAAGCCGCAAGAAACAGAGAAACTACGATCATTGCTGCCCGGGCAAATGAGAATGCAAATCCAAGTAACAAAGAGATAAAGATATAAAGATATAGAGTTTTTTTATTTGATACCATAAAGAAAAACGCAATTGGGATGCCAAAGAGGAGTATGTCGACAATATTATTGTGTCCATAAGTCGGGACAAGAAGGTTAGTTTTGGGGAGTGTCGCGGCTAGAGTCGGAATAAGCATGTACACAAACGATGCCGAAAGAGAAAAAATACAAAATGCCAAGATATATCCGGGGATCACCCTGCGGTCATTGTCATTAGTGTAACAATAGAAAATATAAAACAGAAGAAATGCATCGAGTATTCTGACTGTCGAGTACACTGAATAGCCGATATCGTCAGAAAATACGGTACGGACAATGAAATAAAGAATCGTTGCTCCCCACAACACTGCCGGAACAAGCGGCAATTCACGTTCCCGTTTCCCGTAAAGAAAGGCAACGAGGAGCAATGCCAGCACTCCTCCAGCTCCAACCGTGTCAACAAGCATCTGCTGGCCGTCACCCAAAAAAAGACAGATTCCAAGGAACAAAAAAAATGCGGTAAGGATGAGATGCTTGCGGATAAACGTCATCATAGATATTGATACTGTCTTATTATAGAATATTTAGGATATATGAGACACGTTTTCCTTTCTCCCCACATGGATGATGCGGTACTGTCCGCAGGCAGTTATATCATCAATCTCGTCAAAGAAAAAAAACCGGTATGTATTATAACGGTGTTTACCGAATTCGGCACAAGACCCATCAGCTGGGATGCGCAAAAATACCTTTTAAAATCCGGTTGTTTGGGTGTTACAGGTTTTACCGATACAAGAAAAAGAGAAGATACATCTGCAATGGCTAAGCTTACTATCCCGTTTATACATCTGGATTTTATTGATGGGGGATTTCGGAAAAATGAGAAAGGAAAACCTTTGTATCCGACATTTGATCACCTTTGTTCCGGAAATATAGCTAAAAATGATGAAATACTTCTTAAAAAAATTCGCAAAGAGATCGTATCTTATTGTAAAAAATCGGATATCATCTACGCACCGCTTGGCATTGGTACTCATGCTGATCACATTATAATAAACCGCATTGCCCAAACACTCCCGAATAAAACATATTATTATCCAGACCAGCCGTACGCATGGAAAATTACTCAAACTCCTCATTCCCGGAATTGGGATTTCTTTAATTCCGGGAATGTAAATAGAGAATTTCGGGAAGTATTCCGAATCCCGCATCACAAGGAGAAAAAAGAGATCCTGTCCTGTTACCGGTCGCAGATGAGGCAATTATATCCTCACGGAATTCCGGTTATTGATGAAGTTTTTTTGAAAAGAAACCAATCCGTCGATAATTTTAGGTAAACTCGAACATTGAGGCTTCCATCCGAGCATTTTTTTTGCCTTCTTAATATTAGCAACAGAAATTATTGCTTCCTTCCGCTGATTTTTCAAAAGTATCGGTATTTTTTTCCCCAGTTTCTTTTCAACTACATGCACCGCTTCCAGATTGCTGGTTCCGACCCCGCTTCCGATATTAAAGATATTGGAAGGATTGTCCTTCTGCATAAACCGGACTGCATCTATATTAGATCTCACAACATCCTCCAAAGATATGTAATCGCGTATTGCAGTTCCGTCAGGAGTTGGATAGTCATTTCCGTAAATAGGTAATTTCTTTTGCAACCCTAATCCAACCCGTAAGGCAGAGGGGATAAGCTTCGGATTTTTCCGGATCGGCTCGCCGAATAATCCGTCTTTTGTTGCCCCGACGACATTAAAATACCGTAGAATAACCCATCGAATTGCTGCTTCCTCCTGTATGATCTGTTCTGCTTCTTTTTTTGTAGAAGCATACGTATGCATGGGATGAACAACCGAATCTTCAGATAGTCCGTTATTAACTAATCCATAAACGGATGCCGATGATGCAAAAATGAGATTATTGCACCCGCTGGTTTTCATCGCCCCAAGAACGTTTTTCGTTCCCCGAACATTCGTATCAACATACAAAGCTTTTTGTTTTTCTGATTCTGTCGCTGAAGTTAATGCGGCAAAATGGATAACAATACCGGGTTGATATTTCTTCATAACTAAGGTAAGCGCAGATATATCACGAATATCTCCTTGAACAAAAATATAATTTTCTTTTTTTCCGATTCCCGGATTTGGGACTTCTTTAATTCCGGGAATCGATTGGCAAAAACGGGCACTATCAAAAACAACCACCCGAAATCCCATGCGTGACAAAGCATACGCGGTCGGAGCACCAATGTATCCTAAGCCCCCAGTGATCAATACGATGTTGTGTTTTCCCATTTTTCTAACTATTCACACCTGGTGTGTGATTCGCACACCGGGTGTGTGTTTTCAGTGTTTTCAACCTACAGGAATAGTTCCGCCCAAATGAGCATAGCCTTCCGGAGCTTCGTAAAATACCGCGTGTGGGGAAATGCAATGCCCTTGGCAAGCTCTTGGTAGCATAAAGCAGGAGCATGTTTGGTCAACTTAACCGCATCAACCCATTGCCAAAGTTTTTCGTTGACAGGAAGACCTGTCTTTTCTTTTTTTATGTTCACATCCGGATCCGATGCTTTCCGATGCTCTACAAACGGCGACCCGTTGGCTACCGCAAAGCCAAGATGATCCATGATTTTCTTGGCACATATACCTGCCCAGATATCATCAAACCGGTCAAACTCCCAAGAGACTCCATCGGGATCCTTGCCCATCAGAGGAAAATACATAAACGGTGTGACTTCTTTCCGAAACGCGAGATTCATGGAACACATGGGAAAATACTGATCTTTTGGAATGAACGTAAGGAAGGGGGGATAGGAAGGCAGGCAAAGATCCGGGTAGTTCTTTTGCGTCACTCCGTCAAGGTCAATGTGTTTGGTCCACAACCCATGGCTTACCATAACCGGATAGGTATTTCGTATCCGGTAAGGAATCCCGCGCGTATAAATAAAGTCAGGATGCGGATACGTCGGCTGCCAACTATGGGGAGCATGAAGAGATAGGTTATGAACATGCTGTTTTATGAAATTCCTATCGACCGGATAACAGTCATCATCCAGAGTGATAATAATGTCCGCACCCTTTTTCCATGCCTTCCAAAATCCGTATGAGCGTATTCCTGCGTTTTGACGGGAAAATATCCATTCATCTTTGCCAAAATCATGCTGTATATCCTCCCAACAGTAATGCGAGATGCTCATAAATCCGGTTTTGGGTGTTTTAATCATCTTCTCCTCATGATCTTCGACAATCAAAAGATGGCATTGAGAAAGAAGCAATTTCCATTCGGATAAAAACGAAAGCGTGCGGATGGTGGGAATAACGACTGTAATGTTCATAAATAAATTATAAATTATGAAAGAGTAGGTGTATACCTATATCACCCGGCGGGTGATATAGCTTTGCACCTTTTCTTCTACTCTAATAACAAGTGCTCCATTTTTTTATTTTTCTTTGCAAACGACATCTGATCTGTAATAAATGTTTTATATGATTGTTTTTCGGAAAAATAACTCAAAATGTCCGTTGTATCTACAAGCGTATCCTGTTTACCGAATACATAGTTTGACAAAGAACTCCATGGATATTGAAAAACTGATGTAAATTCGCAGAGGGATGATACATATGGATTTATATGAATATATCGGGATACATGGAGCATCTGATCGTCTCCTTCAATGTGAACTGCCTTAAATATTCCCTGAAACAGCGTACCTATTCTACCATTCTTAGTATTAAAATACTTTGAATAACTGTTTGAAACATCTGATATATAGCGCGATATTCCATCATCGATATTTTGACGGATTAAAAGGTGAAAATGATTCGGCATACAACAATACGCAGATATGGTTATGCGTTTTGGCTTTTCCATAATTCCCTGCATCACGCGTTCCTGTACACCCGGAGTCAATTGAATAAAATAGGAGTACCTCAACGGAATATCCGCGTATTGATAATATTGAAGTGTGAGAAGAAATCGTGTGTAATCCTTTTTGGTAAGAAATAAAGGGCGTCCTTCAATACCGCGATTAAAAACATGATACCAGTGTCCATTTGAGAAAACGATAGCCCTTTTCGAAGCCATTAGGTATACAATAGCATAATCTTGTACCAAAAGAGTAGGTGTATACCTATATCACCCGGCGGGTGTGGGTGACAAAATACATGGTTGTAAATTCTTTTGTTGCTTTTTTATACAACGTCCGTTTATAGACGTCATACCGTGCTTCGACATTAAATGTCGATATTTCATCAAATTCATTTTTTGTAAAATTTTTGTAGAGTCGTATCGATAAGTATATCCGATATACAAAATTATCGCAAAAAAAGATATCTGCCTTTATTTTTACCATACAATAATCTGACAAACAAAAGTAGGAGAGCGGGTGTAGAAACGCGCGACTTGACAGGTGTATAGACAATGTCTATACTATCCGCATATGAACTCTGCTATGCTTACCGTCAGGACAGATAAAAAAATCAAGGCGCAAGCTATGAAAATAGCGTCGGGTTTAGGCTTTTCGTTAAGCACGCTCGTGAATGCGTACCTTCGCAACCTCGTCCGCACTAAACGCGTACATTTTGCTGATGATGTGCAGTTGGAGCCCACTCCCTATCTTAAAAGAATACTCCGCCAGTCTGACAAGGACAGAAAAAACGGCAAATATGTTTCCTTCGATACCCCGGAGAAAGCAATTGCGTTTCTTGATTCAATTGCAAAAAAATAATCATGAACGTGGACCTGTCGTATCGCTTTATCAAACAACTTAAAAAAACTCCGAAAGAAATACGGCAAGCATTTCAGCAACGCACCCTGTTGTTTATTAAAAATCCATTTCACCCATTCCTTCATAACCACGCTCTTCATGGTCATTATGAAGGGAAACGGAGTATCAATGTGACCGGAGATTGGCGCGCAATATATCAGGAAGTGTCTCCTCATTGTGTGATGTTTATCGCTCTCGGCACCCATAATCAACTTTACAAATAGGCAAGGAATAGAAGCTGACGTACGAATAAAATTTATTTGTCAATTTAGTATAAGAATCATGTACGTACATGTGTGGGATACTAAATTCATCTTTATATAGCAAATAAGAGGGGTATGAGAATAGGTGTATACCTATATCACCCGGCGGGTGTGGGTGATATACTCAGGCAACTGCAAGGATGAGCGGCGGCGTATATCAACGTTGGAGCGGTATCTGGACGTTTGAGGGTACCGAATGGATGTATCTTGGTTCTGTGGGTTGCTGGTCTCTCGACGATAATCCTTTCGGATACGTAAGTCACTGGCGCTATCATGGCGGCTGGATTTACGTTGACGAATACGGAAATGTACTTCCGTGGGGTTATGGTTGGTGGCAAGGCTACTCATACCCGGATGGTCCAAGGCAATCGCTCGGTCCCCGTGACGTGACATACACAACCGACTTCTATAAGTGTTGGAGTTACAACGATTAACTATTCGCGCTAATGTCGAAAGCTATGATCTATTTGTTCGAACCGGATTGGACTGAGAGGCACGTCATGTGCTATGCTATTCTTAACCAATCCGGTTTTCTATGAAGGAGGTATATGAAAAAATACGAAAAATTTATCGTCATTGCAATTGTTTTTAAGTTTATTGGCATATTTTTGGCTTCTCAGTTACCACGTATGCTTTTGTCGACCGGATCGGTTCCTCTAATGCCAGGTCAAACGATGCAACAGACATTGTTTATCGCGCAGTTTATAGTTTCGTATTTAGAAAACGGTGGTATTGCATATTGGTTATATCAGGAGTCCCATCATGGAGTGTGGACGCTCTTTGGTTTTATTTTTGGTATTCCCGCGCTTCTCCTGTTCTATCTCCTGACATTTCTAAAAAAACATATCATAAAATAGTTGGCTTCTGGCATGTAGCTTCAAAAGTCTGTCTGCCGGTCGCACGCCGCCAAAGGCTCTGGCCGACGGAGCGCAGGCAGGTAAATCACCCTCCATGTGTGGGTGAAGGACCCATAGCATTTTCCCTCTTGACACCTTCTTGACAATATGTTCTCATAAAGGTATACTATAGGTTATATGCCAGCAAATACTGAAGGGGACTATCCTTCACCAGTAATAGACGCACGAACATCTCCAATAGCGCCGGACCCTTCTCTTTTTCCCGAGGAAACAGTACCAAAGGGGTATGATGCAGTAAATGTGTATGATGACGGATCAGTTGGATATCATCAAGAATATCCTTCTGTCCATGATCAATTGCAGCAAAAAATAGCAGAACAAGCTAAAGCTCAACAACCTGATATAGAGGAGGAACTAACAAGGTGGCAACAGATTGGACGTGTTGCACTTCGTGTTGGTGGTGTCTTAACAGTCGTTGCTCTTGCAGCAATGGCTACTACGGGGTGTTTACCAGGTTTTTCTGGAGCTGCTCCAGTAGCAGCTACTCCTGATTTACCCCATATCTCTCCCTCTCCAACTCCGGATGCCATGCTAAACCTTCCGGTTATTTTTAATCCTTCTCCAGCTGTTTTTCCGATAGATATTCGACCCTCACAAAACCCAAACATAGTTAAACAACAACGTTCAGAAAATTTGGCACTTACCCAGAATGCTGCCGAAATAGATTACGACAAAGAAAGACAACCACCAAAAAAAACAGAAAAACCTGTCATTCCCACTGCAATCACTCCCGAACCACCCCCAAAGGGGAAGTGGTGTAATAATGCGAGTTGGACAGAAGATTATAACACCATACAAAGAATCATGAAATCAAGTAATAATCCAATAATGGAAATAAAAGACTTTCCAACGCAAATTATCTATTTTGGTGACGATCCAAGAACCTCGGTAATTGAAAAGAACATATGTGGTGGTCTTACTCACCCTAAAAAGGTAATAACTATAAATGCTACACAATGGGGATTTTCTCTATCACAGATAAATGCGTGTCTACAAAAATCCTTAGAGCCGGTTACTGAAAAAGGTTGGAAGCTTCCATTTTTTTGGTATCTTGAACCCAATACCAGAGTGTATTTAGATTTTGATCCGAATACACATACCTGTTCATGGATTAGAGAACCATACACTAATGCAGAAAGAGACGAGTATATTTCTAATTATGGTCAACCGAAATAAAGTGGCCACTCCGTAAACTAAACTACCCTCGCCTCTAAGGCGAGGGGTTTATATTTGGTCGATTTGAAATCGACTGTCGTCCTCCATAGGTTCCCCTTCTTGTTCCTTAATGTATTCCTG
>Ga0209518_1004603_pt1 | contig 10945 bp, 10 predicted proteins | sample RifGroB1_FD_183993 | JGI IMG/M metagenome (GOLD analysis project Ga0209518, IMG submission 183993) | Groundwater microbial communities from Rifle, Colorado, USA - Groundwater B1 (SPAdes) (version 2) | ecosystem: Environmental > Aquatic > Deep subsurface > Groundwater | place: Rifle, Colorado... | reverse complement strand
AACTAGGGATTTAGGCATGTCATTTTTATTATCTTACGACAAACTAAAAGCGGATTATGTTTGTGTTTTGCATCCCTTATCATATTTAATCAAAAAAGCCAATTTTGCCCTGCTTTCAAAATTCGCCAAAAACTATAAATTAATTGACGGAATAATCATAAGCAGTCATGAATTTTCTGATACTTCTCGCGGAATGGCCTTTCCGATTTTGATCGCCCTTTATAAGAGGGATGCGGAAGGAATGGGCTATGATTATATTCAAAATTATCAGTTTAAAGTAAAGGACGATGGCGTCTTTCGTTTAAAAGATTTTGATACGATAGTAAACTACGTTCAAAAATATCCAAATAAAAAATTTTTAAATAAAAATGACAGGCCAGTAGCAAAGTTTTGGACATTAAGAGATATAAATGCTCTTAAGCGAAACAGAACTTTTATTAATGAAGATACTTACAATACTGTTTATGTGTTAATGGAAAAACTGCCTTATTATTGCTACATCGATATTTTTAAACAATATACGGACAGAATGCCATATTTCATTGGAAATTGTGATGTGATAATTGATAATGAAAAATTCGGAAAAATAAAAGAATGTTTTATCGCCCAAAGCGTTCACACAAATCCGGTATTAAAAAATAAATTTAAGTTTAGAGAAATTCCTGACGCCAAACTTAAAATAGATAACTATTTTAAGGAATTGTTAGAAAGTAAATTTGGAAAAAGATATGCCACAAATTTTAATTAAAAAAGACGAACATAAAATTGAAATTCCAATTTTATTAACCGCTGTTAGCGGAAAAATTCGCATTAAAAACCGATCAATCGTGAATGAGTATGGGACGCCAGTTGCAGTTAAAAGAGACGGTTTCTTATTGAGCAATTATGTTGAATGGCAAATTGGCTATGATGTGGTTAAAAAAGAAACAGAAAAGCTCGCGGAATCATCGTTACCAGAAACTGAATTTATTGGGGCAAACGGGAAAATCAAAGCACTTTACGAATTATCAGAATATATCTGGTATTTTTATAAATGGAACATCATTACTAAAGAAGAATTGGAAAATGTTGTTGCTTATCTTAATTCAATACAAGATCAAAATTTGATTGATAATAATTCTGAGTTGCAAATTGATCGTAGCCACCCAATTGAAAAAAATATAAACGGATTTGATTTTGAATATACTCAGGTTAAATATCCACTTTTGATTTACAAATTTAACGGATATGAAATAGTTACCGAAATAAAAATTACCGAAAAGCAGTATGCGGTTGGCACGCAACCAATGTTGTATTTATGTTTTCCAATTACAGAATTAAAAGCAAAAAATAATTTAATCGGACGATGTGCCGAAGTAAAAGAAATTGCCCATTTTGAAATTTCAAAGAGCAATATTAAAGTGTTTTTGGAGATGTTAAAAATGTTTGGTATTCTGTCAAAAAACCACAAACACGACATCCTCCAGATTATCAATACGATTATAAATTAGGTGGCGCGCCAGTTTCACTGGCACGAAAATCGGCGGCGGCGGAAAAGCGAGGGCGGGCAAAAATTCCTTCCCCCCAACCCCCTTCCTTTTTGCCCGCCCGAGCGTAAAAGTTTTTCAAAATTCAGCATTCGGATTTTCGCTAAAAAAAGTTCGGATTTCGTTCAGCGTTCGGAGCCAAGAAACTAGATACGAACTCAAATTTTGAAGTTGGGAGGGTTCGCCCTGCCTTGCCGGCAGGCAGGCGCCCAGCCCCGCCAATGGCGGGGCTGGTATCCTTGTGCTTATTTGATTATCCATACAAGCACTTGCTCTTATTTTGAGGGTGGTATATAATTTAAACCAAAGGTGCCCATATTTGGGTACCAGTATGACACAAAACATCAATTTATGGAAAAAGACTACATTTTAGACTTAATGAGATCAAAGAAAACCGTTTTCACTTTTAAAGACCTTGTTTTGCTTTGGGGAGAGTCTGATGTGAATTTCATAAAGAAAAAGATTCACCGCTATGTGAAGGCGGGCAAAATGAATTCTGTTCGCAGGGGTATTTATTCAAAAAGTAAGGATTACGATAAATATGAGTTGGCTACAAAAATATATACTCCCTCGTATGTCAGCATGGAGACGGCTTTAGGTGCCGCTGGAATTACTTTCCAGTTGTACGGTCAGATTTTTGTTGCGTCGTATACGACAAAAGAAATTGAGTGTGATGGACAGAAATATTCTTATAAAAAAATAAAAGATACCATTCTCACTAATCAGATTGGCATAGAGTCAAGAGAAAATTACAGCATTGCTTCGCCCGAGAGAGCATTTTTGGATGTTATCTATCTCAACAAGGATTATCATTTTGATAATCTCGCGGCTTTGAATTGGGAAAAAGTGTACGAAATCTTACCTATTTACGGCGGAAACAAACGCATGTCAAAAATGGTGAAAATGTACCAGCAAGCTTTAAAAAAGACTTAAAATAATAATTATATGGCCCTTGATACTGCAAAACATAAAAATGTTCTGATAAAAATTCTCAAGGATATATACACTGACCCCACCATCAGTCCTATTTTGGGATTTAAAGGTGGGACGGCCGCTGCATTTTTCTATGGTCTGGATCGTTTCTCCGTGGACTTGGATTTTGATTTGCTCAATTCGGAAAAGGAGGATTCTGTTTTTGAACGAGTCAAGAAAATTATTGAGAATTACGGTACATTAAAAGGGGCGCAAAAAAAAAGATTTAATTTTCTGTATATCCTTTCCTACGACGACAAAGATATTAACGCCCAGAACGTTAAAGTAGAAATTAATCGCCGTGAGTTTGGGTCAAGATATTCGGTGGAGTCTTTCCTTGGTATCTCTATGCAAGTGATGGTGAAGGAAGATATGGCCGCGCATAAGTTGTGTGCCATGTACGAGCGGATCGGCAAAACCAACCGCGACATTTTTGACATCCATTTTTTCCTTTCTCACGACTGGCCTGTTAATAAAAAGATTGTTGAAGATCGTATGGGGGTATCATATGCGGAGTTTTTGAAAAAATGCGTTGATATAATGGAAAAGCTTGACGACAGCAATGTGCTTTCTGGTATGGGCGAATTATTGCTGACCGAAAAGCAAAAAGCATGGGTAAAAACAAAACTTAAGTCAGAAGCGTTGTTTTCGCTTAGGTTAGCTTTGGAGAAAGAAAAATAATTTCACCCCGTTAGATAGGAACTTAACTAATAGGGTGAATGTCCGAATTGATGGCAACGAGGGAGACTATAAGGTGATCAAAATAAATTTATGAAAATAAAAGATTTGCCAAAAATTGAGCGACCTCGGGAGAAGCTTGTCGCCAAAGGCGCCGAGAATCTTAAGGACTCGGAGCTTTTGGCAATTCTTCTCCGTACCGGCAAGGCCGGAAAAAATGTCATTGAAATTGCCTCGCAGATTTTATCCAAGTATTCCAAGAAGCGGCTTTTGCAGATGACCTATCAGGATTTAATAAAAATCGGCGGTATTGATTCGGCTAAAGCCACGACGCTTCTTGCCGCTTTTGAACTCTCCAAACGCGCCTTGGAAGTGAACGACACGAGCTTGCCGACCATTGTTACCCCCAAAGATGCAGTGGCTCAATTGACCGATCTACGCCACAACAAAAAAGAGCATTTCATTGCTCTGTACCTCAACGCCAGAAATCAGTTGGTTCATAAAGAAACGATTTCAATGGGTACTTTGAACGCCAACTTAGTCCATCCTCGGGAAGTTTTTGAGCCAGCTCTTAAGCATTCGGCGGCCAATATTATAGTTGCTCATAATCATCCATCGGGAGACCCAAAACCGTCAGAAGACGATCTGGAAATCACAAAGAGATTGGCGGAGGCCGGCAAAATGATGGGTGTTGAGCTTTTGGATCATGTCATTATCGCGACAAACAACCATTTCAGTTTTAAGGAGGAAAAGTTATTATGAACGCTTAGTTTATATTCCCCTTGCTAATATAAACGAAATAGTATAATATGTTTATATCTATATGATCAATGTAAACAAACCAAAAATTGGCAGGTATATAACTCAAAAAGAGGGGTTTAAATCCTTTATCCCTTTTGATTTTCCCCCAAAAGATGGCTTCCCTATTAGTTCAAAACTACACAAAAAACATGAGGAGGCCATTAGATTGGTGGGCAAACTTGACGGCATCACTCGGCTTTTGCCAGACAAGAACTTTTTCCTTTTAATGTTTATAAAAAAAGATGCGGCATATTCCAGCCAAATAGAGGGCACTAAAGCCACCCTGCAAGACGCTGTGGCTGCTCCGGTTACAGAAGAAAAATCCCGTATGCATCCGGATGTGGACGACATCACCCATTATGTGGAAGCGGTAAATTATGGCATTGAGAGGACGGAAACTCTGCCAATTTCCTTGCGATTAATAAAAGAAATTCATGAAAAGTTAATGATAGGCGCACGATCAACCCAACACGCGTATCCCGGAGAGTTTCGGCGTTCACAAAATTGGATTGGCGGAAAGACTCCGGCGGATGCATCATTCGTGCCGCCGGCTCCCGATGACATGCATAAATCGCTCAATGATTTGGAAAAATTTATTCACACCAAAGATGAATATCCGTCTCTCGTAAAGGCCGGGTTTATGCACGCGCAATTTGAAACTATTCATCCATTTACCGATGGCAACGGTCGTACCGGACGCATGCTTATTGCGATGTATATTCATCATGCAAGAATTTTGGAACTACCGGTGCTCTACCTTTCAAGTTATTTCAAAAAACATCAAAAATTATATTACCAAAAACTGCAAGAATATCACGACGAAGATGCGAATATCGATGGATGGCTTGAATTCTTCCTTGAGGGAGTGGCAGAAATCGCTGATTCTTCCATTGAAACATGTACAAAAATCACTGCCTTACGAGACCGCGACTTTGCAAAAATGCAAAAACTCGGTAAAAAATCAGCAGAATCAACATTGGAAATTGTCCGCAAGCTATTTAGCCAACCAATCATTGGTGTGGCGGAGATGATGAAGTGGACGGGATTTACTGCTCCCGGGGCGTATAAGGTCGTTGGACGACTCAAAGACTTAAAAATTCTTGAACCTCTTGGCGATGCCGATTATGGTCAGAAATATGTTTATGCGGACTATTATGAAATCTTTGACGACGCGTTTCGCGACACGCGCGCTAAATTGAAATGAAGATATGGGCACCAACATCAAAAACTTAGAGGATAGACTATGGGAAGCGGCGGATCATATGCGCGCCAACTCTCCGTTGCGGCTCAACGAATTTGCCGAGCCGGTTTTGGGCCTGATCTTTCTTAAATTTACCGGCGTTAAGCACAGCAAAACAGAAAAAGAAGTAACCGAAGAGCGAAAAAAGAAAACCCCGAGCCGCTTCGCTACGGGGCAGGCCAAACCCCATGGTGGCGCCTCGGTTTCTCGCGAGCGGCCGGTATCATCTGCCGATTACCATGCTCGCGGCGTGCTGTTCGTTCCGGAAAAAGCTCGTTTCTCCTATCTTATAGAATTGCCGGAAGGAACAGATATGGGTAGAGCCGTGAATGACGCGATGAAAGAGATAGAAGCAGAAAACAAAGAACTTGCCGGCATTCTTCCGAAGACATTTCAAAAACTTGATAACCGATCTATAATCGCGCTCCTCAAAAATTTTAATCAAATCCCAGACGACATTGAGGGCGATGCTTTTGGAAGAATCTACGAATATTTCCTCGGGAAATTTGCGCTTGCGGATGGCTCGCGCGGAGGCGAATTTTTTACGCCGACAAGTATCGTCAAGCTCATTGTAGAAATCATTGAGCCGTATCAGGGAAGGATTTACGATCCGGCTTGCGGCTCCGGCGGTATGTTTGTGCAATCGCATGAGTTCGTAAAACGGCATCTTGAAAATGGAAAGAAGCTAAGAGCTTCGCGTGAGATTGCGATTTACGGCCAAGAAAAAACCGATCAGACCGTTCGCATCGCCAAAATGAACCTTGCTATTCACGGCCTTTCCGGTGATATCCGCGAAGGTAATACTTATTATGAGGATCGCCATAAAAGCATCGGGAAATTTGATTTCACGATGGCCAATCCTCCCTTCAATGTGAAGGGCATTGATAAGGAGCGCATTAAAGACGATCCGCGATTCTCTTATGGCATACCTCGAGCAGACAACGGCAACTATCTTTGGATTCAAATCTTCTTAAACTCGCTCAATGAAAAAGGACGTGCGGGATTTGTTATGGCAAATTCCGCAAGCGATACCGGGCATAGCGAAAAGGAAATTCGCCAGAAAATGATAGAGGACGGCGTGGTGGATGTGATAGTCGCCGTGGGCCCGAACATGTTTTACAATGTGACGCTTCCGGTAACGCTCTGGTTTTTGGATAGAGGTAAAAAGAGTACTGATCGCAAAAACAGAATTCTTTTTATTGACGCTCGCAACATTTACCGGCAAATAGACCGCGCGCATCGCGATTGGACAGATGAGCAGATAGAGCAAATCGCGAGTATTGTCCGTAGTTATCGCGGCGAGAACGGGAAGAAATATCAAAATGTTAAGGGGCTTTGCAAAGTAACAACGATAGAAGAAGTGAAAAAAGCCGGTTATTCACTCAACCCCGGCCGCTATGTTGGCATTACCGACAACGGTAGCGAAGACGACGGTAATTTTGGAGACAAAATTGAAAAGCTTCACAGTGAATTAAGGGGTCTAACTGATAAAGCCCACGAGCTGGAGAATAAAGTTTTTGAGAATTTGAAGAAATTTGATTTATGAACCCCGTTAGAAATTTAAACGGGCAAATAAACAATATGGAATTACAAAAATTAAAAATTTCTAACGGGGTGAAAAAACAAGAAAACAATTTTGCATATATAGATGGAGCAAACTTGCACAAGGGAATTAAATCGCTTGGATGGCAACTTGATTATCGCGTGTTTCGTCGTTGGTTGGAACAAAAGTACAATATTGAGGAGGTATATCTTTTTATTGGTTTGGTTCCGAAACACAAAGATCTATACACATTTTTACAAAAATGCGGATACATTTTGGTATACAAAGAAGTTACCTATGATGGCGATGGAAAAGTGAAAGGAAACTGCGATGCGGACTTAGTGCTTAATGTGATGCGAGATTTTTACGAGCGTAATCTTAAAGAGGCGGTATTAGTAACTAGCGACGGTGACTATAGCAGTTTGGTAACATTTCTAAAAGAAAAAGGGGTATTTCGCGCGCTTTTATCACCGAGCAATTCCTGTTCATTTCTGCTCCGAAAGCTCAATATCCCGATTGTATATCTTAATGTGCTTCAAGGAAAATTGGCGACTAGAGTCCAAAAAGAAAAAGCCCCCGGCGCGGACGAGTCCGCACAAGGGTCTCTTTCATAGTGAATACCTATATGATAGCAAGCCATTGTTAAAAGTCAATAGCTGGGGATAAGTCAAAAATATGGGCAAAAATAAGCCAAAAAAAGAAAAAACCATAAATCCGCCATGCGGGTTGTGCGGGAAATCAAAAAAGCCGAGATACAAAACGGAATGTTGCGGCAATTGGGTGTGCGGCGACGAGAGCGAATATGTGATGTTTTCATATTCGCGCGATATTTGTTCGCGAAATCATAGAAGGTTTACGCTTTGCGGAAGTCATCACATGGAAGAGCATGAAGGCGACTGGAAAACCTGCAAAAAATGCCGCAAGGATTTCGAGCCGGAAATGTATGTTTGGTATGGCACGAATGAATACAATTTCGAGAAACTGCCAAACCCGCCCGCTTTTGAACCGACCCGTTGCTCTAAATGCGGAGAAAGAATCATTTTACCCGATGGCGGCTATTCATCGCTTTGCGGAGTATACCGTTGTGATAACTGTCCCATCACGGAAAAAGAACGCGAAGAAATTATTCGGGAATATGAAAAGAAACACGGGGATAAATAATTTTTGAACTATGCCAAAGACACAATCACTACTGAATAACTGGCAAAAGATGAAGCTGGCCGAAATAGCACAGGATATTAGACAGTCGTATTCACCAACAAGGACAGAGAAAAAACCTTATGTTGGATTAGAACATATTGAACAACAAACCCTTCAACTATCCGAGGTAGGCCGATCAGACGAAACGCAAAGCGCAAAAAAGATTTTTAAAGCCGGTGATATATTATTTGGGACACTCCGTCCATATTTTAGAAAAGTAACAAGACCGAAATTTGACGGTGTGTGCTCGACGGATATTGCTGTTATACGGCCTACGCAAAAAGGGGATGGTAATTTTCTAAAATATTTTATCGCAAATCAAGATTTTATTGACTATGCCAGCAACATTTCAGGCGGGACAAGGATGCCAAGAGCAAACTGGAAAACCCTGAAAGAGAGAGTTTGGCAATTACCCGAATTAAATGAGCAAAGAATTATTGGAGATGTTCTTTCCACCTACGACAATCTTATTGAAAACAACACGAAGCGGATTAAGATTTTGGAAGAAATCGCGCAAGCGATTTATAAGGAGTGGTTTGTATATTTTCGCTTTCCCCGCCTGCGCCGAGGCTTCGGCGGGCAGGCCGGCCACGAAAAAGCGAAGTCCCGTAGCGAACGAAGTTCTGCTACTGGGATAAAAATGGTTGATAGCAAAACCGAATTCAGCAAAATCCCGGAGGGGTGGGGAGTCGGAAAACTTTCTGACTTGGCAACTATAACAATGGGTCAATCGCCAAGCTCTGATTTTTACAACGAAATCGGAGATGGTTCACCTTTCCATCAGGGCGTAACTAATTTTGGATTCCGTTTTCCGGTAACAAATACTTTTTCAACCGAAGGGACTAGAAAAGCGGTTGCGGGAGACATTTTGTTCAGCGTTAGAGCCCCTGTCGGACGCATTAATGTTGCCGATAGGAACATGATTATTGGTCGTGGTCTCGCCGCCCTAAAAAGCGCCTCCGGATATCAATCTTTTCTTTTATATAATTTGAAGCATCTTTTTCAGACAGAGGATTTAATCGGCGGAGGAGCTATTTTTGCCTCAGTCACAAAAGACGATCTTAGTAATTTCCCAGTAATTATTCCGGATATAAAAATGATTGAAAAATTTGAATCAATTGTGCGTTCGATTGATCAAATGATCCTCAGTATTTCGAATGAACTTTCAGTTTTAAGAAATAGTCGTGACTCTCTTTTGCCGAAATTGGTAGGTGGAGAAGTAGGAGTAAAAAATTTATGATAGATTGGCTTTCAGAAAATTCAATCGGGGTATTGCAAATTATAATAGGAGGATTTATTGCCTATCATGTATTTTTTCTATCTAAACAATTATCAAACAAAGCAAAACTTGAACACAAAGAGAGAATTAAGAAAAAAGCTGAGGAATTAAAATCGGGCAAAGAAGTTTATCTCGTGAATGTTAAGAGATATTTTAAAGATTATCCCTCAAATAAAGAAAGAATGTTTAGCGGATACTCCCACATTAAAGCAGAGATGAAAACTACAAGATTTGATGGGATTGAGTTTTTCTGCGGCATCAAAGAAATTTATAGAAAACCAGATGGCGGCTTAACGCTGAATGGTGAAAGTGAAAAAACGGCACAGGAGAAAATCAAAGTTTTTGAGATTGGCGTAGTTCCTTACGAATGGATAGAGTATATAGATTTGCGTGGAGATGAGCATGGTTTTATCCCGTTATTCTTTTGCTATTTCAAAGGAAAACGATATTGGAAAATATCATTGAAGCGTCATTTGCCCTTCGGATATCCATACAAAGAAATTATCTATTACCGAGAAAGCGAAGTTTATCATGAGGGTAGCGATCCGATTGATATGAAATTTCGTTTTATAGATGAGCCAGTTTCAGACAAATAATAAGAAAAAATGAACGAATTTTCTGAAGACAAGTTAATAGAACAAACCGCGGTCAAACTATTTGGCGAGCTTTGGGGCGCCGATAATTTTGCCAATGCGTATTCCGGAGAAATGGATAAAGAGTTCGGGCGCGAGAATCCGGGAGAAGTGGTGTTGATGAACTATCTCAAAATTGCTTTGGTGAAGCTCAATCCAAGTGTATCTACCGAAGCATTGAATCTTGCGATTGATGAGCTTATCAAAGACCGCTCGGCAATGAGCATGGTTAACGCAAATCATGAAATATGGCAACTGCTTCGGGACGGCGTAAAAGTTGAAACAGAAAATAAAAGGGGCGAACGGCAAACCGAGACGGTAAAAGTGATTGATTTTGAGAATCCGAAAGAGAATCACTTTATGCTCGTTTCCCAACTCTGGATTACCGGCGAACTGCATAAACGCCGCCCCGACTTGATCGGCTTTGTAAACGGCATACCGCTTGTGCTGATTGAACTTAAGGCATCGCACAAAAATTTGCGCAATGCCTATAGCCAGAACATTCGGGATTACAAAGACACGATTCCCCAGCTTTTTTGGTATAACGCTTTTATTATTATTTCCAACGGCATTGAAAGCAAGGTCGGCACGCTTACCGGCGCATACGAACATTTCAACGAATGGAAAAAAATTAAAGACGAGAAAGAAATTGGAAAAGTGAGCATGGAAACGGTGATCAAGGGCACCTGCGAACCGGCGCGGCTTTTGGATATTGTTGAGAACTTTATTCTCTTTGACGATTCTCGCGGGGAACGCGTCAAAGCTATTGCCCGCTACTTCCAATTTTTCGGAGTAAATCGCGCCTTTGAGGAAGTTAGGAATAGAGACAAAAACAAAGGACGCCTCGGTGTTTTCTGGCACACGCAGGGCTCCGGCAAGTCCTATTCAATGGTTTTCTTGTCTCAAAAAGTATTTCGCAAATTGACCGGCAATTTCACTTTTGTCGTGGTTACGGACCGCAAAGAGCTTGATAGGCAGATATACAAAACCTTTTCCGCTTGCGGCGCTGTCTATGAAAACGAAGTCCATGCCGATTCCGTAGAGCATCTTCAGCAGCTACTTGGGGAGGATCAC
>Ga0209518_1004601_pt1 | contig 10947 bp, 10 predicted proteins | sample RifGroB1_FD_183993 | JGI IMG/M metagenome (GOLD analysis project Ga0209518, IMG submission 183993) | Groundwater microbial communities from Rifle, Colorado, USA - Groundwater B1 (SPAdes) (version 2) | ecosystem: Environmental > Aquatic > Deep subsurface > Groundwater | place: Rifle, Colorado... | reverse complement strand
ACCTTTGAATAGATTTCCCAATATTCTTCCGACTTAAAAGCTTTGATTTCCCGCTCTTTCTCCACAATAAGCTTAACTGCAACAGACTGCACACGTCCGGCCGAAAGACCCCGTCTTATTTTTTTCCAAAGTAGCGGTGAAAGTTTATACCCCACAAGCCGATCCAATACTCTTCTTGCGATTTGTGCATCAACCAGATTTTTATCAACTTCTCTAGGGTTTTGAATCGCCTTCTCAACCGCTTCTTTTGTGATTTCATGAAAAACAATGCGTTTTATCTTGGAGTCTGCATTTAAAATCTCGGCAACATGCTCCGCAATAGCTTCTCCTTCACGATCAGGGTCAGTTGCCAAATAAACAATTTTTGCTTTTTTTCCTTCGGTTTTGAGATTCTTGATAATATCTTTTTTCTTTGGAATATCAGCAAAGTCCGGTTTAAAATTATTTTCTACTTCTATTCCAAGTTTGCTTTTTGGTAAGTCTTTAATATGTCCCGCGGTTGCCTCAACAACATATGATCCACCCAAAAAACGGCCTAGGGTTCTGGCTTTTGTTGGTGACTCAACTATTATCAATTCCATAATTTATAATGCTTTAGGTTTACAAGCTTCGCTTATATTCCCCGCCTCCTAAACTCCTGACTTGTCCTTTCATTTCCATGATAGTCAGTCTAGCAGAAATCTCGGAGGTTTGGATACCTGTTATTCTAACAAGCTCGTCAAGGTGCAGGGTTTCGTTTTCCAAAAGTTCTATAAGTTTAGTCCCTTCAAGTATACCCGGCCCAACTTTTTTCATTAGCTCTAACCTCCATATCAAGTTCGTCTAAAATATCCCGAGTTTCGGTCGCCATTCTCGCTCCGTTTTTCAGGAGATAAAACGGGGCTTTCGAAAGGGGTGATGTAATTGGTCCCGGAACCGCAAACACGGTTTTACCTTGTTCGGCTGCGTGAGATGCTGTTAAAAGTGTTCCGCTTTTTTCCGCCCCTTCAATTACGAGGACACATGTCGCAAGTCCAGAAACAATTCTGTTTCTGATAGCAAAATTAGCAGGGAGTACGGGGTAGCCAAGCGGATACTCACTAATAACTGCACCGCCTTTTTGAATGATTTCCTCCGCCAGAGTTTTATTTTCGGGAGGATAGACACTGTCCAAACCGTTTCCCAATACTGCAATCGTAATACCACCCGCTAAAAGAGATGCTTTATGCGCCGTTGTATCAACTCCTCTGGCAAGACCGGAAATTATAGTTACACCGAATGAGGACAGCTCTGAAGAAAACTTTTCAGTGACTTCCTTTCCATAAGAAGTCATCCTCCTTGTCCCTACAATTGCAACCGAATTTGTTTTCAAACCGTTGAGTGATCCGCGGTAATACAAGACAACGGGCGCTCCGTCCAAGATTTTAAAAATCTCGGGAAATTTATTATCCAAAAATGTCGTAACTTTTATATTTAACTTTGTTAACCTTTCAAAATAAGATTCGATATTAAAATTTTTCCGAAAATTTAAAAACTCTATTGTTTTCTTTTCAGGTAAACCGACTTCGGCAAGCTCTCTCAAAGTGCTTTCCCATACTTTTTTGGGGCTCTTAAAATATGAGGTCAAAAGTCTCACCCTGGCAGGTCCAAAATAAGTAAATGCACAAATTGCGGTTAGATATTCACTTTCTGTCACAATACCAGATTAGAACCAAATACTTTCTAAGAAAAGGGTTAATTGGCAAAAGAAGCGTAATAATAGTCTGCAATTTTGCGGGCGATGGGCCCGGCGGCGGATGAGCCCTCGCCGCCTTTTTCAATCAAAACAGTGGCAACAATTTGGGGTTTATCGGCAGGGGCAAAAAAAGTAAACCAGGCGTGTGGCGTCCCGTCTGTACCAACCTCTGCGGTTCCAGTCTTACAGGCAACATTTACCCCTCCGTGTCTTTCTGAAAAATCAAAAAAGGTATATGCCGTTCCCCCTTGAGAACAGGCTTTGCCCATTCCCTCTTTCACCAAGTCAAGGTTTTGTTTACTAACCCCTATTTTTTTACATTTAGCCGGTAATGATTCATTAAATCTTGGTTGACACAAATTTCCGTTTGCGGCAACAGCTGAAATATATGTATTTATCTCGGCAGGGGTCACAGAAACATCTCCCTGTCCGATTGACATGTGATAAGTGTTTCCTAAAAACCAGGGTTCATTTTTCGTCAGTTCTTTCCAAGATGGGGTTGGTATTAGTCCTTTCACTTCACCGGAAATGTCAATTCCGGTTTGACTGTCAAGGCCAAAAGTATTTGCCCATTTGGCAATTGCATCCGGCCCAACCATTTGTCCAATGGTATAGAAAAACGTGTCTGTTGAACGCGCTATGGCCTTTGTCAAGTCTATTGATCCTTCGGTCCGTCCATATTCACTAAAGTACCAATTCGAATAGGAATAATTGTTTATCGTTATTACACCCTGGTCATTATAGATAAAGTTTTTATCGATCGCCCCTTCCTCAAGAGCTGTAATTGATACGAGTGGTTTAAAGACCGATCCGGGATGAAAGGTACCGCTTATCACCCTATTAAAAAAGGGGAGGTTATCATCATTTAATAGGGAACTTATTTCATTATTGTTGCCTTTGTTGATGAAAATATTCGGATCAAATGATGGATAAGAATAAAAAGCCAAAATCCGACCCGTTGTGTCGGTAACAATAGCAGCACCTTTTTTGCCGTTCATTTCATTTGCAATTTCAGTTTGGAGACCATAATCAATGGTTGTCTGCAGATCCTGTCCCGGAACAGGATCTTTTTTACCAAGCATTCTAAGTTCATATCCAGACGCATCAACTTCGATAATCTCCTCGCCGGGGGTACCGGAAAGAAGGCACTCGTACTTCTCTTCCAGTCCTGTTTTCCCAATTAGAGAATCTGAAGATATTGGACCTTTCTCCGGACAATCAGGGTTTATTTTATCTACCTCATTTTCACCGACTCGTGCCAAATACCCTAAAGCGTGAGAAAATTTATCACCCATCGGATAATATCTTTTATAGTCTGTTATTACTTCTTCTTCCGCCGCTCCAGTTAAATCCTCAGAAAGGGTAAAACCACCGGTATCTGTAAACTCAATGCGTTTTTTGATTTCCGTATTTCCAGTCAAAATTTCTCCTCCGCGTGCCAAGATTTTTCCTCTTGGTGCAGGAATAACTACACGCCTAATCCTATTTTCTTCGGAAAGGTTTCTGAAGTAGCTACCCTTTATTACTTGCACTTCTATAAGTTTGGCTATAAGAACCATAAACAGAAGTATCAAAACTCCCCTTAAAGACCATGATAACCATGATTGAGATTTGTCCGAAGATAAAGAATGCATAGTTTAATTATCAATTAACAGCTTACAATTTTCAAAGACCTTTAGTGACTCTTATTCTTTTTAGTAAACCATTGTCCTCAAGACAGAGTCCACAACCTCTAACCACACACGTCAGAGGATCGTCCGCAATATAAACCGGCATTTTTGCAGCTTCAGATATGGCTTTATCTATTCCGGGAATAAGCGATCCGCCCCCTGCCAGGGTAATTCCCTTTTTCATGATATCACCAGTCAGCTCCGGCGGGGTTTCTTCGATAGTGTCAACAATATTGCTAATTATTTCCTGCAAGATGGGGCTTAGAGCCTCCTGGATTTCTTCGCTTGTCAGCTTTATGGATTTCGGAAGTCCTGTTTCAAGGTCACGTCCCCTCACAACGGTAAGTTTTGTTTCCTTTTGCGCGTCTTTGTCTTCACCCATTTCTACTCCGCCGACACCTATTTTGACAGCCTCTGCGGTTGGTTGGCCCAAAAGCAGCGAGTATTTCAGTCTTACATAATTAATTATTGCCTCATCCATTTCGTCTCCGGCAATTCTGACACTCCTTCCCAAAACTATTCCCCCAAGTGAAATTACAGCAATCTCACTTGTCCCTCCTCCAATATCAACGATAAAATTTCCTTCCGGACCTTCAATTAAAAGACCCGCACCAATTGCGGCGGCCATAGGTTCTTCAATTAAATTAGCCTCCCGGGCTCCTGCATCAATTGCTGCCTCAGCAACAGCCCTTCTTTCAACTTCAGTTACACCTGAGGGAATTCCGATTACAACTCTTGGTCTTGGAATTTTTGGAAAAGTACTTTCTGTTTCGTGAACTTTTTTAATATAGTGGGAAAGCATGGCGGCGGTCGCATCAAAATCTGCAATAACACCGTTTCTTAAAGGTCTTATTACCTCAATCGCCACAGGAGCTCTACCCATCATTTTTTTGGCTGAAGTTCCGATTGCCAAAATTTCTTTTGTTTTTTTATGTCTGGCCACGGCCGAAGGTTCTCTTATAACAACCCCTTTTCCTCTAACATAAACCAGCGTGTTTGCGGTTCCCAAATCAATGCCGATGTCGTGTGAGAAAATTCCCAAAAATCTATCGATGGGATTCATGATCTTCATAATAGTAGCAACAGGAGTATACCTATTTAACGAAAAGTTGCAAAGGGTCTATGAGAGATCGTGTGTTAAAATGAATTGTGAAATCATTTCAAAAAATAATTTTCTTTCTTTTTGGAATTCTTCTTTTCCTGGTGCCGTTAATTTTATGGCCTTACACATCTGAACTTTTCGAGTTTAACAAAATAGTAATTACATACTTTTCGACCATCTTAATAATTGCTTTCTGGACGATGCGAATGGTCTCGGAAAGAAAACTTATCTTTCGTCGCACAATATTAGACATCCCTCTCATTGTTTTTTTGGGGTCGCAGTTAATTTCAACACTTATATCAATTGACACCCAAACTTCTTGGCTCGGATACTATTCAAGATTTAACGGCGGGTTTTTATCCACCCTCTCCTATTTGCTTCTTTACTGGGCATTTGTTTCAAATATTGATAAGGGTGATGCCAGAAAATTAATTAATATTACACTTGGCTCGGCGGTAATTGTTTCTATCTACGGCGTTCTGGAACGTCTTGGAATCGACAAGGATATTTGGCAACAGGCTGTTCAACAAAGGGTTTTCTCGACGTTGGGACAGCCCAACTGGTTAGCCGCATGGCTTACCGCTTTATTACCAATAACCTGGGTGTTAATAATTAAGCGTGAGGAGAGTAAAATTACTTTTTTCTCGGTAGTTCCCTATCTTCTGAGTTTGCTCTTTTTTACGGTCTTACTTTTTACGGGTTCGCGTTCAGGAATTCTTGGTTTCGCTGTAGCCGAAATTGTATTCTGGGGAATTATATTTTTAAAAAGTAGATTTAAATATCTTAAAAGGTTTTTCATTTCCAATATGCTCCTGGCAGTTGCGGCTTTAATTTTTGGAACACAATTTACACCAAGTATTTTTAAGATTATCGAAGGATCTCAGAACAACCAACCGGCAATATATGCTCAAACAGGAGCAACAGCTTTAGAAACCGGCGGAACAGAATCCGGAACAATCCGAAAAATTGTTTGGCAGGGTGCAATCGAAGTTTGGAAACACTATCCCATATTCGGAACCGGCGTTGAAACTTTTGCCTATTCTTACTATCTCTACCGCCCGGCAGCACACAATATGACCACAGAATGGGATTTTATTTACAATAAAGCACACAACGAATATCTCAATTTTCTCGCAAATACGGGGATCATAGGTATTATCGCTTACCTGACGATGATCGGGTTTTCAATTTATTTGATTGTCAAAAATTTTCATCCCAAATCAAGTGATCAAAATGATTTATTTCCGTTAATATCAATCGCACTTGTTTCCGGATATGTTTCAATTCTTGTCACCAACTTTTTCGGGTTTTCCGTCGTGCCAATACAGCTTTTATTCTTCCTATATCCCGCTTTCTCTATGGTTCTGGCTACGGAAGATATGATGAAAAAAGAACAAAAAATAAATTTAACCCCGAATCAGAAAATTTTAAACTGGGTTGTAATCTCCGCCGCCGTATATCTTCTCTTCGCCGCCTCCAGATACTGGTATGTAGATTATCTTTACGCAAAAGGTCTTAACTACAACAAGGTAGGAAGACAGGACCTTGCGTCACAATACTTAAACCAAGCAATAAAACTGGAGCCGAATCAAAGCATTTATTATGCAGAACTCGCGAAATCATATGCCAATCTTGCCCTTTCCTATAATCAGGCAAAAGAGTCTACGGTAGCTTCACAATTAACCGAGCTTGCGATCGACGATTCCATAAAAGCAGTCGATCTTTCTCCGGCAAATTTAAATCTCAAAAGAATGGAGTTTGGGGTTTTTGTTATGCTTTCTGTAATTGATCCAAACTATCTCCTGAATGCCAGAGATGTTCTTGTTACCGCAGCCATGCAAGCACCAACTGACGCTAAAATCCGCTACAACTTAGGTTTAATTTATTCCAGAATCGGACAAAATGATTTGGCGCTTCAAACCCTCAAGGAGACCGTTGAGTTAAAACCAAATTATAAGGATGCCAGACTTGCTTATGCCATCCTCCTCATTGACGCAAAGGAAAACTCAGAAGCAAGGACCCAACTTGAATATATACTGACAAACATAGACCCCACGGACTCCATGTCAAAACAATATCTGGAAAGTATTAATTAATTAAAGCTTTTCTTACAGATTGGCCGATTTTTTGATATAATTCGGGTATGATTAGAAAAATTGTCCTCTCAAATAACCCTATTTTACGAAAGAAATCTAGACCGGTTCCTAAGATCGATAAAAAGATTAAGGATCTTATAAAAGACCTTAGAGACACGCTGAGTATACAAAAAGATCCGGAAGGTGTTGGTCTTGCCGCCCCCCAAATAGGAAAAAATTTAAGGATTTTTGTGGCTAAATATAAAGATTTTGAAAAAGTTGTCATTAATCCGGAAATTGTCAGAGTGGAAAACAAATCCCGTTCGGCTAAATCTAGACAAAGCAAAAAGGAAATTCTCGAAGGGTGTCTTTCGCTTCCTTATTACTACGGCCCTTTAAAACGTGCTGCTAAAATAACAATTAAATATTTAGATGAAAAAGGAAAAACACTGACGGAAACTTTTGATGGGTTCCACGCCCAAATAATTATGCATGAAATTGACCACCTTGAGGGAATTCTTTTTATAGACCATCTTTTAAGCGAGGGGAAACCTCTCTACAAAGTGGAGGGTGATGAATGGGAGGAGGTTGAGCTTTCGTAGGAAAGCGAAATCCTGAGGCAGCAGCTGAAGGATTATTTAAATAATATGAAAATAGTTTTCTTTGGTACACCGGTTTACGTTTTACCTATCTTGACTGCGATTCACAAAAAATTTGTGACCGGGCCGGGAAAATCTCCCATAACTGCCGTTGTAACTCAGCCACCAAAGCCCATCGGCAGAAAGCAAATTCTTGCATATTCTCCTATCGATAAATGGGCGCATGAGCATAAAATTCCAATTTATTATTCTGCGAATGATCTGATTGATAGTCCCCCTGACGCTAACTTAGGAATACTGGCATCATATGGCGAAATTATCAAAAAAGATGTCATCGATCTTTTTCCCCAAGGAATTTTAGTAATTCACCCCTCTCTTTTGCCAAAATACAGAGGTGCCTCTCCCGTTCCTGCCGCCATTACCAATGGTGATCAAATTACAGGTGTTTCAATTATTAAAATGGATGAAAAAATGGATCATGGACCAATTATTTCTCAATCAAAAGAAGAAATACTCATAGACGATACCGCGGAAACTTTAAGAAATCGCCTATTTGAAAAATCAGCTGATGTTTTAGTTGAGCTACTGGAGCCTTACATCAGGGCGAAAATTAATTTAAAACCACAAAACGATGAAGATGCAACATTTACAAAAATTATGAAAAGGGAAGACGGCTTTTTCAACATAGACGAAAAAACTCCGGCTGAGGTTGAAAAACTTGTAAGGGCCATGTATCCCTGGCCGGGAGCTTGGACATTTATCCGTTTATCAGCCACGGATGAAAAGAGTAAGAGATTAAAAATATTAAAAGTACATCTTGAAGATGAAAAACTAATTCTGGACGAAGTTCAACTGGAAGGCAAAGAGCCTGTAACCTGGAAACAATTTAAAGAAGGTTACAAGGAAGCAACTTTTGAGGAAGCTGCCTGAGGTTTTTTAATTTTTCCGATCTTTCTGAACCTGGAAATACAGCTTGCACAAAGCTTCATCTGAGTTTTTTTGCCGGCAACCACCACTGAAATCTTTTGAAGATTGGGCTTAAATAATCGAGGTGTTTTCTGTGCCCTTTTCTTCCATCTTTTTCCAGCAACACCTCTGCCGTGTGTGCTCTGACGGCCATGAACTGTTCCTTTTCCACAATTGTCGCAAATATATGCCATATTTTTATTTTTAGCTTCCGTAGATTATACTATTAACTACTTTAAACCGCAATGGATATCCTGATACTAATAATCGGAATTGCAGGCTTTGCCCTGGCAATCATTTTACATGAAGTTGCCCATGGACTTGTGGCTGAAAGACTGGGAGACCCAACCGCAAGACTCATGGGACGCCTTACTCTTAACCCAATTTCCCATATCGATATTGTTGGCAGTATTATCCTTCCCCTGACTCTTTTGATACTCCGCTCACCTTTTCTTTTCGGTTGGGCAAAACCGGTACCCGTCGATCCGTACAATCTTCAGCATCCAAAAAAAGATCTGGCACTTATCTCTCTTGCAGGACCTCTTGCGAACATTTCTTTCGCACTTGTTTTATCCATATTCTTGAGAATCATTTTAACGGTCTTTCCCAACACAAACATTTTTGCAATGTTTTTCTACGTTATCGAATTCAATATTGCCCTTGCAGTCTTCAACCTAATCCCGGTTGGCCCCCTTGATGGTGCAAAAATCCTCACCGGCCTTCTTCCTAATAAACAGGCCAAAGCTTTTGGTGATTTTTTGGACAAGTTTGGAATGATTCTGATTTTGGCTTTAATCTTTCCTATTTTCGGTGGAAGTTCCTTGGTTACACTTGTTATTAGTCCTGTAATTAACGTTTTTCTCAAACTTCTTATTCCCGGGTTCTCATCCATCTGACTTGTGCACCTCTGATATAATTAATGTGGACCCTGTCGAAAAGTGTTCGGTTTAAATTTCCTGATCAAATAAAAGTGCTTTGGGAAAGCGGAGTCCAACCAAAGCTTTCATGCCGAGGAAGGCAGCTTACCCACCTGGTTTATCCAGGAATGCAGCCGGACTTTTTGAGGCAGGGTCTTTTTTCCTCGTAAATAGCTTCATTTATTGATATAATTCATTAGCGCCGGCGTAACTCAGTGGTAGAGTAGCTGTTTTGTAAACAGCAAGTCAGAGGTTCGAATCCTCTCGTCGGCTCAGCGCTGAGGTGGCGGAGCGGTCAAACGCACGAGACTGTAAATCTCGCGTCCGAAAGGGCTACTCAGGTTCGAATCCTGACCTCAGCACTTGTTTTATTTGCCTGGGTAGCTCAGTGGTAAGAAAATCTTGCCACTTTCTCTACCCAGGTTCGGTGACTCGCCTGGGTAGCTCAGTGGTAGAGCACGTACTTGGTAAGTACGGGGTCGTGAGTTCAATCCTCACCTCAGGCTCAAATTACTATTCACTATTCACTATTCACATATAATTTGCTAGAATATCCCCATGGCTAAAAAAGGTGCTAGAGAAATTGTGGCTTTGATTTGTTCTGTTTGCAAAAACCAAAATTATATTACAGAAAGAAACAAAGTTAATATGGAGTTAAAAGGAAAAAAAGACTCAAAACTTGAACTGAAGAAGTACTGTCACAATTGTAGGAAAGTTCAGATTCACAAGGAATCTTCAAAACTAAAGTAATTGACAACCGTCAGATTTTAGTGGGAACAATGAGCTCAACTGTTTCACGGATGAAGTCCATACCCTTTTTGACTTCGCTGCTTATTTCATTTCCAAAGTAATTGTCAAGACTTGAGCTTAGAAAAGCGTATAATCTTTCGTCAGACAATCTATTTTCTTTAATCGAAAGTGAATCACATACCGTTTTTTTCAGATTTTCAAACATCACGGTAGAGCCGCTCTGATATAAAGAAACCAATCTGTCCAGCACTATCACATTCATGTGATCTCTCACGTCTTGGCTTTGTTGTAATATTCCTTGCAGAGAGTCTGCCTTATTATCAACTAAATTTGAGGCAAATTCAGTTGCGATTCCAAAAACAGAATTTTTTTCCACATCGTTCATAGCCTCTCCCGATAATAGCTTTTTTCCTACCAACTCATAATTAACTTGTGACCGTGATTGTAATTCTACATTTGCCATTCGTTTGGGACACATTGTATACCATTAAAGCTACTTAATCCAAAAATCCTCATATACCTTATAGTTAATTGACTTTTGAAGCTATTTGGGATATCATCTCCCCATTCACCAATTGCGGTGAAAATTCGCACCTACACATTGAGGAGGAAAAGGAAATGTCACGGAAAAGTTTGTCAGAAAAAGTCATTTTGGAAAATCGGGCTGGCGGAAAGGAAAGTAAAGTCGAAATATATATTGAAGCAGCCAAGGGACATCGGTCAATCAACCTTTGGGACTGGTCGGTTAAGATCACAGTCACCAGAAATGGGCATCCCTTTTCCAGCCAAGGCAACAATAAGCCAAATGAAAGTTTGGTCCACTTGATTAATCGGTTATTTGATGACATTCGCAGTGATATTTGTAATGCATACAAAAATTCGAATGTTGATTATGACCCGGTCTGTAGGTTTATTTCAGAAGCCCAGAAGAAATTTATGGCAGAACTATCTGCTGAAAAATAAATTCTAGGCACCATTTATTGGGCGTTTTTATACAAGAAATTTTTGTGTAGAAACGCCCTTTATTTTTCCTTCCTTTGCCCTCACAGGCTACATAAGGTAAAATTAGTAGTTGTTAACAAAGGGGCGTAGTTAAACGGCAGAACAGCGGTCTCCAAAACCGTTAATGGGGGTTCAATTCCCTCCGCCCCTGC
>Ga0209518_1004599_pt1 | contig 10950 bp, 11 predicted proteins | sample RifGroB1_FD_183993 | JGI IMG/M metagenome (GOLD analysis project Ga0209518, IMG submission 183993) | Groundwater microbial communities from Rifle, Colorado, USA - Groundwater B1 (SPAdes) (version 2) | ecosystem: Environmental > Aquatic > Deep subsurface > Groundwater | place: Rifle, Colorado... | reverse complement strand
AAATAAAATAGACAAGCCGGGCGCCAATATAGAGAAGACCAAAATAGAACTGGCGGAGAACGAAATCTATCTGGAGAACTACGGCGGCCAGGTTCCGGTCGCGGAAGTTTCCGCTAAAGCGGGCACGGGCGTGGACAATCTTTTGTCCCTGATACTCATATTGGCGGAAGTTGAGGGATTTACCGGCAACCCGGCGGAAAACGCTTCGGGTTTCGTCATTGAGGTAAATCTGGACTCCAGGCGCGGCATACTCGCCACCTTGATTATCAAGAACGGTGCCTTGCGCAAAGGCATGACCGTGGCAGTGGAAGATGCCACCTGCGCCACCCGCATCATGGAAAACTTCAAGGGGGAAATCCTGAGCGCTGCCGCTTTCTCCTCCCCTATTCGCATAGTTGGTTTCGATAAGATACCGCGGGTTGGCGCGGAGTTCAGGGCATTCGATAAAAAATCTGATGCGGAAAAATATGTCAAAGACTGGAAGCTCGCAAACAGCCCCCGAGCCGCGAGTCAAATTTCGGAAACATCCGAAGGCAACCTGTCTGCGCAGGCAGGTAAAAAAATAATTCCGATAATCCTGAAAGCTGACGTGGCGGGCTCTCTGGAAGCCATCGAAAAGGAGATCGGAAAGATCCAAAATGACGGCGCGGAATTCCGGTTGGTGGCGGAAGGCATAGGTCCGATTGCCGAGTCCGACATTAAGGGTATCGCAACTGGGGCGGATGTCATCGTCATCGCTTTCAACGTCAAAACGGACAAGAGCGCGGAGGAGATCGCGCTCCAGAGAGAAATCACTATCTCCAAGTTTGATATTATTTACAAACTTACGGAATGGCTGGAACTTCAAATGGAGGAAAGGCGGCCGAAGATAGAGACCGCGGAGACGGTGGGTAAAGCAAAAATTATACGCGCCTTCAGCCGGACCAAGGAACGCCAGATAGTGGGCGGCAAGGTTACGGAAGGCCAGCTCAAGCTCCACAGCGTGGTCAAAATAATGAGGCGGGATTTCGAGATCGGCCGCGGCAAGATAGTCAATCTGGAGAAAAACAAAGTAAAGACAAGCGAGATTTCGGAGGGAGCGGAATTCGGCATGATGATTGAATCAAAGGTGGACATCGTTGCGGGCGATGTATTGGAATCCTTTACTATCGTAAAAAAATAGCCTATGGACAGAAATGAAAAAGTAGCCCAGTCTATCAAGAAACTCGCGGCGGAATTCCTGGGGCGCGAGGGTAACCGCACTTCGCTCATTACCGTGACGGGTGCCTCCGCCTCTCCCGACCTGAAACGCGCGACCATATTTATCACCGTGCTACCGACTGCCAAAGAAGCCGAGGTGCTCGGTTTCGTAAAACGCAGACTCGGGGACCTGCGCGAATACCTGAAAGAGAAATTGCCCATTAAAACCATTCCCTTTCTTGCCGTAGCTATAGACTTGGGCGAAAAGAACCGCCAAAAAATTGACGAACTGCTGCGCGAAAAATAATTCTATTTGTGCCCGAGGTGGGACTCGAACCCACATGCCTTGCGACATTCGATCTTAAGTCGAACGCGTATACCAATTCCGCCACTCGGGCATTTAAAAGTGCTTGTGCACTTTTGTGCGCCCAGAGGGAATCGAACCCCCGACCATCTCCTTAAGAGGGAGTTGCTCTACCAGCTGAGCTATGGGCGCAATAAGAATAATTTATCATATTTCTTTGTATTTTGAAAGTTGAATTAAAAATGCTAGATTATTATATCGGCCTGGTAGCCAAGTAGTAAGGCATTCCTCTGCAAAAGGAATATACGTGGGTGCGATTCCCACCCAGGCCTCACGCAGTTCTTTGCCGGGGTGGCGAAATTGGCAGACGCACTTGCCTTAGGAGCAAGCGGAAGAAATTCCATGGGAGTTCAAGTCTCCCCCCCGGCACACACTTTATTTTATGGAGACGAACTTCTTTATCGAGATATTGACGCTGTATCAGATGCCCGCCATTTTCCTGGGCTCTTTTTTGTTCGGTGAAACGGTCATCCTGGCCGCCGCGTTTCTGTCCGCGCATGGACTCTGGTCCACGTGGACCATATTCTGGCTGGCACTCTTGGGCACTTTGGCTTCGGACGCACTGTGGTTCCTGTACGGGCAAAAAATATTGACCTTATTCCACCGATGGGAAAAATACCAGCGCGGCAGTGAGAAATTCCTCAGGGCTCTGGAAAAACTGACCGGCTCCCGCCCACACCTGGCGCTCCTCTGGGTCAAGGCGGTGTACGGAGTGAGAATTTTTACTATAATGTACTTATCGGTCCGGAAGACGGATTTCTGGACGTTCATTGCTTTCGACGCGGTAGGCAGCGCCTGGTGGCTCGGGGTTATCATTCTCTTCGGGCGCCTGGCGGGCAACAGTATCGGCGATACTCTGCCCCTGATCGACAATTTGAAATATGCGGCGGCGGCAATTATCTTGGTAATCGTACTATGGAGACTCACATTCACATGGATAAGCAGGCGGGCCATCCGAGAAATGGAGGCAGGGTAACCGCAATAGTTTCCGCCTATAACGAAGCCCCGCGCCTGGGAGCAGTACTTCAGGTACTCGCGACTTATCCCGGCTTTCGGGAAATAATAGTAATCGATGACGGCTCTACGGACGGCACTCGCGAAGCGGCGGAAAAATGGGGCGTTCGTGTCGCCAGAAATGAAACCAACAGAGGCAAAGGCTACTCTATGAGCCGCGGAGTAACGCTAGCTCAAAGCGATATAATTTTTTTCTCGGATGCGGATATAACCGGCCTCACCCACGAAACCATTGACCTGATACTAGCACCCGTCCTCGAAGGCGTTGCGGACATGGCAATCGGCATGACCGACCGCAAATGGTACCTGGTGCACGAGATGCTCGCCTTTGTGCCTCTTCTGGGCGGCGAACGGGCGGTAACCAAAAGCCTGTGGCAAAAAGTTCCCGAGTATTACAAACAGCATTTCCGCATCGAAGTCGCCCTTAATTTTTTCTCGATGTATTACGGCAAGGGCTACCGGTACAATGTATTGCCCGGCGTCACCCAGACCATCAAGGAAGAAAAGTACGGTTTCTGGCAGGGCTTCCTGGCGCGAATTAAAATGTATTATAACGTTTTCTCGGCCCAAGTCAGGCTAAATATCCGCCATACACCGCGGATAGTGAGAGAAGGGCGGGGCTTAGGGCTCCTTGCGCTCTACGGCGCTGTCGGCACAGTTCTCGGCCTCGTCGTATTCATCGCCATTTATTTCGGCCCGGTCGCGTTCGTCCGCTACCTGTTCGAAGAAAAACTGCGGGACCCCACCGCTTACCTCGCGCACGCGCTTTTGAATTTCGCGCGCTTCACTGCCACTGACCATTTAGCACTTATCGGACTTTTAATATTTATTTCCAGTATTTCGATTTTTCTCCTGACCCGCAAAAATCTGGGCTATCTCCTATATAGCTTTCTATATAAGTTCAAAAACGGTCGGAAAAGGTAAGCCCAGGCTGGCGCTTTAGCGCTTGACTTTTCTAGCAGAATATGCTATACTACCGGTATGAGTAAAATTAATGATAAAAAAACATTTATGAAAACACTTTTGAGTTTGACCAAAACGTTTATTTGTATAGCTATTTTGGCAGTTGGATTCTGGAGTATACCACTCGCAACCCATGCAAAAACAATAAGAATAGACGTACGCGGCTACCCCACCTCATCGCCAAAAAGCGAGATTGTTGAAGAGAATCCGGAACCGGTCATTACCGGCATAAGCCCGGACGAAGTAAAAGCAGGCGCGGGAGCCAAGACCATTACGGTTACCGGTAACGGCTTTACGCCGAGCTCAATTGTGAAAATCAATGGCTCGAATCGCCAAACCACTTTCATCGACAATTCCCATCTTCTGTCGCAGGCCACCGCTTATGACTTTTCCCGGACCGACGGCGGATTCTATGTGACCGTATGGAACACTGACCAAGACTATTCCAATGCGGCACATGTGACGGTAACGGGCACTGTCCCCTCTTCTGCCACGCAGAATAATAATTCCAACCAGAATCAAAATCAAAATTATGGCAACGGCAGCTACAATCCCGCCCCGATAAATTACTACCCGGGCACACTCGATAGCACGGCGGATGACTCTAGCCTCGCATCCAGCGTAATCTTGGGAGGCAACTCCTTCCTGCCGAACGGATTGGTACAGTGGGTCCTGGTAGCCATCCTAATCGTGGGCATCATAGTCTTGGGCCGGAAAGTTTTCCGCACCCAGGAACACTACGACAATACCCCCCTGAAACACGCCTAAATAGCGAAAAAATCCATAAATAGAAAACTAAAAAGTCAGCCCTGTTGGGCTGACTTTTTAGTTTTCTATTTTCTATCTTCCTTCCTATGGCCCTAGGTGCACCTCGCCTGCCTCCGGGTCAATCTCGCTTTTCGGAATATTAAGCGTATTAAGAACGATATTCAGAATGGTCCAAACACCCAACATAATGGCAATACCAACTACGCCCCAGACCATATGGCTCTTGCCGGTGGTTTTCGCCTCTTCGCTTTGCTGATTTAGGATGAACTCCAGCATGCCCCAGAGGAAAAAGACCACTGCCAGCGCAAACAAGAAAAGGATGAGCGGATTTATTATCTCGCTGTTCACTTTCGACAGAAAATCATCAAAGGAAGCGTAAGCGACCTTTGGAGTTAATAAATCCAATAAGCTCATTGCAGCGCTTTAGTAAGGCGTGGTCGGGAAAGTGATATTCTGTTGACCTTCAACACCAAAGGTTTGGGTCAAAATAGCCACCAATCCCCATACACCTACTATAACCGCTAAACCGATGATGCCGAATATGATTCGGTTTCGGCCCGCCTGCTTTGCTTCCTCGTCATCTGAAATAACATACTGAATAACCCCCCAGATAAAATAGACTATGGCCAGCACAATCAAAATCGGGATAATAATATTCAGTATATCGCCGATTTTGCATATGAATTGTTCCAGTGGAGAAAGACCCCCGCCTCCACAACTACTGATATTGCCAGTAATCGCCGCAAACGCTGCTGCGGGACTTAGTACTAGAACGAGACCCGCTAATACCATTAACTTTTGTTTCATAATAATAATTTATAAACTTATAATTTACGACCCAATTTATTAATAATCATGATAATTATACCATAAGCACAACAAGAAAATAAAGCAACTAACAGCCAGCGCCTGGGCATACCTTTGGTAAAACCGACCCGTCAGGTACCCCGAAGGTGCTGGTCAGTATGCCTACCAACCCCCAGATTGAAAGCATTACCGCGAGCGCCACTATTCCCCAAATCATAAACTGCCGGCCCTGATCCCTTTGAGCTTCCTCGTCCGCATTAATTATGAAAAACTTTACCGCGCCCCAGATGAATAACGCCGTGGCTACCGCAAAAATAAAGGGTATTACCGAATCGTTTATGAGCCGGGTGGCAAAGCACAGTACATCCTTGAGCGTAGAATTGTTGCCGAGCGTACAACTTCCTTCCCCCGGTTGTATGAAGTTGTCCAGTACAGGCACCGCATTATCAAGGTTAAGAGTCGTAGTCAATAAAGTAACCAGTCCCCATAAACTGACAATTACCGCAAAGCCGATAATGCCGTAGAGCATGGTGTCCTTGCCTTTTTCCTTAGCCTCTTCCCCGTCGGCAATGACATAGTGGATAACACCCCATACGAAATAAACCACTCCCAAGGCTATTAAAACAGGAATTATGGAATTCAGTATTTGGTGAAAACTACATATTAGTTTACCCAAGCCAGTAAGTCCTGAACAGGGACCGGCATTGGGCTCAAGGGCGAAAACCAGCGCCGGAGTAAAACTCATAACCGATAGTATCCCAAGAAACGTGTATACTTTTTTCATGATTTTATTTCAACGCGTCAATAGTGCTCGATATCATCTGGGCGATGGCCCAAGATCCTAATAATATTGCCGCTCCTATGAGCGTGTAAAGCAGTGTCTGTTTGGCGGTTTCCAGCTTCTCCGGGTTGCCGCGCGCCGCCACAAAAAGAAACCCGGCGTAGATGACCGCAAGCGCCACGATAGGAATACCGATTTTTAGTATGCCCTCAAGTATTATCCTTATGAGATCAGGCAGGGTACCTACTTTGGGAATGGGATTGCATATTGTACCACCAGCAGGGTCGCAGTCTGCGAAAGAAATGAGCGGCAAAAAAACCATATAAAAAATGACGATGAGTCTCGGCAAGTTAGTTTTTATGTAACTCATCATTGTATTATACCCTATGTCAAAAACCTATCCAACCCCCCTCCCAGCCCAAAATACCCAGTAACAGTTTGACTATAAGCCATGCCGCCAGCGCCAAAACGAGTCCGACAACAGTGTTGAGAAAAATATCTTTCGCCTTGGTTTTGGCGCTGGCGGCTTCCTCTCCCGCAGTAACCATGAGAAAACCGGCGTAGGCGAACATTATCGCCGCGATAGGTACTGTCATGTATACCAGCGCAAAAGTAATGACATTGTTGACCAAACCTAAAAGCTGGTTCCAGCCACATTTGTCTGCCGCCGCATCTTGACCGCAGGGCGGAACCAATGGCTCCCCGAGAGAGTATGCGGAAGACATCGCGGGTAACAGGAGTACCGCAAAAGCCAGAAGGAAGGCGGAAGTAGCTGCGAATTTTTTATATCTGGCCATATGTTTATTTTAACAGCAAAAGGTCCAGTTTGGAACTGGCGTCCTTCAGAGCCTCCGCGGGCGATAGACTGTTGGACAAAACGGAATTGACCATTGCGCTAAAAATATTATCGGTATCTTTGGGCGAGGGGTCTAGCCAGCTTTTGGCGAACAACGCGGAACTGTAAAAACTCGGCGAAAAGGTATCCGCGGGCGGCTGTGCCAGGAGGTCCCGCCGGGCGGGCGGTACGCCCAAGGCCTGTGCGTATTTTGCAGCAAAATCAGAAGACGCCAACTGGCTTGCCGCCGTGAGCGCGGTGTTTAAATTTTTAGAGGAGGAAGCTACGGCCACTCCCGTCACCCGCCCCCTGGTCAGCTTGAATTTGGCGTCCTTTATCTGGGGCACGGTCGCGGCCAAAAAGTTTTGATTAGGATTTTTGTTCACCAGCTCGGAAAGTTCGCTCGCATAACCGAAATAAAATGCCAGATCCTCGCTGGAAAATGCATCTCCGGAATCGGGGAAGGAGCGGTTCCAAGAGTACAAAGGGCTGCCCGGATCAGCGAAGCTCGTGTAAAATTCCAATATGGAAGGCGTATTATAATTTCCCGCCGTAGACACGAGTACGGACTTAAATCCCCCGCCCACTGCGCCCTGGGAGGTTATCGGATTTCCGGTCTGTAAAAAAACCATGGCCAGGATATCTTTGGCGTGGGTAACATTCGCGTATTGGCCGAGCGCCGCTCCGCTCTTCTTTATCTGGTTATCTTCGTCTTTTTCCGTAAGCTTGACGACATATTGGGAGAATTCTTCCCAGTCTTTGGGAGAAAAGGCCAGGCCTTGGGCGTCCAAGATGCTCCGGTTATAATAAAGCATCATGGGGTCGACAGAGAGAGGCAGGGCCAAGATGCCTTCCGGAGTCAAAAAAACCTCGCCGGCCGCGGCAAAAATGTTCTTGAATGCGGCGGGAGAGTAACTTGCATATGGTATGGTCACTATTTTGTCAGCATAGTGATATGCCAAGTCATCAGAAATTAAGAACATGTCTGGCCCCGCACCGGCAGCCAGCGCCTCCAGGAGGTCGCGGTCAAAAGAAGCGGCAGATTTTTCCTCGTACTTGAGAGTAAAGGAGGGGTTCGCATTGTTGAACTCTTCCAAGGACGCCTGAATCAGGGACGTCGGCACTGTACCCCAGAGTCTCACCTCTCCCAAACTGCCTTCGCCGCCCTTACTGCCGATAGGTATGGCGCCGGAGAAAACCAGAACGCCCAAAATAGCTGCGACAATGAATACTGCGACTATAACCAGCTGGAAATTGAATTTCATTTTTTAAATCTTTTCTTGCCTTCTAAATATCATACCATAATGCTGTTCTCCCGTGTCTATTTCCCGCTCATATGCAAAGCCCTTCTGCTCAAACATTTGCCGCGCGCGGGCCTTTGAAACCGCGACTTTAGACATTATCGATTTTTCCGCCCAGTCGGAGAGGAGCACGCGGCCACTTTGTTTTAGTACCCGGCGAGCTTCCTCGATAAACGCGTTCTTGTCCTCCACCTGGAAAAGAATGTTTGAGGCGATAACCACGTCTGCTGCGCCGTCGCTTAGTTTCGTGCCTCCGCTTTTTTCCACGTTGCCCCAGATTATTTCCACGTTCCCGAGTCCCGCTTCCGCCACTTTATGCCGGATAGTATCAAGATAATCTTTTTCTATTTCTATCGCGTAAACTTTACCCTGCGGCGCGAGACGACCCGCGGCAATCGCATAATAGCCGGTACCTGCGCCCAGGTCCGCCACTATGCTGTCTTCTTTTAGTCCGAAAACCTTCAAATTTTTTTCCGGATTGCTGAACATGTATGTATTGTATCAAATAGGCCAAGCTAAATACAGCGGAATTAAATGCAGGTCAGAGATGCAATGCCATCGCCCGCCCGGAGCCGCATGATGGTCACGCCCTGCGTCTGCCGTCCCAGCGCGGAAACATCCTTGAGCGCCGTCCGGATCACCTGCCCTTTTTTGGACATGGCGATAAGTTCCTCTTCCGTGCCGGACAGAACCTTGGCCACGATAAGCTTGCCGGTTTTACCGGTCACTTTCGCCGTCTTTATGCCTGAGCCGCCCCGCTTCTGGACCTTGTATTCTTTAAGGCTGGTCTTTTTGCCGAACCCGTTCGCGGTCATGGTCAGGAAAAATCCTTCTCTCTGGTCCTTCTTGACCGCATCTACACCGATGACCTCATCGCCCTTACCTAAGCGTATGCCGGATACTCCGCCCGCGGTCCTGCCCATCTGGCGCACATCCGATTCTTTAAACCTTATGGACTGGCCCAAGGCCGTCGCTACCAGCACTTCGTCGCCTTTCTCTGTCGAGAGCGCCGATACCAGCTGATCGTCGCGGTCCAACCGAATGGCGATAATACCGCTCCGCCTTACGTCCTTGAAACCCTCCGTGGCCATTTTCTTAGCGGTGCCGTTTTTAGTTACGAGCATGAGGGAGGACGGCACCTTGGAGAGGTCCTTGGGCATCGCTAGAATCGAATTCACTTTTTCTTCCGCAGAAAGTTGCAAGAAGTTCATTATGGATTTTCCGCGCGTGGCCCGTCTGCCTTCCGGAATATCATACATTTTCATCTGGTAAACTTTGCCCGTGTTGGTGAAGAAAAGCAGGTTGGAGTGCGTCGAGCCGGACACAAGCATGGTCACAAAATCCTCTTCTTTGGTTTCCAGGTCGATGACTCCCACTCCTCCCCGCTTCTGGGCGCGGTATTCAGAAGGGTCGGTACATTTCACGTAACCGCCCGCGGTCAACACCAGGACCGTTTCTTTGTCCGGCACCAGGTCTTCGTCGGAAATCTCTTTTACGCCACCTTTGACTATCTTGGTCCGCCGCTCATCCGCATACTTTTCTTTTATCTCTTTAAGTTCTCTGGAAACAACTTTTAAGATTTTCTTGGCGCTACCCAGTAAATCCTTCATCTCCGCGATGAAATCCTGCTTTTCCTTAAGTTCGTCTTCCACGGCCTTGCGCTCGAGGCCCGCGAGCTTTGCCAGCTTCATTTCCAGTATTGCCGCCGCCTGGAGGTCGGAGAATTTGAATTCTTTCATCAAATTGGTCTTGGCCAATGCCGAATTTTTTGAATTCCGGATAACGGTAATTACCCGGTCAATCTTGTCCAGCGCCTTTTTTAGGCCGAGCAGTATATGCTCGCGCTCTTCCGCTCTGCGCAGATCGTAAGCGGAACGCTTTTGGACCACGTCCCTCCGGTGCTTTATGAATTCATCCAATATCGATTTTAGAGACAGCGTCTGCGGCACCCCATCCACCAGGGCAACCATATTGAAATTAAAGTTGGACTCCAGCTGGGTATTTTTATAAATATAATTCAAAACTTTCTCGGGATGAGCGGAGGACTTCAGGTCGATGACAACGCGAATGTCTTTGGTAGATTCGTCGCGGAGAGCTTTAATACCTTCCAGTTTTTTCTCCTGCACCAGTTCCGCGATGGACATTATTAGATTCGCTTTGTTGACCCGGAAAGGAATGGAGGTGATGATTATGGAAAAATTGCCGCCTTTCTCTTCCGCTATCTCCGCTTCGCCCCTGCAAACCACCCCGCCCCGGCCCGTACCGTAAGCATGGAGCATGTCTTTGTATCCATAGGCTACTCCGCCGGTCGGAAAATCAGGGCCTTTGATGAACTGCATGAGGTCTTCGGTGGTTGCTTCCGGATTTTCTATCAGGTGGTCTGTCGCGTCGATAACTTCCGCCAGATTATGCGAAGGAATATTAGTCGCCATACCAACGGCTATGCCTAAGGTGCCGTTCAAAAGAAGAGAGGGAACGGCCGCGGGAAATACAACGGGTTCCTTCCTGGTCTGGTCATAGTTCGGGCGGAAAGGCACCGTTTCTTTCTCGAGATCGCGCAGGAGTTCGCTCGAAATCTTCGACATCTTCGCCTCGGTATAACGCATGGCCGCGGCATTGTCGCCGTCGATGGAACCGAAGTTGCCTTGCCCCAGAACCAGCGGGTAGCGGTAAGAAAACTCCTGCGCCATGCCCACCATAGAGTCATAGACCGCAGTATCGCCGTGCGGATGGTATTTTCCGAGCACATCTCCCACTACTGCGGCGGACTTTCTGAATCGCGCAGAGGCTATGAGTCCGAGCTCATTCATGGCGAAAAGTATTCTCCTGTGCACAGGCTTCAATCCGTCGCGTACGTCCGGCAAGGCGCGCGAAGTGATGACCGACATGGCGTACGCCAGGTACGATTCCTTCATCTCGGACACTACGTCAACCGGGA
>Ga0209518_1004596_pt1 | contig 10954 bp, 6 predicted proteins | sample RifGroB1_FD_183993 | JGI IMG/M metagenome (GOLD analysis project Ga0209518, IMG submission 183993) | Groundwater microbial communities from Rifle, Colorado, USA - Groundwater B1 (SPAdes) (version 2) | ecosystem: Environmental > Aquatic > Deep subsurface > Groundwater | place: Rifle, Colorado... | reverse complement strand
GCTTCCGGTGCCATAATAGTTTATGTCGGTGATGACGTCGGTTAGCTTTGAAACGGCGGTCGCGGTGGAACGTAGGCCAATTAAGTCCACACTGGTTAGGGCCGCAGTACCAGTAATAAGGTCCGGGGTTCCGTCAATATCTACCACGTAAGGCACCCAGCCCTCGTAATTATTAGTGTTGCTGCCGCCGACGAACCACTGGGCGGTGTTGGTGATAGCTCTGATTGAGGTGAGGTTGAAAGTGGCGCTGGAGCCGGTGCCGCCCGTAACGGATACGGGGTTGGTGGGAAAAGTGGTGTATGATCCGCGGGCCGTGGCTTTGGGGGTGACAGCCGTGACCACACCGCCGGAGACGCCGGTCACGATAAGGACAGCGGCTGTTCCTACTCCACCGGAGACGGTCAGCTCATCGTTTAAGGTATAAGCGGTCCCTCCGGCAACAACAGTTGCCGACAGTACGGATTGGACGGCTGTCGGGGCCGTATCAGAGGAGATAATGATACCTGCCCCCCCCGCAGCCTTAGTGGCCATGGATGGCCAGGCAATGCCCTTGATCCAGGTGAAGACGTGCAGTCCTTGGCCCGTGAGATTGAGTCCGCCGGTGGTAAGGTTGAAGGTGGCACTTGTCCCGGTGCCGCCCGTGACGGAGACGGGATTGGTGGGGACAACCGTGTAGGAACCGGCGTCAAGCGCCGAAACCGTAACGGTAGCCACGGCGCTTCCGGAAAGAGTGGCCACTGTCAGGACTCCGGCAATTCCGGTCCCGCCAACGACAGTCAGCCTGTCTCCAACCGTGTAACCGGAGCCGCCGGCGCTGACTACGGCCGCAGAAATTCCCAGGTCCTTGGCTCCTAAGTGATAAGTTCCTGTACCTGTGGTACTGCTGACGCCAAACGTCAGGCAATTGGTCCCTTCGACCTTGTAGTCATCATTGGCGGCAAGTGTGGCTTTAAGCGTGCCTACCGCGATATAATTGGCGGTGTCTTCTGCAGCTTGAACTCGGACCAGATCGCTGGTAAATGTACCGGCCATGTTTCTAGATTACATTAGATTACAATAGTTTGCGAGCTTGTTCCAGAGATTGTTTTTCCAAATCGGAAAGGGTTTTTAACTTTCGCCCGATGCGGACCAGCTCTTGTAATGTTTTTTGGGCGGCTTGGCGATCAAAAAGCTTCTCTTGGGCGAGAGCAATGGAAAGAATGCTCTTTAGATGATTCCCCGCCCTAGTGTATTTGAGGTATTCTTTGATCGCTTTGATGTATTCAGGGTAGCGCTGTTGTTTCCAGTACAGCTCTCCCAGATATGCCCAGGCGAAAAATCCTTTTTTACCCTCTGCTGCGTCTTTGAAAAATTTTTCGGCAACTTTTGGCTGTCCTTTCTCCTGGGCCGCCTTGCCCTTAACCAGATAGTAGAAAACTCCGGTAGCGTGACCGTAATGCTTAAAAAGCAGGTTGGCGTAAAAATCTGCTTGATTATAAAACTTGGCTTGGAGGAGGAAGAAGGCTAGGTCGTTGAGCAGTTGATAATTATGTTTCACCTCCCTGGGTAAAGAGGCGTAAAGCTGGCTGATTTCTCTAGTCTTTTGAGCGTTTGTCTCTTGGCCTGGGGAGAGAATGGCCTTTATCTTCTTTAGAAAATCATTGACTTGATCTTGCCAGTTGCCAAGAGACACTTGGCGAAAGTGACGGGTTACTTGGGAGTCGGTGGGTTGAGTGTCAATCAACATCTCCTGCGGGTGGCCGGGGGCGTTTGAGGTGACGTAAGTTTTTTTGCCTGCTACTTGGGCAATTTGTAAAAAGGAAGGGAAATCGACGGCGAAATAAGTCACTGACCCGCACTGCAAATATAAAACCGGTTTGTGCTCTCTGGAAGTGATGCCAAAGTCGGAAAAAAATATGAAGCCCCCCGTGTCCAGCCCTCGGATGGTTCTCTGGATAGCGGTTCTGGCTGGATAACTGTAGTTAAAAACGAAAGGCTGGGTCTTGTTTTGGGAGGCGGCCAGTTTTGTCAGGTCCGTCCGCTCTTCTGGGTTCATATTAGTTATCTCATCAAGTGACGTAAACTTCCCCTCTTCTTCCAATAAGGGAAGGATTTGATGCGTGAGTATGAGCCGACGTTTAAGATTGGGAGAAGAAAGAAGTTGGGCAATCTCTTTTTCTTCCAAAATCCGGGGCGGGTAAGAGGTGGCATCGATTATTTGAGCATCCATTTTAAGAGAAGTTTGGACTTGAAACTCAAAAATTTGACCTTCCTTAATAAGGATCTGGCGCTGGTAAGGAAGAGAATCGATGAGGTTGGTGAAATAGATCAACAGGGGTCTGTAGGTAAAGTGGGGTTTGATGGCGTCTATGATTTCAAATGAGATATGGCCTGAATATTTTTTGAAGTCATTTAATAATTTGAGCTGGTCGATCATGGGTTTGGAGATATCCGAGACATGAAGAATGGTTTGAAAATAAATATTCGGATGTTTAGTTTTGACCAGATCCAGAATTCTTTTAGCCAGGATACCCGTGCCGGCGCCCAGCTCATAAATGTGGATGCCCTCCGGAAAGGATCGGCCTTGATTTTGCAGACTCTTCACCCGGTCGCTAAAAAGGTTGACCAGGTTTTGAGCAAAAGCCGGTCCTGTCCGGTCCGCAAAGGGAATTTTTTCGGAGCTGAAAATGCCGATACCGGAGTTTTCAAAAGCTTCCCGGCTAAGTTGGATTCGGGGAGTTTCAAAAAGGCTTGAGTAGGACTGTATTACCATGCTGATATTTTAACATTGACAGCAGAGAGTGGACCCGTCCATACTGAAGGATAGAATGAAACGTTTGGGACTTGTCGTGGTGATGGTTGTGATGAGTCTTTTGGGGGTTGAACCGGTTTTGGGGGCAATCGAATCTTGTTCAGTGAGTGTTTCGCCTACTTCGATGGCTCCGGAAATAACGGGGGCGATACTTACCTTTTCGGTTACTAATTCTGGATCGAGTCCGGCAAATTGGATTAAGGTAATTTGGACGCCTGCTTATTATACTGTGACAAACTTTGATGTGGGGGGATGGCCTGCTTCTGGATCATTAGACGCTGGATGGTACACTTTTTTGGGGGGATCAATTGTGCCTGTCGGGGCTAATTTTTCAATTCAATTTGAAGTGACGTCTGCAGTAACTCCTGTCTCAAATACAAATTGGACAGTTCAACTATCGGATGACAATGGGGCTACGGCTATTGGCTGCAGTGGAAACCTGGAGGTGCCAATTGTAGCTGTGTCTACGGCTACGCCGACTCCGACGCCAACAACATCTACTACTACTACAACTACGACGACTACCACTACCAAAACGGTGGAGAAAATTGTCAAGGATACTACACTACCCGCCACTTCTTTAACGACGAGTTTTAAGAAAGTGTATGCCCAGGCGCCGGAAATTGCCGGGAAAGCGTCTGATGCCAGTGGGGTGGCCAGAGTGGAATACACTTTAGACGGCAAGAATTGGCTGCCGGTGGACAGCATTGATAAACAGTTTGGAAAAAGAGTGAGTTTTAGTTTTCTGCCGGGAGGACTTCTGGACGGCAATTATCCGGTAAAAGTCCGGGTGATGGATGCGGCAGGGAATGTGGGTTTTTCGTCCACTTATACATTGGTAATTGACAGGCTGCCGCCGCGGGTAGGACTGGCCATGTGGTCGGCGGGGCCGTTGGTTATCGAACCCACCGTCTTGGAGGGGATGAAATTGAGAGTTAGTTTGTCTGCTGTGGGTGGGCCGACGGAAATAAAGCTTAACGGATCTGATCTAATCAAAGACGAGGAGACGGGGTTGTGGACGGGAGAAGTCAAATTTGACAAGGCAGACGATTATAAAATAACGGCGGCGGCGGTGGACGGGGCTGATAATAGGAGTGAGGGTGAGTTGGGAGTAGTGAGGGTAATGCCGGCGGGGATGCTACCGGCGGGGGGAACGGTGACGGTGTATTATTTTGAGCCGACGGGGGGGCATTTTAGAGAGTGGGACGGGCGGCCGTTTGACCAAGTAAATCCGCAGCAAGTAAATGAGCAGGGCAAATATTTATTGATGCTGCCGCCGGGAAAATATTACCTAGAAGCGACCGGAACAGGATTTAGAAAAGCCAGGACGGAAATTTTTACGTTGGATAAGACGACTCCGGTGAACATGAACTTTGAGTTGAAGAAGAAGACCTGGTGGCCTTGGGAGGTGGAGAACATGGCTTGGAAACCTGTGGAACAAGCGCCAGAAGTGGTCGAGTTGCCAGCCAGCTTGCCGTTTTTCGCTTTGCCGTCTGACAATGGCGAACTTATATATAGTAGCTCCTTGCGGGGGGTGCCGACGGTGGTGACGTTTTTATCATCCTGGGTACCCACGGCGGCCGAGCAAGTGACAGAGCTGGAAAAAGTGACCAGCAACAAAAATTATAAAGCGGTGGCGGTGTTTGCCCAACAACCCCAATCACTGGTAGAAATATTTAAGAAACGGGGAGGGTATTCCTTAACGATGATTGCTGATGCCGATGGGGAACTGCTGGAGCCGTTGGATATAAGCAGCGTGCCCACCCATATTTTCTTGGATAGAAAGGGAAAAATTGTTAATATGGTTAGAGGGGTGCTTGGCGAAGCTGAAATATACGATATGTTAAATAGATAACTCGACTTGACAAAATGAACGTATACATTGTATACTACAGCCACAATGGATAAATTGATTGCCAGACAAGCCGAAAAACTAGTCCGGTCTTGGCTGGATACCAGGAAGGTGTTGCTGGTGTTGGGGGCGCGCCAAGTGGGCAAAACTACCTTGCTGAAAAATTTCTTCCGTACTTTTAGAGTCGCCTACCTAAATTTAGACGTGGAGACGGATAAACTAATTTTTTCGCGCGCGGCCGCGTTGGATCCCCGGGCTGCGGTAAAGTCGCTATCTGACCCGGAGGTAATTATTCTTGATGAAGCTCAACGGCTGCCGGAAGCCAGTAGAGTAGTGAAGGGCTGGTACGATTATGAAGTGCCGGCGAAAATAATTATGTCCGGTTCTTCCAGCCTAAACTTGCTGGATCAATCGGCAGAAAGTTTGACCGGCAGAAATATTAAGTTGTATTTGCCCCCATTATTGTTTGCGGAGGTGGTGGCCGCGCAAAGCTGGTATAGCCCGGTGGGCGGGAAAAAAGGTTTGGCGGCATTCCATAACCAAATTGAGTCGCTTCTAAACACCGCGATGGTTTACGGCAGTTATCCCGAAGCGGTGATAACTTCGAACAAGCAGGAATATCTGACAAACTTGGTGACAGACTATCTGCTGAAAGATATTTTGCATTTGGGTTTAGTTAAGACTCCAGATATGGTGCGGCGCTTGCTTTCTTTATTGGCATATCAGGCGGGGTCAGTAGTTTCGGTAAATGAGCTGGCGAATACCCTGAATATTTCCAGGGTTACGGTGGACCGTTATTTGGATTTGTTGGAGCAGACGTTTGTAATTTTCCGTTTGCCGGCATTTAGCAATAACCCCAGGAAAGAGATTTCTAAAAGCCAGAAAATATTCTTTTGGGACACGGGGGTCAGAAATGCTTTGATTGGTGAGTTTAATACTCATATAAACCGGCCAGACATGGGCAAACTTTGGGAGAACTGGGTGATAGCGGAATTTGCCAAGAGAATTTTTTTGGAAGGAAACTTAAGCCGGATGTTTTTTTGGCAATCGCGCTCTCGGAGTGAAGTAGACTTGGTAATTAAGGAAACTACGGGGGACATAAAAGCATATGAAATAAAGTGGTCCACGGGCAGTGTGACTAAAGCTTTTACTTCCCGGTACAAAATTCCGGTAAACTTGATACACAGGGGTAATTTTTTAGAATTTCTAATTTCTAATTACTAAATACCTCTCCTCTCGCCCCTCTCCTATAATAGGAGAGGGAAATGAAAGGGGTGAGGTATTATCCTTTAATTCGATCTATAAAAAGACTAAACTAAAACAATAGTTTAGAAATTAGTAATTAGTAATTAGAAATTTATAAGTATGTGGTCATCATTTTTTTGGGAAAACGCGCATTTTGCAGCCAATTTCCTGGCGGCGCTGGTGTTTTTTGCCATGTTTTGGCTGTATTTTGACGCTTGGTTGGAGAGAAAAGTGTGGGATGAGGTACCAAAACTTTTGGGAATATTGCTGTTGTCCATATCTTTTGTGATTCATGCCACACAGATTGAGACGGGAATTATTGCCACTTCATTTCTTAATTCTGGCTGGCAAGAAGGAGCGTTTTTGGTGACCCGGATAGCCGGGTACATACTATTAATAGTGGGGGTAATCTTGGACCCGCTGCAGCCGGCCCCCAAAATGGAAGGATTTAAGAAATGATATATCAGGTATTGTTCCCGATATTAGGCGGCGTAGTGGCATGGTTGTATCTGCGGCGGGCCACGGTGGGACTGGAGCGGCATTTGAAAGTGGTAACGATTTCTTTTTTTGTGTTGAGTTTGGCGGAAGTATTAGGTCTGTCTGCCTTGTTTGTGAAGTCGACAAATGTGGGGATATATCAATTGGTGGCGCCGTTTGGGTGGCTGTGGATTGGGCAGCATGGGGTAATGCTTTTGGGAGTTGGTATTTTGGGAAGATGGGTGTGGCAGTATTTGACCAAGCGCTTGCAACCGCAGCTGTTTATGATTTTTACTTCAACTATTTTAGGAATATTTTTGCTGACGACGACGGTGTTTACGGCCTTGCTTTTGAAAAACATGCAGGACGAAACGCTGGCCAGGCTAGAGACTGACGTTAAGGTCTTAAATTACGGCTTGGAGAGTAAAAAACAGGGAGCGCTGTCGGACGCGGCGGTGCTAGTGCAGCAGCCGGGATTTGGGCAAATGGTAAGCGACGGAGACAAAGTGGGCTTGGCAACGGCGGCGCAGAAATTTTTGCTGGGTAAATCTCTAAGTTTTCTAGTAGTAACAGACAGCGATGGGCGGGTGCTGGCCCGGGGGGAGGACCGGGAGCGGATTGGAGACGCGCTGTCTGGTGATACATTGGTGAGACGGGCGTTAAACGGACAGGAAGTGGCGTCGGTGGCGGTAAAAGACGGGGTGCTGGCGCCGGAAGTGTCGGTGCGGGCGGTGGTGCCGGTGAAACTGGACGGGGAGATTGTGGGAGTAGTGCTGACCGGCACGGTTATTGATAATGCGTTTGTAGACGGGATCAAAGCGGCCACGGGATTGGAAGCGGCGGTCTATGGGGATGATGTCTTGGCGGCTACTACCCAAGTGTCGGCGGACGGGAAGTCCAGATGGGTGGGCACCAAAAACCAGGAGTCAGGAGTCAGGAGTCAGGTGTTAGAAAAAGGCCAGAATTACAGCGGGTCACAAGATGTACTCAATACTCCGTATTTCGTAAGTTATATGCCGCTTAAAGATATGGAGGGAGCGACGGTGGGAATGCTATTTGTGGGCCGGCCGCAAGTGACGGTACTGGCGGCGGCGGCCAAATCCATTGAGCTGACATTTTTGACAACGGCTATGCTAATAGTAGTGGCAGTAGGACCGGCATACTTTATTTCGCGGTTTATGGCCGAGCAATTGTCTTGACAAGATAGACACATTATATATAATACACATATGCAGATGTCCAAAGTAGATATAAGATATACAGTCAGGTATATCGAAAAAGATATACTTTCATATATCAAGCCTAATAAAGCAATAGTGATTTATGGACCAAGAAGGGTGGGGAAGACCACTCTAATGCGCCATATTCAAGCTCAATTGAATGAGCCAAGTTTGTGGTTGGAAGGGGAAAATTTATCAGTAAAAGAGAAACTCTCATCGCAGAGATTGGATAGTTTGCTTGATCTCATAGGTAGTAATAGATTGATCTTTATTGATGAAGCCCAACAAGTAGAGAATATTGGTATCAACTTAAAAATTTTAGTCGATCAAGTGCCAGGAATAAAAATAATAGTTTCCGGCTCTTCTTCTTTTGAGCTTTCAAAGCAGGTAGGAGAACCACTTGTGGGTCGTAAATGGCAGTATTACTTATACCCCTTATCTCAATTGGAATTAGGCCGAAATCAAACTCCATTTGAATCCAGTCAATTATTAGAAGAAAGATTAGTATTTGGTAGTTACCCAGAGGCGGTATATGCGGTTGACCGCAAAACTAAATCAACAATTTTGGAATCTATTGTTGATGGGGCTTTGTTTAAGGATGTCTTTGCCTTAGAGGGCGTTAAGAAGCCTCAGAAGATAGTGGCTTTGACAAGATTGCTGGCTTTACAAATAGGTAAACAAGTATCACTATCTGAGCTGGCGAATGCCCTAGACATTAACCTGACAACAGTAGAGCGGTATTTGGATCTGTTGGAGAAAACCTTTGTGATATCCAGAGTTTTTGGATTTAGCCGTAATTTACGTAAGGAAATTACCAAAACCAGCAGATATTATTTTTGGGACAACGGAGTCAGAAATGCCCTAATAAACAATTTTAACTCTTTAAATATAAGAGATGATATTGGTATGCTTTGGGAAAACTATTTATTTATTGAGAGGCAAAAAAAGTGCCGTTACCAAGACATTTTTACAAATAGTTATTTTTGGCGGACACACGATCGACAGGAGATAGATCTCGTTGAAGAGAGAGGGGGAGTATTGTATGGATATGAATTTAAATGGTCTGACAAAAAGGTTATTGCCCCCAGAATTTGGTTGGAAACATATCCAGAGGCAAAGTTTGAGGTAGTAAATAGGCAGAATTTTTTAAGTTTCATTGCCGGGTAGTTGCCAAATAAAAACTGCGTTCCCCAAATGTCCAGATCACAGCCGGTGTGCTACTATTTAGTATATGAAGTCTTTCCAGAGGATTTTTTGGTTTTTCTGGTGGGGCAGCCTGGTGCCGATTTTGACGGTATCCGCGGTGGTGTATTTTTCCGGCCGGACGATACTCCAGAAGCAAACGGCGGAGTCTTTGACGGCGTTGAATCAAGCCAAGGCGGCGCAGCTGGATTTGTTCATAGAGAAACTGAAAGTCCGGACGGCCGACTGGTCGTCGGACGGCAGAATTAGAAAGGACGCCGAGCAGATAAGCCTGGGCCGGCCAATGACGGATGATTTGTCCCTCTATCTTAGGGACAAGAAACTGCCGCTTGATCCGGCGATTGTCCTGGCCGACGTTCTGGATGTGAAGGGAGTCGTGGTTGGCTCCAGCGATACCAGCCGCTTGGGCAAGAACGAAAGCCGGGAAAAGATCTCTTTTTTTGAAGCAGTCGCCGCTTCCTTTGGAGAAGCGGTTTTTACTCCGGAGCTGGTGGTGGAAGAGGACGAGCTGGGCGGTGCGCCGATGCTGCATTTGGCCGCTCCTCTAACGTCTATCGAGACGGGTAAAACCGTGGGGGTGCTGCTTTTGCACATCAAAAACGATGAATTGAACAAAGTCGTAGCCGTGAAAGAGAGAAAAACACTGGAAACGTACCTGGTTAGCCGTGAGAAGCTGATGATAACGCCTTCACGGTTTGTTCCCGCGGCAGTGCTTTCGCAAAGCGTGGATACGCCGCCGGCGCGGGCTTGCTTTGACCGCAATAAGGATTATCGGGGTTCGCATCTGAATTATCGCGGCGAGCCGGTCTTTGGCGTTTCTGTCTGCCTTCCCGGGAGTTTGGGTGTCATGATTACGGAAATAGACGCGTCCGAGGCGCTGGCGAGCCTGAATGTTTTCCGCAATACGGCCGCGGCTGCCCTGGCGGTGGTTTTGGCGGCAGCCGTAATTTTTGCCTTTTTTGCCGGGAAGACGTTGTTGCCGCAAGCTACTACTACTACTACTACTACTACTACTATTGTCGTTATCGGGATTATTATCGGGATAGGCGTGGTTCTGTCGCTGTTTATGGCAAAAACGGTGGAGCAGTTTGTGTGGCGGGTTAAAACCGAAGCGGTCCCGGATGTGGTGCAGGCACAAGCCAAGCGGCATCTTGGCGACGCGTCACAGCAGAGGCTTATGGATTTTGTGGCCGAACTGAAAACTTCCCTGCCGCCGGTGGCCGCGGTGAAAATTTATAATAAAGAGGCTGTCCTTATTTGGTCTGATCTGGCGGTGTATAAGAAAGAATTGGGCAAAAAGCACGAAGAGGATGATGTCCAGGAGACGCTGTCAAAAGGGCAATTAGTGAAATCCGTGGAGGCCGAAATTAAAAAGCAAATGGGCATGGCCAACCTCCTGGAAATTTATGTGCCGGTCACGGACGGAGTGGTGGAAGTTTATTTTGATACTTCCGATTTGACGGCCTTTGTGGGGCGGCTGCAGCTGTTTATTTGGGGACTGCTCGGCGCCGCGCTGGTGGTTATTTATTCACTGCTGCATTTTGTTTTTCACAGACAAAACGCCCAAATCGGCCGCCAGGCCGGAGCACTGAAAAATATTATCGATAATTCGCCGCTGGGTATTTACACGCTAAACCGCGACGGGGTGATTGATGCTGTTAATCCGGCGATGGTCCGCATGTCCGGCGCGAGAGACGCCAGAGAAGTAATTGGTATGAATGCCCTAGAGATGCCTACCTACACAGCTGTCGGACTGGATAAGTTTTTCCGTGAGGGCCTGGCCGGTAAGCGGTTTGAAATCGAGAAGGACAACCGGCACTATTTCGGCGTACCGGTTTTGGGTATTGACGGGGAAGCGGTGGAGCGGCTGCTTTTGATGGTGGAAGACATCACCGAGCGCAAGCGGCTGGAAAAAGAGGTGGAGGAATACACACAGGAACTGGAACAAAAGGTCGCCCAGCGGACGGCCGAATTAGATAAAAGAATTGCGGAACTGGAGCGGATGAACAAGCTGATGGTAGGCCGGGAACTAAAAATGGCGGAATTGAAAAAAGAGCTAAAAGAACTCAAGGGAAAAATATGACATGGCGAAATATTAAAATCAGGTCAAAGTTATTGATTGCCTTTTTGGGACTGTCGGGATTTTTCGTTGCCGCTTTTCATCTG
>Ga0209518_1004592_pt1 | contig 10958 bp, 11 predicted proteins | sample RifGroB1_FD_183993 | JGI IMG/M metagenome (GOLD analysis project Ga0209518, IMG submission 183993) | Groundwater microbial communities from Rifle, Colorado, USA - Groundwater B1 (SPAdes) (version 2) | ecosystem: Environmental > Aquatic > Deep subsurface > Groundwater | place: Rifle, Colorado... | reverse complement strand
AAACGCGGCTAAATTAGAGAATTTCTTTTCGTATTCCGTCATCGTGACAAATTCGAGATCCGAAATTTTCTTACGCGGGAATTTGTCAAAACCGTCCTCAACGAATGCCTGCGTGAGCTCCCGCGCAGAATCTTCGCGAAAATTGAAAAATATCACCGCGTCCCCTTCTTTTATCCTTGATTCATTCTCTCCGTTCCATGCCGGCTCAATGAACTCGTCAGTAATTCCCGCCCTATATTGTTCCTCAAGATAGGCGATGGGGCCATTAAATTTCTTTCCTTCGCCTTTCGTGAAGAGGTTATATGTTTTTTCAATCTTCTCCCAATCCTGATCCCGATCCATCGAGAAATCCCTTCCTATTATCGAGCTGACGCGCGCGAAGGGATATAATTTAGAGACCCTTTCTTCGAGCAGACCGAAAAATTTGTTCGCCTCTTTCGGCGAAGCGTCTCGCCCGTCCGTAAAAAGATGGAGATAAACTTTATCAAGTTTTTCTTGCTTCGCGAATTCCAATAGCGCGTAGAGATGATCTGGGTAAGCGTGGACCGAGCCGGACGAAAAAACACCCATTAAATGCAAGGCGCTCTTATTTTCCTTAACTTGCCTCGAGGCTCTTTTGAACGCGTTGTTTTCGAAAAAAGATCCATCCTGTATGGAAAGCGATATTCTCGGGAGATGGTGGTATACGGTTTTCCCGGCGCCCAATGTTAAGTGCCCAACCTCCGAATTCCCGGCTTCCCCCCAGGAAAGCCCGACAGCTATTCCCGAAGCCTGGAGCGTTGTAAGGGGATACAGTTTTTCGTATTCTCCAAAATTTTTACGCGCGGCTACCCAGATAGTCGATTCCGGGTCTTCGGTTACCCCAAAGCCGTCCAATATGATCAAGGTGACCATTGTATTATTCTACCGCGTCTGGTATCATTTATGTATTATTTATATCCATTTAACTTGGAATTAATCGAAATCAATTGCAAATACTATGATTTTAACGTCGCCGGTTCTGGTGGCGCTCTTATCTGTTCTCGTGGGGATTGTTTTGGGCTATATACTCCGCCAGGTAATGGCGCAGTACAAGAAGAATTCACTGGAAGTCGAAGTAAAAAAAATACTCCTGGATGCTAAAGACCAGGCCGTAAAAATATTAGACGAAGCGAAAAAGAAATCTGAAGAAGTCTTAGAACAATCGAAAAAAGAAACAAAAGAGCGCGAAGGCCAGATTAGAAAATTAGAGGAAAAAGTACTGGAAAAAGATGAAAGCCTCGAAAAAAGAAGGCGTGGTTTGGAATTGGATGTGGAAAACTTGAAAAAGAAGGCCGAAGAAATAAAAAAGATGCGCGAGGAAACGGAAAATATGGAGCAGCGGAAAAGGGAGGAACTTCAAAAACTCGCGAATTTGAGCGAGGAGGAAGCAAAAAAAGAATTATTGACTTCCGTCGAGAAAAAGTACGAAACCGATATCTTGGCGAGAATTCAGAAAATAGAGATCTTTGGGCAAGACAAGCTCGAGCAAAAAGCCCGCGATATTTTGGCTACGGTTATTCAAAGAATCGCTTCCTCAACCGCATCCGAAGTGACAACAACATCAGTCAGTATACCCTCGGATGATATAAAAGGAAAAATAATCGGCAAGGAGGGCAGGAATATCCGGGCGCTTGAACGCGCTGCCGGAGTTGAGGTGATTGTGGACGATACGCCCGGATCGATAATAATATCGAGCTTTGATCCCGTCCGAAGGCAAATAGCGAGAATCGCCCTTGAAAATTTGATTTTAGACGGAAGAATCCAGCCCGCACGAATAGAGGAAACAGTTGATAAAGCTAAAAACGAAATCGAAAAAATGATCAAGGATGCCGGCGAGAAGGCTTCTTTTGAAGTCGGAATTTTCGACATCGATCCGAGACTTTCGATGCTTCTGGGTAGGCTTAAATTCCGCACCTCTTACGGCCAGAATGTCTTGCAGCACTCGATCGAAATGTCGCATGTCGCAGGCATGCTCGCTTCGGAATTGGGCGCGGATGTCGCGATTGCGAAGAAAGGGGCGCTACTCCACGACATAGGGAAAGCCGTAGACCACGAAATACAAGGGACGCATGTCGAAATAGGGCGCAGGATACTCCAGAAATTCAATGTGGATCATAAGGTCGTACAAGCCATGCAGTCCCACCACGAAGAATACCCATATGAAACGCTCGAATCCATAATAGTCCAGACTGCGGACGCGATTTCAGCATCCCGGCCTGGAGCGCGTCGGGACTCAGTCGAAAATTACTTAAAGCGCTTAGAAGATCTGGAACGAATAGCAAATACATTTCCGGTTGTCGAGAAATCTTATGCCATTCAAGCCGGGCGCGAGATACGCGTATTTGTCACACCCGACAAAATATCTGATTTGGAGATGAAGCATCTGGCTCGGGATATCGCGAACAGCATTGAACAAGAGTTAAAATACCCGGGGGAGATAAAGGTGCACGTTATACGCGAAAACAGAGTTGTGGAATACGCAAGGTAGCGCTCAATTTCCCTTATGGTATAATGGTTTTTGACGTTGCTAAAAGGTCGTTTCTATAAGCTACAAGCTAATAAGCTAAAATTATGAATAAAGCAGAATTATCCCAAAAATTGTGGGAGCTTCACTCCAAGAAAGGAGTGGATGTGTCCAAAAAACACGCCGAAGAGGTCGTAGATTTTGTTTTTGACACGATTGCCGACACGATGAAGCGCGGAGACGAAGTTTCCATCGCCGGATTCGGCACTTTTGTCGCGAAACAAAGGAAGGCCAGGCAGGCCAGAAACCCAAAGACTGGAGCGACAGTCAATGTCCCGGCGATGAAAGTCCCGAAATTCAAAGCAGGAAAAGGGTTGAAAGACGCGGTTCGATAAATTTCGATTGGAAAGCAAAAAAGGCGCTCCTCTATAGGGGCGCCTTTTGCGTTGTGATTTTCCGTCACGGAGCTATCTCTGGGAGCGAATGAAGTTGATGACGAATCCCTGCAAGTTTTAGAAATGTTTCGATCTTTTTCTTTCTGATTCGTCTCGATGAATCCAATTTTATCAGTATAGAATTCATCTTCCGAATTTCATCGGCTTCTTTAGAAAAACTATCCAGTTTTTGGAGCAAAGCCTGAGCATCAGGGTCGAGCGCTAAATTGTTAAGCTCGAGGGTTACTTTGTTAAGACCGTGCTGTAAGAATAGCCTCGCCATACACATACCAATAGCGAAAAAACCAAAACAGCTCAGTAAAGCAAGGGGAACGCGAAGTCCCGGATCAATTGCCTCAAAATCAATCGGAAGAAACAGAATAACGACCACATACAGCGCGGCCATCGGAAACCCTCCATGCGACATAGCTCTGAGCCAAACCGAATCTAAAAATAAAATCTTTCTTTTGATCTCATCGGCCAAATGCCACTCTTGCGCCATTAACCTTTCGATTACTATATCGCTCTGATTAACCATATTAGTATCCTCCCTTTCAGCGAACAGATTTAAAAGAAGCTTAAAGTAAAAGCAAGATAAAAGCAATATTGAAAATTTGTTTACACTGAGTTTATCGAAGTGTGCGGGCAGCGAGAGTCAAACTCGCGCCTACTGCTTGGAAGGCAGTCGTACTATCGCTATACTATGCCCGCAAAACCCGCTTTCGCGGGATTAACTTTAATCGTTTGCGTCTTTCAAAGTTTTTTTGATTTCGGCCCGGAATTCCGGGGTGTCTTTATGTCCGTGAGACGCAACTGCGTGTTGCGTCGCTACATCCATAACCTCTTGTTCGGTTCCTGAAATAAAAAGCGAGCAATTTTTTTCGCTCGGGAACTCCCGACAATCTGTTGATTTTCTTTGTGCCATAGTTAAAAGAAATAATTTAACTTATTAAGAGCGACCTTTTTATGTTTAAGTCCTAATTTTATACCCAATTTTAAATAAATACCATACCCAAAATCCGAGCCCAAGGACAAGCCCGAAAATTAAAGCAACTCCTACGGCCTGATTTGATTCCGAAATCCCAACCATAGAATAACGGAGTCCGTCGACAAAATAAAAAAACGGATTCATGCGCACTAAAAACTGGAATCGCTCCGGGAGCATATGAATTGAAGAAAAAAGCCCACCTAAAAATGTAAGCGGCATAATGACAAACGTCTGCGGGATCATGAGCTGTTCAAAACTTTCGGACCAAAGCCCGATCAATAAACCCGCGAGAGAGAAAATCAGCGCAACTGCGACTGCGTAGAAAATAAAAAGGGCGATATGATTTACGCTCGTAACCGTAAATAAAAGCGCGATTCCGTAAACTCCAGCCGCGACCAAGAGCCCCCGGACAACTCCGCCGATAACGTATCCCGCGATCATTTCCAAATACGAAAGAGGCGCCACCAAAATCTCTTCGATATGCTTCGCGAAGCGCTGGAAATAAAGCGAGCTCGATGTCTGCCCGAAAGAAGACTGCATCACATTTAACATCAATAGTCCCGGAACAACGAAATCAATATAAGAAACTCCGTCAATAATCCCGATCCTGCGCCCGATGATTTGCCCGAAAATCAAAATATACAAAAGAGCAGAAATCCACGGCGTGACTAAAGTCTGAATCCAAACTCTCCTCACTCTCCCCAACTCCTCAAGTATAAATGTCTGTAACCCGATCCAGTTTACATTCATAGCAGACTCCATAATAACTCATAAATGCTCCTCTGGGTATTCGCTATACTCTCGCTTTTTATTATCACGCCGTAAAGATTTTTAGGATCAAGCGAAATAATAGATACTTTGTCGGCATAGATATCAATTTCATTAGTAAAATTATATTTTTCTGCTAGAACGAATTTAACCCTTCGTAATTCACGTATATTTTTTTCTTCAATAAAAATACTCTTAGCCGTGGAGGTAGCTGGAATAATACCACGAGACGGAATTTTCATGCTTACTCTCTTCTGCCAGTATTTCTCCAAAAAATCTTTTTCAAATCCAGCTTTCAAATAATCTGCAGAAGCATAAGAAAGTATCTCTTCAACTCCGTGCGTTTCAAGCGTGTCAAGCAAAATATTTTTAACCCCTTGTAACCCCTCATAAAATGAAACGGACGGCTGATCGTAACGCCCACCATAGAGCGCGTTTAGTTCTGGTCGTAAATCTTTAAATACTACGAGTTTTTCTTCGATTGTTTCTTTTTCTTCGTTTAGCTTTCTTAAAATAACTCCCGGTTCTACCGCTTCGTATTTCTTAACTCCGCCTCTTGTTATCTGTCTTACCAGTCCTTTTTCTGAGAGACGGCGAAGAATGTCATAAACGCTTACCCTATTGTGGCCGGCCATTTTAGCAATCCTGCTTATCGCCTCAGGCCCCACTTGAACCATAGCCAAAAAAACATTGATTTCGCTTTCGCTTAATCCCATTGGAATAAGCAGTTTTTTGATGTCTTTTAGCATAGTGTTGATGACTATCAACGATATTATAGCACCAACAAAAGAAATAGCAAATGCTAAAAATCCCTTTATTGTAAAGGATAATTCGCTACATATCAATTATCTTGATTAGAATAATTTCTGATCTTGTCTGTATCAATTTACATATTGACAGAGTCATGATAATATGTGTCTGTAATATGACAAATATGAAAAACTCCAATTTTTATAAGAAAACTGCTCAGGCGCTTGGCACACCCGTATTTATCTATTGGGAAAAAAGACTGGAAACAAATATCAGCCGGATTAAACAAGCCGCTGAGCATCATCTCGCAAATAGAGAATTAGGTATTTACATTCCCTATTTTACGAACTCAAATCCCTATCTTTTCTCAATTGTTAGAAAACATGGTTGCGGAATTGCAATTCAATCTACCGAAGAATGGCATCAATTAAATGCTCATAATCTTGCTGACAAACTCATTGCGTCTCCAACGGTTTTACCACAGGAAGAGTTGAAATTTCTTTTGGAGAAGGGTGTCCGCGTTAATTTGTCCTCAATAGATGAAGTGGAATGGCAAATTAATAATTTTCCAGAAAAGAATATTTTTATTCGCCTTGATATCTCCGTTGATTCTTCTCAACGAACAGGGATTAAACCTTGGGAGATTACTGGCCTTCGTAAAATTTTGAAAAAGAACAATAAAGCACTTGCCGGTGTTCATATATATGTCGGCACATTGAGCACTTTTGAAAAGATCGTAAAATATACTGATATTGTTCTCGCCCTAGTATCGAGAGAGTTTCCGGAAATCGAGATGGTCAATTTAGGAGGAGGGTTTTACTACAACTATGAAAAAACATTCAATCAACATTTTGATTGGGATGCTTACTTTGCGATGCTCGCTAAAAAAATAGGGACATATAATCTTTCCCCGAATATGAAATTTGAAATTGAACCAGGCAGAGATGTGTTTGCCGATGTTGGCGAGCTGGTTCTTTCCATTCATCACGTAGTTTGGAACGAACGCGGAACAATTTGCCAAATTTTTACCGATGGCTCTTATGTATATATGCCTTCCGCTACAGTTCGTGAACGCAAACATCAGCTTTTATTTCTCGATTCACAATTTAAAGAATCATCGGATCGTTCCATTAGCGGATGGCTGAATGGTTCCACAACTCTTTCGAGCGATTTTCTATTGCCGGTAATTATTGAAGTCCCGCTGGATGTAAAATCAGGGCATTTCGTAATTGTTAAGGACATAGGTGCCTACGGCGCAACGCAACATTTAGAATTTTTAAATAGGCGACCAGCGGCTGAGGCACTCATCACAGATAATAAAGTCCAAATTATAAATGAGCGCGGGGCAATGACGGACAAAATAAGAAGTGTCCCGCAAAAACCTATTTTTATCAAATAAACATGGTAGGAAAATTTATCATAAAAAGTGGCGAATTGATTCCCATAGAAAAAGCGACCATGTCGCTTGGCAACATTGAATATGCCTATGGTTTTGGAGTATATGAAACTATAAAATTGCAAAACGACATAATTTATTTTGCCAAAGATCATGTTGAACGTTTAATAAAATCTGCAGAGCAAATCGGTCTTGTGCACCGTTTTATTGCGAGCAAACTTTTGGAAGAATTAAATTTGCTCATATCTAAAAATGGGATCAGCTCGGCCAATATAAAAATGCTCCTGATCGGAGCAGAAGATTTGCAAGACGTTGAATTGTTTATTTTTATGCTTAATCCACTTTACCCGAGTAAAAAGCTGTATTCGGAGGGTGCGAGTGTTATCACCATAGAATATGAGCGATTATTTCCGAAGGCAAAGACATTAAACATGCTTGGTAGTTATTTGGCATTCAAAAAAGCAAAAAATAGTAATTGTTATGATGCTCTGTTCGTAGATAAAAACGGCAACATAACGGAGGGCACAAGAACAAATTTCTTTACTATGAAAGAAAAAACTATTTTCTCGCCGCCGGAAGAAAAAGTTTTGGGCGGCATCACCAGGAAAACGCTACTTTATGTTGCGAGAAAAAATAATTTTAAGGTTATTGAACGGGAAATTCCACGGAAAGACATTGCAAAGTATGACGGCGCTTTTCTAACAACCAGTATATCTTCAAAAATTATACCAGTCCGCAAAATTGATGATTTTGATTTTAAAGAAATAAGTTTAGATCTAAAATTATTGTCTGACTCGTATAGTCAATTCTTCAAAAACTGCGGCGGGAAATTTGATGAAAAATAAAATCATGCCAATAAAAATGCAAAATGCGCTAGATTTATATCGTTCTGCAAAAACCTACCTTTCTGGCCCTGACGGAATGAATAACGAGGTGACTATGTGGTTTATAGCCGGGGGCTTGCTAATGCAAGAAATTTCCAGCCGCATAAATAAAACTGCTTTCGGCGGCCTCCATCAGAAAATAGGCGTAGAGCGCAATAAAAAAATCAAAACGATCAGAATTCTAGACGTGGCATGCGGTCCTGGTAATTTTGCAAATCATTTAGGATTTATAATCCCGCAGTTAAAAGTTGTTGGAATAGACACGAACATAGCGTTTCTCAAATGGGCGAGGAAAAAATTTACAAACCTTGGATGGAAATTCATTGAAGGCGATGCAAGCAAAATAGAATTGGGAAAGAAATTAGATTTTATAACAGCAAGTTCAGCGTATCATCACATTCCAGACTTTGAAAAACTTAGTTTCTTAAAAAACTTAAAAAGTCATTTGAAGAATAATGGAATAATTTTAATTTGCGATAATTTTTTGCCAGATTATTCGACGAGTTTTGAAAAACAAAAATCTATTAAAGAATATTATTCACTACTCACACAATATTATAAATCCGGAAACGCTACAAAAAATGCAATTAAAGTTATAAAACAGGCTCGCAAATTAGAATTATCGGGCAAAGACGAATACAAAACGTCTTTCAGAATTTTTGAAGCGCAAGTGAAAGCTGCTGGCTTGGAGATAGTCAAGGATATTTTAGTTTGGGGCATTTCACAAAATGGCATGGGTTCGCACGTTATAATTTTGAAAGCCCCGAGATAGAAATACCAACGGGCTTTTTTGTTTGGAGAATTTAAATTCTCTCTAATTTCAAATCTGGGATCTTGCGGAAATCTTTATCATTGCGCGTAATCAAGGTTGTATTAGTAAGAAGAGCTGTTGCGGCAATGGCGCTGTCAGGAATTTTGATATTAAAATCTCGTCTTAATTTTGCTGCCAATTTAGCAACCCTGGAATCAATTGGGACATTAAATGTGGTTTCCAAGATAGCTTCTATATTGCTTAATTCTATCTGGCTTACGTTCTTTGAACTGAAAAGTTCAATCTCCACCATCGCCGAAACATATAAAGTAACAGGCCTTGCCAGAATTTTATTTAAAAATTGAACGGCGTCTTTATCGCCGTTCAGATAATAAATTATTGCGTTAGTATCCAGCGTATACACAATTATTTCAGATGGGGCAATTTACGATCCCACTCGCGCCTTATTTTATTTAATTCTTTAATTGGGTCGGGCTTTTTATTTTTCCACATTCCTCTTATTGATGTCCAAAGCAAAAGGCGCTGTCGCGGATTTAACATCGGACGGATAGGCGCGAGTATATTATTTTGTGGGATGCTTAATTTCATATATATCTAACTTATCACAGTTTAGGAAAGATATCAATTTCAATTTCTAAATCGCGCCGTTTCTTTGTCCAGAGACTTGCGCCAGATAATGCTCCTCGATAGATTGGCCGTCTTTGATAAGTTCGTCTTTGGATTCAAGCGAGACGATTTTCCCGCCAAAGATTATCGCAATTCGATCGCAAAGCTTTTCAGCCTCTTCGAGATAGTGCGTAGTTAGCAAAATGGTCTTCCCTTTTTTATTTAAATCCGTAAGTATGCGCCATAAATCGTGCCGTAATTCCACATCCACTCCGGCCGTTGGCTCGTCCAAAATCAATAAATCCGGATCGTGCACCATGGCGCGAGCAAGCATTACTCGGCGCTTATATCCGCCGGAAAGCGCCCGAAATGGAGTATTCGCATATTTTTCAAGCCCCAATTCTTTTGTAACCGCGTTGATTCTTTCTAGCCGTTCCTTTTTCGGAATTCCGAAATACCCGCCGACAAAATATAAAATATCTTTCGGTTTCGCGAAAATATCAACGTTAAATTCCTGCGGAGAGATGCCGATTTTTTTTCGCGCTTCTCTATAATCTTTCACAACATCAAGCCCGAATACTTTTATCTCGCCCGATGTCAGGCTTGCCGTCCCGGTGACACAACTTATAGTCGAAGTCTTCCCGGCGCCGTTCGGACCCAAAAATCCAAAAAACTCCCCTTTTTTAATTTCAAAGGAGATCCTGTCGACAGCAATTTTGTCACCGTATTTTTTAACTAAATTTTTAACTTCAAGCGCTAAAGCCATCACCGTAATCTAATCAAATCCGCAGCTTATTACAAGCTAATCTCTCTCTTTTTCACCATTGTTTCCTCTGTCGCGCCTATTCTCGGAATCCTCTCGCGATTTTCTTATTGATTCGCGAAACGACTTGACGTTCCCCAAGACAGAATTGATTTCTTCCCGAGACTCGGATCTCTCCTCGGACAGTTCTTTAAGTACTTCTTCGTGTCTCTCAAGCGCATCTTCTATATTCCTCGAAACCTCTTCGGCCCTCTCAGAATCATTCTTTTCCGCAATTGACCGAAGTTTTTCCTCTAGTTTCTTAGTATTTTCGCCAAAATTTTTTTCAATTTTTTCTTTCGAGGCTGAATCAAACCTGTTCTCTTTAACCAGCGTTTCTGTCTCTTCTATTCTTCGCTCGGCTACTGTCGCTAGCCATTTAACCTTCTTTTCATCGGAAATGGCGAGAAGCCCGCGGGCTTCTTCATTCACTCTGACTTTCACCAGATACAAAATATCGCCCGGCAAAGCGTGCTCAGCCGCAAATGAGATTCCAATTCCGCCGAAAATAACCGCGAGAGACAAGATCGCCGGAACTGACTTTAAAACCAAGAAGACAGAAAATGTTTTCCGTTCTGTATTTCTCTTGGCATATGAAATGATAAAATCCCTCATCTTTTCCTTCTCGGATGGGTTTAATCTTATCTTTTGCCCTTTCTTAAAAATTTTTTCTAATTTATCATCCATTGTGAAATATTTCTTTTAGCTCTCTTAAAGCCCTGTTAAGGCGCACTGATATGACGTTTTCATTCTCCCCGAGAATATGCGCGATCTCCTTTGGCCCAAGCTCATCGATATATCTCATAATAAGAAGGTTCTTTTTATTTTCTTCCATTTTATGGATTATTCTTAAGAGATTTTGGAAGTCAGAGAAATTTTGCAACCTTCTTCTGCCTTCTTTGCCGTCAATGGGCTGAAAGCCTTCTTCAAGCAGAATTTCTAGCGACAGCGCTTTCTTTTTCCTTATTTCATCGATAATAAGATTGTTCAGAACCTTATACAGAAATGCTCGCGTATTTTCGATCTCCTGCCCTTTTAATGAATATTCCCAAGTCTTGATAAACGCTTCCTGA
>Ga0209518_1004590_pt1 | contig 10961 bp, 11 predicted proteins | sample RifGroB1_FD_183993 | JGI IMG/M metagenome (GOLD analysis project Ga0209518, IMG submission 183993) | Groundwater microbial communities from Rifle, Colorado, USA - Groundwater B1 (SPAdes) (version 2) | ecosystem: Environmental > Aquatic > Deep subsurface > Groundwater | place: Rifle, Colorado... | reverse complement strand
CCGCCAAAGAGTCTCCTCAACCGTAGCCTCACTATAATAATATATATTAATATAGTGAAGTTAATTGAATGAATAGTCAGGATAGGCGCTTTCAAATTGTTTCCAAGACACCGGATTTTTGCCCTCCAATTGAACTTCATCAAAGACTAATTTGTTTTCTTCTAAATGGCATTTTAATATTTTTAATCTTAATTTTTTGCTACTTATGGCAATCTCAGACCAGATACCTGGCCAGGGTTGCATTGCCCGAAAAAGCCTTTCGCTACGAACTGGGTCTTCAGACGGATCGGCAACAAACCCATCTTCTTTTTTAAGTGTTTTGGTAAACGTGGCTTTTTGATCATCTTGCGGTTTTAATTTAATTTTGCCGTTTAAGTAATTAGGAATTAAGTCAATTAGAAATTTAGCCGACGTCTCAAAGAGACGAATTCTTAACGTCTCATTTGTATCTGTGGGTAAAATTTCGTTTTTAAAAGATGAAATTATTGGTCCGTGGTCAACTAACTCGTCCATTTTAATGACTGTTACACCTGTTGTGGTGTCGCCGTTTGCTATAGCAGCTTGAACTGGCGAAGCTCCACGGTATTTTGGCAACAAAGAAGGGTGAACATTTAAAATTCCAAATTTAAAATTTAAAATTACAAATTTTGGAATGATCTTCCCATAAGCTGCCACAATGCCAAGATCTGCAGCAGGAATCTTATCAAAATCAAAAATGACAGGAATTTTGTGTTTATAAGCCCAATGGTCAACTTCGCTTCGGGTAAGCTTTTGCTCTCTTCCTACTTTTTGTGGGGCTTGAGTCACAACTGCAATAAGCTGTTTTTCCGGTCCATTATTATAAGTTTTATATAATGCTTCAAGGATCGAAATTACATAGTCGGGCGTGCCAAAAAAGACTATTTTCATAGCTGCACTTCCTCCCAGTCGTCCCCGGTGAATTTATAAAGGGGTGCTTTTTGCTCTAAAATACGGTCAATAAATAACACACCATTTAAATGGTCTATTTCATGCTGAATTATATGACTCAAAAAGCCCTTGAATCCTTCGGTTTTGGTTTGCCCTGAAATATCCATGTAACGCAAAGTTAAATTAGTTGGCCTTTTAATGGGTCCGTAATAATGAGGGAGTGACAAACAGCCCTCTAATATATCGTTCTTTTTAGAGCCTTTTTTGGTTTGTGCTTTGTACTCCTTTACTATTTTAATTATTTCAGGATTAATGATTACTTTTTCTTCTCCTTCAAAACTGATCAAAAATAATCTGATATTTTTGCTAACTTGAGGAGCTGCCAATCCAACCCCTTCAGGATCTTTTTGGGCAATTAGGGTCTCGTGCATATCACGGACTAGATCAAGAATTTTTTTGTCTATTAGGTGCACCTTTTTAGACTTTTGGCGCAAGGAAGGGTTTTTAACATCGATAATCTTGCGTATCATTGGGCAATTATACCACTTTTGATATATTCGAGCGCTTCTTTGGCGCGTTTGTAATCAGGCTTTAGTTCGATCGCCCTTTCAAAAAAGGCAATTGATTTTTCAACTTCCCCGGCTTGAGCAAGCGTAAGTCCGATTCTTTGGTAGATGGAAGGGTCGGTCGGAGCTAGTGCCAGGAGCACCTGAAGAGTTTTTAGTGTATCTGTCAGATATAACGGGGAAATTATGGAAAGGTCGGTATATATGTTGGCTCGGGATTTAAGCAGGGATACGTTATAAGGGGCCAAAGCCAAAGCGATGTCAGATTCTTGGATCGTAAGTTTTATAAATTCTTCCGAAGAGGGAGCTAATAGAGAATAGGCAAGCGCGAGTTGGTCATGATATTGAGCCATCTGGGGGTTTAAACTAATAGCCTTGGTCAAGTAAGTAACCGCACGCTTTGGTTCTGATTGATCGGTGAACCGTCTACCTTTGGCAAACTGGTAATCAGCATACCAATAGCGCCCTAAAGATAGTATTACGTATAACGTAGTAAGTATTAAACCAAAAATTATAAATTTTTGTTTTGTATTTAGTTTGTTTTCAATACTTGATACGTGATACTTACTACCTAATACTATCCCAAAGGCTGGGAATAAGAAAAATTCTAAGTTTGTCAAAACTACAGAGAAACCAAAGAAGTTGGTAACGAGCAGGCTGGCAAAGCCTGCAAGTAATGCAATATTAATTGACCTAATTTCTAATTGACCTAATTGCTCTAATGAATGTCCAATTTTAGAATTTTTAAATTTAGATATTGGGGTTTGTTTAGAAATTAGAAATTTGAAATTAGAAATTGTTAATAAAATTGTGAATATCAAGAAAAGATACGTAATTAAACCGATACTACCCGAATTGGCTGCCATGTTCAAAAATTCATTGTGGGCTTTGTTATACAAAAAATCCCACTCTGTTGTTAGGTTATGCTCAATAGGGCGGGTTTTGTAATATGAATAGGCAAATGTTTCGACTCCTGTCCCCAGCAGAGGGTAGCTGCGCCAAAGGTTAAATGCTCCCCGCCAGACAATTTTTCTGATGATCCCGGACTCCGTACCACCGGTTTCAAGCACAGTAACAGCTATTGTTTCATTGTTCGATTGTTTCATTGTTGTATCGAAAAAAGAGGGAGTCCAAGGAGTACCAACAATTGCAATTAATATTAAAAATGAAAAATTAAATATTAAAAATTTATTTAAAATATTTCTGAAGTTATTTTCCGTCCTTAAGAATATAAACACCCAAAAAATAATACCCGCCACTATGAAACCCAGTAGCCCTGAACGTGATTTGGTGAAGAGTAAAGTTACAAAAAACATAGTAGAGAGCACATAAGGCAAATAGTTTTTTATTTTTGCATTTAATGCGAAACTCCATGTCAATGGAGAGAGCGCTACTATCCACGCAGCCAGCCAATTAGGTTGCCCTGTGCTTGCAAATACCCGCGCTTGTACATTTTGCACCCAGCAATCAACGTCAAATTGTCCTGTTACCAATAAACAGCTAAAACTGTGGCCAAAATGTTCAAAAATTGCCCAGATACTGACAATTACGCCTGAAAATAGTAAGGCTTTAATGTGTAGAAAGACTTTTGATTTTTCTATATTAGAAACATAGGCCCAGTAAAGCAGGCAATAGGCAATAGTTGAAAGTAAACCACCGTTTAAGCGTGAAGGGTAACCAAATATTGAAGTATACCTGTCTATAGAAAAAACAGTGGCAAGTATTTGGGAAAGCAAAAAAAGCATTAAAGGCAGATCAAGCAGGGTGCGCCTAAAAATAAATTTTTTAGCAAGAATACTTCGGGTAAGCCAGACTGCAGTAATTATTGTTGTAAAAATATAAACCAAAACCATTTTGTTAAATTCAAAAAGCTCTGAGGATTTAGGGAAAAAGACTAGTGGAGTTAAAAAAAATAGTAGACTAAAAAGAAGCGAAATTAATTTTTGCATTTTGCCTTTTGAATTTTGATTTTACCAAGTTATACTTGCTTTGACCATGTTTAATCGACTTTTGGGAATGCTTAGTTTTGATGTGGGGATTGATTTAGGGACTGCCAATACCTTAGTTTATGTTGTCGGAAAGGGTATAACAATACGTGAACCTTCAAGCGTAGCACGACATAAAAAAACTAAAGAGATTCTGGCAATAGGGGAATCGGCTAAAAAGATGGTGGGCAGAACTCCTTTTATGATAGAAGCAGTTCGGCCCTTAAAAGACGGCGTTATTGCAGACTTTGATGCAACAGCTGCAATGCTTTCTCATTATATTAAAAAAGTTCACGAGTCAAATACTCTAATACCAAAAATCCCAAGACCAAAAATTGTAATTGGTATACCATCTGGGGTAACCGAAGTTGAAAGACGGGCAGTAGCTGACGCAACAATCTCGGCGGGAGCCAGAGAAGTTCATTTAATAGAAGAGCCAATGGCAGCTGCAATCGGGGCAGGGCTGCCTGTTTCAGATCCTGAAGGGGTTTTTATTGTTGATATTGGAGGGGGAACTTCAGAAATTGCAATAGTTTCTTTGGGGGGAATTGTTTTGGGTAAATCAGTCAGGGTAGCGGGGGACGAAATGGATGAGGCGATCATAAATTACACAAAGCTTAAATATTCTCTTCTTTTAGGCTTGCCTACTGCCGAGAAAGTCAAAATTTTAATTGGATCTGCAAATTATGACAACAGTGCTGAAACATTTGCAGTTGTGAGAGGCCGAGATTTAGAAACTGGGCTGCCAAAATCTATAAAACTGTCAAGTGAAGAGGTCAAAGAAGCATTAGCTCCAATACTTAGAGAAATTATAGGAAACATAAAAGATTTAATTGAAGAAACTCCTCCAGAATTGGTGTCCGACATTATGCAAAAAGGTATTTTTTTGGCCGGAGGAGGCGCACTTCTGCGGGGCATAGACAAAGCTATTTCGGATGAGACCAAGATGCCTGTTACCATTGCCGAGGACCCGCTTACTTGTGTAGTTAGAGGTTGCGGAGTAGTTTTGGAAAACCCGGCCCTGCTTAAAAAAATTCGAATCACTTCTGGGTTGAAGTAGTTGAAAGTTAAAGCAAAATAATACAAACTGCATTTATAAATGCAGAATTTGGCTACTTCAACAAAACAAAGCTGGTTGGTTTGGTTTTTAAAAGGAATTTTAATTTTAGGAGCGTTGGTGCTCTTGGCTCGTGTAGTAGAGCTTCAAATTATAAAAGGTAACTATTTTTACTCCCTTGCTGAAGATAACCGAATTCGCCATATTCCCATAACTGCCCCAAGGGGAGAAATCTACGCCCGTGGCGGTGAGATATTGGCTGGAAATACCAATGTGCAAAATTTCAAGAATGATGTACAAATTAGTGAGTGGAAAAGAACTTACCCTTTGGGAAGTGGTTTTGCCCACGTTAGTGGGTATTTAGGTGAAATTAATCCGCAAGAGGCGGGCAAAGTTGACCCAGGTTGTACAGATAAAGGTCCTCGGACACAAGGCTTGTTAACAGGCAGGGGGGGGTTAGAAGAGCAATACGAATGTGTGTTACGCGGGATTGACGGCGAGGAGTTGGTCGAAGTTGATACTTTTGGTAAAAAGATTAGAACGCTTGGAACAAAAAATTCTATATCTGGGAATAATCTTCAAACGACTATTGATTACGGGCTACAACAGAAGGTGTCAGAAGTGATGAGACAAAAAGGTGCAGTTGTGGTAACTGATGGCTATGGTGAGATTTTGGCATTATATTCTCACCCCTCGTTTGATCCTTTTAATATAGAAAAGTATTTGACTAATCCCAATTTACCGCTTTTTAATAGAGTTATTTCAGGGGCTTACCACCCGGGATCTTTGTTTAAGCTAGTAACAGCAGCATCAGCACTATCGGAAGGAAAAATTGATAAAAATTTCACTTATGATGACCAAGGTGTGATAAAAGTTAACGAGTTTGAATATAATAATTGGTTTTTTACTCAATATGGCAAAACCGAAGGTTTAATTAATCTTAAAAAAGCTTTAGCCCGATCTACCGACACTTTTTTTTACAAGATTGGCGAGTTTGTAGGACCAGATGTTTTAGCTAGCTGGGCAAATAAATTTGGTTTGGGCAACCTTACTAATATTGATTTACCAGGCGAAATTAGTGGATTGGTGCCCAGCCCTGATTGGAAAAGGCAATACAAAAATGAGAATTGGTTTTTAGGTAACACTTATCATATGTCAATCGGACAGGGAGACTTAACTGCCTCACCTTTACAGGCCAATTTAATGACCTCGGTAATTGCAAATGGTGGAAAATTTTGTAAACCTCACATTAAACAAACAAGTGAGCCGCCGGTATGCGCCGATTTAGACTTAAGTTCGGAGGATCTAGATCAGATTAAACAGGGGATGTTGCAAGCTTGCTTAAGCGGGGGAACAGGGTATCCTTTTTTTGATTTTACCCCGCAGATAGCTTGTAAAACTGGAACGGCTGAAACAGAAATAGAAGATAAGACTCATGCTTGGTTTACTGCGTTTGCCCAAGATATCGTAGTTACTGTGCTTGTTGAAAAAGGCGGGGAAGGCTCTAGCGTCGCAGCCCCGATTGCAAAAGATATACTTAACTACTGGTTTCATGAAAGATAAGAAGTCTATTGCGATTGTGGGAAGCCGTGAACCCACAAGATATGGCCGTGAGATGGCGTATAAGTTTTCTTATGAGTTAGCAAAAAATGGAATAACTATCGTTTCAGGGTTAGCTAGGGGAATTGACACTATTGCGCATCTTGCTGCGCTTGATGCTGGAGGCAGAACAATAGCCGTTTTAGGCAGTGGTCCTGATATAATTTATCCTCCAGAAAACGAAAATTTGGCAAAAGAAATTGCAAAAAACGGCCAAGTTATTTCGCCTTTTCCAAAAGGCACAAAACCTCTTGGTAAAAATTTTTTAATCAGGAATGCTTTAATAGTTAAGTTATCGCAGGCAGTATTAATAGTGGAAGGAAAAGAGCGTAGTGGAACCCTCTCAACCGCCACCCATGCTGCCAATCAAAACAAAGAAGTATTTGCTATTCCAGGACCTATTAATTCCCCCCAGTCTTATTTGCCAAACTATTTAATAGACAATGGCGCGCGCATAGCCCGCTCTTCTGAGGATATTTTAGAATATATCAATTCTTTGAATGGAGATTGAGGTGAGCCTCGATAAGCTCTATCCCCTTGCGGAGTTCCAAATATTCATGATCAAAAAAATTTACTATAATTTTTTGGCCTTTGCGTATTTGCATTATATCTTTTTTAATTGGTTCCAATTGTGAGCCCAATTTGTCATCCATCAATTCACCTATTAATTTAAGATCAGTTTTTGTCAACATACTTTAATATACCCCTCTTGACAGCCCGTGTAAACTAACCTTTACTTAAAAAATATGAATTTAATAATTGTAGAGTCACCAACTAAGGCTAAAACTTTGGCGCGATTTCTTGGGAAAGAATATGGAGTTGAGGCTACAATGGGACATATTAAAGACTTGCCCAAAAGTAAACTTGGAGTTGATGTTGAGAAAAATTTTGAACCTGACTATGTCCCGGTTGAAAAGCGTTTGGCCCAGATTAAATTAATCGAAAAAGAGGCGAAAAAGGCCGATAAAATTTATGTTGCAACTGATCCTGACCGTGAGGGAGAAGCCATCGCTCAACATGTTAAAGAAATTTTGAATAAACATAAATCTAAAAGGATAGTATTTCATGAAATAACTAAAGAAGCAGTAGAAGAGGCTATCATGCATCCTAGGGATGTAGACAAAAATCTAGTCGATGCGCAGATTGCTCGGAGAGTACTAGACCGATTAGTCGGTTATAATCTTTCACCACTTTTGTGGAGAAAAGTACGCAGGGGCTTATCAGCAGGACGAGTTCAATCAGTTGCAGTGCGATTAATTGTAGAAAGAGAGAAAGAAATTGGAAAGTTTAAGGCGGTTGAATATTGGGAGATTTTTAGCGTTTTTGATAAGTGGCAAGCACAGCTTTATGCTCTAAATAACAAGAAATTTGAAATTCATACTGAAAAAGAAGCCAAATCAGTAGTATCGGATTTGGAAAAGTCCGCGTATATCATCTCAGATGTTAAAAAGCGTGAGGTTAGGAAAAATCCATATCCTCCATTTACAACTTCAACCATGACCCAGGCAGGAGCCCGTAATTTTGGTTGGTCGGCCAAACGAACCATGAGTTTAGCCCAAAGGCTTTATGAGAAAGGGCTTATTACATATCACAGGACCGATTCCACAAATATAGCCCAAGCTGCAATTGTAAAAGTTAGGCCCTACATTGAAAAGGAGTTTGGTGCCCTTTATCTCCCAAATCATCCCAATTTCTATAAAACTACACAAAAAGTAGCTCAGGAGGCTCATGAGGCCATTAGGCCCACGGAAGTAAATTCCAAGAATCAAGAACCAAATTCCAAGTTAGAACCGGCGGAGCAGAAACTATATGAATTAATTTGGAGAAGATTTGTAGCTTGCCAAATGACGTCTGCAGTATATGACGAGACAACCATTGAGGTGACCGCTAGCGGTCATGGTGAGCGAAGTCGAACCCATGTTTATTACCTAAGAACTAGTGGCCAAATTATGAAATTTGACGGCTGGCGCAGAGTTTTTGGTAAAATAAAAAGTGAAGATGGCGAAGTGATTTTACCCGAAGTTCAAAAAGGAGATTCGCCAGTACTGAGCGAAGTCGAAGTATTCCAGAAGTTTACCCAACCCCCTGCAAGGTACAACGAAGCTTCTTTAATTAAAACCTTGGAAAAGCTTGGTATTGGCAGGCCCTCAACTTATGCGCCAACCATAAGCACAATACAGGCCCGCACTTATGTGGAGAAAAAGGACGGCAAATTTTTCCCTACAACTATTGGTAACGCCGTAAATGAATTTTTAATGGCTAATTTTCCAAATATTGTGGATTTTCAGTTTACAGCTGAGATGGAGGGGGATTTGGATAAAGTAGCAGATGGCAAAAGGGAGTGGAAAAATATGATGAAAGCTTTTTGGTCCCCCTTTACTAAAAAAGTTAAAGACGTTGGGGAAAATGCGCAAAGGGTAAAAATAGAGGTTGAAAAATTAGGCAAAAAGTGTCCAACTTGTAAAGAAGGGGAATTGGTAATCAGAACCGGGAGATTTGGTAAGTTTATTTCTTGTTCGCGTTTCCCGGAGTGCAAGCACACCGAAAAGTATATTGTAAAAATTGACATGAAATGCCCGGATTGTAAAAATGGGGATGTTGTAATCAAAAAGACCGGCAAGGGCAGAACATTTTTTGGCTGCAGCAATTACCCTGAGTGTAAATTTGCAAGCTGGACCAATCCCCAAAGTAAAGATAAAAACCTATAATATATTGCATCTTGAAGCCTAATTTGTTATAATTTCCGGTATCGTTAGCTATATAAGGAGATGGCCAGTGGCTAGAAGTCGCAGAATACCGCAGCTCGATCCTCGTTTTAAGCGAAGGATGTTATTTCCGCCTGCTCGACAACACATCGAGCAACTGTTAGAGGAGGAATGGGAGTACATAGCCAATCTCATTGCCGAAGCTAACGCAATTTTTAGTGAGGGTGACGAATTCGCTGCCGACCAAGAACCTACGCAGTTCTACCTTCGCTAATGATTTATACCGGGAGGTTGATCCGTCAACCTACCCGGTTTTTTGTGCCTAAATAGTTCTCTTTAAGTACCCTATAATCTTGATTTTTATCCATATATATGTTATATTTATCACAGCTTGGTTAAGATTCTAAGAACATTAAAAATCGTCCACACTTGTCAAGAGGAGGGACCATGACTAAGCAAGAAATAGTGTTTTGGGCAATAATGATGTCAATCGTAGTGATCTTTGCATCATTTGCAGGAGGAATGATTGGCTATTCAAATCTGAGGCAAGCACTTCAAATCCCCACACCTTCTATTTGCGGAGGGCTACCAGTGGCTGTCGATGAAGGTTGGCAATACGAGTGCTGGTCGGGTAGGAGCGAGTCGCAATGGCCAAATTTGGTGCTTCGTGGAACCAATGGAGCATCAGAATTCTGGCTATTCTCCCAACTACCTTATCAATTGCCTTGTGAGTCGTTTTATAATCACCGTAGTCGTGAGATTATGGGTCACATGTATCACATTTATGTTTGCAATCCGCAAACAAATAAGGAGGAGTGGTCTCCAATATAGCAGCATAGACCGGGAGGCTGATCCGTCAACCTACCCGGTTTTTTGTTGTAGAATGTTATTTTGTTCTAGAACAGAGTAACATTGATATATGATACTTTCTGATATAGATATCAAAAAAGAAATTAAAGCCAAGAGGCTTATTGTAACTCCATTTAATCCCAAAAATATCCAACCTGCAAGTTTGGACGTAAAACTTGGAAATGAAATTAGAATTTTTAAAAACACCCAAAAAGCATATTTGGATGTCAAAGAGCCTTTTGAAGATTATATGGAGTTAATTAAAATCCCCAAAGACAAGCCTTTAATTGTCCACCCTGGGGAATTTTTGTTAGGAACTACAGTTGAAAAAGTAAAGCTGCCAAACGATTTAGTGGGGCAATTAAACGGTAGAAGTTCCTTGGGGAGGCTAGGTATTATAGTGCACGCAACAGCTGGGTTTATTGACCCAGGGTTTGATGGGTATATCACTCTTGAGATGACCAATGTAGCAAATATCCCGATTGCGTTATATCCAGGGATGAGAATTGGGCAAATTGCATTTATAAGGCTTTCGACTCCGTCAAGTAAACCATATGGTAAAAAGTTGAATAGTAAATACTTAGGCCAAAAGGGTCCAACCACAAGCAGGATATGGAAGGATTTTGAGAAATAGTAGTACAAAGATATAGTTGAATTGATTATTACGGGTTGTTAAAAAGTATAGGATTAATATGGTTACCGAAAGAACTGTTGAAATTACCACGGCTCCAGAAGTGAGGGAAATAATAGAGTCCTATTTAGAGCTAGGAAAAAAATTTAAAAACCCGCCTGAAATAAAACTTACACTTATTTCACAAACTCCACCAGAAATGGCTGATGTGGGAGTACGTGATATTGCAGTGACTACTGCAATACAATGCTATACTGCGGGAAATGCCCAAATGAAGGAGCGAAGAGATGAAAAATCCGCATTAATCGCTGAAAGTACTTTACATGCGGGGCATCTTACTACACGACAACACGCACATTTTACTTGGCACGTTCAGGGAGCAAGCAGGAGCGTTACTCATGACGTGTTTCACGGAAACCCGTTTTATAATTCAGAACAACAGAGCCAGAGATATGTTGAGGCAAAAGCCGGAAATTATTTAGTACCTAACGGCTTAAATTCTGAGCAAGAAGAACATTTTATAAGTTCTGCAGATTATACAAATACTGCTTATTTTGAATTACTTGATTTATTAGAACAAGAGGTCTCAAAAAGAATGCATGAAATGTATCCCCCTGAAGGATGGAATGTTGAAGGAACCAAAAAAAGATTAGACAGTAA
>Ga0209518_1004585_pt1 | contig 10975 bp, 10 predicted proteins | sample RifGroB1_FD_183993 | JGI IMG/M metagenome (GOLD analysis project Ga0209518, IMG submission 183993) | Groundwater microbial communities from Rifle, Colorado, USA - Groundwater B1 (SPAdes) (version 2) | ecosystem: Environmental > Aquatic > Deep subsurface > Groundwater | place: Rifle, Colorado... | reverse complement strand
AAGGGGGAAAGCCTTCAAGATATCTCTGGGAAAAAAACTCCAATGCATATGAATTTTATATAATAAAATGAAACAAATAATTATTCCTAAAACATACAAATACATCTCAGCATTTATAAGTATGAAATGTAATCTTGAATGCAGTTTTTGCTTGAATGAGTTTGATGAAAATTTCAATAGAAAAAGATTTAATGAACTCTCTGGAAAAGAGTGGGTTGATGCATTAAATAAAATTGAATCTCGACCAGAGGTACCAATTACATTTAGCGGAGGAGAACCATTTCTTCACAAGGATTTAACATATATAATTAATAATTTAAAACCGGAACTGAATATAGATATTTTGACAAATCTCTCTTTTAGTGACAAACTTTTAGATAAATTTATCTCGAAGGTAGACCCAAATAGGGTTAAAAGAGATTCTCCATATGCATCAATAAGAGTAAGTTATCATCCAGAACAGATGGGAAATGGGGAAATGCTGGTTGAAAAGGTAAGTAAATTGCAAAAAGCAGGATTTAGTGTTGGAGTATGGTCTGTCCAGTACCCGGGACCAAGAGAATTAGAAGCAATTACTCAAATGCAATTTAGATGTAAAAATGAAAGAATTGATTTTAGATTGAAAGATTTCACCGGACTATATAAAGGAAAAGATGACTTAAATAGACCCTTTTCAATATTATATGGAAATTATTCCAAATATCCCCATTCTGTTTTTCAAAAGGATACAAAATCTTGTCAATGTAAAACTTCAGAGTTATTGATTGGGCCAGGAGGAGATGCTTATAGATGCCACAGAGATTTATATGCTAAAGAATTTAGTATCGGAAACATAACAAGGCCAGATTTTCAGATTGCTGATGATTTTAAATTCTGTAATAAATATGGCCAATGTCATCCATGTGATGTTAAGGTGAAAACTGATAGTAAACAAAGATTGGGAAATACTAGTGTTGAAATTAAAGATGTCAAATAAAAAACAAATAGTATTTATTGAATATGTTCCCACTATTCCTACGCTTAAGATAGCCAGAAGTTTAAAATTGACCGGAAAATATGAAACTACTCTTGTTGTATTTTCAAAGATAGATAAATCTCTTTTGCAAAAAGAATTTGATGAAATAATTATGCTGGATCTTCAGCACAAAATTGATCCAAGGAATATTCTCAAGTTATTAAAAAAAATTTCTAATGGAGAGGTCTTAAAGTTCTTTAAAGCCATTAGAAATTTAAATCCATACTTATTTCAAATCACTGGTCCAGATTTATTCACAGTTATCTTAATGTTCATTACAAAAAAGAAGCCAAAAATATATTTTGCATATGACATCTGGGAATTTTTTAAAAAGAAATTTTCATTAGAGAATCTAGGGGTAAAAGAATTTTTTCAGACAAATATTGAAAAAATTTGCTTCAGAAAAGCTGATGGAATATTACATAAGGGTACAAAGGGAGAATTAAACCTGTTGACTTATCAGATAAATAAACTGGATTTAACATTTATTCCTGGATGTTTGGAAGAAAGAATATATCTTCCAAAAAATAAAAAGAGTAAGGAACTACATCTAGTTTATGCAGGTGGACCCTTAGCATCTTGGAAAGGGAGAATATCTTTTATGAAAATCCTTAGGTTGATTACTTCACAAGGAATACATTTTCATACCTATGGATGCCCAATAAATAAATCTGAAAAAAAAATTTATTTAAAAGAATCTAAAAAGAATAGATACTATCACTTTCATGAAAAAGTTAAAGTAGGTGATCTGACAAAGGAGATCTCTAAATATGATTATGGTACTCTCCTTGATTTTTTTGATGATACCATAATTAATCCGTTGTGGGGAAAAACATCTATGGCTGGAAAAATTATTGATTATGTTGAAGCTGGAATTCCTTTAATTGTAAATAAACAAAGTGATGTTCATTCCAGCATAGTTGAAAAGAATGGGATTGGAATTTCAATAGACTATGAGGATGTGAAAAATATTAGAAAAATATTAGAAAAGTTAAACTACAAGAAACTACAAGAAAATATCAAAAAAGCGCAAAAAGATTTATCTATGAGAAAAATAATTCAAGATATTGAAAAATTTTATGATAAAATAGTATTCAGCAAAGGCAATTAGTTAAACTCTTCTCTTCATTAACTGTTTTTTAATATAGACATAATAATTCCTAATTGCCCTTGTTTTTGTATAATGTTTGTATGCGATTTTTTTAATTGGACCGACCAATACTGAGCGCATATGACAGTTTCTGCATATTATGTGGAATCCATAAGTGAACTTATTTTCTAAAAAGCAGTTCTTGTAATGAATCGTCTTCTTGCAATAAGGGCAATTAAAATCAAATTCATAGGTCTTGTCTTTCTTGCTTAGGACTTTAAGATTTTTTGGAGTGACAAACTTAAAATACTTCCTAAATAGCCTCAAAATCTCCATGCTCAATTTATGGATTTCTTCATCGCTCATTTTCTCAGTCATGTTTATCCTATTATCTGGGCTCATCACATTTTTTATGTAATTTATTTTATCCTTTATTATCCCTCTTTCAAGACAATGATTAAAGATATAACTTCCAGGGTATGGTTGAATAAATCCCAATGAAATTTGACGCGTTCTGTTATTTTTATTCCAATACTTCAATGTTTCTCTTGCTGTTTCTTTAGTCTCTGCTATATCTCCAAAAATAAAATTTCCTTGAATTCCTATATTAGCATCAAGTGTTTCATTTAATGCTTTATCAATTCGTTGGGGGGTTATGGGTTTTTTCATGCTTTTCAAAACTGTTGGACTAAAACTTTCAAATCCATAACTTATATTATTGCATCCAGCATCTTTCATGGTCTTCAGCATATCTTCATCAACAGTATTTACTAATAACTGACAATTCCATTTTATATCTTTTGAAAATTCTATAGAAAGTTTTTTTATTTTCTTACAGAATTCATATAATCTTTCTTTTTTTGCAGAAAAACAATCATCATAAATAGTAATGTTGTTTATATTATATTTTTTTATTGCAATTATAATTTCTTCTATAAGATTATCAACGGACCTCGCCCGATATTTCATATCGTGCCAACAAAATGTGCAATTAAAGGGACACCCTCTGCTTCCAAAAAGAGGATAAGTTCTAGGGTAATCAAATACTTGATTAGTCCAACTATCATTGCAGTGCATATTTTTTAATTGCTTCTCAAACTCTACTCCTTCAAAATCTGGCAAAGGAATTGACTCAATGTCTTTTATTGGTTCACGCCTGTCAGTAATTACAATTTTATTTTTATCATCTTTATAGACAATTCCATTTATTTTGGAAGGGTCTCTTTTTTTATCTATACCTCTTAACAATTCAATAATTGTAACTTCCCCTTCTCCCATTACTGCAAAATCTGGGCTTAATAATTCAAACATTGTTTTTGGTTCACTTGTAATTATTGGCCCTCCTAAAATCACAAGTGGATGCGTCTTATGAATATGGACGGTTTTTGTTATTTTTTCAAGTACAGGGAATATCAAAGCATTCCCTCCGCTACAAACAACATCATACTTTTTTTTATTTAAAGCCTTATTTATTAGTTCCTCTACTATACCACAATAATGATTTAAATTAATACAATCTACTTCATATCCCTTACTTTTTAATGTAGAGGAAATGTAGGATAGACCTAAAGGAAAATTATAGGAGTAATCAATATCTTTAGATAAATTGTACTTTGGGATTGCTATCAATATCTTCATAGAAAAACCCAATTTTCTGCACTTATAAAAATATCTATAATCAATTTCAAATTAATGTTATAATAAGATACTAGTTAAAAAAGAGAGTCATAGACTTAAGCTTTCTGCTTTTCTCATTTTATCCTTATCTCCCATAACATCACTAATTGCACTTAGCATAAATCTCTTACCTTTAACAATCTCGAAGAAAAAAGATAAAAGATAAATTAAAAGGTAAGGGCTTTTTCTCAATTTTAAGGAGTATAATTCGTGTAAAAAAGAAAACTCAAAAGAATTCTTAGCAACATTATACTCCACATTTATATTTTTCCTTATCCTCAATAAAGGTAAAGAAACTATTGCAGTATTTTCTTCATTCATGAAATCTATAGTCCCCCCATCAAAAATTCTTTTAACCAAGTCAATATTCTTGAGAAAATATTCTTTAGTCATCATAATCTGACTTGGAACTATAAATGAATAAGCATCTTTTTTATTTAGAGAACTGAACGCTTTTTCTGTAACAAACCTCAAATAATCTCCAAGAAACCTCGAATAAACATAATAATCACAGCAACTTATAGATTTCCCTGTTTTTTCCAAAGAGCGAATTTGAAGGTACTCCTTATACTTCAAATCTTGGGAGTTTTTCTCTGTGAATGAAACATAGTCGTAACCCATCAATTTTGATTTTATAGCTTCAGCACTTAAAGATAAGTCATCTTTATTCAAACATACTGCTTTCCCATTTACTTCTGGGAGAGGGAGATGAGTAATATTCTTAGAAGTAAAATAAACTTGATTAAAAATTTTTTTTAAATCTGAATCTAAACTATAATCCTTAATTATTCTATTGTATGCTTCTTTTGCAATTTTCTCTCTTTTTTCATCGTTTTTGAGATAGTAATTTATCTTCTTTAGTAAATCATCTTTTCCCTTAAAGAAAATAATCTCCTTTCCTTCCTTAAACAATTCCAAATAATCTGCACAGTACTCTGTCAAAACAAATGTCTTGCAGGCGCCTCCCTCAAATACTTTTCCCTTGAGATGTGGAACCCCATAATGATTCTTGCTAAAGCACAAATGAATCTTGCTTTCATTGATAACTTTAACCATTTCTTCAGAAGTGAGTGCTCCACCATAAATATCCTTAAACTCTGGATAATTCCCCCATCCCCATCCGAATAATTTTATCTTAACCCCATTATCTTTTAAAAACTTAATAAATCGATATCTATCTGATTTCTTTGTTTTTGGATGACCGATAAAAGTAACATCGTATTTTTTTTTAATATTTAGTTGTCTGAAAAAATTAGTATCAAGACCTATGGAAAAAAAAACATCTTTAATTTCATCCTGATGGTATCTCGGAAGATATTTTTTTTGAACAACTATTCCATAATCAACAAATAAAATAAGATATCTTGAATGTTTTTCAAAAGCAGCATCATCATCTCCAAAAAAAACAAATGTTCTTGTCTTTGGAGAAATCTTCCTTATATCCAATAAAAAGTCAAAATCATACTCATCTGATCTAACCCATAAAAAAACAGCATCTGGCTTTTCTTTTTTAATCTTTTCCATAAATCTTCTGTTCATCTCCTCTTTCCCATATTTAAAATACTCTTGCCTTACATCAAAATTAACTATTTTTTTGCAGTGTCTTTTTAAAGGAAAATACCAATTCTGATAAGGATAATAAAAATTACTTAATGTTTCTGCAAACAAGATTTTCCCTATTTTTTTTGTTTTTGTTTGTCTTTTCATTATTATTTAATGGAAAATTTATCTTTTGTTTTGTTTAGCAATAACAACAACTAGTCTCGCGAATAAGCTTGGATATACTTTTGCCAAAAGATTTATTATTTTGTCAGCAAGATAAAAAAAATTGCTGTTAGTGCTTAATCTAGATTGCCATATTTGTACCACTTTGATTATTTTAAAATGTTTTGAGAATAAATCCAAGATATCTTTGACCCTTGGTTTGTGTATGTGTTGAAGTTTTGAGACTATTTGGAATGGTTCGTCTGTTTGATTCTTCTTTATTCCAAAAAGATAATTTAATCTCAGCCATAGATTGTACTCATTTGGCATTGATAATATAAAAAAACCATCTTTTTTTGTTACTCTCTTTAATTCTTCTAGCACCTTTTCTGGATAGAATGTATGCTCCAAAGTTTCTAAACAAACTAAAATATCAAAAGTCCCGTCTTTTACAGGAATTCTCTCCTGATTTAAATCAACATTATAATCACAATTTCCAGACATATCTAGTGAGGTATAATGTATATTTTTTGGCAGTCTATATCTCAATTTCTCATCCTGACATCCTATGTCTAATAACTTAAGATTCCCTTTTAAATTAGAGACGAATTTTAAAGCTACCTCATACTGTTTAAAACTTCTCAAACCAGTACCAATATTTCTCATCTATTTAATATTTGTTTGAATTATTTAAAAGGTTTTAGCTGCTAAAAAAAATATGTACCATACAAAATACAACAATATTTAAAGATAAGTTTTTCATTATTTTTATAAAAATGATAAGAGATTTAGATTTGCTTTTAATTAATGTTGGTGGAACTAAGAAGAAAGTTTATCAAGATCTAAGCAAAGACTATTCCGCCATTGAACCTCCTTTTTGGGCTGCTTTAACAGCTGGATTTATTAGAAATAAAGATTATAGAGTAGATATTCTTGATGCTAATGCTGAAAATTTAACACATGATGAAACATCAAAATTAATTGAAGTATATAACCCTAAGATTACAAATATTGTTGCTTATGGACAACATCCTTCTGCATCAACACAGCTAATGAGTGATATAGGAATTCTTTGTAAAGAAATAAAAAAAATAAACCCCAATAGGAAAGTGATTCTTACTGGATTACATCCTTCTGCGCTTCCAAAAAAAACTATGGAAGAAGAAGTTTGTGATTATGTATGTCAAGGGGAAGGATTCCATACTCTGTTGGGATTGTTAGAAGATAGGAAATTTAATGAAATACCGGGATTATGGTGGAAAGAGAATTCACAGACACAGAATAATCAAAGAGCAAAGAACATAGAAAATCTTGATGGAGAATTAAAAGATGTTGCTTGGGATTTACTTCCAATGGAAAAATATAGAGCTCATAACTGGCAGTGTTTGAATGATTTAAATTCAAGACAGAGATATGCATCAATTTCTACAAGTTTGGGGTGCCCATTTACATGCAGTTTTTGTTCAATTAATAAAACTTTTGGAGAGAGAAAGGTTAGAACATGGGATTCTAGCTTGGTAGTTGAACAATTAGAAATTCTTTCAACCAAGTACAATGTCAGAAATGTAAAGATTATTGATGAAATGTTTATACTAAACCCTCAACATTTTATGAAAATAGCAGATGAAATAATTAAAAAAAATCTTGATCTTAATATATGGGCTTATGCCAGAGTAGATACAGTTAAAGAAGAATACCTCGATAAATTAAAAAAAGCTGGATTTAATTGGCTTTGTTTTGGATTTGAGGCTGGAAATGAGAAAGTAAGACAAGATATAAGCAAAGGGAATTTTAATAAAAAAGATATGTTCAAGATAAGAAAAATTGTTGGAAATTCCGGGATAAATATTCTAGGAAATTATATGTTTGGATTACCAGAAGATAATATAGATAGTATGAGAGAAACATTAAATTTAGCAAAAGAATTGAATTGTGAATTTGCTAACTTTTATTGTACTACTGCTTATCCTGGTTCTAAATTATACGATGATGCTGTAGATAATGGCATTAAATTACCTGAAAAATGGGCAGATTATGCTCAGCATAGTAAAAATTTCTTACCTCTCCCGACGAAATATCTTTCTGCAAAAGAAGTTTTAAGATTCAGAGATGATGCATTTGATGAATATTTCAAGAATCCAAAATATCTTCAAATGATAAAAGATAAATTCGGAGAAGATGCAAAAAAACACATAGATGAGATGACTAAGATAAAATTAAAAAGAAGATTATTGGAAGATTAATGAATATGAAAAAGAGAGATATTGTTGAAGCCATTATTGTTAATAAAAAAAATGAGATTTTAATGCAGAAAAAAACTATGAACTATAAAACAGTTCCTGGAGGAAATTGGTGTTTTTTTGGAGGAGAGATTGAACCTGAAGAAAGTCCTGAAAAGGCTATTAAAAGAGAGTTAAAAGAAGAGATAAATTTAGACGTAAAAGAGATGAGACTAATGAAAACTAAAGGTTATCAAATTAGTAATAGATTTAAAGGTAAGACTTATATTTTTATTATTCATTTCACAGGATCTACAAAAGATATCTTACTAAATGAAGGGGCAGGCTTCGCATTTTTTGATTATTCTGAATTAAATTCAATAAAGACTGCCGGATGGGAAAAAGAAATAATTGAGGAGTATTTTCATAACAATAAAATTAGAAAGATATCTTCTAAACTGATAAAAAACATATCTTCTAATACAATAGTATTTAAGAACTAAACATAAACAATTTAATTATGGCTAGAGACGATTGGAAGGAAAAAAAATCTGAATGGAAAGATAAGAATAAATATAATTCATTTAATTCTATGAAAGGGCTAGCATGGTATGACTCTCATTACAAACCGATAGCTGCTTGGTTTAAAGGAGAAGGGAAATTACCCCCTCCAATAGAACTTTCATTAGATCCAACCCATTTATGTAATTTTTTATGCGGGCATTGTAATGCTCAAAGATATTTAGTTATTAATCCTGAGGAGGTTCCAAAAGAAACTAAGCTAATGAGTAAATCTCATTTAGAAGACTTAATTGATTGCTGTAGTGACTGGGGGGTACGTGCTATCTGTATAGGAGGGGGAGGAGAACCATTAATGAATAAGGCTGCATGGGGGTTACCATCATATACTCATAAAAAAGGGATGGAGTCTTCTTTTGCTACTAATGGTGCGCTGATTAATAAAAAAATTGCTGATGAAATGATGTATTGTAGATGGGTAGGAGTTTCAGTAGATTCTGGTACAGAAAAAACTTTTGAAAGAGTACATGGAATTAATCAATTCGGCAGGGTTATAAATAATTTAAAATTATTAACTAAAAGGAAAGAGGAAACAGGATCTAATATTGATATTTCATATAAATTTTTGATTAGGCCGGATAATTGGGAAGATTTAGAAAATGCAGCAAGACTTGCAAAAGATATTGGTGTTCAAGATTTTCATGCTAGGCCTGCGGACTTACAAAGAAAAGACCTTACTAACAAGGAAGCGATAGATTATAAAACTCTCACGTCTGCCATGGATCTTAACTATAATTTTGAAAAAATACATGAAATTTTTTCAAGAATAAAGGAATTATCTGATGATAATTTTAGAGTTTTTACAGTTATGCACAAATATGATCCAAGTTTCAAGGTAAAACACTCTTTCAAAAATTGTGTTTCATCTTCTTTAATGTTGCAAGCCTGTGCTGATGGAAATGTATATGTCTGTGCAGACCATAGAATTGAAGATAGATTTAAACTTACAAGCCATTATCCTAATCCTGAACAGGTAATAAAATATTGGGGGAGCGATGAGCATAGGAAATTACTGCAATCAATTAATGTTGATGGAGAATGTGGAAGATGTACTTATGGGGAATTTGCCAGGCAAATAGAAGAATTGGCTATTGGAACAAAAGAAAAAGATCCAATGTGCCTTAATTTTCCATAAAATTATTCTTGATTATACATATCAGATAATTCTATTATGAGGGTTGACCTATCACTTTTTAAGGCTTTTTTATATGTTGGAACTATCTCATTAGAATTCTCTAATCTTATCACATCTACATTTTTAAGCATAGATTTAAATGAATCTGTATAATCTGAACAATGTTGCACTCCAGGATATAGAGGATTTCTGCTTCCTATAGCTGTTCTTATAATTACTTTTGGTTTAAATTGGTTGTTAGACATCTCTTCTATTTTATCTACATGATTTACTAATTGATTTGTAGCACAAATAAGAAAGTCCATTCTAGGGTAAATTGAAACAGGAATATATCCTTTTAAACTAAATCCTATTGATATCCCAAGTTGAGTATCTTCCATTATAGGTAATTCTATTTTTTTTGAAATAGCTATTTTTTCTAAAGTCCCATATATAGCACTCCCAGAATAATTAACTGTTTGTCCTAAAAACAGGACTCTATCATTCTCTGCCAAAAAGTTCATTGCTTTAGTCAATTCATCTTTATAAGTCATTTTTAAAACTGCACAAATCTCCCTGATCCGTGATGAGGATATACTCTTTCATAAGAATACCTTATGATATTTGCTTTTCCGTTCTTACAATCGCCCCATGCTTTCTGAGTAGGAGTGTTTACACTTAAACCATTATCTTCCACGATAAAAGTTATTGGTAATTCATTTCTTCCGGAATATTTTGTACATTCTTCAAATACTCCCATCTCAGCACCCATATCCCCCACAAAAGCCCAAACATGGTTGAGAGACCCCTCTAACTTTAAAGCATATGCTGTTCCAACTGCAATAGGTAAAGATCCTCCAACAATTGCTGAAGAGAAAAAATTATAATCAGAATTATTCAATGAGATACTCCTTTTATTCAATATCTCATCTCTTACCCACTCTTTGGGTATTCCTTTTAGCAAGGCGTGATAATGGCTCCTATGGGTAGAAAAGACCCAATCTTCCTTTTTTATATTTTTAAATATTTTTATCAAAGGTTCTTCATTTCCCCTGCATAGATGAACTGGAGCTCTAATTTTTCCAGATTCGTAAGCCTCTCTTATTTCTTCTTCAAAATTTATTAGTTCTTGTTTTGTTTCTGCTATATCTTCAAGATTCATAAAACTCCTCCATATTGTACATTATTTAAAGATTTGTATCAAATTAACTATGCAGAAGTATCGGTAAAATAATAAGTTTTTCTATCAATTATCTTCTTTTTCAATGCTTCTAATATCATAATATCCTCTCTATCTAAACATCCTGTTAAAAGTATTAGTAAAAAATATATAAAAACAAAGAAAATGCCTAACAAAATAAGACTAAACATATTTATTACAACAAATTGCTTGGCTATCAAAAGAAATGCTAATGGAATCATAGAAATGAAAAATACTCTTAACATTTTTCTTCTCAAAGGAATTATTGAAACATAATACTTCAATTCAATTAAAAGTGTGAAACTTAAAATTACCCACACTATTGTTGTAGATACTGCTGCCCCAATCATACCATATTTTGGAATCAAAAGGATGT
>Ga0209518_1004583_pt1 | contig 10975 bp, 8 predicted proteins | sample RifGroB1_FD_183993 | JGI IMG/M metagenome (GOLD analysis project Ga0209518, IMG submission 183993) | Groundwater microbial communities from Rifle, Colorado, USA - Groundwater B1 (SPAdes) (version 2) | ecosystem: Environmental > Aquatic > Deep subsurface > Groundwater | place: Rifle, Colorado... | reverse complement strand
TTCCAGCCGTATTGGGAGTCTCCCCCAAAACTCTTAAGGGACGCCTGGGAAGAACTTTGCTCATACTACCCTCTCCGACGGTATACCTTTTTGCTGTCCTGAAAAAAGAAAAGACAACTGCGAAAACCTGGTCGAGCGAGGTATTAAAAAGAATAATAAGGCCGGTAATCGAGGTTCCCAAAAGCACAACCCCGGCTCCGAATGGCGTAATTAAAGAAGAGATTCCCTCCCACGCGGCCAATCCTACCCTTCCCGCACGGGCTAGGGTTGCTATCGATATAAAAAAAAGAAGACTCCCCACAACAACGTTCGGCTGGGAAAGGGGAAACTTTATCTTTGAAAGAAGAAAGGCAAAGGAAAGAAAGATAAACGGCAAAAAAATTGTTGTCCAGGAAAAATAACTTACCAGAAGGTCGTTTAGCCTGACAAGAATTATCCCCTGTCTGGCAAAGGAAACTATTACCAGGGCGGCGAGTGCAAAAAAGACAATCTGGGTAATCGAAAAGATTGTTGCTTTTTTAAGTTTAAGCCCGAAGGACCTTTTAACCAGTTTTCGTTTCTTGACCATGACTGATACATTATACCTAAGACTGCCAAAGGATGGATAGCTAAACCTCTATAACGACGGGAAGAATCATGGGGCGCCTTCCCGTTTTTTCGAAGAAAAACCTTTCCAGAAAGTCAATCGCGGCATCCCTTGCAACCTTTGCCTCTATAAGTCTTTTTCCTTCAAGGTGCCCCCTAAGTTTGCCTGCCGCATCCTCCAAAAGTCCTTTTTGTTTAGCCTCATAAACAAATCCGCGGCTAATAACTTCCGGGTTTTCAATAAGCTTGCCCACAGAACGGTCTATCTTAATAAGTGCAATTGCAACCCCGTCCGTTGCCAGAATTTGTCTGTCTCTTAGGACAACGTTTCCGACGTCGCCTATCCCCAGCCCGTCCACCAATACTGTCTTTACGGTAAGCTTACCCGCCCGCCTGGCTGCTCCACCCTTAAATTCAACAATTTCTCCGGGCTGAAGTTCAAATACGTTTTGCCCGCTGGCTCCCATATTTTGCGCAAGCTGGCTATAAGCCCGCATATGACGTATTGTTCCTCCCACCGGAATGAAGTATTTCGGCCGAAGAAGCCCAAAAAGCATTTCTATGTCTTTTTGGCTTCCGTGGCCCGATACGTGAAGGTCTTCCTGCATGTCATAATAGTGTACGTTGGCGTCAAGCTCAATTAACCTGTCCACCAAAAAGTCCACGTTTGCTTTTGATCCGGGTGGCGCTGGGTCTCCGGAAAAAATTACAAGGTCTTGAGGATCTAAAGAAAGAAACTCGTGTTCTCCCAAGGCCAGCCTATAAAGGGCGCTTCCGGGCTGACCGTAACTTCCGGAAATAATATACATCAAGGAGTTTGTTGGAAATTTTCTTGCTTCTTTATGGGAATAAACAAGCCCCCCATCATAGTGCAGATAGCCCAATCTTCTGGCAATTTCTGCCTTTTTGTCAATTGAACGGCCTACAAAAACAACCTTTCGGCCGATTTTCTTGGCAACGTTTAGGGCTTGTTGCATCCTGGATATATTGGAAGAAATAGTTGAGAAATATATCTTTTTGTTGGCCTTCGAAGCCAAATCTTCAATTTTCCCTTCTATTTCCGCTTCGCTTTCGGTATACCCGGGAGAAGTTGCCCCAAGACAATCTGAAGCAACGGCCAGGGTACCTTCCGATGCCAATGATGAAACCTTGGAAACGTCGAAGGGCCTGCCATCAACCGGCGTCCAGTCAAATTTGTAGTCCGGGACGTGGAATATTTTTCCTTCGGGGGTATCAATTGCATAACCTACTCCGTCGGGGACAGAGTGCGAAACCCTAAAAGGAGTTGCTTTAAAGCTTCCCAGGGAAAGCACGTCCCTGTCGGGATCAAATACGTGAATATTGTCAGATTTTATTTTATGTTCGGAAAGCTTATCCTCAATAAATCCTGCAACCAATTTTGTTGCATAAATTTGGGTGGGGACTTGCCTTAAAAGAAACGGTATGGCTCCCATGTGGTCTTCGTGTCCGTGGGAAATTAAGACACCTCTTAGTTTCCTTTGGTTTTCCACAATGTAAGAAAAGTCCGGAATAACAAGGTCCACCCCGAACATGTCGCTATCAGGAAAACCCACGCCACAGTCAACGATAATCATATCTTCGCCGTACTCGTAGATATAAAGATTTTCCGTAACTCCCGTTGTTCCCGAAAGTGCTATGAATTTAAGAGTTGCCATATAAACTAAACTAGCTGCATTTGTTGGACTTCAATTTTACCTTTAGCCTCCTTGATAATTTGGGGTATTTGTAGGAAGTCATGCTTTAACTGCATCATTACTTCGGTGCTTCTTAAGGCAGCTGCCGGATGGTACATAGGAATAACTATTATATCTCTTCCTTTGAAGTTTACACTCTGGGGTTTACCGTGAATAGCAGTAATTTTTACCCCCGGCAAGAATTTCCCCATCGAAAAGCGGCCCAGGGTAACAATGATTTTGGGCTTTATTATTTCGATTATTTGGTCAAGATAGCTCCCGTAGGCGGCAATTTCTTCCGGGAGAGGGTCTCTATTTTCGGGGGGCCTATGGTGTACCACATTTGTGATATATACGTCGCTTCTGGGCAGTTCAATCGAATGAAGTAGGCTATCGAGAAGCTTTCCGGCATTTCCCACAAATGGCTCTGCATTCTGGTCTTCCCAGTATCCTGGCCCTTCGCCAATAAAAAGTACATCGGTGTCGGGACTGCCTACACCAAAAACTAGGTTTGTAGCACCTTTCTTAAGAGGGAGGGTTGAATCTTGTTGCATTTTTTCCCTGAGGGAGGCAAGTGCGTTAATTTTTTCCTCAGAAGTCATTGTTGGGGTAAATACTCTTTGGCATTTGCCGCAGAAATTCTAACATATCGGGTCTTGCCCTCCACGATTTGGCGTGCAACTTTCCTGGCAATTCCCTCAATTGTTCTCTCAAGCGTCCTTATTCCGGAATCAAACCCAAGCGGCCTTACTATAAACGGCCAGACGTCGCTGTCTATGGAAAGAGCCCCGTCGGGCACCCCGGCTGCTTTTATTACTCTGGGAAGAACATACCTTGAACCTATGGTAATTTTTTCGTTGTCGGAGTAGGAAGGCATGGCAATTGGCTCAATTCTGTCAAGAACAGCCGTTGAAATATTGGTTGTATTATTCGCTGTTGCGATAAAAAGCACTTCGGAAAGGTCAATGGGAAAATCAATATAGTGGTCTACAAATTCGTGATTTTGTTCAGGATCCAAAAGTTCCACCAGTACACCCATTATGGAGGCTCGTCCGTCGTCCGTTACCCTGTCTATCTCATCAAGTAGAATAATGGGGTTTTTGCTTTTGGTAGCTTTAAGGGCCTTTACTACCTTGCCGGGTTCTGCCTCAGCGTGAAGCCGGGACTGTCCTCTAAGGTCCAGCGGGTCCCCCATTCCTCCAAAAGGAATTCTTGCAAAGCGCCTGCCCAAAGCCTCGGCAATTGAGGCCGCAATTGTTGTTTTCCCTGTTCCCACAAGGCCTACAAAACAAAGGATCGGGGCCCGGTAAATGTCCTGCCCTTCGCCCCTTTCCTGTTTTAGTTTCATTACCGAAATATACTCAATGATTCTGTCTTTAATTTCGTCCAGTCCAAAATGGTTCTTGTCCAATATTTGTCTTGCAGCTACCAAGTCGAGTCTGTCTTGGGTTCTTACCTCCCAGGGGAGGGTGCAAATCCAATCTATGTAGCGGTTTATTCTGTCAAACTCGGGCAGAAACGTCGGGGAGTTGGTAAGCTTCCCAAGCTGTTCTAGTCTTACCACAATTTCCTCAGAAAGTTTTTGCGGAAGGGGGGCGGACTTAATTGTCTCGACCAGCGAGAGTATTTCCTGGGCAGCAGCGTCCATATTCTAGTTTACTTTACCACTTTGAAGCTATCTGTTGAAGTCTTTCTGGTTTTCGGAAAGAAGCCTACTTGTGGGAAAATGAGGCCCTCCCCGCTCTTTCGAATCCCTGGAATCCCTGAATCTCGGCCTTCCTCCTCCCCGATAGTCGAATCTTTTTCCTCCGCCCCTAAATTCTCTTCTTTCACCTTTGGGCTTGTCTTTAGAAGGATCCATTCTCATGGAAAGGTTTATCCTTCCCAACTCGTCAATCTCTTTTACCCTAACTTTGACCTTATCTCCCAAGGAAACTTTTTCGTTGGGGTCTTTGACAAATTCATCCGCCATGTCGGATACGTGCACCAACCCATCTTTGCCCGGAAGGATTTCTACAAATGCGCCAAAAGGCTGGATTCTTTTTACTTCCCCTTCGTAGATTTCTCCAGCGACTACCTCCTTTGTCAAGGCCTCGACCCTGCTTACGCCTTTCGCCAAGGCCTCGTCGGTTGAGGCAGAGATACTTACGCTTCCGTCGTCTTCAACCTCAACCTGGGCGCCGGTTTCGGAAATTATCTTTCTAATCATTTTGCCTCCCGGTCCAATTAGTTCCCCTATTTTTTCGACCGGTATTTTAACGACTTTGATTTTGGGAGCATAAAGGGACACTTTTTCTCTTGAAGAAGGCAGCGTCTCTAGCATGCTTTTTAGGATCAATGCTCTTCCTTCTTTTGCCTGGGCAAGGGCGTCTTTGAGAATCCGGAGGGTCAGGCTTAGGGTTTTGACGTCAAGTTGCATGGCCGTTATTCCTTTTTGGGTTCCCGCGATTTTAAAATCCATGTCTCCGTTGAAGTCCTCCATGCCGATAATGTCGGATAAAATTGCCGCCTTTTTATCCTCAATCACAAGTCCCATTGCAATTCCCGAAACCGGAGAGGTTATGGGAACACCAGAATCCATAAGAGCTAGTGTTGAGCCGCAGACAGAAGCCATCGACGTTGAGCCGTTTGAACTCATAACCTCGGAAACAATCCTGATAGCATAGGGAAACGCTTCCTCGGTGGGAATAACCGGAAGAAGAGCTCTTTCCGCTAAAGCTCCGTGTCCTATTTCTCGCCTTGAGGGATAACCGACCCTTCCCGTCTCGCCTAACGAGTACGGAGGCATGGAGTAGTGGTGCATATATCTTTTTGACGCTTCTCCTTCGGCTGATTCCAAAAGTTGCTCGAGGGAAGGAGCACCGAGGGTTGCAACCGTCAAAACCTGTGTCTGTCCCCTTTGGAAAATTGCGCTTCCGTGTGTTCTGGGAAGAACGCTTACTTGGGAAGAAAGCTTTCTTATTTCGGTGTGTTTTCTTCCGTCAAGTCTTTTTCCGGAAAGAGTAAGATTTCGTACATACTCTTTTTTGAGCTTCTCCAAGATTGCGAGGACAAATATCCTTTCAGCTTCTGAAACATTGTCTAAAACCGCCTCAATAAGCTCCTGGTATTCTTGGGATCTTCCCGCCTCCTGTAAAACCATTCCCTCAACTATCTTGGGAAGCTTATCCGAAATAAGTTTCTTGACCCTCGAAACCAGCTTTGCGTCAATCTTCGCATCCTCAACCACTTCCTTTTTGCTTCCCACCTCTTTTGCCAGGTCGACTATGGCGTCAATAATTTTTGTGATTTCCTTCTGGGCGAATTCGATCCCGCCCAAAACTTTCTCCTCGCTTACCTCTTTTGCGCCGGCCTCAACCATCAGGACAGCTTCTTTGGTTGAGGAAACCACAAGGTCCATCTCGGAAACCATCATTTCCGCATCCACTGGATTTGTAAAATAAACTCCGTCTTTCATCCCCACCCTTACTGCCCCAATAGGTCCTTTCCAGGGGATACTGGAAACCGCAAGTGCCGCGGAGGTTGCGATTGCGGAAAGAATTGAAGGGTCGTTTTCCATGTCTACGGAAAGAATCGTTAAGATAACCTGTACGTCTTTTTTGAACGTTTCCGGGAAAAGTGGCCGTATTGAGCGATCGATCAGCCTTGCGGACAAAATTTCCTCATCCGAGGGGCGACCCTCCCTTTTTACCCAACGGCTTCCCTTTATTCTTCCTCCGGCATAAAGTCTTTCCATGTATTCGACCGTTAGGGGAAAATACCCCAAGTCGACCTTAAGTGGAGAGGCAACAACGGTTGCCAAAACTACGGTCTCCCCATATGAAGCGAGAACCGCGCCGGTTGCCTGTTCGGCCAAAACGCCGGTTTTGAGGGTAAGTTTTCTTCCCCCAAGTTCAATGCTTTTTTCTGCTTTTTTCATTAATTAATACAGTATAGATGTCTCTTGTGGTTATTTTTTGAGTTTTAACTCTCCAATGAGGATTTTGTAACGCGCCTCATCACGCTTCTGAAGATAGGTTAAAAGCCTTCTTCTTTTGGCGACCATCGAAAGAAGCCCTCTACGAGAGTGCACGTCTTTTCCGTGTTCTTTTAAATGTCCAACAAGTTTATCGATTTGCGCCGAAAGAAGGGCAATTTGCACTTCGGGAGACCCTGTGTCTCCGTTTTCGCGGGCAAACTTCTTGATAACAGACTGTTTTTCGTCTGGGGTTAAAGCCATATATCGTGTTTAACAAAGTAAGTCCTTTATAGGACAAACCTTGTAGACATCAAAAGGAATAATACCACACAAATTTAAAAAATCAAAATATTGTACTGGCTGACCACATCGGTGACACTTTGAAGTAATGCTCCTGAGCATATTCCAGCGGTGTTTGGTAGTCAAGTGTTTGGTGGGGTCTTAGGTTGTTGTATTCGATAAGCCAGGTGGTTAGATCTTTGTTTGCTTCGTTGGTGTCATCCAGTCCCGCTTCTGAGAGTGATAACCATTCATCCTGTAGAGTCCAATTAAATCTTTCCAGGGCAGGATTGTCTTTAGGGGTATGGGGCCTTGAGTAAATCTGGGATAGAGCTAGGTCTTGGCAAGCTTCTGAGAAGCTCCCTTCAAACTCGCTGCCATTGTCTGAATGAATATAGTTAACTTTGCCATCTACAAGATAAACAAGTCTCAGAAGAAAGTCTTTTGAAAAGCTGCTGGAGTTTGTTTTGTAGACCCTGGCAAAGGCAATTTTGGTTCTTTCCTCAATGGCGGTAAATATTACTCTCCTTTTTCCGTACCACCAGATAATAATGGCATCAATGTGCCAGAGGAAACCAAAAGAATCTTTCTTTTCAAGATCCTTGATATAGACTTTTTCCTTCCTCTTAGCCTTGATTCTGAGGTACTTTTTGTGTTTTTCCTTGTCCGGATATAAGTTCCATTTTCGAATAACTCTTTCGATTTTCCAGGTTGAGATATTCTCTTTGTAGGTTGTGAGGTAAAGTCTTTTAATTTTCCTTTTACCCCATTTGATGTGAACTTTCCTTAAAGAAACTATTCTTTCTTCTTCCTCCCTTGCTACCTCCCAGACTCTTTTTTGGATGGGGGCACGGGATTTTTCCTCAAGGCTTAATAGGTTCTTTTCACTAAACCTTTTAAGCCATTTGTGGAGAGTCTTTCTGGTAATCCCAAAATAGGAAGCTGTAGATTTAGCCTTTCTTTTACCAATGGTGTGATAAAAGATGATCCATTCAAGTTTCTCTTTGGCTTTTGGGGATAACCCAAACTTTTCAGCAACTCCACGCACTCTAAGCCACCTCTCCTTTAAGGGAGAGTCCTTTGTCGGGAAGTAGGCCATCTGTACCGATCTTTTAAACCAATCTGTCATCAACTAATCACCTCCGAACTAAACCACTATTTTAATTCAGAAGTGTAACCGATGTATCTCAGCCTACTCAAATATTAACTTATCGAGGTCCCTTTATAAATTTTCGGCTCCAGCCAGTCTTTGGGTGGCTCTTTGGGGGCTTCCTCTTCGACGGCAACGAGGGAGACGTTTACAGAGGCTGGAGCGGGGGGGCGGAAGGCGGGTTGGCCAACCCTTGCGGGAAGCCTTTTTCCTCCTGCCTTCATGAGGGTTGCTACGATTTCGAATGTCTGGGCGGTAACGTCGGGTCCTTTAAATTCTTTACTGCCTTCCTCGATTCCCATAATAAGGTTTGTCGCAATATCGGGGTCAAACGCAAACCCGCTTTCGGCAATTAGAAAGGCCGCAACTTCAGAAATTGACGAGCCGGGCCTTGCAAAAGAAATCGGTTGTTTGTCTTGGTCAAGGGAAATGGGACGAATGCCTAGGTGCAAAAGCTTGGCGCCCAATAAATCCTTACCTTCTATTTGGGGAAAATGCGAGGAATTTACGCCCCCCACAAGGATTACCGTGTCTGCGGAAACTCCGGAAAAGGAAATTGACAGCTGTTCCTTTTTGGGTGGAGGAGTCCCGGGTTTGGGTATTACCACCAAATTAAGTTCGTTTCCTTCAACCTCCGCGCTTACCCTTTCCACCGCCCTGGGGTTATAGTCTATAAGTTTAATAACCATGTTTTTATTTCCAAGCTCGGTCGTTATCTTGTTGACACCGACGAGCCTATTAAACTCAACTATCATGGGAGTAGAACAGGAAATCGCCACGTCCTTTTTATCCCTTAAGGCAAGATATAAAGAAAGGCCGGCCGCAACCTGGTCGAAATAGGGCCTTGTCGGAAGAAGAATCAAAACCGAAGAGCTAGACTCTATTTGCGAAGAAAATGAACCTTCCATATTTATTTGGCGACCGATACTAACACATCTCCGACGTCAAAATCAAGCTGGGGTTCAAAGACAATCCCAAACTCCTCCCCCACCTTGGCAAGGGAAATTTCCTGTTTTTGTTTTTTTAGCGACACTACCTTTACCTCTCCCAGTTTTTTCTCCCCCCTTAAGACTAAAAGCCTGTCCGTCTTTGAAATTTGTCCTGAAACAACCCTACAGCCTGCAACCTTTTTGTTGTTAAAAGGAAATTGGGCGACGACTTCGGCCCTTCCCAAAACTTCCACCTCTGCCTTTTTTACAAGCTCTTCCAACCTCTGTAAAAGCTCATAAATCACTCTGAATATTTCTATTCGGACTCCTTCTGCCTCGGCTAATTTCAAAACCGCGGGGGAAGCTTTTGATTCAAAACAAAAAATCCTGGGAATGCCGGAGGATTTGGCCAATAAAACGTCGGATTCATATACGTCTCCCACTCCCGAAGATACGCTAACCACTCCGGGGGGGGCGGAGGCCAAAACGGCCTCAAGGGCGCCTTCACTTTGCGCTTTAACCATGATTGGAATCTGACCCCTTTCTACTTTTACCCGCACTTCTTTGGGTTTTTGGGAAACTAAAACACTCTGTCCAGAGGAGGTAATCAGGGTCCCCACGGACGGAAGTGTCTCAAAACCCAATATCTGGGCAGGCTCCGAGGGAAGAGCCTCCCTTATAGCCTTTTTCCCTTCTTTGAAAAGTCCTCTTATTTTTACCAATCGCCCCTCCCCGGAAACGCTCTGTCCCACTTTCAGTGTTCCGTTTCTGACAACAACCGACACCAGTAGGCCGCTTTTGTCTTTGGAGGTTTCCAAAACAACCACTTCGAGAGGTCCTGCCGGACTTGCCTTTATCTCATGCATTTCGGCAACAAGACTTATTGTTTCCAAAAGTTCGTCAATCCCCTTACCGGTTTTTGCGGAAAGGGCAACTACCGGAACGTCACCGCCTCTTGCCTCAAAGGCAACGCCTTCTTTCTCAAGCTGTCCTTTTACCGCCTCGACGTCGGCATGGGGTAGGTCGATCTTTGTAAGGGCAACGACAAAGGGAACGGACGCCTGCCTTATTATTTGCAGAGCCTCTTTTGTTTGGGGTTTTACCCCGTCGTCCGACGCAACCACCAAAACCGCAATGTCCGCCAATTTTGCGCCGCGGCTACGCATCTTTGTGAATGCCGCGTGACCGGGGGTATCAATAAAAGTAATCTTTTTGCCCTCTTTAGTGGAAATAACCGAAGCCCCTATCCCTTGGGTAATCCCTCCTGCTTCGCGGGAAGCAACATTGGTTTTTCTAACAGCGTCAAGAAGAGTGGTTTTGCCATGGTCCACATGGCCCAATACAACCACTATTGGAGGTCTTGTTTGTCCTTTTTCCATAATTTCTTAGTCTCCTTTCAAAAACCCTTTTCATTCTTTTGCCGTCTGGCCGGGTTCTTCTGCAACTTCCTCAGCTTTGGCTTTCGGCTCGGTTTCTTCCTTCTTGGCTTCTTTCTTTTCTTCTGCCCCGGCCTCTTGCGCTTGATCCTGCGGGGGTTCTTCAGGTTTATCCGAGGCGCTGGTTCCGACTTTCTTATCCTTGCTTACGGCTTCCTTTTTCTCGACCTTCTCCAATTCTGATTCCGGCTCCTCTTTCTTTGTTTCTTTAGCTTTCTCCTTATCCTCCTTGCTCACCTCAACGGGAATCCCTTCTACTTCTATTCTTACTCCCGTAAGCTTTGCGGCCAGTCTTACGTTTTGACCTTCTTTTCCTATCGCCAGGGAAAGCTGATCCTCAGGGGCTTTTACTTTGGCAAGCTTATTACCCTGGTCAAGTTCAACCGTTATTCCCTCTGCGGGAGAAAGCGACGCTTTAATAAGTTCCCCCAGGTCTTCGCTAAAGGCAACGATATCTACCCTTTCTCCTCCGAGTTCGTTGGTTACGGCCTGAACCCGTACGCCCTTTTGGCCTACACAGCTTCCGACCGGATCAACTCCTGAGGCGGTAGAAGAAACCGCAATCTTGGTCCTTACCCCGGGCTCTCTTGCAATTGTTTTAATCACAACGCTTCCCGAGGAAACCTCGGGAACTTCCCTTGCAAAAAGCTTCTCCACAAAAGCCGGGTCTGCCCTAGATAAAATTATTTCTTTGCCCCTGGGACCCTCCTCAATTCTTTTAAGAAGGAAGGTTAATCTTTGGCTTGAAGAAAGCCGCTCGTTGGGAATGCGCTCATCCGCGGGCATCATAGCCTCGGTCTTTCCCAAATCAACCCTGACATTGGGGCCGTCAAATCTAAGAATCATTCCTGAAATGAGGGTGCCCTCCCTATGGGAAAACTCGTCCATTATGGCTCCTTTTTCGGCCTCCCTAATTTTTTGGTGAATTACTTGTTTGGCAGTTT
>Ga0209518_1004581_pt1 | contig 10984 bp, 21 predicted proteins | sample RifGroB1_FD_183993 | JGI IMG/M metagenome (GOLD analysis project Ga0209518, IMG submission 183993) | Groundwater microbial communities from Rifle, Colorado, USA - Groundwater B1 (SPAdes) (version 2) | ecosystem: Environmental > Aquatic > Deep subsurface > Groundwater | place: Rifle, Colorado... | reverse complement strand
ATTTACTAACAGAGCCGCTTAATGATAAAAATCCTCTTAAAAAGGGTTGGGTAGAGGTAAGAGGAACACTTAAGACTGGAATACCAACCGATAAGCCAAGAATATTTAAAACAGAAGAAGGATATGGTATTGCTCCTCAAGTAAGACGACAAACGCCGATTGTCATAAAAGATATGTATATGAAAGAGATGGGAGAGATAGGCGAATCTTATGCGATTGTCAATGGTGTAAGGTCTCTTGCAAGATTTTGGCAAGGTAATGTTCTTATTTATCCCGGGACAGTCGCAACAAATGCCATATCGGGTGGATTACAGTACGGAACTAAGATAATTAATGACTTTTTTAAAGATGGCGTATTAAGTGGAAACTTTAAGCCTTTTATTTTTGATATTGTTTCTTTAATTGACGCTTTAAGACCTTCTGTTATCGAGAAATTAAGACCAGAACTTATTGGGGCAAAAGTTAATATTGCTACCCAATTTGGCAAACCTACAAATTTTGTTGATAAGTTTTTAGAGATAGGACTTACTCCATTTGGTATGGTGGAAACTTATTGGAAACGGGTAATTTCCGATGCTACATTACGAGGAATAGGCAAAAAACCTGAAGATATATTACTGGAGTTTGAAACCTTTAAAAAAGTAGCTAAAGAGTCTGATATTTATGGGTATAACTATTCTAATATCCCCCTTGCTCTTGAGAAATGGCGTGGATCGTGGTATGGGGCAATGATATATCCGTTTATTACTTATCCTTATAAATACGCTCGTTTTCTCGAAAGATATACTTTAGGCGCAGTTAAGGAAGTATTTACAGGAAACAAAAAAGATGGGTTTGCAAAACTTCTTACTCTTGCCTCAATTATTTCAATTCTTTACTTTTTCCAACACAAAAAAGAAGAAAAGGTTGGAGAGTATGTTGATGAAATGAAGTATCCAGGTGAATTTGACAAAACAGGAAGAATAAAGATTGGTGAAACATCAGAGAAGGAGAATTACCTTCGGGTAATTAAATATCCTTGGTTAAACTTTATGAAGATATTACAAGCGGGAGCTGATATTTTGAAAGGGGATAAAGAAAAAGGATTAAAAGAAATATCAGGAATAGGACAGGAGTTTGTTTCAGAAGGGCCACTTTTAAATATAACAAATCTTCTTCTTGGATATAGAGATAAATTTTCTTTATATAAATCTGACAGTGTTATTTTTGGAGAAATTACTAAATCGTTTATTCCAGCATTCCGTATAAATGAGTCGATTAGTATGTTAATCAATCCAGAGAAAACAAAGCAAGACACTTTTAAACAGGCAATCGAAAGAGTTTTATACATGAAGCCGTCAGGTGAAGTAAAAACTGGCTTTAGTGGGAAAGAACTTCAATATAATCGGGAAGAAGAATTTTTAAAGTTTGCTTTTGGTATAAATATTCGTTCAATCGATAGGGCAGAATACGAACAAGCCAAAAATCAGGCAATACAAAATATGGTTAATAGACTTGATGACGAAGATATACTACCTAAAAGTAGAGAACGAGCTATTGAAGTATTAAAAATTTTTGGAGTAGAAGAAAATGAATATAATACTTACTTAGATTTAAGAAAAAAAAGAATGAGCGAGAGTAGAAAAAAATCAAAGTTTAAGATTAAACAATAGTTGCCTTAAATTAGTTTATTTATTTATACTTAAATTTATGGATAATCTATTCAGAACTTTTTTCAATCTTATCAACACCACAAGGTGGGATGTAAAGGATGTTACTAATCGTGATCAGTGTTTTGATCTTGTCACCGGTTGGGCTAAAATGTTGGGACTGCCCGATACAATTTTCAATGGAATACTTTATGCTAAAAATCTTTACCTCGCTCCGACTCAAGTAATGAGAGATAATTTTAACTTTATTGAAAACACCCCAACGGCTATTCCACAGGTGGGAGACATTGTAGTTTTTAATGGATTAGTTGGCCATACTTCAGTTTCAAATGGAATTGGAAATTTAACTACTTTTCAAAGCTTTGATCAGAATTATCCAACCGGATCGGAGTGTAAGCTCATTATTCATAATTACGATAATCCTAGAGTGTTAGGGTGGATTAGATACAAGAAATCTTTACCAGCAAATGGGGATATTACGGCTTTACTTCAGAAAATAGGCGACCTACAGGCTACAGAGATTAGACTAAAGACCGAGATAACAAACAAAGATAAATCAATAATTGAGCGAGACAAAACCATATCAACACTTACTACCAAATTAGGCCAAATTAAAGCTTTAGCTATAATTTGACACGTTTTAGCAGTTATTGGTAGAGAGTGCTTATGAGTACAACCATTTTCCAAAGGTTAGAAAACAAAATAGATAACATGGGAAAGAAAGCAGAAAGAGAAGCAGAGAAAAAAGTTCGGAGAGAAAGGATAATGGAGATGGCAAGGGGAATGGATATTTGGGAGAAGATACAGTTAGTAATTAAAATATTTAGTTAAATGGAAAATATAGAAAAGTTAGCAAATCTGGGAGGCACGGTAATAACCGTAATTCTTTTTATTTTTTACTTGACAAAAAAAGATGAGGCAATAAATAAAGTTGTTTCAAACCATCTTCAACATAGTGGAAAGATAATCAAAGACAACAGTAGAGCTCTTAATAAAGTAGCGGTCAATCTAAAGGAATTATCAATTGTTATTAAAAGTTCTAAAAAATAATTATGGAAAACTTAGTAGCGATAGGGGCTTTGATCGGATTTGTCAATATTTTTGGTATGGCGATGGACGGTAATTGGAAGTCGTTTGGTAAGGCGGTTATTGCAATTGCTCTTGGCGGTGTTTTTGGATACCTAAAGTATTTTAGACTGCCGTCAATTGAAATAGGTATTTTAGTAGGATTAAGCTCGTCGGGATTTTATAAGGTATTTAAACAACCAGAAGTAGGACAACCAGAAATATAATGGATAAACTTCGACCACAACAATTTGAAGTTTTTTGTCTGACACACGGACAGTTAGCAATAATCGTCCAAGCACACTTAGGGTTAAATATTTTTGAAGAACATAGACAAGAATTTGATGGTTGTAAGGGTGTAGAGATTAAACCTTTCGTAGAGGAAGTGGACGAGCTTACCAATAAACTTTCTTGTGACAAGGGAAACCATATGGCGAGAAGTTTAGCCAACTCTCCAGTTCATAAAAAGCATAAATTCAAATAAGAGGTAAGAATATCCCTTAAAGTTTTTCTCGCTACAACCACTCACTAGCGAATTACCCGTAGTAGCCTTTACAGGTATTCCCAGAATGTTGTAGGCTTATAAGGGAAAATGTTTTCAATTACGAAGTATTGCGATTTTTGAACGTAGTGAAAAAAATAATTCCATACATCTTATCTGCTGTTGCGACTTCGCCACTCCTTAACCAAGTTAAGGTTACAACACTTTTTTACGGTTTGCTAGATGTCATAATATGACAAACTATATCATTTATAAATGCTTTAATTTTTGTGAACAAACTTTTAGCTTCACGGTGTTCAAACTTATTGAACGAACTATGAAGATTTAACTTCAAACCTTTTTCTTCACAAAGTTTTTTTAACCTCGTTAAGATAGTGGCTATCTCTTGACAATGTATATCACAATATATCTTTTGGTTATAATGAATAGTTGGGGGAATATACTTATCACAAATAAGACAATGCTTTGCCCCTTTATACTTCTTAAATGGTGTTTTTACTAGCATATTTTTTTATCTCCGCCAATAAATATTCTCTAGAATTAAAATTCATAGGTAATGGAGTGTTATAAAGTTCTTCCATAATCTTAACATCTATTTCTCCAAATTTTTTAATCATCCATTTTCTATATTCAACATAATTTCCCCGCTTCCATAAATTACAAGCAGAACATTGAGGATGTAAAATTCTTCTATTATATCTCCATATTAAATTACATAATTCTGCTTTAATAAAATGTCCGACTTGGTGGTCTCTACCTATCATGTTTTTTTTAGGACAAGATACACATTTATTTGGTTCTTCTTTCTTGATTAACGGATAAAGTAATGATTTGAGTTTAGCTTCCAACGACTTAATCTTTACTTTCTTAGGTAACTTAGTCTTCTTTTTAACCTTTCTCTTCACTACGGACGCTACACACTTATTTTTGATAGCTTTTTTAGCATAGTTCGCCATGCTCTTGCGTTTCTTTGGAATAGACTTCGGGAACATTAAAACATTATCTTTAACTAAAAACATATTTATAGGTTTCAAAGAATGTTCAAATTGTGGAGTTAAAATGTTAGACATATTAATTTGGTTTGTTCTTCCACTCCTCGTCTTTCTTAACCTTTTTCCTGGAGTCAGGAATATGGTAAATTATGGCGCCACAGTTAAGACAAAATATATCATCTGTACTTACAGGGCATTTACATTCTTCGCAAAGCATCTGAATCATATTAGAAAAGATATCCGATAATAAAACCAACTATACTCCCATAGATCAACCAAGTTATTTTCTCTTTAAGTGTCATAGATTACTTCTTAACTTCTTTACCTTAACTGCGTTTCTTTTGTACTTGATAACCCTCTTAACTTCATAAATGGTAGCCTTTCTATCTAACACTGCGTTTAACTCCCAGTCCCACATCTGGGCTTCTGCCAAAGCTAAACTTTCAAACTTCTTAGATGAAATGACATATATTATCCTAACATCTTTTTTAACTTGTAAGGTTTTACTCACTTTTTTCTTTTTAGTCATATTATTTCTCTAAACTTTTAACGATTGAAGAACCACCTTCCGCAGCCTAATCTTTTACCACCAAAATATACCCAAGAGTGAAACCCAAAGAAACATAAAATTCTTCTAAAATCCATACTTATTTCTTTTCTAAATTTTCTATCTCATCAATCATTTGTTTTTTAACAGCAATACAACCATCCATAAAATAGCTATACACTTTTCCAAAAAGACTCTTTGTTTCTTTTAGTTCGTCCAAACTTCTAATTAAATTTATCATTTCTTTTCTCTCCTCCCTTATTAAGGAAGATAATTCTTTTTGAATAAAGGATTTTAATTCAGTTGGACTTGGAATTGATGGATTAAAAAATCTCTTATCAAACCTCTCTAAAATTTTATCAATCTCCCCCTCTCTTTGTGGTTTAAGGTTCATAGGGATAATTTTGAAATTAAATACATAATAGCAATAAAAGTTAAAACAATAGTAATAATTTTAGGACCAATATATATTTTTAATTCATTTCCTATCTTCTCTTTCCCTATTGGTTTTTTCATACTTCTAATTCCCTACCCTTGTGGGGGGGTTATTTATTACTTTCATAAAATGCTAATGCGAAACCTCTTGGTGTAATTGCTCGTCTATCTGCTACTGATAATCCTTTAATCTTTGGAAGTGGTCTTGTATTTACTCTACTATCTTTTATTTCCTTTTCTGTTAGAACTACTGGATTTTTTTTAGGTTCGTTAAAATATCCCCATAAGTCTGTTGATTTTTTATATCTATCACCAAACTCATAAGGTTGAAATTTCATCGCTGGTTTTCCTAAAAATTGCCGAAGATAAGCCGTTGGATTTTCCATTGCCCAAAATTTCAAACTACCTTTTATCCTTGCTTCCCAAATTATATTCAAACAGGCTTTGACTATTTTCATTGCTCCCCTAAAATCTCTCGGAGTTTTCGCAGTTGTTCGAGCAAGTGAAAACATAAGACAAGGTGGAGCGGCTAAAATTCCATAAGGTTCACAAGTCAAAGTATAATCGGTTACATCGTAATGAGGTAAAGTAATATTTCTTACTTCATATCCCGCCTCTTTATAAGGAGCAGACCAAGCTCCGGTGCCTCCGCATAAATCTAATATTATCTTTTTCATATTTTTATAGTTGGGGGGAATTTTTAACTGGTATAAACCAAGCTCCATCAATGGCGGGTGTTACACCAGATGGAATATGACCACACAACTTACAAACTTCTCCACCATTTGCTACAATTCTAACTCCACTTCCACAAGTATTATCATAGTTAATTGATGTTATTTTTCTAACGACATCTGATTTATCAGGAAAATAATCTGTAGTTACTTTATCGCCCAACTTCAAATCTTTTGCTTTATTGTTAGTTCTCATATTTTTATCTCCTCAATCTTTATAACTGGTTAGCTTTTTCAAGCAACTCATCAGCCTTTTCCTTTAGTTCATTTGCCTTGTCTATTAGCTCTTGTTTCTTTCCGGTGTTTTCGGTTTCTTCTGGTTTCTTTATCTCCAAACTTCCGTTCAAACAAACTAGCTTACTATGAACTTCCCGCTTTGCCTTTATTGATAGGCATTTTATTGAATTGTATGCGCTACAAAATGCGTGATATAAAATATCCCCAGCGTTAATATCCCTAGCGTTAATATCCCCAGCGTCAATATTCCAAGCGTTAATATCCCCAGCGTCAATATTCCAAGCGTCAATATCCCCAGCGTTAATATCCCCAGCAACGACTTTAATTGAAGCTCCTATTGATATAGAGCATTCAAACTTAACATCTCCCTGAACAACCAATACTTCATCCTTAATATCTGCCTCTACCTCACTTTGTGTTTTATAGATTTTCATAATAAATAAATAATTTATAACTCCTCAATATTTTTTAATAGTTTTTTTCTTCTAAATTTTCCCAATCTTTGATTTTAATTACTAAATATGGTGTAAGTTTTTCTTCTTCAATAGTATATGTTTTCATTTTTAATCTTATCTCCTTCATCTGTTGCTTAAAGAGGACTTCTAATTCTTCTGAAGTTATTTGTATCTCTGAACCAACCGCAGGATAATCCTTAAAATAACCTGATTGTAATTTTTTTAATATTTTTTCTATTTTTTCTTTTAATTTCTTCATAATTATTTAGAATTTATAACTTTGTAAACATACTTACAACTTCTAAATCATCTTTCTTTAGGTTTTTTTTAATTATCTTTTCTGATATTTTCTTTTTACCCTGAAATTCAACTGCTACTAAATCTATTCTCCAACTTACTTTCTTTTCTTTAGGTTTATGAACACAACAATCACAATGACATTCGGCAAGTTTACAAATTGGCTTTTCTTTAGGTTTTGGAAGCTCCAAAACTACTCCACACTTACAACTTTTATAATAACTTTTACTTTCTGAATTAGTAAACTTTTCACCCCATTTGTGTTTATGTTTCTTTTCTTTAGTTTTCATATTAGTATTCAGCTATATAAGTAACTTCATTAGCTTTTAGCCCGACAAATCCAGCCTTTGCCTCCCATACCGTCTGCTTATCAGTTTCTAAATGGTAATATCTATTCGTACTTGCATCTATCCCCTCATAAATATAGAACGGTGTATCAAAGCCTTTAATCGTAAAAGTAAATATCTTCATCTTCTTGCCCTTGCCGTCCACTTGCTCGTCCAAGATTTTTAAGTTCTTCAGTTTCTTGATCTTAGCTTTGTCCATCAGCTCCCAAGCAATTCTTCGCTGTTCGGTGTTCTCTATTTTGGTTAGGATATATTCTACGGACAAAGTGCCTTTGATAATACTGTTAAATAACTTTTTATCTTTAAAAGCAACTCCCTGAATAAAGTTAAGTTCATAGCCGTCAGCAAACTTAATAGCGGGACCTTTAGTATTGTGTAATCTATATCTTTCATCTCTTGAAATAAAAGTCGGCATATCAGACACAATACAGACTTTTTCAAATTGAATCATATCATAGATACCACTATTTAATAAGAAAACAAAGTTATTAAATTTTTCTAATATTTCTGGTTTAATCTTTATTCCTATTTTCTTAAAGTATTCATAAAATGAAACCCACCCATAGTCAGATATTGAACCATAAGAGCAAAAACTAAAGGTTTCTAATTTTTCTTTTTCGACCTGATCCCAGACCTGACCCCTGACCTGACCCCTGACCTGATCCCTGACCTGATCCCTGACCTGATCCTTGACCTGATCCCTGACCTGACCCCAGACCTGATCCCCGACCTGACCCCCGACCTGATCCCCGACCTGATCCCTGACCTGATCCCCGATCTGATCCCAGACCTGACCCCTGACCTGATCCCCTTTATTTTTCATCATATTAGCTCCATATTGAGCACCAAGTGGCGAAGAAAGAAAAATTATCAAGGGTTTTTTAAATTCACTTAATTCATATAACCAGTTAATAGCTTTGGTCGCTTTTTTTCTATTCGTTCGTAGTTTACAATTGTCTAATTTACTAATCCATTCATTTTTAACTACTTCCATCAATTTTACTTCCTTTGGTGTTAGTGTGTTTTTCATATTTAATCCTCCACGATTTTAAGTCCCTCATGTGTCGCTTCATTCTGGACTCGTAACTGATAATTACCAACCTTTAATTTTGCTTCCATTAAACCTCCAACTTTTTTGCTCCCATGCTCGGCATGATATAACTTAGCTCCCTTTCTAGCTCTTAAGTATCCAAACACAAAATCACTTTCTTTTTTAAAGTAGATATCACAGTTTTTAACTATATGGGGATTATTACTTGACCCCGTCATTACGACATCAGTCTTAGCTTTCTTTAAGCCAGTAGGTAACTTTTTAATCAAGGCTAAATGTACTTCACCCCACCTTATTATCTGTATCTTACCGTCTGCTCTTATATAGTTGTCCATAAATTTTATTTAACTAATAATGGTTATTTAACTTCAACTTCTTCATTTTTTAATTCTATATAATCACAATCTTTACATTGTCTTTGTTGGAATATTCCGTTCCCAATTTCTCTATTCCAAGAATATTTTGTGTATTCTTGTATCTTTATCCACTTACCAAAATTATGTTCTTGATAACTACTAAACCAATTTTTAACCCAATGACATTTTTTCATATTACTCTTTAATGGTTATTTAATATCTTGACTTCCAACTTATAATCCAAACTAACAGTCCAATGGTTATGAGAATGGTTAGTAATTCATTCATTTTATTATCTTTAACTTGGTAACACTTTTTTTAGGTACTTGTCTTAAGAAAGTTGGGATACTTGTAGCTTCTATAAACCATTGACTACCCCGATCACCCGGATTACTACCCCTTTTATTTTTTACTTGGTGAGCGTCCCACTGCCCGGTCTTAATAAAATATTTAAGTATATGACCGTATGAATAACCTGTAAGTTCAGCAGACTCCTTTATCGAATAATATTTTTTATCCATATGTTTTAATATAACATTAATTAATAATAGTTGTCAATACCAATTTTCTTTTTGGTGGAAGTTCCACGCTTTTACCGGACTCCCATATCTATTTTTAATATAAGACTTTACCCATTGATATTGACATTCTAAACCGCTTTGATCTAAAGGACAGTTCATCTTAGAGGCTGGATATGCCTGTCCTATCCCACCCGCTCCTATCTCGTTTATGGCGTCAGGCCTATATCCGGACTCCTTTTTAATTATATTATCAAAAGCTATCAAGTCATCGCCTTGATACTCCTGTCTGGCCATTGTCAGTATATTCATTCTATTTATAGCCCCCTGATCGGTTAGATATTTAGGAAAACTTGGAATAGTAGTTTTTTTTATAGGTGTCGGGGTCGGGGACGGCAAAATAACATCACCTGATGGCTTGTCCTTGCGTGGAATGATTGTAGGTAGTGGTTCGCTCCGACTATTTTGATAAAGATCAACACGCTTGATAGGTAGGCGAAGTTGAATAAGCACAGGACTTTGAAAGTTCCAGTATTGAAAAAACTTTTGTACCAGATAACCTACGGCTAAAATAAAGAATGAAAGTATCAGTATTTTAGTGACGGTATTTAGTTTTTTAGCTGACCTTTGGTAATAGTTCATATTTTTTTTCTAAACAAATTTTTAATAAGCTTCCACGCTTTAAACTTTAACTTCGAGCTGACAAATGACCAACTCTCTACATACCCGTCTTTCCAGTAGACTTTTATATCTATCTGGGTGATATTTTTGTCGTCTTTCATAGGTTTATAATTTCTAACTCCCCGGCCACCGCTTATCCGATGGCCGGTCAGATAGAAGTTAATCTAACTTTATGTCGTCGGGATTGACGTTTTCGTTCATCTCATCTTTGAAAGGATCCCCCCCTTTGTATAACGCTTTAAGGTTTATAGACATAGCGCTATAAAGTTCCTTAATTTCATCAGAGATAGCTTTTGGCGGTTTTGCTTTAACTCGATACTCCACTCTGTCTCCGGACTCATCTCTTATCACATTGAGGTCATATTTTTTAGGATCACCATAATCTTCATCTTTCAAATAATCGTCTATTCCTCTCATAACTGTTACTTGTGTTAGCTCAAGAATTTCTATGTTTTTAGTTTGATAGTTATAAACAGGAAATGCCCAAAAATATTGAGGAACTTTCTTTTTTCCAGTAAACTTATTCATATCAGCATTTTCTAATTGCTCCGGTGTAAATTCCTCTTTTGATTTATTTCTTACTGGTTTTCCTTTTACCCATAACTCAAATCCGGTTATGGCACTTCCCAAAACTCTGAATTTATTCTCAGGTTCAGACAATTTCATATAATTACTCTGTCCTGCGGGAATTGATGTTCCCTCTGGTAAAAATGTATCTATCATAGGTAAAAAATTAAATTTATAATTGACTATCCATAGTTTCCATATAACATCCTCTACAGACTTGTTTATTATCTGATCTAAGTTCTAATTCTTCAGATATTGAATGACACTCTTCACACTCATACTCAACTCCACAATGTTCTTTACAATCAAGGCAAGTTAATTTATCTACATCAACGCCAGTTCCACAACAAGTGCTATAAGTGTTCATAATTTATTGTCTTGGTGTTCCCCAAGAAAACTTTTGATCTTCTATCTCATCCATTCTTTCCTCAACAGTTTTTCTTTTTAAATTTTCTTGATATTTTCTTTTAACTTCCATTAATTGCTTTTGTGAACATTGGTAACATTGAGGTTTAGCAAAGTGTGGCATATAAGAAAATGTTTTCATCTCA
>Ga0209518_1004580_pt1 | contig 10986 bp, 12 predicted proteins | sample RifGroB1_FD_183993 | JGI IMG/M metagenome (GOLD analysis project Ga0209518, IMG submission 183993) | Groundwater microbial communities from Rifle, Colorado, USA - Groundwater B1 (SPAdes) (version 2) | ecosystem: Environmental > Aquatic > Deep subsurface > Groundwater | place: Rifle, Colorado... | reverse complement strand
TGAGCCGCCTTAAAATCGTAAAGCCGCATAAAATGTCCTACAATTGCAGCATAAGCTCTCACCAGTGGATATTTTTGAAAATTGATAGATGTCGCATATCCATAAAGCCATCTTGGCGGAGTGTGGCAATAACAGATTTCAATCGGTCTTCTCTTAATGTCATGCTGAACTGGTTTCAGCATCTCCCCCGATCGCGAAGGGGCCTGCCTGTTGGCAGGAGATCCTGAAATAAATTCAGGATGACATCTGGAGCCGAAGCCTTTCGTCACGTACCAACTCGCTGAGCTTATAATGACATCATACTTTTTAAATTCTTCTTTGAATGAACCCCAAATAAAAGGCGCTAAAAACCGTAAGGGGCTGTGGAGTTTGGATCCGAAAAAGGGAATATTTTGCGCCCAAGACGGAATGATTTTCTTGTGCTTGAAATGCTCGTAAGCCGTTCCCTTTCTATCATAAAAGGCAGTATAAATCGGCGCGTCAGGAAAAATCTCCGTCAGCGCTTCCAACACGCGTTCTGCGCCACCAAACTCTTTGATATAGTCGTGTATAATTGCAACTTTCATAATAATTCCATTTGTTCCACTTTAGGTTTTTCCTTCTCGGTCTCCTTATCGCTTGTTGCTTGTCTCTTATCGCTTAAGCGATTAAGTAGACTTTTAAAGCCATATTTTTCAAATTCCTCCTTCATTCCCTCGCGGTCCAGATATTGAATTTTCGCCTTTTCCATATCCAGAGTTATGGGCGCATCCAGAACTACTCCCGCCAACTTTTGCGCCAGACCTGCCGCTTCGGCATCAGTCGCCAACTTCATGGCCAGATTCGGATTTTTGGTTTTGATTTTTTCCAAATTTTTATAGATTTCCTCAAGACTGCCATATTCATTGATCAAAGTTACAGCAGTTTTCGGACCAATACCGGCTACTCCGGGATAATTGTCCGATGGATCTCCAACCAAAGCTTTGTAATCAACCATTTGCGTTGGTTTAATTCCATATTTCTGCAAAACCGAAGCTTCATCAAAAATAAGCATGTTGGTCAAGCCCGTAATCGGCGCAATCATTTTTACATGGGCATTAACAAGCTGTAGTAAATCCCGATCTCCGGAAACAATAAATACCTCGATTCCTTCTTTTTGAGATTTGATTTTTGATTTTTGAGATTGATTGGCAATGGTCCCGATCAAATCGTCTGCTTCGTATCCGTCCACTTCAAAAATTTCCACTTTTGCCTTTTTCAAAATTTCATGGACGAATTTAATTTGGGGCACCAAATCATCTGACATTTTAGGTCTTTTTGCCTGATAACCAACAAAAAGTTCCTTGCGGAAAGTAGGGGCCTTTTTATCAAAACAAACAATCAAAAAATCAGGCTTATGCATCTCCAAAATTTTCAGAAACATTGAGAAAAAGCCATAAACAGCATTGACAATAATTCCGTCAGGATTAGTCAGGGGGGGCAGAGCATGAAACGCCCGGTGAAGTATGGCATTACCATCTATTAATATTAGTTTTTCCATAAAAATATAACTCAAGCATTACCGCCTGCCCCGCATATGCGCCCTTGCGACGCAAGGACGTAGACCTTGGGAGCAAGTAAGCAATATGTGGGGTCAATCAGAATAAGTTTCCTCATAAAAAGATTATACGCTTGACAAAAAATAAATTCTATGTTAATCTTAAGATGAACTTGGAGATCAAATATATGCAATTGCAAACAATATCCGCCAAAGAATTACGCAACAATTTACCAAAGATTATAGAGCTGCTAAAGAAGGGCTCAAATTTTACCTTAATTTACCGCTCAAAACCGGTAGCTCAAATTAAGTCTCTTTCTTCTTCGCAAGAAGGATTAAGAAAACTTCTAGAATTAGGTCCATCTTTTCATTTTAGAAGTAGAAAAAGCGCGGTAGAACTGATAAGAGAAGAACGAGATTAGATATTAATGAAATTACTTATAGATTCTTCTGTGTTCATCTCCTTCTTCAATGACGCTGATGTTTTCCATAAAGAAAGTGTGATTTTTTTTGAAAAACTTCTGGAAGACAAAAATGCAATTAATGTATTGCCTATACTTGTTTTTCTGGAAACGGCAAATGTGTTACGGAAAAAGATAGACGCATTTAACGAAATAAAACTATTGGATGCTTTCAATGAATATGAAAAGGTCGATTTGAGCTTTGACTCTTCGAGAAAATACTTATTGTTATTCAACCAACTTCATCTCCGAACGTCAGATGCGATTATTGCTGCTTGCGCAAAAATGGAGGATGCTATTCTCGTCACTTGGGATGAAAAATTAGCTAAAGAGGCAAAAAAAATTACCAATGCCCAAGCCCCTCTGACACTTTTTAAGAAATGAGCCACTGATTTTTCAAACTTGACTCTTTTTGCCCAATCTCCTACCATAAGCCTATGGAAGAAAATTTGCCTACTCCTCCCAAGAATAAGCTGCATGCCTTGGCATTTCTGGAAATAGGCTTGTTTGAAATAGGTTTCGTGGCAGTTATTCTCCTCTTGCTGTTCGGAGTGCTTAATTACTTCAATATTCTCTCCGTCTCCGAGGTTTTTCCTAAACAGCTCGGCTGGCTTCCGCGAAAGGAGGTATCGAGCGGTACCTCCCAAACCAAATTAGCCTCGCAAGGCGAGGCCTTGCGAGGCTCCGGCGAAAAGACAGCTCCGTCTCCTGCGAATTTTACCCCCACTACCTTCCAGTATGACACGGAGAAAGCCAAAACCTTGCTTACTCAGTACATCAAAGACACAATTAAGCCCTCCCTCCTCCCCGCAAACATTGAGATAAAGCAAGCTACCATTAATTCAAAAATAGAAAATTCGAGCCTATTCTTTGCGTCCTTCAATATTCAAAATGCCTCTACTGCTGCTGTCTTTCGTTATGATAAAACTGTTAATTCCACAAATTCCCTTAGTCTCAGTCTGAATCTTAAAAACTTATCTCAATTTACCGACACCACAACGTTAGCCAATTTCCTTCTTTCTACATATTTCTCCACCCCCCTTATTCTTTCAGATCCCAACTGCAGAATGGTTTCAGAATCTGTTTTCTGCGAGAATTTCCAAACAACATCTGATGGTAAAAAGGGTTACGGTATGACTATAATCGGTACTCCTCCAAAATCAATCAACAACATCTTTACCTGCCTTATTCCCAAAGAAAGTGCGGATTACGCCAGTGCCAAAAGCTGCATCAGCTTCTAAAGCTTGACAGCCTGTATAAATTTTGACAGAATTGACATGGAATGAGCGAGAATACTATAAACCCAGAAAGGCCAGTCCCCTCAGAAGGAATTAGTAGAAGAGATTTTCTTAAAACTGTTGTAAAAGCTAGCGTCGGAGTTGTTGGAACATTGGCCGTAGGAGGAACTGTAGTAAAAATAGTAAGCGAACTTACGAAAGAAAAGAAGATTAGTGTCCCCGACAGAATTGACCGCACTGCTACCGAGGGCACCCTCGGCGTCAACAACACGATGCAGGTTACTCCGAAAGACTATTCAAACGTCGCTCCGAAAATTGTAGAAAACGGTTACGTCAATGTTCCTTTAGCAGTTAGCTCCAAAGACGGCCAAATACGTACTGTGCATTACAAAATTAGTAAGGGGAGTTTTGCTGGTCTTGATGATTATAATGCATTTCTAACATTCGACGGCCTTGTTGCGGGAGATACTCTCCTTTCTCCGGTCAATGGAATAATCGAAATTAATCAGGGAAATGAAGGTCTCAGTTACTTCTTTCTATATACCGATCCAAAAGGTTCTTCAAAGGGTTATATGGAAAAGGATGACGCTGTCATAATCTATTCGACCACCGGACTTAAACCTATAATTGACTTTGAAAAGCCGATAAACGGCAGCATTCGAAAAGAAATCAAAATAGGGGATCCCATTGGCACATTAATCTCATCCGCAAAAGACGAGCGGTTTGGAGGCCAAGTGAAGATAAGAGGAAGCGCCCTAGGGCAATTACCCACTACTATTGCTACTACTTCTGACGGAAAAGCCATTAATCTTGTGATACAATAATTCCATAATCTTATGCGCCGATTTACTGCCTGTTGTTTCGCTTTCATTATTGTATTAATTATATTTGGTTTTTATCCTCCTCAACAGACCCCTGTTTTTGCTTTTGTTTATGACTGTCTTAATCCAGAATATAATGCCGGAAACTGTACCAACGGCAATATTCCTGTCAATTGTGGTAATTCTGATGGAACAACCGGACAGGACTGTTGTAGATATTTAGCTCAAACGTATCAGGAACAGGGCATGAATGTAACTGCCTCCTGCAAAGACTTCTGCGGTAATCCTTCAAACCCCGGCGGCGGAGCTTGTCTGCGAGATTCCGCTAATCAATGCTTAAATTTTAGCGCTGATAATTACTGTGGCCTCGCCCCAGGCGGAGTCGAACCAGTTTTCTGCTGTAATTATACTGTTGCTCCCCCCACCCCCGCCTGCAATTCGGGGATTTCATGTACGGGTACCTGTACTGCTACTTCATCTAATACCTGCTCTGTGGGAAACGGCACCCAAGGAAGTTGTGTATATACCACATATACCGGAGGAGGAACGTGCACTCAAGCTACTGCGCCAAATCAAACGTGTACTATTCCTAATTGCAACCCAGGCAACACCTGCGTAAACGGAGTTTGCGTTCCTCCCGTTGTCACGGGATGCACAAATGACAATGATTGTTTGGATAGCAATGCGTGCACCACGGACATCTGTAATATATCTGCCGGAACATGCAGTAATACTGCCGCTGCCGACGGTACAAAATGGGACGTGCTCAACAATTATGTTTGTTGCAATGGAGCAAAAACTTACAGCTCCACCTGCGGTACCCCTACTACATGTCGGGTAACGACTTCCCCTCGCTCCTACGACTTCACCCTGGGCGGAACGGTAACAGGGCAAATTACTGCAACTGTAGAAAATTTACCTGCAGGAAGAACTGTAAGTCAAATATTATTTGGCGTTTACCCTCCTGCAATTGCAACTGTTAATCCAAGTAATCCCGGCGATCCAAACTCACCATATTCAACCACAGTAACAGGTTTTGCAGCAGGCAATACCGCAGTCTGGGCAACCGCAAGGCTGGATAACGGAGACGTTACTACCTGTCAATCTTCGGCAAACACAGATACCGATATAAATATTAACCCGAGTTCCGGTGGTGGAGGAGGTGGCACAAGCTACACTTGCACCTCTTCCTACGGAGGTATTTGTAATGCCACTGCCTGCCAATCCCCATCCGTCTCGCTGGCAGGCACCTGTCCCAGCTCTCAATATTGTTGTTCTAGCGGCAAACCGACGCCTAGTTTTTTCAGCATTCACGGTTCTGTTTGGGTTGACTCTATTCAAAATGGAATACGAGATTCCACTGAAGTCTGCTATGAGGGAAAATATACAATTTCCCTCACAGGTCCGGTTTCCCAGGGTCCATATGAAAGATATCAATATGCCCAATTTGGCAGCTGTAGGACAATAGATTATTTTTCTTATGCTTTTACTGATCTTCCGGCGGGAACATATACCGTTACTGTAAATCCGATTCAAAGTTATGGCTTTACGGCACCAATATCGGGGCAGCAAACAGTTGTATTAAAGTTATGATGCAAAAAAAATTGGTATTTTTCCTTTTGCTCTTTCCAATAGTTTTTTTACTGCTACTCCCGCAAAAAGCCTTGGGAGCTGAAACGCAATTAAAATGTAGCACCGGGCATAAATGGTCATTTTGGGAGATGACAGAACTGACATGCGAAAGCCAAAACAGTTTTTGTCAGCAGGCCTGTAGCGACGCAGGATATTTTCGGGGCTATGCATCTCAAAACAGCTGCTATAACCAGGTGCTCCCATTTCTTGATCCCACAGGAAAAAATAATTACGTAGAATCTTGTTCGCTGGGCGGAAAAGCGTATACCGTAATTTTTAGCCCTGACCGATCCTTGTCAGGATCAAACAGCTATACCTTATGCACTTGCACCAATGATCCCCCACCGTCTGCGGTCGCAGATTTTGGTATAGCCCGAAATTTTTTTGAAATTCAAGGAAGTCTTTATAACGATATCAATACTAATCAATGCCTGGATTCGAAATACAACCTTGCCCCCTGCAACGATGGCAACGAATCTGCATACACTGACCCGATTACAGTAGACATTGTTGACACAAATGACAAACCTTATCCTGTAACGATTGCCTCAGATACTCATCCCCAAACAGGGATGCCGAGAAGATGGTACACAACCAGAGACGGAATCAACAAAAAACTTCCCGCAGGAACATATAGAATCTCCTTCGGAGGATTAACAGGCGCAAACACATTCACATATCCCAACACTCCCAACAACACCCTCCTTGTGACCGTCGGGCCAACTTGTGAGAATTCGGGAGTTAATCCCTGGCTAAAAACAAACACAAACCAACAGGCGTCTTGTTTCTTTGGCGATATAATTTCGCTCAATGCCGGGGTGACAAATCTCAAGCCTGCCTGGATTCAGTCTATAGGATCTGATATCAGATGGGATAGCGGATTTATTAATCATCTTCCTTCCGCAAATACATACGCCTCTATTCCGGGAACAGGCGGAATGCCCGGAATAATCTTCTCCGGAGCGCATGCTTCCGACTTCGGGATTAATGGCGGACAGGCAAGTGAAAGAAAAAGTAATCAATTTAACTGGCAGGTTGGATCATTTAGGCATCCTGATCTTTTCACCACTTCCCATGCCCTTATTCCCACTTCCTATACTTTCCTCAAAGAAACTGCAGAGGGTTCAGGGATTTTTCCCAAAGACAACATTGCATCTCTTAACGATATTTCTGCTCATGGAATATATAAAGCTGAAGGTCTTACTGTTAATGAGGACTACAGGTTTCCGGAAAACCAAAACTTTATTATTCTCATCAATGGGAGTTTAAACATCAATGCAAAAATTATTGTCCCCGTTGGTTCGACTGTGGTATTTTCCGCCAAAGAAGATATAACGGTAGGAAGAACTGTCGGAGAGATTCAAGGACTTTATTCTGCGGATGAAGATTTCACAGTAGATACGGCAAGCAGTTGTCCCGGCACGGCCGATAGCAAATTAAACGTTTCCGGAACTGTAATTGCCAATGCGGGAAGACGTGGGGGAACTTTTGACAACCGGAGAAGTTTGTGCTCAGGCAATTCTACCGCCCCTTCCGTTACCTTTACCGAAAGGCCTGACTTTATGCTTAATTATCCTTCCATGGTCAAACAAATCCCCAGATACTGGCAGGAAGTGGCGCCCTAGGTTAATAGTCTGGAAGCTTTTGAAGACTATAATCTATGATTTATCACTGTGCAAATCATGACCTAATCTATCTCTTTTTTGCTCTTAAGTCTTTTTTCACCATCTCATTAATTGGCAGCGAGTATTCCCCTAATCTCTGGATCATAGATTCTCTTTTGGATTTTAATATATCTTTATTTGTTTTAACTAGCATACTAGGATTTTCCCACATTGCTTTCATTTCTTTCATTCGCATCTTTTCTTTTCCTGTTCCCAACTGTCTGCCAAAATAGATGGCATATTTCAATCCTGATGTTTTTTACCAGCTCATCCAACTCGATCATCTTTCCATCAAGTTTCGATAATCTCTCGGCTAACTTTACAGCATCATTTTTCATATACCTTATACGCCGATTGTAATTACCAGTATAAATATTTATTAACGAGTATCAATGACAACATTGTCAATGAAATCGATAGGCTACAAGGGGCTGAGTGTCTTGAAGCTAGCCTTCCATGATCTTTTCCGCGGCAGGAAGCAGTATGGAGAATTCCTTCTGCGAAGAGGGAAAGTGTAACATTTTTCTAATATTTATTATTCTTTTATTCCACTCTTTTTTATATTGTTTATATTTTTTTTCATTTAAAAGACCATCTTTATGTGCTCTTAAAAACCACGAAAGTCTAAGAGGATTTACATATTCCATTTTATCGGCATCAAAAAGTATTTTACTTTCAAGACTTGTCTGAATTCCTCCATATGAATGCTCGCAAATGATTTCAATAACCTTATTTATGAAATTAACATCATTCGTATGTTTGCTTAACAAACCTCTGAGCAAATCAATATTCTCTCCTCTTCTTCCCCCTAAATCATGGTACCAAGCGCATACGACTAGAAGATTTTCGTCTGCATTAAGTTTTTCGTTATTATTAATCTTTAAAGACCGCTCGTATACGCGATAATGGTGTGTTATGTCATGAGCAAGATCAATTGGTTTTAAAACTAATTGTTTCTGGGCTTCCAAAATTATAGAAACTATATTCTTCATGCTAAATTAGCGTTGATTTGTTTAAGCATTTTCTTAATCTGATCTCCATGCCTTTTATATGGAATAAATTTTTCTTCCTTACTTGTTTTTATGACAGAGTTTAATTTGTCATAGTCTGTTTTTCTATTTCTAATCTTTTCAGAATAAAAAGTAAAAATGTATCCCCTAAGGATTTGAGATGAATAAAAAGGATCCAAGCTAAGCTTCGTAGCCTCTTCCAAAATTCTTCTCGCTTCCTTCGTAAAACCAAATATAGATAATGACCTTGCTATTGCTTCATAGATAGAAGCCAATATGGCATGGTTATTGCCATTATCTTTATCTATAATTTTTATAGCCTTACCTAATGTTTCTTTAAATTTAGAATAGTCTTTCTGATATGCATAATCTAGAAGTAAAGTTCTTACGAATTCCAACTGAGTCTTTGCACTAACTTTTTTAAACCTACTTTCTAAAAACATTGAAGAATCTTTCCCACATTAAATCAGAAAAACCGTTAAGAGTTAAACCATTTTTAAATACTATTTTGTTCCCTTTAGTTGTGTAGTAATTTTGAAGAATATTAGCCAATCTTCCCATAGTTTGCGACCTTATTATAGCATTCTTTAAATTCTTTGCATCTCTTGGATTTGACAAAGGGTCTTTGGAATGGAAGAACACGGTTGACGAATTAGCAGGCGACTTTTGAACTATTGCAATGCTGACAATTCTTTAGAAGTTCATCTTTTGGCCTAACATTAGTTTTTCCGCATTCCGGACACTCAAAAGTTCTTTCACCATACTTATCGTTTCCCAGATTTAATTTCGATTGAAAATCCATAAGAGTATCTGATTTCGACGAAGACGACCCGCAACTACCCCCCACAACCGGCGGAGCATAACTTCCATATTTATCCACTAAATATTTTGTGCCAAAATTAACAGGCTTAAATTCTCCTAATGATATTTGTGTTTTTTCTTCTATTGTAAAATTCTCTATTGCCCTTTTTATTCGCTTCAATTCGCTTTCAGGAGTATTTGATTTAACGGCATTTATAAATATATCTATTAGACTTGCTAGTCTTGTCTCCAGTTTATTTCTCCACGAAGTATCAACTGCTTCTTTTTCTCCAATTGAAATCAAAATATCCTCTGCTGAGTTCGTGTCTTCGCTCTTTTCTATAAAAATTGGGTGGGCAAGAAAATCTATATCTGTTTCAAATCGCTCGTTTGAAAACATGCCTGCAATTTCTTTATGTTTTTGCATGGAAAGTTCGTTTCTATAAGGAATAACCCTAACTTTTCTGTCTTTAACTTCTCCTAAAAAATTAAAACTGTAATCTCCGTATCCATCTTCTTTTCTGCCTGGAGGAGAAATCCAAAGAAACAAAAAATCATCTCCCTGCAAGAATCTTTGCTCTATTTTTTCAAAACCCAGACACTCTGCCACTTCTCTTTTTGAACTCAATCCGCCTGCTTCTTTTTGTCTTATTGCATTTTTAAACTTTTCTCTTATTGGATTGTCTTCTTCTGCTCTAATATATCGCTGCCCAAAAAAATCTATGCCCTGCTGATAATAAAACTCATCAAATTTTACAGCCAATCTATACTCTCCTAAATAACGAAGTAGATTATTTCTTATTTCCTGCTCTCTTGCCTTAAAAACAGTAGATGCATCTCCCTGAATTGGCCTATGATAATTTGCTGTTTCAAATCCTACGTTAAATGCTTCTTTAGGCATGTTTCCTCCAAATAATTTCTTTTTTCTTTTCTTTGAAATTAGCAAAGCGGGCCATGGTGAAAAGTAAATCCGAAAGCCTGTTGAAATAAATAATAACGTTGTTGTCTATTTTTTCCTTATTATTAAGTTCTACAATTTTTCGCTCCGCCCGCCGACAGACAGCTCTTGCCAAATGCAACATCACGCCTGCTTTTCCTCCTCCCGGAAGAATAAAATTGCTAAGTTTGGGCATTTGCGCAGTCATCAGATCAATCAATTCTTCAAACTCTTTTATTCTTTTTTTCAAACCTTGCAAGGCCTCGCCTTGTGGACTAGCTAACGCTGATCCAACATCCAAAAGGTCATTTTGGATTTTAATTAATTCAACTTTTAATTTTAAACTGTAACTTTGAACTTCTGCAATTGCCACCCCGATCATTGAGTTTAATTCATCAATTGTCCCCAAAATTTCCACTCTTAAATCGGACTTTGGGACTCTTTTTCCTCCAAAAAGTGATGTTTTGCCTTTGTCCCCGGTTCGCGTATAAATTTTCCCCATAAAAAATCCTTCTCTCCCGAGAAGGATACAAAAAAATCCTGCTCGGGAATCCGCCGGCTGGCGGATAAATAAAGTTAGTTTTCTGACTATAACCCGTCTTCGCCAAGGCTTCGACGAGGTGAAACAGTTGCGGCACAGTCATGGATTTACACCATGATTACCTAACTTTAAATCTAAATATTAAATTCGAATTTATTCGTATTAATAATTCGTATAAATTAGCATTCAACATTCGGAATATCCGCAGGCATAGCATTTTTTACAGCCTTCTTCATAAGCCAAACTTCCTCCGCCGCATTCCGGACAAAGATCGTAAAGACTGGTTGAAGTATCCAATGCAGCTCCCGTCCCTCCATCTATTGCCAGCTGCTGCATTTTAACAATTTCTGCCCCGCCTGCATCGC
>Ga0209518_1004579_pt1 | contig 10990 bp, 7 predicted proteins | sample RifGroB1_FD_183993 | JGI IMG/M metagenome (GOLD analysis project Ga0209518, IMG submission 183993) | Groundwater microbial communities from Rifle, Colorado, USA - Groundwater B1 (SPAdes) (version 2) | ecosystem: Environmental > Aquatic > Deep subsurface > Groundwater | place: Rifle, Colorado... | reverse complement strand
AACGGTCACCTGAGATTTACCATCTGGCCGTAAAAAAGGAAGTTCTTTCCTGGCAAGATCATCCATTGCCTTGGATAACTCATGTGCGAGAGTAATGGGTAACGGCATGAGATTTGTAGTTTCGTTAGCTGCATAACCAAACATCATCCCCTGATCTCCGGCTCCCCCATCATCAACTCCCATAGCGATGTCGGGCGATTGGCTGTGGATGTACACTTCGATATCAGTCTCAGGACCGAAATTATATTCTTTATTGGTGAATCCCAAATCTTTGATGACTCCCCGAGCGATCGCTTCGTAATCGATTTCTTTAGGACAGGTTATTTCCCCAGCTAAGACAAGTTTGTTGGTGGTCACCAAGGTCTCACAGGCAACACGGGACTTGGGATAGAGTGATAATGCTTTATCCAACACCGAGTCGGATACCTGATCACAGATCTTGTCCGGATGCCCGGCACAGACGGATTCAGATGAGAAAAGAGAATAGTTCATGATTTTTCCTCTTTAATTAGTAATAGAGGCTTGTCTTAAGTGGCACCGTGACTCAAGTGGTTATGAGCTCGGTTGCCGGCTCCGTTTAGGAACTCTCTTGACAGCTTTAATATATTAGCATGATACTGCAGCTTCCTGTACTATAATTTTGGAAGATGATCGGATTATCGGTACTTCTGACAACTGCTGCATTTTTAAGCTTTCTATTTTCAAAAATAAGATCTTTGTTGATACTGTCAGGAATATTGCTTTCGGTGCTATTGCTTCTACAAAATGGCTCGACTACGCCAACCAACTATGATAGGACGAAGTTGACCGAAATGGAGAAGGTTGAACAGATAAGGCGAATGAATGAGTATCCACCATTCGCTTATAGCCTCGCAAACATTTTAGAGGCAAGACAAGAGGCAATCACTTATTTCAAGCTGGAAAAGAATTTTATTGCAATTTTTGATCTATCACGGCTATTCGGTGAGGTGTGGATGTTTGTGCTACTGCCTTTTTTCATTGTTGGTTTGACGTGGATGATCAAACTGCATCCCGGATTCACTGGATCTATTGCTCTGCCTCCGATTATCTTGTTGACTTTGCTAGGTCACCAAAATCTCTATGGATCAATCAGTTTATTGCCGTTAATTTATAGCGCAATCATTTTCGGTGCGTGGATTGTTGATAAAAAAGGAGATCATCAGGATGAAAAATAGTGTTATCACGGGAATCCTACTGACGTTGATAGTCTCACTAGCGGCAATTCTTTATTTTTGGGATCTTGGCCGAGTTCCAAACGGAGTATACGTGGATGAGGCGACCGTGGGATATAACGCTTATTCTATTTTGAATACAGGCAAAGATGAATTCGGGAAAAGTTTTCCGGTAGCTTTTAGATTCTTTGGGGCATATACACCTCCACTGAGCGTTTATCTGACCATTCCGTTTGTGAAGTATTTTGGGCTCAATGCAGTATCAATCAGGTTGTTATCGGGATTCTCTACTTTGCTGGGAATCATGGTGGTTTACGCTTTTGTCAGAAACATGTCCATTTATAAAAATGGGTGGACAGCCATTCTGACGGCTTTTTTCTTTGCCGTTTCTCCCTGGGTTTTGTTTAACGCCAGACTGGGTTATGAAGTCACCTTGGGATACGTTCTTTTTGGTATTGGCAGTTTACTACTCTGGAAAGGAATAAGGATAGGATACGTTTCCCTGTGGGGATTATTCATCCTCTCCAGCTCTACATATGCTGCACATACTGAGAGATATCTCGTGCCGCTTTTCCTTTTGGTCGTCATGATCTTCTTCGTTAATAAGAAGTTTATTGAGGAGAACAAAAGAGGTTTGATCCTCGCGGTTGGTTTACTGGTCTTGACTCAAGTACCCAACGTATTCCTTCTGACTACTAAAGCTTTCTGGGTAAAAAATTTGGCAATTGGAGGGGTGAGTTCTTTCCAGATGTTAAAGGACTTTGTATCCCAACTGTTAACTTATTATTCCCCAAGGGAACTTTTCGGAATTTCCTCGGACATTAATTTGCAGCATACGATGCCCGCCATATCATTATTGTTCTCCTGGATGATAATCCCCTTTTTTGTTGGTCTTTACGAGCTGTTCTGGTTGAGGAAAAAGAATGATGGAAAATATTTGATTATTCTGTTGTTAAGTGCTGGAGTACCCGGTGCCTTATCCGGACACTTCATATCTATTCAGAGAGTGCTGCCACTGATCATTCCTCTTATTCTGGTAATCGGACTGGGGATGGAGAGTCTCTCGAGGAGGATAAAGCCACTAATTTTCATCTTTGTGATCTTTTTCCTGACGCTTTTCTCACTGATACTCTTGTGGAGATCATATTTCGTTTTCTTTCCGGCGGAGAGAGCAGGATCTTGGAATTACGGATATGAAACATTGGTAAAGATCGCAGAAGATAACCAAGATACAACATACGTAATAGACAATTCCAGAGAGGGCGCAATATATTCTCTTTTCCTGTTCTACCTTAGCCACTCTCCTAAGGATTTCCAATCCAATTTTAGTCAGGATTTTGTGAAGAACTACTATACCAATCCCCCATACAACGGGAATTATAGGATTGCCAATGTAGAGGTAAGGCCATTGATTTGGGAGAAAGATATATTTATTGAACAGGTATTGATAGGAGATGAATTGTTAATGTCTCCGGAACAAGCCGAGGAACATTTTTTGAAAAAAGTAATCGAAATTAAAGACTCTACCGGAAAGATTTTACTGTTGGGATATAAAACGAATCCCGAAAAGAAAATTGAGGACAATAAGAGAAAGATGCTTTTGAAAAATCCTAGCCTATGAAATAACCCCTGGTGAAAAGGGCAATTGTGAGTACGGCAAGAACTGCGGAGACAATGAAGTAAGCTTTGTAAATTTGTTTGGGAGCTTTTTCCAGGATAGAGGCAAAAAGAGCAAAGAGAGGAAATAAAACCAGAACATATCTTGGCATACTGGAGAAAGTACCTGTAAATGTTGGAAGAAAGAAGGAAAGAGCCACATAAACGAGATACGAGATCCTTAGTTTTTTTAGGCCGTAAATAATTAAGGCCAAAAAACCGACTCCTGACAAGGATTCCAAAAGCACCGAAAAGAAGAGGGTGCTTGAGTGATCGACAAAGATAAGCATTTTTGCATACCGGAATAATACCTGGTGAATTAGGATTATCTTATCTACTGTACGACCAGCCCCGAATGCCGGCTGACTGGAGATAAAATAGAGGGCGTCCCCAGTTTTTTGGAACTGATATTTAATGTATGAGAGCAATCCTAGAGGTGGAAGAATCAACCAGACGGCATCAGGGTTGAACAGTTTTTTTATATCTTTTCCGTAGTAGAGATAGAACTCGAGAGCGAGAGCCGGCCAAAGAAAAACCCCTGTGATTCTAGTGGCGGAGCCGATGAGTGCCAGGAGTGCTGCAGGTAGAAATTTTCCTTGGCGTGTGAGATAAAAAACCAATACGGAAATAAGGAGAAAGACAGACTCAGTGTAGTAAGAGCCAAAAAAGAATGATGTTGGAAAGAATAGAAGAACCAAGACGGTGAGATTTGAAATTTTGGTTGAGTAGTCTAGTTTTAAGAGTTTAAAGAGGTAGAAAAGGGCAAATACAAAAGCCAGATTGGAAATAATGAGTCCGGAGAGCAAACTGTTTTGAGTGATCAGATTGACTCCCCTTATAAGAGCAGGGTAGATAGGGAAGAAGGCGTAGTTTTTGTCGGTATGAGGAAAGACACCGTACCAATAATCCGCAATATCAAGATAATGCTGGCCATCAAAATTCGCCCACATATCAAAAACATGCCAGATCTCGAATCTAGATTCGACTCGGGTGAAGTCCGGACGTAGGGTAATTAGTGGGACAGCTAGAAGAGCGATGACAAAGGTGGCTAATCTCCAGTAACCAACCTTTATAAATGCTTGTTTTAGCGTCATAGAACTTTTTTATAAACTTCCAAGGTGGCGAGGGCAGTTTTCTCCCAGGTAAAATCCCGACTACGTTTCAATCCTGCTTCTATCTGGGCCGTTTTTTCTTTAATGGGTAGAGTAATTGCTTCATTTAACACCCTCTCCATTTCCTGCGAGTCTGCCGGGTCGAATGTCAGTGCACCTTGATGATAGATTTCAGGAAGACTGGAGGTATTAGAACAAACGATAAGGCAACCGGCAGTCATGGCTTCCAGAACCGGTAAGCCGAAGCCTTCATAGAGGGAGGGCTGGCAATAAACGGTCGCCAGCTTATACATTCCATTCAAATCCTCGGTGGAAACAAATCCGGGGAAAATCACATGATGATATTTTTTCAGCTCGACAAGGTCTTTAAGTTCCGGATGAATCGGTTCTTTGATCTCTTGCATTAATCCCTTGCCAACTAGAACTAGTGGAATATTGAGGCTCTCGGTAGCCTTTGCCAAAGCGGGTAGGTTTTTATTTGGATTCGGCCCGGCACTAACACACAGAACAAATTTATCAGGTAATGCGTATTGAGATTTAATTCTTTTTAGATCCGATTCCGTCACTTTATTGGAGTACGCAGGGTCGATGGCCAGAGGTGTGACGTGAACCTTCTCCTTGGGATAGTGAAACAGTCTGACAATGTCATCCCTAGAGTTGTTTGAGTCGGTGATTACCGCCTTGGCGCCTTTGAGTGAGAGATATTGACGGAGTAGGGCAACGCTACCTTTGACGCCTTTTGGATACCTGCTTGTCATTACCAGCGGGGTCAGATCGTGGACGGTAACGACTGTTGGCGCCGTTTTACGAAAGGGGAGAGTGGGGTAGAAAAGATCAAAGAAGGGGTAATGTATTACATCCGGTTTGTTTTCCGTTAGCTCAACCTCCGGGAGTTTGGCCAAAGCTTCGCCGAGGAACTTGGCGTAGAAGCCGACTCCCCTACCTTCAGAGTGCAAACCGCTGTTAAGGAATACCTTTATCTTTTTTTCCATTGTTCGTCTTTGTACATTTCCCAAAGTTTCATATATGAGAACGCGTGGTGAAATCCGGAATATAGTGAGAATACAAATCCGGGGAAACCGTCCAAGAAACCTCGGTGACGGATGTATAAGGAAAGAAAGGTGGTTAGAGGCTTGAGGAAGAGATAGTTAAGTGTGTTGAGAATGGTAATCCTCAAACCCTGTTCTTTGTAGAATCTCGCCTGAAGCGAGGAGTAGCGATCTTCGCGAAGGAGATAGCGGGAGAAATTGGGAGTCGCGAAGTGGTCCAGGTCTGACTTCAGCCAACCAGTAACCCCTTTTACCTCCATCTGTTCATGCACATCCTTTGCAGGAAGAATTGCCTTACCTTTTTGAAATAGCCTGATAACAGGGTCAGGATATTGGGCAGCGTGATAGAAATACCTATTGAGGAAAAAATTTTTTCTTGGAAGCCAGTATGCAGAAGCGGCTTCTTTTAAGGGTCTTGGTACGGAGAATAGGGGTAGAAATTTATTTATCGACCTTCTTAGCGGAGAAAGCCAGCTGTCATAACCAAAATATTTTCCTGCCAGTATTTCCAGAATTTCATGTTTCATCTCAGGAGTAATACGTTCATCCGCATCCAACTGGAGGATCCAGTCCGATTTGGCTTTGTTAATAGCCTTATTCTTAGTAATGTGAAAGATTTGCTCATGGGGTTCCGTGTAAACCTTTGCTCCTAAGCTTTCCGCTATTTCTCTTGTTTTATCAGTTGAAGATTCGTCAACCACTACCATTTCATCTACCCAGCCCTTGACTGAATCTAGGCAGGGCTTAATGTTGTTTTCTTCGTTAAAGGTGGCCAGAACAACCGAGATTGTCTGTCTATTGTTATTGTTTATACCGGCCATATTGTTACTGTATATTATCGCATAGATAACAAATTCACTGAGAATATTAGGCGTCGGAGACACAATAACATTATAGGGTTTAATTGACAGCAAATAACTATCTTTCAGTCATTGTATTGATTCGATACCGTGATACTATTTATTAAAATGATTAACCCGATATTATTGTGGTTTCCGGCATTAGTTATATATCTATCATATTATCTATTCGGGTCATCTATCTTTTCAAATGTTTTTTCCGCAATCGTTATCGTATTGTTTCTCATTCACTGGTTTTTGAATCATCGAATATCTTGGCCAATAAAAAGAGAGAGCTGGTTTACGTGTTTGTTTATTGTCTTTTTGTTATTAATTCAGGCAACAACAATTTATCCGTTTATTCACCAGCAGGTTGTCAATAATCAACAATTTATTGGATATGGTGGAATTGGAGATTATTTTAAACATTCATATGTAATCACCAGCTTGGTAGAAAATGGTGTCCATGCCAAACATCCCTATTTCCCATTGTCAGACTTTAAATATTATTACGGCTATTATCTAATCCCGTCCCTGTTGACTACTTTCTTTCGCCAAGGACAATTGCTGATTTTAGCTGCATATGTTCTATCCACCAATGCTTTCTCATATTGGCTGATAAAGAAGGTGATTGATCAGAATATTACCCATATTAAGTTACGCTGGTTAGTCTATTTTCTAGCTTTAATTGGTTATAGTTTTGATGTCCTGTCCATGATTGTGGGCAAATTTTACTTGACCCTGCCATGGTATCAGGCGTGGAAAATTGATCTTCATGCTGGTTTCCGAATGATGACCACCTTTCGAACCGCTCTTTGGGTCCCACAGCATTTCTTGGTCGCCAGTCTGGTTTTTTATTTACTTTCCCAGCTGTTAAGCAAGAAGGGTGTTTCGTTTATCCAAATATTTGGTATCGTATTTATTAGTATTCTTTCCAGCGTCTTCGTTTCAATCTATCTAGTTTTTGCTCTTGGACTTATCTTTTTGTTTATACCCAGGCATCGAAAAAACCTGTTCTGGGGAGGCGTTCTCGCTTTGACTGTTCTATCCCCTTACATCTTAACTATGATTGGCAACGGAACCCACCTTTTCGGATTTTATTCGATTAATCCTTATCGTTACTTCACCCAAAACACATTCTTTTTTAATTCAATAAATTGGTTAATAACCGTTCTTTCTCAAACAGGATGGCTTCCTTTGTTAATCTTTTTCGTTTTAATAACGCTACGTAAGAAAATCGGCTTTCTGAGTCTACTCTTTTGGAATGTTCTTTTATTTTCATTCATGATTATTACTTTATTTGTTAGGTCAAGCGGCAATAACGATTTTGGCATGCGCTCATTGCTTCCCATTCAGATAGGCCTTCCTGTTGTTTTGGGTGTTATGGTCGAACGCTTAAAGTGGGGTTGGCAAAAATTCACTATTATTGGGTTAATGATTTTAGCAGCGATTGTTTCGTCTCCCGGGATATTTACCGAGCCCATTATTTCCTGGAAATCGCGTGGCTTGATGGGCTTTGATGAAAGCCGTTTAATGATACATATTAGAAGTTTATCCAAACAGGTTAGACTAGCTACCGTCGGGCGAGATGAGTGGATTTACATGATTCCTCCCATGGGTTTTCATTCAATACTTACAAATGATTTGTATGATTCTGCCCCGTATTCCGATCCACTGGTTAACCATACATTAGTTGATGTAGGTTTAAGGGAACTATTCAAAGATCCCACCAGCGACACCAGAAAAAAGAGCTTACAGGAGCTAAGTAGAATATTGACGCCACTTCCCTTTGATCAATTAATCGTTGATGAAAACATTGATGTGAAACAGGGGAAAAATTTTTGGGTCGTAATATTTGATCATTATCTAGTGCCTGTAGAATCAAAGGTGGGTCGTTTTAGGTTTTATGACAAGTCTGCTCTACTATCCTCTTTATCAAATCGTTATATCAATTTGGGTGAGAAACAAACGATTACCATCAAGAATAGATTGCTAACCCTCAGTAAGGGATTGTGGTTTGTTGAAGTTTGCAATAACACCAACGATGACGAATTTGTCTCTTTAGAATTTGAAGACTACTATACTCTTCTGAACACATCTCTTGATAAAAATCAGTGTACTGGAAACTATTTTTATCATGAATGCGTTTCCCCTTTGCAGCTTAGTGTTGACAACAATGTTAACGAAGTTAATGTTTTTCCGGTAGTCCTAAACTGAATAAAGTATGGATAATAAACAATCATCTGGGTTTTATCCCGATTGGAAGTCCTGACCAAGAAGATGGTGTAGTTCCTATTCATCCGAAACAGCAAAGCGATACATTTGCTTACCGTTGGGATCGTAGATTATGTGAACTACTTGTTTCTCATCAACCCCTTCGTCCGCTTCGAGGATGAGGGCACTGGGAATTTTTCTATCTTCTCCAAAGTTAATACTCCTGAATTCCATCTTGCCAAAATTTCTGACAGTACTGAAGCCGAATTTGTCTCTGGGGGTTAGCACAATCTCCTTCTGGAGGGTTTGGGGTGGGTATTCCAGGAAAAAGGCCATAAGGATATATGGCTGATCGTAGCGATCAGAAATTATTATCTTGTCGTACTTGTCGTAGTTCTCTTTGACGAAGGAGGCAATTTGATCAAACCCATACTGCCAGGCGTAAGGAAGTTCTTTTGGATAGTGAAGGAAATATGCATGGAGATAATGACCGAAGTCATACGAGAGAAGCAGGAAAAAGATGGAGACCAGTGTATAAATAAGTGTCTTTCGATATCGTAGAACAATTGAGTAAACCGAAGTGATACCAAGAGCCGTAATTACCGACAGAGGAATGACCATGTTCTGGGAACGCAGGGCATGAGGTGACTGGAAGGTAAGAGCCGCCGCTAGCGGGGCTATCAGTAACCAAAGTAAAATTATTTTTTTCCCAGCAGAGTCTAGCTTGAGAAGACTGAAAAGTCCGAGAGCAAAAAACGGGACCAGAATAATTAAGCTCTGCCCTACCCCGGGGACTTTACTGCGAGCGATCTCGTCCCCGACTACAAAGAGGAATCGAGGTGAGAAGTGGGAAAGGTAGTTTTTGGTAAATCTTAAACCGTACGACAAGTAGCGATTGTGGATGGCCTTAATTAGAATGTTTTCCTTTTCGTGTGAACGGCGTAGTTCCAAAGCCTGCCAGAGAGGGCCCTCATCGGCGAATACGGAAACCCCAGAAAAGCGTGACTGACCTTCCTTAGATAACAACTGAGAAGCAAGAGGGACTATGAGAATAAGTGATATGAATAGGGCGGCGAGTGTAACTTTAAGATTTTTTACCTGAAAGAACTTAAGAGATTCTCTGAGATTGATGGCGAATATACCAAAGACCAGAAGTGGTAGGATTATCCGGGCAGAATGGTAGGTGTACAGGGCTGCAACTGCCGATAGTCCAAAGAAAAAAAGATAACCGGTCTTTTTGTATGACTTAACGAAGAAAATGAGACTTAGGAGAATAAAGAACAAAGCGGCATTTACTTCCCAGCCACCGCGGGAGAAATGAATATGCCAAGGAGAGAGTGCAAGTATCAGAGCAGAGAGAATGGGTAGATGTTTTTCTTTGGGCAGCAACTCCCTTATCAAGTAATAGAGAAGATAGACGGAAATGATACCCAAGATGGCAGATGGGAGTCTGACTGCCCAAACATTCAGCCCGATGAGCTTGACGAAGGGAAGTACAAGATAAAAGTACATGGGGGGTTTGTAATCGTCAAATGAGCGGAATACCAACGGCCAGCTAGCCGAATGCTCATCTTTGCCGGTCTCAAGAAGCGACCAGGCGTTGTAGCCGATGGCTGCCTCATCCGCATTTAAGCCCGCCGGGAATTTATCTAGTGCAATGACCCGAATTGCTGTTGCAAGTAATACGATTATCAGAATATATAGAGTACTTTTTTTCATTTAGCAGTTTTTATGATCCTGAAAAGACTGGATCCGTCCGGATAGTTGACGACTTTATACTCTTCGATAACGGGGCTGGAGTAATCGAAATCGTCTGGGATGTTGCCAACCATACCAACAAATACAGTGTCTTTATAAGTGAGAACGTCCTGAGTACTAAATTGTCTAAATTCAACATTGTCAATACGGTCGACTTTTCCAACATCCACTCCCCCATCAACAAAGTGATTGAGTTCTTGATATTTTGCAGGGCTATATTTTGAATGGAAAAGATAATAGATATACGGCTGTCCCAGAACATCGGTCATTATCACTCTGCTTCCAGGATATCTGTTAACGACTTCCATAGCCTGTTTGTAACCGAAGTTATATTCCTTTGCCAAGAATTTTTGAGAGTGATTGAAGTAGATATCATATGTGTAAAAGGTTGCCAGTAGATATGCAAGAGAAACGAATATGGTAATCAGCTTATTTTTGTTCCATAAATAGAAGATGCCCATGCCGGAGATAATTCCTAGAGGAATGGTCATGAAGAATGACCTGACCGTAGTAAATTCCTCAAGGGTCATTGAGGCAGGAAGGGGAGCGAGAAGGAGAAGGGCGAAGATAAAGATAGATTCTCTCCTTCCCCATCGGGCGGCGAGGAAGACTAAGCCAAGTGCCAACCAAATAAATTCTAACGGGTTAAGAACCCCCAGCGTGGGTATATGTCCCCTCTCGGTGACAACAGGACCCTCGTAGAAGAGCACCTCAGGAGAGAAGTGATAAAGATAGCGTCCCATGATAAGAGTGGTGGTAAATCTTGTCTGATTGTGGAAAATTTCATAAATTAGAGGTTCATTGTTATCTACTTGTTTTATTTCATCCGAAATTTGAGGCTTGTATCCAAAAATACTTAATCTGGCGAGTCGATTACCGGCCGGTCCGAAAAGAGTGCCGGCAAAGAACCACAGTGCAAAGATGAATGCCAATATCAAGGGAAAAAGATTCTTCTTCTGTTTAAGTGATTTTGGAAAATTAGATGTGAAATCTTTCCAGTAGACCAGGGTAAGGAGACCGAAGTTGAGTGGGGTAAGAAGTTTAGCGGCCTGATATGAAAGAAAAGAGGCAATGGCGAAAATAAGTGCGGGTGCGATTGACGATTTCCTTTTTAGGAATCTTAACCAGTAGTAAAGGCCGAACATAAGAAGAGTGGAGAATACATTTGT
>Ga0209518_1004573_pt1 | contig 10996 bp, 10 predicted proteins | sample RifGroB1_FD_183993 | JGI IMG/M metagenome (GOLD analysis project Ga0209518, IMG submission 183993) | Groundwater microbial communities from Rifle, Colorado, USA - Groundwater B1 (SPAdes) (version 2) | ecosystem: Environmental > Aquatic > Deep subsurface > Groundwater | place: Rifle, Colorado... | reverse complement strand
AAGAATAAAAAGATGTCAATCTTAATTACTGTTTTGTTATTAATTCAATTTGTTATCCTCGTATCTTTTTACTGGATACAACCATGGTGGTTCGTCACCCAAAACAAAGCAATATGAGAATTCTTATATTGAATTGGCGCTCAATCAAAGATCCTCTTGAGGGTGGTGCTGAAAGGGCCACTTTTGAACACGCCAAAAGGTGGGTCAAAAATCACAAGGCAAAAGTCACATGGCTATCCCCAAAATATGACAAAAATATTGATAAGGAAACCATCGAAGGGATAGACTTTGTTTATATTGGTTTTTCACTTACTCGTAATCTATTCCAGCTACTCTTTACCTTTCCAACCTTTTATCTTCTTGTTTTTTGGACATACATAACAAAGTTCAAAGGAAGGGTAGATGTGGTTATTGACCAAGTTCACGGATTTCCATATTTGACACCCTTATATGTAAAAGAAAAAATAATTGTTTATATTCACGAAGTAGCAGGGGAGATCTGGGACATCATGTATCCATTTCCCATAAATAAACTTGGCAGACTACTAGAAAAAACAATTTTTATTCCATACAAGAAAATAATTTTTGTAGGAACAAAAATTGTTGCAGAAGAATTAATAAAGTTAGGCGTTCCGTCTAAAAATATTAATACTATAAATTATGGCGTCACCGCACCTAACATAAAAAAAATACCCAAAAAAAATGATTACCTTACTGTAGTATTTCTTAATAGGCTTGTAAAAATGAAAGGACCAGAGAGAGCCATAGAAGTATTCAAATTTATAGTTGATAAAGATAAAAATGCCAAATTAATTTTTATAGGTAGGGGAGATAAAGGATATGAAAACACCCTTAGACAATTAACTAAAAAATTAAATATCAGGAAAAATGTGATGTTTAAAGGCTTTGTATCTACAGAAGATAAATTTAAAATACTTGGCAAATCACACGTCTTGATAAACACTAGCTACAAGGAGGGGTGGGGTTTGGTGAATATAGAAGCCAACAGGGTGGGTACTCCAACAATCGGTTTTAAAGTCAAAGGGAATACGACTACTATTAAAGACGGAATCTCAGGCTATCTATTCGATGAAAATGATTATGAAAAAATGGCAAACAAAATTATTGAATTGAAACATAATAAACAGATTAGACAAACTGCGTTTGAATCGTCTAAACAATACGATTGGGAAAAAGTAAGCAATCGATTCTATGAAATCCTCGAACAATAAACCAACAATTTCCATTGTGATCCCAACGCTAAACAATGGTAGAGATATTGAAAATCTATTTAAGAATATCTGGTTGCAAGATTATCCAAAAAACAAAATGGATATCGTAATTTCAGACGGCGGATCAACTGATGATACAATTAAAATTGCAAAAAGATATACTCCAAAAATAGTAAAAAATACTCAAACACTTGCAGAGCCAGGAGTAACCCTAGGAATCAACAATTCAAAAGGTGATCTGCTAATGATATTAGCAGCTGATAATAGATTATTAAAAAATGACTCAATTAGCTCAATTGTAAAGGTGTTTGAAAACCCAAATGTTTTTGCAGCCTTTCCAAAACACGACAGTGTGGCAAAAGATACATTGTTTTCAAAATATATAAATACATTCACAGACCCATTTAATCATTTCATATATGGTAATGCCTCAAATGGACGTACCTTTAAAAATATTTATAAAACAATAATTTCAAATGATAAATACGATGTTTATGATTATTCTTCAAACGTAATAAGACCCATTTTAGCCTTTGCCCAGGGGTTTACTTTTAGATCTGGATACAAGAGAGATCAAGAAGATGAGTTCGACGATGTTGTGCCTATTCAAAAAATGATAAACGAAAACAAAAAAATAGCATACGTTCACAGTGTTTCCCTCACCCATCATACGATAAGAGATATGTCACATTTTATAAGAAAGACAAAATGGGCTACTCAAAACGCAGTTAATAAAAAAGAGTACGGTATCAATCACAGAGAAAAATATCTTTCAAGTTTTCAAAAAATGAAAATAATATTTTGGCCTATTTATGCTTTGTTCTTACCGTTTAGTATAGTTAGATCAATTATTATGTATATTTTATCTAGAGAAAAAATGTGGTTATTCAGTCCAATTATTTCGTTTATATCAGCTCTCTCAAGTGTCTTAGCTATTGTAGAATTAAAGCAGAATAAAAGCCTAATAATGAAAAGACAATAATTATGAATATAAAAATTTCAAAATTTGAAAAACATAACGACGACAGAGGTCAGTTGGTAGTATTTTTAAAGAATCAGGATCTAGGAATAAACAAAAAGGAATTTGGACAAATATACTTCGTGACATTCGAAAAAAAGAATATCGTTAGAGGAAATCATTATCATAAACAGTGGAGAGAGTGGTTCGGTGTAGTCACGGGAAAGCTCAAGGTTGTGTTAAAAGATATGTCTACCGGGGAAGTACAGACAATGCTCTTAGATGGAGATTCTGACGAATACATTAGGCTGGAGGTGGGCCCCAATATTGCCCATGCTTTTACCAATATTACTTCTAACGCCTCACTACTTAATTACACAGATAAAGAGTGGTCACCTGATGATACTTTTAGTGAGATACTTTTATAAAGATGAAAATATTTAAACACGAAAAATCACTTATAGAAACAGACAAAATAGGAGATGGATCAAGAATTTGGGCTTTTGTTCATATCTTACCAGGTGCAAAAATTGGGAAAAATGCTAACATTTGCGATCATTGTTATATCGAAAACGAAGTTAGTATTGGTGATGATGTGACCATAAAATGTGGAGTATGGGTCTGGGATGGAGTTCACATTGCCGATAAAGTATTTATTGGGCCTAGTGTGGTATTTACAAATGACCTGTTTCCTAGAAGCAAAAACACTAGTTATGAAAAAAAAGAGACAGAACTAATGGAAGGTTGCTCAATAGGCGCGAACTCAACAATTTTAGCAGGAATAAAAATAGGTGCATATTCAATGGTTGGAGCAGGGTCGGTTGTTACAAAAGATGTTCAAGCCTACACTCTTGTCTACGGAAATCCAGCCCGAGAGAGGGGATATATTTGTTCGTGTGGAGAAAAAATGGAAATAAAAAATGATAAGTTTTTATGTAAGTGTGGACAAGGTTACAATATTGTCAATAATAAAATATCTAAGAAAATATGATGAATATTCCCTTTTTGGATCTAAAAGCTCAGTATAAAACAATTAAGCAGGAAATCGATTCGGCGATTAAGAGAGTAGTAAAAAACCAGCACTTTATTCTGGGAAATGAACTGAAAACATTTGAAAATAATTTTGCAAAATACCTTGGAGTTAATTATGCTTGCGGTGTTAATTCAGGGACAGACGCGCTAATATTTGCATTAAAAATATTAGATATTGGGCCAGGTGACGAAGTTATTACACCAACCCAAAGTTTTATTGCCACAACACTAGCCATTACGGAAGTTGGCGCTACACCAGTGTTTGTAGATAGCGATCCGGTAACCTTCCAAATAGACGCTAACCAAATAGAAGACAAAATCACCAATAAAACAAAAGCGATTTTACCTGTTCATTTATACGGCGCGCCATGTGAAATCGAAAAAATAATCAAAATTGCAAAAAAATACAAATTAAGGGTAATTGAAGATGCGTGTCAAGCTCATGGTACTACTTACAAATTGAAAATGGTAGGAACCTTTGGGGATATTGGTGTTTTTAGTTTCTATCCAGGGAAGAATTTAGGGTGCTATGGTGACGGAGGTGCTATGGTCACAAATGACAAAGAGTTATATAAAAAAATGTTATTAATTAGGAATTATGGACAAACTGTGAAGTATTATCACGACACAATAGGCTTGAATAGCAGGCTCGATGAAATACAGGCAGCAATATTAGACATTAAACTGAAGTATCTTGATAACTGGAACGAGAGAAGAAACGTCATCGCAGAAAGATACAATAATAGTCTAAAAAATGTGAAGACTCAAAAAATAATTAACAATGGTATTTCTAACTACCACGTTTTTACAATTCTAGTAAAAAATAGAGAATCACTAATTAAAAAATTAGAAGAAAATGGCATCCATACAATTATTCATTATCCAATACCCATTCATTTGCAAAAATGTTTTGAACTATCGAGATACAAACAAAATTCATTTCCAGTAGCAGAAAAAATTGCAAATCAAATATTATCGATTCCAATTTATCCCGAGATTACTACTGACCAAGTTGATCACATAACTGAAAATGTTTTGAGATATTCGGCATCAGATATTTAATAAAATGATAAATATTGATGTCAAAATTATAATTGCTACTCATACTTATGCAACAGGCCCCGCACACGATATTCGAGATTATCTAAATGAGCATAAAATTAAAAACTTACTTTTCATAAATCACCCACTATTTTTTGACGAAAAAATTAATGGGTCTGGCTATAAAGTTTATAAAGGGGGAGTATTAATTAAAAAAAGAACATCAAAGATTACTACTCAAAACGTTGTTTCATATTTCGATCAAACAATTAAAACTCTATTATGGGTGATAATAAATGGGAGGAAATGGGATTTATTTATCGGAAGTAATAACTTAAATGCCTTTGCTGGTGTGATCTTAAAAAAAATAGGTATTGTCAAAAAAACAGTTTACTATACCATTGACTATGATCCACAGAGATTTGAAAGTAAATTGCTGAACAGAATGTACCATTGTATCGATAGATTTTGTGTTAAATACTCTGACGTTACATGGAATCTTTCCCCCAGAATGATGGGCGCAAGAAAAAAATATTTTAATCTTACGGGAGGGAATCAAATCACAGTTCCTATAGGGATCTGGTATGACAAAACCCCAAGAAAAAAAATCTCTGATGTTGATAAAAACACTTTAGTTTTTATGGGACACATTTTAGAGAAAAGTGGTGTTCAAAATGTAATAAAAGCCATTCCTGAGATTATAAAAAAAGTTCCAAAGTTTAAGTTTCTAGTAATGGGAGGGGGAAAATACTTGACAGAGTTAATAGATCTATCAAAGAAGCTGCTCGTAGAAAAACATGTAGAGTTTACAGGATATATTAAAAATCACAAGTACATTGAAGAAAGACTATCACGGTGCACACTTGCAATTGCTATGTACAAAAAAGTAGAAATTAATGGAAAAATTAACTGTACCTATTTTGCCGATCCAGGTAAAATAAAATCATATTTAGCAGCAGGTTTACCTATATTAATTACGGATGTTCCGCATAATGCAAAAGATATTGTTAAGCAAGGCTGTGGAAAAATTATCACCAATACTCCATCCAGTATTGCTGAGGCGGTGATATCGATGATATCTGATGAAAAAATCGCACAATATAAAATTAATGCAATTAAATATGCTAAAAAATTTGATTGGAATAAAATATTAGATAAATACTTGGGAGAAGAATTATGAATAATTTGATAGACAAAATAAAAATATATGGAATAAAAAAAACGATACGTTTTATATTTTCAGAAATAAAAAGGACCATTATTATGGTGATTATAAAAGAGTCATTTAGTCAAAAAGGAGAGGACTTAATTATTGATAAACTCTTAAATTATAAAACACACGGGTTCTACGTAGATGTTGGGGCAAATGATCCTGATAGATTTAGTAACACAAAAAGGTTTTACCTAAAAGGGTGGACAGGAATAAATATCGATCCAAACTTACAATCAATAGACAAATTCAAAAAGAAAAGAGCCAAAGATATAAATATAAACTTAGGTGTCGGAAACACTTCCGGTACACTAAGATTTTATAAATTTTTTCCAGACACACTATCAACATTTTCAGAAGAAGAATCTAATAATTATCTCAAACAAGGATACAAACTGCGAGATACTATAGATATTAAAGTAGAAAAATTATCTAATATACTTAATAAATTTATTAATAAGAAGAAAATTGATTTTATCAGTATTGATACAGAGGGATTTGACCTAGAAGTTTTAAAAAGTAATGACTGGGAGAAATATAAACCTAAATGTGTATGCATAGAAACAGAATCCCACGACATAGAGTCTCAAAAAACAGAATATAAAAGAAAATGTCATATCTTCTTGTTAAATATTGGTTATAAGCTATATATAGATAATGGACTTAACTCTATATATGTACATCAAAATTAACAAAATATGATCACCCAAAACTATAATAATTTTTTGAACAAAAGGGAAACAGCGCAAGAAATAAACGAGAGGTTAAAAATATTTATATCAGAGTATAAAGATTATAAAAAAACACACACCCACCCCTTAAAGATATTGGATATAGGTTGTGGTAAAAATCCACAAATATTGCCGTATAAGTTTCCGAAAGATCATTATTATGCTTGTGATTACTACAAAAGAATAAATAAAAAAGTTAAACAGTATAAAAGTTTAGATCTAAACACAGATAATCTTTCTGAAAAATTTTCATTACAAAAATTCGACGTCATTTTTTGTGGAGAGGTTATCGAACATCTATTTTCACCAGATCATTTACTAAATGAGATAGGAAAATTAATGAACGACGATAGCATACTAATCTTGTCTACTCCAAATTTGGGGTATTACGTTAATAGAATTATGCTTCTTTTTGGCATATCTCCCTTGTATCTCGAAAATTCTTCCGAATTAAAATTAGGAAGAAAATTTAAAATATTTGGACAAGGTAATTCAACCGAGGGTCATATAAAAGTTTTTACTTATGGTGCTTTGCTAGACTTATTTAAAATTCAAAAATATAAAATAGTAAAAATCACGAGTAGCTCTACGTGGAGCTTCTTTTTGGATAAAATCATCCCAAAAATTTCAAAGAGTTTGTCTGCAACTAATGTGTTTGTACTCAAAAAACTATCAGACTAAATATCTTGTGATATTTATATTGACCCAATGAAAAATTTGAATAAATATATATATGTAATTATTGTTTTAACTATTGTAATTGTTTACAAAGATTGGTTATCTCTACACATATTAAAAGGTGGTGAGTGGCAATATTATTTTCCAGAAAGTTTAAAAGCTAAATACTATACAGGAACTTGGATGTCTAATGAAACATTAGGTTTATTCAACAATGTAATAATATATCGCTTTCCAATTGAAATGTTCTTAAGTATATTTGGATTATTTAAATTAGATTCGAGATATGCTGACCTTTTTGTATTTTATCTTCCCATCATTTTTGGTTTCCCACTAGCGGCATACTTTTCAGGAAGGTATTTCTTCAAATTTAATTTAGCCGCCACCATAGCATTAATTTATGTCTTTTCTTTTAATTCATATTTTCTTTTTATAAATGCGGCAGGACATTTGCATATAAATGTTGCCTCAGCCACAGGAATAATTGCATTTTTTTTATACGCCCACTCCATAAAAAAGAAAAGTGCCGTCTTTGTTGTGTTCTCAACCCTTTTATTATTCATGAGCGGAATTTATGATTTTAGACCTACCTATTTATCAATTTTAACCATGTTTTTTTATACCACTTATTATTTATTTTTCAATTTACATTTGGAACAAAAACATTTAAAGGAAAAACTGATACATATTTTCAAAGAAATCTATAACAACTATAAATATCTCGGGGTCGAGATATTAATTGCAATATTATTATTTTCATACTGGCTAATTCCAGCTATCTCCACAAATAGTATCAATTATAATATCGCCACAAACAGAGAAATGTTTGGAGGTCAGTTTTTTGACATTACACAATCATTTACTCTCCATCATCCATACTGGAATGGATCTGAGCCAATATCATTTATTAAAAATATACCACCTTTATACTACTGGCTAATTCCAATCTTATCTTTATTTGGTTTCTATGTAAATAGAAAGAACAAGACTATTGTTTTTTTTACAATAGTATCCCTCTTGGGTGTATTTCTTGCAAAACAAGCATCTTTACCCTTTTCTTCAATCTATGGGTGGATGTATCAAAGTGTTCCAGGATTTAATGCCTTTAGAGAATCGTCAAAGTTCTTTTTCTTAATCGTTTTAGGTTATGGTGTTTTGATTGCCTCCTTTGTGGATTGGCTTTGGAAAGATAAACATAAAAAAACACTTAACATTTCTGTTAAATATATATTAACTTTTTTGGTGATTATTTTATTTGCATGGAATACAAAACCTGTTTTTACTCGTGAAATCAAAACAATGTTTATTCCACGCCAAATAAATAATGACTATTTTATTTTCAAAAATTTCATATTAAAGCAGCCAGAATATTTCAGAAGTCTATGGGTTCCAACTGTTTCTAGTTGGAGCATTTTTACAAATAATCACCCCAAAATTAGTGAAGTAGGAGACTTAACCGAGTTATACGCAGATATAGAGGGTGGTATCAGCGAAAAATTAATTAATTTATTTAATAATCCTGATTTGAAGACATATTTGGATATATCAGCAATTAAATACGTTATTATACCAATCAGAGATACGACAAATGACGACAATCCGTTCTATTATTACGGTGATGATAGACAACGTTATATTGATAAACTAGATAAAGTTAAATATCTAAAAAAAATTAATATCGGAACAAGGGATCTTATTATCTATGAAAACTTAGATAAGAAACCAGTTATTTATCAAACAAATCAAAGTGAAACATTGGCAGAGAATGTTCCTTATATAAACATTGAATATAACCAAGTAGGCCCGACAGAGTATAAAGTTAAATTAACAGATATATCAAGTTCAGTATTTATAAACTTTTCCGACACATTCAACAAAGAGTGGAGATTAAGAGTAGGAGAATTTAATTGGTTTAATGCTCTCATTGATAGCAAATATTTTATTTCTGATAAAAATCACTTCAAAAATGACGCCGGATTCAACTCATTTTTAATTAATCCCGTTGAAATTTGCAAACAATATCAATGTATAAAAAATAAGAATGACTCAGTAAATATAGACATTACAATTTTTTTCAAAGTTCAGTCACACTTTTACCTCGGATTAATTATTTCCGGAACAACACTAGTTGTTTGCATCGGATATTTATTCATTAATTTAATCGTAAATAAGAAAAAAAATGAAAGAAATTAAAATCAGAAGTAATATACTTATGCCATTGATATTTATTGTCGGTTTTTATTTCAGGTTTATTGGTATTTCACAAAACCTTTCTTATTGGAATGATGAAAGTCATACCGCGCTAATGTCCAGGGGAATATTAGATTTTGGCAAACCCATTACGGCAATTGGAATAAACAATGGTATCTATCAAATCGCCCAGTATTATTTAACAGCCGTATCCCTTTTAATATTTGGAATTACTGAATTCGCCGGCAGGCTCCCGTCTGTAATTACAGGATCCGTACTAATAGTCTTGGGTTATTTGTCAACAAAAAAAATATTAGATTCTAAAAAAGCCATCGTTGTCTCGTTTCTACTTGCTTTTTCCCAGATTCAACTGGCTTGGTCAACCCAGTTAAGACCTTACATTTGGCTAGAAATGTTCACACTTTTAGTTATTTACTATCTTTATAAATATCTCAAGTCAAAAACCATCTTTGGCAAAAATATAGCGATCTCCATATTATTATCCGTTATTTCTATCTTATTTCATGGAACCGGGTTACTAAACCTACTAATTGTGTCTTTTGTTTTTCTTTATAAAACAATCAAATTAAAAAAATACAAATACTTATTACTTTTACCGGCAGTAGGAATTATTGGCTTTTTGGTAATTTTTAATTCCTTTGCCGGGGGGTGGGAACTAATTAAAAAAGCACTGTTCCCATTCTATTTTTCCACTCTCCATTATCGCATTTTTCTTACCCACAACTATCTCTGGCTTCTTGCTGGTTTATTTATTGGTTTCTTCACCCTGTTAAGGAAAAACAAGGAGTTAGCTATTCTCCTCGGGGGTTCAATATTCCTGATTTTCTTCATGGCCATCTTTAAAATCAACCCCAACTATGTTCGTTACTCACTTCCAGTTTTCCCCTTGATGTATATATTGTTTGCAGAAGGTGTTGTTTCGGTTATAGAAAAAATAACCAAGAAAGAGTACCTCAAATGGTTGTTGATTATCTTAACGTTTGTTCTTTTGAATCAAACAGGGAAATTTGTTTTCTGGCCGAAACATTACTATTCAATCAATGCCGACGTTCGTGAAAATCCAATCGTCGATTACAAACTAGCTTTTTCCAAAATCAAAAATTTAATTACTGACAAAAATAATGTAATAGTAATGGATGCTTGGAACGATAGAGTTCCTTGGTATTTACCAGGTCAAAAGTTCATTTTTCTTATCAAGGATGGTCTTGGAAAAATTGACCCCGTATATGGTGAAAAGATGATAGGTACTGTCGAAGAATTTGTAAGTGAACAGTTGCAATACAAAACAGGAATTGTAATAGTGGAAGACTGGGAAAGTCTCACCCCTGAAGATGTAAAAGAATACGTTCGGAAAAATTTGAAATTTGAATTTACCATCCAAGATCTTCCTTACAACGAGAACGATCACTGGGGTATCTCGGTTTACTCATGGGGCATATAACTAAGTACAATAAATCAAAGTGTCAACGACAAATAACTCACCAAAGCTCAGCATCGTCATCGTCAACTATCAAACAGATGATCTTGTTTTAGATCTGCTTAAGGGCATAAAGAGCAACAAGTTAATTGAAATAATTTTGGTCGATAACAGTTCTAAAAACACCCTTGAAAAAAAACTCCCTTGCAGGGAAGATCTCCACTATTTATTCACCGGGGAAAACCTGGGTTTTTCTGGAGGAAATAATTTAGGTATTTCGAAAGCGCGAGGGGAATGGCTATTTCTATTAAATAGTGACACCGTGACTAACAATAGTGACATTCTCCGGTTATTGAAAACAACAATAAATGAGAAATATCTAGTTTCTTGTCCCAAGCTAATTCGACCAAATGGAACGGTACAAAACAATATCGGTTATTTTGATAAATTTTTTACTAATCCGACCAATAAAATATTTGCCAGGCC
>Ga0209518_1004572_pt1 | contig 10996 bp, 11 predicted proteins | sample RifGroB1_FD_183993 | JGI IMG/M metagenome (GOLD analysis project Ga0209518, IMG submission 183993) | Groundwater microbial communities from Rifle, Colorado, USA - Groundwater B1 (SPAdes) (version 2) | ecosystem: Environmental > Aquatic > Deep subsurface > Groundwater | place: Rifle, Colorado... | reverse complement strand
AGACGCACCCGACACCTTCACCGAGCGGCACCTGCTCACACCCTTTAACGCCAAGGCGGCAACGCTCTTCCCCGAACGCATTGATGGCGATGTCGTCCTGCTCCTCACTGCGCATACCGACTGGACAAGCGAGCATCCGCGGCCGACCATCGCGCTCGCGCGCGCGAAGCGGATTGAAGACTTCTTTGGCCAGGCATACTGGGACGAGTGGCACGCGCACCTCGGCGACCACGCGCTCCCCGAACTGCGTCGGAACGATACCGACCATATTGAGGTCGGTGCGACGCCTCTTCTGACGCCGCACGGCTGGCTGCTTATCTATGCGTACATCCAAGATTATTACGACGAGAGTAAGCGCATCTTCTCAATTGAAGCGGCGATGCTAGAGCGCGATAATCCAGCGACGCTCGTCTCGCGCACGGAATCCATTTTCGTACCGCAAGAATTCTACGAACAGTACGGCCTAGTACCGAACGTCGTCTTCCCTTCGGGCGCGACTCTCGGCGATGGCGGCACTCTGGATATCTGGTATGGCGCCGCAGACACCGTCTGCGCTAAGGCGAGCGTGAAGCTTGATGGTCTCCTGCGCGCTCTGGACCCGGAGCGGCCGGCGCGCACCTTCACTCGCGCAGGAGCGAATCCGATTCTCGCGCCACGGGGCGAGGGCTTTGAGAGCCGCAACGTCCTCAATCCGGCGGCGATTGAGCTCAACGGCTCCATCTATATTCTCTATCGCGCGATGGACAGAGCGAATACTTCTACCATCGGGCTCGCCATCTCTCGCGACGGCGTCACGATAGACGAACGCCTTAGCGAGCCTATCTACGTACCGCGCGCCGACTTTGAGCAGAAAAAAGGGAGCCCGACCGGCAATTCCGGCTGTGAAGACCCGCGCATTGTAGAAATTGACGGAACGCTCTATATGACCTACACCGCGTACGACGGCGTACACGTGCCCTCCGGCGCGGTCTCGTCAATCTCGGTAGAAGACTTCCTCGCGCGCAGGTGGCAGAACTGGGGCACTCCCTTCATCCTGACGCCCGAAGGCGTTGACGATAAGGACCTTGTCCTCCTACCTGAAAAGATGAACCCCGTTAGAAACTTCGTTTCTAACGGGGTGAACGGGAATTATTTGCTCTACCATCGTATTAATAACCGTATCTGCGCCGACATCCTGCCCGACCTCTCTTCTGGCAAGCGTGTAAGCCGTTGTATAGAAATTATGGCTCCGCGGCACGGGATGTGGGACGGAGCGAAGGTGGGGAGCGCGGCGCCGCTCATAAAGGTCGCGGGCGGAAACTGGCTGATGGTCTACCACGGCGTCTCGCGTCACGCTACGTACCGCCTCGGCGCCGCGCTCCTCGCGTCTGACGGCACCACCCTGCTTGCACGCACGGCCGACCCCATCTTTGAACCGCTGGAGAAGTATGAGAAGGAGGGCGAGGTCGCGAACGTTGTCTTCTCCTGCGGCGCCGTCGTCAGAGACGACAAACTATTTCTCTACTATGGCGCCGCCGACAAAGTCATCGGCGTCGCGATTGCCTCGCTTAAACACGTCGTTGACGCGCTCACATGAAGCTAAAAACTAATTTCAAAACATACCAGCGAGTCGGCAGACCGGAAAATGGTAGTAAGACTTGGCCTAGCGGCCCGGAGCGCGACCATTTTCTGGTTTGCTGGCGAGCGGGTTTTGAAATGAGTTTCTAATTATGACTAAACTCATCATTTTTGACCTTGACGGCACGCTCGCAGAGAGTAAGCAGCCGCTCACCGTAGAGATGGCGGCATACCTCGCGCGGCTTCTCGCCATCACCCGCGTCGCCGTCATCTCCGGCGGCGCCCTGCCACAGTTTCTCAAGCAGGTGGTCGCCCAACTGCCGAAATCTGCGGACCTCGCGAATCTCTACCTCCTGCCCACCTCGGGCGCGGCGCTCTATGAACACAACAGTCCCTCGACTTCGCTCGGGACAAGCGCAGACGCTTGGAATAAGATTTATGAAGAACGCCTTTCAGAAAAGGAGGCGCATACTATTGAAGCCGCGATGCGCGCGGCGGCAGAAGAGACCGGCCTCATCAACTTTAGAGAACAGTCATGGGGCGAGCGCATTGAATATCGCGGCGGCCAGGTGACGCTCTCTACGCTCGGCCAACAAGCGCCGCTCGCGCTGAAAAAAGCGTGGGACCCCACGCATGCGAAGCGCCATAAGCTCCAAGCGAATATTGCGGAGCGCCTGCCCGAGTTCTCGGCCGGCATCGGCGGAGTAACTTCAATTGATGTCACAAAACGCGGTGTAGATAAAGCGTACGGCATCCGTAAGCTCTGCGAGCGCCTCAACATCAACGAGTCCGACGCGCTCTACGTCGGCGACGAGCTGGAGAGCGGCGGCAACGACGAGGCTGTCTATAAAACTTCTGTCCAAACAAAAGCCGTCGCTACCCCCACCGACACCGAACGCCTGATTGAATCCCTCCTCACTGCTTCATAAGACGCACGAGGCGGATGACCTCAAACGAGTGGCGGCCGCCAAGGGCGTGGAAGGCGGGTGAGAGGCGCTCGCTCCCGGCGGTTGCGAGCGCCTCGTGTACCTCGTCTACTATTCGGAGCGGCACGAGATGTGCGAAGTCGGCGCGTACCAGCTTCCCTATTTCTGAAAGTTCCTCTAAGTGATGCACGATAGTGCTCGCGGTAAGTCCGCGAAGAATCACTGCGTTTTTAAGCGTTTTTGCTTCGCGCACTGTGGACAGCGTTTCTGCAAGTCGGCCTGGTAATGTCATGGTGCGTTTCGGATTTCGTGCTTCGTGCTTCGTGCTTTCTGTAATAATTGCTCCTCCCATCGCCTTCACAAACTTCTTCTGCATTGCGATTATTTCTGCTTCGGACATTCCTGCCTGCCCCGAGTCTGGTCGAGGGGCGAACGCCTCGCGCGCCGCCTCCGAGGCGGCGCGGAAGTCTCTGTCCTTCTTCAGAATTTCTGGATGCACTTCAAGCGCCCGAGCATTGAGGCCAGTGAGGTGTACTCCCGAGAGCCGCCGCACCCGCGAGAGCGCGACGTATCCCTGCCCATACTCAAATGCTTTTGATAAATCCATAATCGCGGCGTCCATACTCATCCCCTGGCTCTTGTGCACCGTCATCGCGTAGGCGAGCCGGAGCGGTATCTGGCTAATGCTCGCCTTCACTTTCCCCTGCTCCTCCAACTGCCACTCCATCGGCTCCGCAGTTATCTTTAGCCCGTCCTTCGTCTTCACAATCGGCATCCCGTCTGCCCCAAAGCCGGTCACGAGCCCGAGCGTGCCGTTGACGAACCTCCCCTGCCTGCCTGCGCCGGCAGGCGGGAAAGAGTTTTTAGTGAACATCACCGCGGCGCCCTCCTTCAGCTCCAAGACCTCCGGCGAGAGGCATCCGCGTATGAGCCCCTGCACGAGCGAATCCTTCCCTCTTGACGTCATATGAAATCTTTTTGCCTTGCCCGGGAGCCTTGCAAGCTCGTCGGCGTTGATGCGGTCAACATCGGCATTATGCGAAAAAAGTTTCGGTGTATCTAACGGGAGTTCCGACACTCCCGCACTGCGCGCCATAAGCCGTTCGTGATGCATCTCTTCAACCTCTCCCGAACGTATCGCCGAGAGCACTTGTAGAAAGTCGATGTCGTCCTGCCGATACTGCTCGGTGAGGTAGCAGGTAATCAGGTTCAGGTCGCGCCATGTTGGCGACACGTAGGCAAATTGGACTTCGCGAGACCGTCCCCCTTCGCTGAAGCTTCGGCGGGCCACAGGCGGGAGTTGGAAGAAGTCGCCGACGAGAACTACCGTGAGCCCGCCAAAGGGCTTGTCAACGCGGCGCACTTCTCGGCAGACCGCGTCCGCCATCTCAAACGTCGCCGAGGAGAGCATTGAGATTTCCTCAATGATAAGCACCTTCGCCTTCATGATGCGCTTCGCGATGTGCTCCTTGCCCGCGATGCGGTCCACATCGGCGCGAGAGAGCGACTCCGCGATGCCGATACCGCTCCAGGAGTGGAGCGTGAGCCCGCCAACGTGCGTTGCGGCAATACCAGTCGCCGCCGTGACCGACGGCTCAATACCCGAGGCGCGCAACCACGCAACGAACTCGTTTATCGTATGCGTCTTCCCGCTCCCGGGCTCGCCGGTGAGGTACACATTCGCACCCGTCTTCAATACTGCGAGCGCCTCGCCTTGGGTCATCCGCGCATTCTACCAGATGGCTCTAGCGGTGTAACCAGTTCCAGATTTTTGCGAAGGCGTAGCCGATGACACAACCGACGACAAAGGCGACGACGATGACCGTGATAGCCGCAGAGAGGTCAAATGCCTTTACGACGACCGGTATACTGACCATATGCGCCCATTGGCTGAAGTTGACGAGCGCCTGCGCCCACCCAAGGGCGACAAGGATGGCCCAAATAAGGTGTAGCAAAGCCAAGAGCTTGCCGAGCGCGAGCCCCGTCTTCCCAGGATTTAAATGTTGATTCATGCCGATAGCATTATGGCTAATGCTTTGATTATACCGCCGCCCTGCTCCGCAGGGCGGCGGCTGGTGCACAACTCGCTTGTAGCGTACTTTAGCGGATGCCGGTGTCGCAAAGAATGACTGCTATGGCATATGCGTCCGGCGAGACAGTTACGTTTATCTCGCTACAGCGCGGGAATGTTGAACCACTTGAAGCGGCAAGCGTATAGGAGCCGGGCGGGAGCGAGAATTCAAACGTGCCGTCTATGTCCGAGTTCCCTATGATGAAGGGCGATGCGGAGTTGGCGCGATATATCGCTATCGCCGTCGCATACGGCCTGTTCGCGCACCCGGGGTCGGGCGGGTCTCGCACCACCGGACAGGTGGGTCCGAGCAGTACGGTCCCGCGCACGCCAGAGGTATACGGCAAGATACTGCCGCCCCCGCTACCTCCGCCTCCCGTGGTGCTTGTCGCGACCACTTCAGGACACGGAGCGAACTCGCAGTTCGGGCCGACACGCCCGACGGCGGAGCCATCAAGATAAATCTTCGCCTCCGTGGTACACGCCTGCCCGTCGCCCGGCGCCTTCGCTGTACGCACATTCACCGCCCAGAGCGCCATAGCGATTGCTAGAGCCATCGCCCCGAGGGCTATGACATATCTCCTCATCCCTTGAGCATAACAGATAAAAATAAAAAAACCCGTCCCAGCGAAGAGACGGGTCTCTCCATCGGCGCGGGTCGCGAATTACGTCTTTGGCGTAGCGGCGACGAGTACCGCACGAGCGTTTTCCAAAATCGCAATTTCGGCGAGCTTCCCATTGATTGCTTCCAGCTCTTTTACGAGCTTTGCTTTCTCTACGAGTAACCCCCTCTTTTGGGCAATACGCCGTTCCGCACCTGCATACACTTCCATGCTGTTTGCCCCGTTCTTCTTATGAGAGATTGCCTTGAACTGCAGTACTTCGCGGTCCGGTGCGGCCTTCCGCGGCGGATTGGGGAGACCCTTACAGGATTCAAGAATGACTTCTTTGATTACCTCAAACCCGACACGGCGCCCGTAGAATATCGCTTTGCTTCCTTTCGTGTCGGTATAATGGCCTTTCATGAGTCTTGTGCGAAAGACGACGCCGGTTCCCGCACGGACGCCGCTCTTGGGTATGGATTTGTAAAGAGAGAATCTCCCGACCGGCAGTTTCGCGAACTCTGGATCGTGGCGATGGTCTCCCATCCACAACACCGCAACACGTGAGCCCGCCAGAAGCACTCTGCGAGCCAGTTCTACCAGCGTTGCCTTCTGTCTTTCCGGTGATAGTGACAAGGTACACCTCCTCACTTAAGTCAATCGGTAATGTGAATATCGACACTCCTATTCCGTCAATAAGTTATAACGAAAATGCCCCTCTGTCAACGCGCACTATTTCATTTCTTTATCCTACGCACGCCCTTGAATTTCGTCGCCTTGCACGCCATCTGGTCCATGAATTTCTTATCGGCTCTGCGCTTCGTCCAATGCTTGTTCTGCGGGCTGTAGACCTGGTCGCGCTTTTTCACCTCTCCCTTGCGTCCCGCCCCCGGCGGTGGATTCGTCTCCATATGTTTGCATTGTATCATTTTTCCCCTTCTCTTCCCCTTTTCTCGTTTTTTATACACTATCCACGACTTGTACCTATAGCGACAAGTTATGGATAGTTAGACCAGATACGCGTCTTGGCCGTAGCCGGCGACGCCGAGATATTCTGCCTCGCCCCGCAATATCGCTTCGTATGGCTCGCAGGCGAAACAGCCCGCGGGGCCGCTTGATCGGCCAGATCGCGGGCAGTCATACGCGCGCCCTTCGCGAGCGTCTTTCACGCGCCGGGCGAGCGCGAGCACTTTCTCTCTCGCTTCATCCGCATCCGGCAACAATACGTCAGTCGGAGTGTCGTTCTTCTCCAGGTACCAATACGCCGCGCCGCTCACGCGACGCTTCTGGAGCGCCTGAAGGAGCAGAAGATAAATTGGCAGTTGGAGCGAGTCGCCATCTTCTTCATTCTTCCCCGTTTTGAAATCAATAATGCGGATGCTGTCGTCTGCCGGAACGTATTCAAGCCAGTCAATGAGTCCGCAGAGTACAATATTCTCATCTTCGTCTAGAACAAAGTTCGGCGGCATACTGTTCTCCGACTCCTTCAGCTTCACCGTCTTCTTCGCGAGTGGCCCCGGAAATTTCAGGACTCGCTCAATCATCGCGCGCCCGCGCGCCTTCGCATCCGACTCTTCTCCGCTACTAGTGAAGCCGCCTTTCTTGCCGGACGCGTTTGCCGTCCACTCCTTTTCAAAATCAGCGAGCAAGTCGCGGCTCAATCGCTCCTCAACCGGCAGTGTCTTGAGCGCCTCCAAGGTCGCGTGCACCGCGCTCCCGAGCGAGAGCGCGGGGTTCACTATCGTAATCTTGCGCCCCGTGTCCGGATTTTTATACACATTATGCAAGTAGTACGCGCGTGGGCATTTCAAAAAATCCCCCATTGACGAATGGGACACCCACACCGCGCTGTACTTATCCGCCATATTAGAATTTCACTTTCTTACAATACTTTTGCAATTCTTTTTCCAAATCCTCCTGCTCTATTATTGACTCTAAATCCTCTTTTTTATTTTTCGAAACTTTATTATTGTAAAAATCGCGGTATAAATTAAGCAATATATCACTTTCCTTCTCGCTTAATGCTTCATATGTTTTATTATTTTCTTTCAGATAGCGGTCAATTAAAAGCTCATAAAATAAATAACCAACGTCGAAAATCCTCCGTCGCCACGACGCAGCAGCTTCGCGTGACTCAAAATCAAATTCAATCATATAATTACTGATTGCGCAGTCCTCACAGTAATATTTTGGATTATTAGAATAGCCATCGCGCACAGCACCGACTATCGGAATATTTATTAAGTGACAATCGTAACAAATATAATTGGTCCTCGGATAATCAGGAGAATTAGTATCCGGCCTTTTGAAATATTTCAGCTCTATCTTCGGCAAAATGGTGTTTCTATAGCTCCTCGTCATGCCCGCTATATTATCATTAAAATTTTATCTTGCAAATTTAGCCAGACATTTTATTACGCGCCACTTCTTGGATTTTACTTCTGATTTTTTCTTTAAATTTTTTACCAACTGCATCAAATAGTGTAAGCAACTGCTCAAACGTATTCTCACCACCAAGAAAATCCCAGTATTCTTTACCTATCAAAAATTCCTTCCCTCTATCCAAAACGCCTTGTTCAGTAAATCGTTCGTACGGTAAAGGGTGGTATGGATTATATGGAAAGGCAAGAAATACTTTGATTGGGTTTCTGCGTCGAGCTACCCATTCCAAAAGTTTCGTCTTTGATTTAGTAAAAACATCAATATTTGGTTTTACAGTTTTAATCTCGAAATAATGCTCTTTGCCACCACGGCGCATATAGAAGTCGGCAATTCTTCCTTCTTTTTGCGCTTTTCCATCTTTTGCCGAGGCATCCAACACTAATTTGATTTCTTGTGCGCTATTAACTTTCTTTTCGCCATTGCGAAGTTTTCTAACGATGTCATCAATAATCGATTTTTGTTCGCGTGAAATAACACCACCGACATCGTATTTGGTAAAACACTCATTTGCACTTTCTCCCGCAATAATTTTTGACACATCTTCATAAATAGACATCCCCAGAGTAGTAGCGATTGAGTGTATAAAAGAATACGCCGCAACTTTTTCACTGTCCTGTATTAGTCGAGTCAAAAATGGCATAGAGGAAGTCTCGCGCGCGTAGCGCTTCAGCTTGTCTTCAATTTTCTTCTCTAACAAGGCGGAGATTTCCTCTTTTTGTAAATTTGATAAAGCCATAAGTTATTTTGATTTAAAGTGGAAAATTGTCTCCGAATATGGGCTCCGGTCGCGTTCCGTGCGGTTTAGCACTGGCCGTTTAAACTGATTCACAATTTTCATACCGCACTTTTCAGCAATTTCCGGATAGAGATTATATTTATCATTTGCAACAAGGAAAATATCAAAGTCTTCTTTAAGATACTTTTTGCAGTTGTTTAATACATATGCAATTCCTTGAGTATATGAGCGCCGTGCCTCAACTCCTTGTCCCTTGTAAAGTGGCCCTATTTCCAAGTCATCATTGCGCTTAAATCCGAGGAGATTATAAGCATAAGCGTGTTGTTCATGGTAATCAATTTGACCGACATACGGAGGCGAGCAGAATATACCTGCTATTTTTTGCCTCTTTAGAATTTTAGAAAACTCCAGGTTCTTTTTTTCGACTTTCTCAAAAATATTTATTGTTCTTGAATCACCTGTTAAAACAGAGTAGTAAACTGGTTTCCGCAACCTGTTAAATTCTCTTACTCTTTCTAATGTATCCAAAGTGTAACGGCTAAGCATCGTCGCTATAGAGAAAAGTGGTTTGCAGATTTTCTTGTGTTTATAGCAGTAGTAAGTCGTGAGTTTGGGCTCTTTAAGAGTCGCTAAATCGCTGTGCGTGGTTGCCCGACACGATCTGATTGTTCTACTCAAAATAAGTGCCAGAATTTTTCGTGTCTTAACATCTCTTTCCTGCTTTATTGTTTTGAAGACATGATCGATTTCGCAACGAACATTTTCTATAAACCAAATGTCGAGGAAAGAAGATGCTTCCTTTTGTTTTAACTTGATTGAATATTTTTTAAGTAGTTTCTGATAAATAGGCAAAAACTCTTTTTCCTTTTCTGTAGCAAATTTGTTTTCATTAAAATTTCTTTGATTGATTTTGTATTTGAAATCGTAACCAGGAAAATGTATCGAGTTGAATTTTGCAAGTTCAATTAAAAGCTCATTTTCAAATTCTTGAATTCTATTGTCATGCTCAAAAGAGTCGAGCGCAACAAGTAATTTTTTAACCGCTTTTTGTAAATACTCATTGTCATAAAGAGTCGCCTTACAGCTTGCGATCATGCAGTTAAACTCCGAAACATCTATGCCGACGGAATGGATACCCATTTCTAACGATTGGATAATCGTCGTCCCAGAACCCAGAAATGGATCGAGAACAATATCGCCAGGTTTGAAATAGGACTCTTTTTTAAAATCATCTGTGTGGCCATCTATAAAGTATTCAACCAGCTGTGGAATGTACTTCCCTTTGTAAGGATGAAGCCGATGAACATGTTTTGTTGTATCTTTTTCTCGTAAGTTGTCGAAAGAGAGCATCCAGTTTAGATCATCACCGAGATTCTTTTTCCAGTTCACCTCACGTCTACCATTATATGAATCGTAATACCTTTTTAAATCGTCTAGGTCGAGCATGGTTGAGCCACTCTCACCATACTTTTTTATTTTTCCATATTGAACGAGATAAGAAATGTTTGTAGGTAAAACCTCTTTCTTGAGAAAATCCGATGCCCATTTTGACGCTTGAGGAATAGTGGCTAGGGACATAGAACTATTCTAACATTGTTTCAAACCGGCAACTTTAGCAAGTCAGGCCTATTCGGAACGACGAGAGGCGAAGTATTTGTAGGCGATGAGGAGAAGGGAGATGAGCACGAAGAGGCCGGAGAGGATGAGGGAGACGAATTCTTGGTCAAGAACGGCAGGAATGCCGAACCCTCCTCCGCTCCACCCACCGGCGAGATAAATAAAGACGAGGGAAACCGGAATCCACCAATAGGCGAAGCGGAGCCACGCACGGAAGACCTCTTCTCGCAAAAAATAAGTGATGATAGAAAAAACAAAAGCGGGAAGAAATATGAGAAGTAAGTTCCCGACGAATTCAAGTCTATCCCAACACGCATAGCCATTTGGCCCGCACCAAAACTTGAGCATTGTGAGACCTGTGATTAAGAAACCTACGACTGTACCAACCAAAGAAATTGCAAGGACTGTTTTTTTGTTCATGTAATTTATCGTAGACCAATGGTTACGGAATAAATGTTACCGTCATCAAGTTGTGCAGAAATTTTATACCAAGACCCTACGGCGAACCCTTTCGTATTCCAATTATACACATACTGCTTGGCGGAACTGTCCCACTTATACACCCCATCGTTCATACCGGCTTGCGGCGCGAGCCAGAGCGGAGCAGTGGCCGCCTGTACCGGCGTACCGTTTACATCTTTTAATTGGAACTTGACCGGCACGGTACTGCCACCTTTGAAGGTGCTTGTGCCTTTTTCTACTTGATGTGCGGTGTTATGTATCGGCTGGAGAAAACCGTCCCACCTGTACTCTATAGTGAGAGCCCCGGGGATGAAGGTCGTGAATTCGTATTTTCCAGACGAGAGCGTTCCCAGAGAGCAGGTTATCGGGTACTCCCCCACCGGGCTCGCCGCCGTGGCTGTGGTGGTACAGTCCGGTGTACCTGTTATGTCGTCTACTACTGCATTACCAAGAGCGTCAGAAATATGAGCGGTGAGGGGCGGAATCGACTCTCCGAGAGTAATCTTCTTATCTTCAGCGGTAACGGAGAGAGGCATAGGGAGAACGACGATGCCGCCCAGCTTCGGCTCTAGCTCAACATCTA
>Ga0209518_1004570_pt1 | contig 11000 bp, 14 predicted proteins | sample RifGroB1_FD_183993 | JGI IMG/M metagenome (GOLD analysis project Ga0209518, IMG submission 183993) | Groundwater microbial communities from Rifle, Colorado, USA - Groundwater B1 (SPAdes) (version 2) | ecosystem: Environmental > Aquatic > Deep subsurface > Groundwater | place: Rifle, Colorado... | reverse complement strand
CCCGCCACAACATTTTTTTATCGTAGACCCTCCCGGCTAAAGTGCTGTCCTTTATAGACTTACTAGGCCAGTTTTCAGAATTCCCTTGCACTTTGGCGATACTTTTGCTCACATTAGGAGTCTACCACAGCCGGGGCCACTTGGGCAGATCTTCTTGGTGCCTTTCGGGATTTATCGTACCGAGCCCGGTGGGTCCGGCTCCAGGTCCGGGTTTTCTCTGCGGACTCCAGGCGAGTTCGTAGGGCCAGTATCCTTAGTAAATACTCCTCATCCACCTCCTTCCACATCATATTCTGTCGGGGGTGATGGGTGTTGTACTCCCGCCTTAGCCAGTCCTGGCCTTCGTGGAGGTAGACCATGGTGGTCTCCACGGAACTGTGCCCCAATAGCTCCTGAACGTAGCGCACATCCGCCCCATTTTTCAACAGGTGGGTGGCGCAGGAATGCCTTAGGGAATGGAAGCTCAGCCCCGGTTTGTCTAGGCCACAGTCCACGGCGGACCTCTGGAACTGCCGGTTTAAGGTGACCGGACTAGTGGCTTTCCAACCAGTGAGGAAGGGGGCTTCGAAGTTGTGCTTCCGCAGTAGTCCCAACCAGTTTGCCGCGACCTGGGTGATGGGAACCACCCGGTCTTTCCCTCCCTTGCCCCCGACCACCATCACCGTCCGCTCTGCCAAATCCACCGACTCCCATCGTAGGTTTCCCACTTCGCTGGCCCTCAGTCCACAGGCGTAACTCAGCTCCAGAACCGCCCGGAGTTTCAGGGATTTGCGGTCCCGGCCAGCGACCGAATCCAGAAGGGTGGTCATTTCCTCCTGACTCAGGATCACCCGAAGGGATTCCTTTGCGGGAGTTCTTAGGGACTCCAAGGCCGTGCATGGATCAGCGATCAGTCGGCCTTCTTCGTAGAGCAGGGCGAAGACCTGTCTCACTGCCGTCAGGGTGTTTCCGATGGTAGCGGGTTTCAAAGTCCTTTGGGTCCGGGGGCTTTTCATAACTTTGAGCCAGCTTAGGAATTGGTACAGCTGGGCGGTTTTTAAGGTTTTGATATCTGCTATTTGGGCCTGGGTTAGCCAGGTTCCGAATAGTCGCAAGGCTATCATCCTCCGGGTCAAGGTCTTACTCGATCTCTGCAAATCCCCCAGGTGCTCTCTATAGATCATCGTGGCGGTTTTCCACTGCATTTTCTCTCTCCTTGCCCCTAGGATGGAAGCTGTCCAGCACAGCCCGCAGGCTTTCCTTGTCCACGTGGGTGTAGATTTCTGTGCTTTTGATTTGGGAATGTCCCAGGATGTTTTGGATGGATCGCAAGTTGGCTCCACTTCGTAGCAGATGCCAGCCCACCATGTGTCTCAGTCCGTGGGCGCTCACCGGGGATAGAAGATGATGGCGTGTGGCCGTCTTTAGTTCCCGGCTGAGGAAGCTGCTCAGGTTGTTTTCGCTCATTCCAAACAGCCGCTCCCGGTGCCCAAATCCCTGGTGGAGAATTAGGGGTCGCAGTTTTAAATACACCCTCAGAACCCCGCAGGCGTAGGTGGACAGAAAGGCCGTTCTTTCCCGGCCGCCTTTACCTTCTCGGACCTTTAGGCTCTGCCTCTCCAGGTCTAAGTCTTCAGGGAATAGACCGGCGGCTTCTGCAATCCGGATTCCCGAGGCGTAGAGTACTTCCGCCACCACATGAGCCCGGTAAACCTCCTGGACCCGCCGGAAGTTCACCGCTTGGTCGAACCGGCTAAGCCTGTCCAGGACCTTTTCTAGATCGCTTTCCTTGAGCAGGTTCCGGGGAAGCGTGGTTCCCCGGGTGGTGACGCTCAGGTTCAGACCCGGGTGGTCTTTGCGGATCCCGGTTTTAACCAGGTGGTCCAGATAGACTTTCGCCGACCACAGGAGCATTCCTACACTCCGGGGTTTGAGCCCAGACTCCACCAGATCGTGGCGGTAAGTTTTCATCTGGGGCCTGGTGATGGTGCTGGGGTCTATTTCGTTTTCTTCACACCAGGACAGAAGCCGATCTATTCCCCGGCGCAGGGTTGCCAGTCCCGCTGTTCGGCGTCCCACCAGCCGTAGGTTCTGGGTCAGAGTCAGGGATTCCTGCCAGTGGCTGGTTCTGGCGGAGGTCATAGGGTTCCCCGCATTTCATCGCCTCTATGTCTCTCCGGGTGTCCAGGCGTCCAGTTTGCGTAAATGCTTATATTAGAAGCACCTAGGGTGCCAAATCTGGACAGTGTCCAGTTAGTGTCCAGTGTCCAGATTTCGGGAAATTTAGTCATTTTTGGGCCTCCTGGAAGGATTTTTCCATAGATTCAGGGGTGGGGATCATGGACAAGTCAGCTCCCGCAATTCCTTCATCACTCCTGAGCCGGTACACGGCCTTACTGCGGATTCCGCCCCCGGAGACCAGAACCACGTACTCGTATTCCACCAGTTGCCTTAGGCTCACCTGGACCCAGGTATGTCCCAAGCCCGTGGCCTCCCGGATTTGGCGCTGGGTGAAACTTACTTCCCCGACCTGTAACTTCTGCTTCAACGCTTCTTTTCTCACCCAGGACCGTAGCTCCTCGTAGAGTCCCACGGCTCCCTTGGGAAGTTCCCGGACCGTGGAGGACATCACCCCTTCAATCATGATCCGGTAAGCGATCCGGTAGTCCTCCAGGTCACAGCGCACAAACCGGGTGGTCCCGGAGAATTCAGCGGGTTTCTGGAACTGCCGAAGGAAACACACACAGGCGATCAGGTCCAGGAATCGGTCATGGTCCCGGCGCAGTCTCATAAGGTTCACCGGGAAGTCTAGCAGGGGAGCAAAGTCGTTCACGATGGCTACTTTTTCCAGAATCCGCTGGGCCGCCTGGTGGGTCTTGATGATCGCCGATACTTCCGAGGCTCCGCCACTCAGCCTCTCCAGGCTGTATCGCCTCCGCTGGTTCTGGTGGATGGCCCTGGTCTGTTCCCGGCTCTCGTCGGTGTTGATCAAAAAAGCCCGGTTGGCATTCTCGGGGTTTACCGCATGATTGGTTCCGCTCATCACCGATGCCACGATCACCGGAGTTCTCATGATCCGGCTGGCCATCTTCCCGGTCTCCACATCCTTGATGGTCACCAGCCGGGAGAGTTCTTTTCCTGAGAGCATTTCCCTAATCTGGTGATCCACCACATCCCCATGGACTGATTCCCCCAGAACCAGGAACTTATGGGTCAGGTCATCCAGGTAGTTCAGGGCTTGATCTGACAGACTGGTCACCGCCACCACATCCTCCGGGGGCATGAGTTTTTTCACACAGTCCACCAAGAAGGATTTACCGGAAGCCGACTGGCTCAGGATCAGGACAGAAATAGGATCATCGAGCTTCCTGGAGCTGGCGCAGAGGTACAGAAGAGCTTTGTTCAAATCTTCTCCCACATAACCTAGGCTCGACAAATCCTCGGCAATCCGGTCAAACAGCCGGGGATCTCGAAGGAGCTGGAGTCCTGCCTCCCGGTCGCTAGGGCTGATTTCAATATGGGGCTTTTGACTGCTCACTGTGAGCTGCCGGTCCCGTTCGGTTTCCAGGTATTCTAGGATCGTGACCAGGTCTTTCTCCACTCGGGAGGGATCGATCCCCCAGGCCCTGTTCAGGGCTCCGGCGTAACTGGTCCGTGCTTTTGCACTGTAGAGGTCCAGGGTATCGTAGTAGGATTTATCCTCCTGGCTGGCCCTCAGGTTCACCCTCAGGCTGGTGACGAATAGGGGTTTGATTCCTCCCACCCGGTAGGTGATTTCAGATAAGCGGAACACCTGGAACAGGCCATCTTTCTTCACATGTAAAGTAACGGGAGCCTGCCCCGTGACCGATTGCTCGGGAGTATCTAGGGTTCCGTCTACCGGAGGTGACTCAGTGGAAACAGTAGTTTCCACCGAGTTAGAAAGGGACTCCTCCAGGCTGGTGAGCGCCTTTTCTAGCTTGTCTGCCACCGGACTCACCCGGTCGATGATGTCCCCGCCGATCTTGTACTCTGCCAGTAATGTTTTGGCCATGACTCACCCCCGGTTCATACGTTGGGTGAGTTCACCAGCCAAAGCCCGGTACTGTTCCGCTCCCCGGTCCGCAGGGGCGTAGCTCAGGATCGATTGCCGTCCCACTTGGGCTTCCTCGATCTTGATGTTTTGACCCACCCAGGAGCTACACACCAATTCCGGGTACTCTTCCCGAGCTTTGGCCATCACTTCCTTCGCCAATCCCGAGCGGCCGTCGTGGATGACGAAGGCTAGACCCAGGACCGTGAGCGCCGGGTTGAGGCGGGATTTCACCTTGGTGAAGGCTTCCAGGGTCTGACCAAGGCCTTGGAGACTGAAGAACTTGGAAGACATGGGGATGAATAGGTGGTCGCTGGCGCACAAGGCGTTCACCACCAGGATGTTCAGACTCGGGGAAGTGTCGATCAGGCACAGGTCAAAGTCTGCATTTACCAGTTTTTCTTTCAGGACCAGGTGACTTCCCACTTCTCCGTCCAGCTCCCTGATAGTTCCCGACAGGCTGGAAGAGGCGGCAATCAGGCTCACGCCTTCCCAGGTGGTAGGAACAGCGGAGTCGGCAACGGTGATGGAGGGATTGAGAAGGAGGGTTTCCACGGTGTGGACCGGGGGAGACTGAACGGCAATGGCGCTGGTGGCGTTCTTCTGGTCGTCCAGGTCGATGAGTAGGACCCGTTTCCCGGCTAGGGCGAAGGCGTGAGCCAGGTTCAGGGCACTGGTGGATTTCCCATTCCCGCCCTTTCTCTGTCCTATGGTGATGGTGATCATACGCCGCCTCCGGTTTTATCCTGGAGCCGGTTGGTTCTCTTGGCTCGGTGAACATACCCGCTGACCTGGGCGTAGGCACTACGGAAGGCGTGAAGGTTCACATCCGTGTTGCCCCGGCTCCACCTCGCCATCAAAAAAACCAAGGGTTCTTCATTTCCCTCGATCACAAACACACAGTCGATCCGGCCGCCTTCCAGCTTCACCTTCTCAACAGCTTCCAGCCTACAACCCCTTTCCAGGTAATAGGCTGCCTCGTACAGATCGCTTGTCCGTACTTCCATATTGGTGTCCTTCGGACATCCACTTCACCGGGAAGGATTTTTGTACTATCCTTGCAAGGAAGGATTCGTCCTTTCGTTCGGCCCTTCCCCTGTTTGTCCGCCAAGATTTAGCAGGGGTTGGGCTGTTTTTTTCTCCGTCAACGACGGGGTTTTTTATGCCAAAACAAGGCTTTTTCAAAACCGTGTCAAGTACCTATTTTCAGATTTAATTATGTTGTATCATACCTACATTGTCAATAGCAATGTTGTATAATACCGCATATGCCACGAGTACCAAAAAAGACGTTGCCCGCCCTCGTTGAAGGGGGGGAGACCATCGGACAGCGGATAGCGCGATTTCGGAAACTAAAAGGAATGACCCAGCAAGAACTCGCGGATGCCATCGGTATTGAGAGGATCTTAATTTCCGATTACGAAAGAAGTAGAATTCGACTCTATGATGAACTTGTGGCGCATTTCGCAAAGGCCTTGCATGTTTCCTCTGATGAATTGCTTGGACTAGTTAAATTGGATACCGACTCAGAAGCCCCCAGTCTCCGTCTCATGAAGAGGGTCGCAGAGATCGAGAAACTCCCCGAGATCAAAAAAAAGGCCATCCTCAAGACTTTGGATGACCTTATTCGCGCAAACTCTTAATTCCTACCGAAACTCGATGACTAACTCTTTCCCCAATGCGTGAGCCACCTTTTCAAGGGTTTCAAGTCGAGCACCCCCAGAACGGTTTTCAAGTCGGGAAACTGCCGACTTTGTAGTGTGAATCCGCCGGGCAAGCTCATCTTGGGTAATTCCGTTCTTTTGACGTAAATCTTTAATCACCAAACCTACCCGCAACTCTGCAAGCTCCTGTTCAACCAGGCTTTCAAATCCAGGGGATCGGGCAGCCCGTTCCTGAATCATTTTATCAACGTCGCTCATTTCTTCCTCCTCTGCCAATCAGCCTTGTAGTCCAAAGCTTTTTTAATCTCTTTGGGTGGCGTTTTTTGTGTCTTCTTTTCAAATCCATGGGTCAAGATCACAATAGCCCCTTTTTCCCAGAAGGCAAGGAAACGGTAGATCTGGCCACTATATTCGATTCGACACTCATAAAGATCCTGTCCTGAAAACTTCATAAAAAACTTCTTGGGTACGATGGGTTGAGTTTCTATGAGTTTAAATACAGCAAGCACCTTCGCCAATGTTAAATCATCCAGTTCTCTCAGAAAATCTCTGACCGGAGATTCCCCACTTTCTGTTTCATAATACTTGATCACCCGTTCCATAAATAAAAGTTAGCACTAACGCTAACTTTCGTCCAGAGGCATAAGGAGAAATTGAATAGGCTCCACACCCCCGCTCCGGAAGCGGCTCCGGGCTGTCCGGATGCCCGGTAGTTCCTACCAGGCACCGTTCTAGTAGGGATAATCCCGGCATTATCCCTACTAGTACTTCCGGCCAACCCTCCTCTCGCGCTATCGCGTAGACCGAAGCGAAGCCTCGGTCTACTTCCTCCGCGGGGGCTTTCAACCAAGCCGGGATCGGTTCCTTTGGAAACGACCCGGCCTCGTTCTGCAAGAACGAAAGAATTACCGGCGGTTTTACTGGTTAAGGAATTGTGAACCGGAACCGGACCGCCGGTGAATTTTTGATAAGTAAAAGTGAGCCAGGCCAGTTCTGCGAACCGACCTGGGGAATGTCCCCCGGAGGTGAACCGAGAACCCCTTATTTGGTGAGCGTCCTAGCGAACGAACACCGGGCCATGGACGGCCCGGTGCAAATAAGGAGTTTTCGGCTCAGTCCCGTAGCAGGGATGCGGAGGGACGGCCGTAGGGGGCGGTGACTACCACTGTTTTTTTACCCGATAAAGAGCGCTGCCATCATTGGAGTCCCCAATAACATAAAGATCACCATTGGGCGCAATCGTCGGCACCTGGAAATACTCAAAATTTTTAGTTGGTTTGATTTTCATCACAAATTTCGAGTATCCATCTGGATCACTAATAACCAGATATCCGGGAGATCCCCAATACATATTTCCATTCTCATCTGTTTTAAGGAAATATGTTCCAACAAAAGCCGTATATTTATGTTTAGGTGAAGTACTGAAATTGGGGTCCTTACCCACGAAATAGCGCCGGAATGCGTACGGGTTATATATGAACGGCTTTCCATCTACGTATAAAACCTCATTTTCATCCAACTTCATTCCATAAAACGGCGATCCAGGGTTTTCCATTTCTTTCCGTATTTCTGATTCGTTGTAAATGTGAGCATCTTTACCACCCTTAACTTCTTCAATGGTGGGCGGCAGTTTGGCTATGATTGAACCATTACTCATCCAATAGAAGGTGATGCCTTTTATTACTGCCAGACTTGGTCCACTTGAACTTGTATCGAAACTTCTAAGACCTAAAAACTGAAAGTCTGGTGAAAGAAACACCGCACCATTTGCGCCAAATAATACTATATTTTTATCTGAGACTTCGATTTTTTGTGTATTAAATAAAGTTAAATATGGCCATTTTTTATTCATGGAAAAATCAAAGGCCTGGTTTCGAAGAAAATGAAATTGGGAATCATATATTTTATCTGCTTTTCGTCCAGGGTCCAAGATATGAAAGTTACCATCATTTAAAAACCTGGGAGCACAAGGTAAAGTGTAAGTGTCCTGATCCCCTGTTCCAACAATTAAAAATGCCTGCGGGGCAGCCCCATGAGGTAAATCCATTACTTTTTCTGGGACCAACAGTACAGGATCTAAACCAAAAATCCCATTTCCAATAAAAAGCCATAAGATGCCAAATATATATTTATTCATAGTTCACCCCTATTGCACAATTATTCGTCCGACATTCCAAGGTTTATTAATTGCTGATATACCTTGAAGGGTGTACTCTTTCATGACCCTACCCTGTGGAGTCCCATTAACAGTCCTCCATACCTCTTCGATCACATGGACTTGAGTAGGAGTCGGATTGGGACTATCAATGGAACTTACAATGCCCACGTGATAATGTTCATAACCACTGAAGTAATAATAGATATCTCCAGGGACGAAGTATTTTCCGTTTGCAATTACAGCCGCTTGGTCAGGAACATTTGGCCCATTCAATACTAGGTTCCAAAGATTGTCTTGGTTGTGAGCGGGTGCGCAGTTATCTATGACAGTACCGTCATCGTTGTTGCCTGCATCTTTAATATCCAAATAGGCCGGCCTGCGGCCATTCGCAAGACCACTAATCGTATAGGGGCTTCCCGTATAAGCACAGGACATATAGACCAATCCTCCACAGTCTAGTCCAGTCACTCTCTTGCCGTTTGTAACACCAGCATTGGTACTCGTCGCGTCCTCATAGGGATAATCATCGCTTGCCAAATTACTATATCCGGGGTGGATTGTTGGACTTAGCAAAGCCCCCGGAACCCGACTCCATTGTTCATAATAGTCCCAAACGGGTTGATTGTTCAGGGATGGGTAAGTTTTTACACCATTGATGGGCACTTCCTTCTTATGTGTGGGTCCTCTCACAATATTTGCCAAGGACCATTCATTCACCATTGTGGTAACTGCTTGTGGAATTTGAACTGCCGGATTACCTGCTTGCTGCGCTTGGAACCCTAGTTTCAAACCGTTCCAGTAATTGTAGATTTCTTGCCGCAGAAGTTCCATATCCTTTCCAAACTGGAACGGTGAGGTTGTATTGCCAAAAGCATAGATTACAGAGTTATCAATACCAAAATTGGTGTTTTCCTGATTTTGCCAGTTACCTACGGCAGGAATGTGGTCGCCTCCCCAGGTTGAACTAGGAATCACTACAACTTGTCCACCATTTCCCATGGTTAATCCATTAAAATTCTCACTGAAGCCTGCATTCAGATTTTGCCCTGTAAAGAGGTTGTAGTCGTTATGGGGATCAAACTGCCAATTCCACTCATTGAACCCCCACGTTGTATTCCACGTTTTCGAAACGGGATCAATACCCCACGAAATCTTATTCTTTTCTTCCTGGGTCAATGCTTGAAACGCTATCTCATTGGGCGGTGCATTCCAAGGAAACCGGTCATTCCAGTCGTTTGTAACACTGTTGTTGAGGGCGGAGCGATGGTCTTCATCCAGGTATAAATTCGCTCTCCACAACATTTTTTTGTCGTAGACTGCCAAACGAAGGGATTTCTCCACATCACTTACCGGTATATTTAAAACCTTCATCCCCCCATTCTAACACGTCCATCCTAGTCACGGGGCGCATTTTCCTGTCTAAGGTAGCTTTTAGGACCTCAGACATAGCTTTTAGTATGTCTGAGGGAGGATTTAGTACCTCAGACATAGATTTTAGTATGTTTGAGGGAGGATGTAGGATGTCAGACATACCTAAATAGTATGTTCGAGGGAGGATTTAGTACCTCAGACATACCTTTTACCATATCCGAGGGAGGAGTTGGTACCTTAGACATGGTTTCTCGCGGAGTTTTTTTTCACGCCATGGCGCAAAGGCGCTAAGGGGAGAATGGGAAAACGAAATGTCCTGACTTGTTTTCCCTTGCGGCGTGGCGGCATTGCGTGAAATCCTCTCTTTCTTCTGATGTTCCCTAGTTCCCCATTCCCCAGTGCGAAACATTTCTTAGTAAACCGGATTCAGAATTACGATTATTCCCATTTCTGCCGAAAAACTAAGGGTGAAACCCAATCTATTTACCATGGTCCCCATACTTTTTTTTCTAAGTTCTCCTTTGGTCTTTGCCCAAAGTCCCGAGGTTCCCCTGGTTAAAACCCTCCCCCGGGGTTTTGACCAGCTGGAGTTGGGGTTGAGTCTGGAACAAGTGAAAGAACTTTTAAAAAATAGCCCTTATTTTTCCTACCGGGGTGATCCGGATGTGAGTCTTCTCAATCGGCCCCTGACAAACCTGATTGAAACCGAAGGTAATTTTTATATTCTTCGGGGGGCCTTTCAGTTCTACCAGGAAAAGCTGCACAGTATCACCTTGGTGATGAACCCCCGGATGCTGGACTATTTTTCATTTTTTACGAGTTTTAGTAAAAAATACGGACTGACCAAGGCTCTGGATCCCTCCCGGGCTTATTGGGAGGATGAATCCACCCGTCTGGTGCTTGAAAAACCCCTAACGATCAAATATCTTGATATAAAGACCCTCAATTCCCTCACCGGTGAAACCCAAACAACCGAAGCCCAGGGAAAAATAGCCCGGGAGAAATTCATTGAAAAATTTTAAATACAGCTATCTTATAAACCTCCGTACACTCATGATAGTTTTACTTGGTTTACTTTTAGCTTCCTGTTCCGCTGGTGCTCTGCTTACCCTAAAGATGGGGGAAAAAACTTTTAATCTGGAATTGGCCACGACCCCTGCTCAAAGGCAGAGAGGATTGATGTTTCGGGATTCTCTTCCCCAGGATGGGGGGATGATTTTTGTCTTCGATGAGCCGGAAGTTTTAAGTTTCTGGATGAGAAATACCCGCATTCCCCTGGATATCGCCTATATCGATTCCGAAGGCCGGATCTTGGATATCCTGCCTTTGGAGCCCTTCAACGAAACCCCTGTTCCGAGCAGCGGCCTTGCCCTTTACGCCATCGAAGTTAACCGAGGTGCCATACCGGATTTACAAAGAGGCCAGGTGATCAATCTTACTTCCCTTCGGAGCTATCTGAAAACCCATCAAAAAGTTCAAAATTAGGCTCAGCCCCCGCAGAGGTGGGGATTTCTCCCGATTTAATGAGGATTTCCACCCGTTTTTCCATCTTTTCCAATTCTTTTTCCAAACCCTTGGCCAACCTGATCCCTTCTTCAAATTTAGCGATCGTCTCCGCCAAGGGAAGTTTTCCCGCTTTAATCTGGGCGGTGAGTTCTTCTAGGGTTTCTAGTCTCTGTTCAAAATTTTTCATAAGTTTATCTCCTGGATAATAGCTGTACTGGAACCTTCGTGAAACCGGATGGTCACTTCTTCC
>Ga0209518_1004569_pt1 | contig 11000 bp, 10 predicted proteins | sample RifGroB1_FD_183993 | JGI IMG/M metagenome (GOLD analysis project Ga0209518, IMG submission 183993) | Groundwater microbial communities from Rifle, Colorado, USA - Groundwater B1 (SPAdes) (version 2) | ecosystem: Environmental > Aquatic > Deep subsurface > Groundwater | place: Rifle, Colorado... | reverse complement strand
CGTGGTCGACTGGGAGCCTGACGGCTCGGATGATGACATCGGCGTCGTCCTTTCTCGGTAGTTTCAGTTAGTTTTTGTATCTTTGATTCCTTAGCGCTTGTTCCCGCGAAGCGGGCCGATAGAAATTTTTCTACTCTGTCAACCAAAACAATATTGAATTTTGCAATTCCTGTTTAAATTTATAGCTATTAGCGTGAACTAAAAAACCATAATATGATTGTATTGTTTGATTTAAAGACTCTTCGGTGATTTTCCCCGATTTAAATTGTTCAATTTTTTCTTTTATCTTCTTCAGCAGCCTTCTTTTTGTTTTGGTTCTAGGCAAGATGTGTTTGGGGAAAACGATATAGCCTAAAAAATCTATTCCGCTTGAAAATTTGCCAAAGATTATCTTTTTCGGGTGCAATTCTAAGTCTAACTCCTGAATTAAAAATTTCCGTATAGGTTCAATTAAATTCAAAAGGTAAGTTTTATCATGTGAAATAAAAGCGAAATCGTCAGCATAACGTAAATAATATTTAACTTTCAGTTTATGTTTAATATATTGATCAAATTCATTCATATAGACATTGGAAAAGAATTGTGATGTAAGATTGCCTATGGGAATACCCTTCTTATTAGCTGGATCTCTAGTTTTATCCGAATGAAAACTAGTGATAATTTTTCCAAGAAGATTCAGAAAATCTTGATCTTTAATCCTTTCTGCAAAAATCTTTAATAAAATTTCGTGATTAACACCTGCGAAAAACTTTTTGATATCGCATTTTAATACCCAACAAATCCGTGTATTGTTTAAGCTTTCCTTAATAGCCATCTTTTGTAAAGCGAGTACGCCCCTATGGGTTCCTTTATCTTTACGGCAGGCATAGGAATGATGGATAAAGGTGGGCTCAAAAATTTTTTCTAAAATATCACTAACAATGTGATGAACGATTCTATCGATAACGCTTGCTTTGTGTATAGTTCTAGGTTTCGGATCGTGAACAAAAAATTGTGAATAGCCACCAGGCAAATACGTTTTATTTTCAAGTTTTTTCTGTAATTCCTTAAGATTATTTTCCTTATCCTCTCCAAATCCAATAACGTCTTTCTTTGTTCTCTTCCCTTTTAAGAATTCCTGAAATCCACGAAAAATGTTTTGCTTTGTGATAAGCTTAGAGCATAAATTATGCCAGACTTTCATACATCATGGCAGGATACACCAATATTTACGAAAACGTACGAGCTTTATAAAAACTTTTATTCTAATCTTTCTTCTTTTCCGAGAAAAGACCGCTATACGCTAGGACAAAAATGCGAGAAAATTTTATTGGAACTTTTAGAAAAAATTATTTTAGCAAGCAATATTTCAAAGCAAGAGAAGCTTCCGGTCTTAAGAGAAGCGAGTGTAAAAGTTGATTTATTAAGAGTTTTTTTCAAATTAGGTAAAGATTTAAAAATTATAGAAAATATAAAATATATCGAACTGGAAAATTCGATTACTGAGATAGGAAAGATGGTCGGAGGGTGGATTAAAGCTTCAAATAGTTAATTTGTGCTATTCTTACAATTGATTCTTTTTGCAATCCGGAATTTTGGTTGGCATGTTCAATCAAAAGTGTGAGGAGAAAAGAAATATGAAACTACTTGCTCTTTTCTGGTGTAGTTTTGCTACCAAATAATATACAAAGAAGGAACATTCTGTTTCTTCTTGGTGAAAAAGAGGGAAAGGAGCAACAAAAGCAGACGTCTGATGGCAACCTTGTGAACGTTGGTAACTCCGATACTGATGGTGCGAACGTGAACAACTGGAAGCCTGACAACTCGAATGATAACATCGGCGTCGTCCTTTCTCGAAAGTTTCGTAAATTAATTAAAGGCTCCTTGCAAAAGAGAGCCTTTATTGAAGACAGCGGATAACAAGAGGTATAATACAAAGTATGTGGCAGAGAATAAAGAATCTTTATCATCTTGGAATTGCAATAATTGCTAACGCTTGGTTTAAATTTCCTTCGAAAAAGTTAACTGTAATAGGCGTGACCGGTACGGATGGCAAAACAACATCAACCAGCCTGATTTATTATATTCTGTATAGTGCAGGCTTCAATGTCTCAATGATTAGTAGTGTTGGAGCAATAATCGGCGGGAAAAATTACGATGTAGGCTTTCACGTTACTACGCCTTCCTCTTTTGCAATCCAAAGATTTATAAAAAAGGCGGTAGATTCAGGATCAAAATTCCTTGTTCTGGAAACCACATCACACGCTTTGGATCAATACCGAGTTTTTGGAATTAAATTTGATGTTGGAGTTTTAACTAACGTGACACATGAGCATTTGGATTACCATAAAACCTATGAAAATTACGCAAAAGCCAAAGCAAAACTACTAAAAATGAGCAGGATTGCTGTTGTCAATAAAGATGACAAATCTTTTCCTCTGCTAAATTCAAAATTCAAAATTCAAAATTCAAAAATAAGAACTTATGGAATGAGTTCTGGTTCCGACATTAATCCAAAAACATTTCCTTTTAAATCTAACCTCATCGGAGAATTTAATAAATACAATATTTTGGCCGCGGTTGCCGCATGTAAAACTCTTGGGATAGAAGACAATCAAATAAGAAGGGGCATTGAAAGTTTTGAGCCGCCAAAAGGAAGAGAAGACATTGTTTATGAAAAAGATTTTACAGTTATGATTGATTTTGCCCATACCCCTAACGCAATTGACCAGATTCTTAAATCTGTTAGAACATTTGCTAAAGGTAAGATTATTCATGTTTTCGGTTCTGCCGGAGCAAGAGATACAACAAAAAGATCATTAATGGGAGAAATGTCTTCAAAGTATGCAGACATTATTATTTTGACAGCTGAAGACCCAAGAAAAGAATCGGTTGAAAAGATTAACCATGACATTGAATCAGGAATTAAGAATAATGAATTAAGAATTAAGAATCGGACATTAATAAAAATTGAAGACAGAAGAAAAGCGATTGAAAGCGCAATTAAGATTGCACGAAAAGGAGATTTAGTTCTTATTACAGGAAAATCACATGAAAAATCCATGAATTATGGACAAGGTGAGGAGCCATGGGATGAATATGGTGTCGTACGGGACGCCCTTCGGCTTCGCTCGGAGTAAACTAAGTATGAATAAGATTAAAAGCATCCATTTCGTGGGAATTAAGGGGGTCGGAATGACGCCTTTGGCGATTATTGCAAAAGAAGCCGAAATAAAAGTATCGGGATCCGATACTGCAGACGAATTTATTACGGACGTAGTGCTCAAAAAAGCCGGAATAATTCCTCTTGTCGGTTTTTCAAAAACTCACATATTAAATCCCGATCTTGTTATTACAACCGGAGCGCATGGAGGATTTAACAATCCCGAAGTTCTAGAGGCAAAAAGAAAAAACATAAAAGTTATCACTCAAGGAGAAGCTGTAGGGATTTTCATGGGTGGGGAAATTTTTGGGAGGAAATTTTTTGGCATTTCTATAACCGGAACTCACGGAAAAACTACTACAACCGCAATGATTGCCAGTTTACTTAAGACGAATAATTTTGACCCTTCTTTCCTAATCGGAACAGCGAATGCGGAATCTTTGGGCGCACCGGGCCATTACGGTAAGGGAAAATTTTTTGTTGCAGAAGCAGATGAATATATGACAGAACCCACTTTTGATAAAACTATAAAACATATGTGGCAGCACCCAAAAATTGCGGTAATTACCAATATTGAATTTGATCACCCTGATGCGTATAGCTCCTTGGATGATACACGGGAAAAATTTCTCAAATTTGCCAATCAATTGCCGGAAGATGGAGTTTTAATTACTTGGGGAGACGATCCGCAAGTAAGGAAATTGCTTACAGAGTATAAGGGTAAAAAAATAACATACGGTTCTGCAAAGCAGAATGATTATATCGTTGACGAGGTTTTGAAAAATGTTACCCTGTCAGTTTTTGGAGCACACAATAGATTGAATGCGGCTGCGGCTTTTGTAGTAGGTTTGAAAATTGGTTTGTTACCGGAACAAATAAACAAAGGATTGGAGAAATTTACAGGTTCAAAAAGGCGATCCGAGTTTATCGGTACACTTATGAGCGGAGCACAGTTATTTGATGATTACGCGCACCATCCCACAGAAATTCAAAAAGCCTTAAAAGCATTCAGAGAAAAATTTCCAAATTCTAAAATTGTCTGTATTTTCCAACCGCATACCTATTCCAGAACAAAATCATTGTTCGAACAATTTAGTGATTCGTTTAAGGATGTTGATATCGTTATTTTGACCAATATATATTCATCTTTACGCGAAAAACCGGATCCAACTGTTTCCATGGAAAATTTGGCCACAAAAATTGGAAAAAAAGCTTTATTTATACCGAAATTAAACGATGTGATAAAATACATCAATAATCAAAGCTATGGGCATAATGTTGTTCTTATTACCATGGGCGCGGGAGATGTATATAAAATAAGTGAAGAATTAAGAATTAAGAATTAAGAATTATGAGCAGAATAATAGTAAATGGAGGGAAAAGGTTGATGGGGACGATTGGAGTTTCAGGGGCAAAAAATGTTGCCTTGAAAGCCATGGTTGCCGCATGCCTGACAGATCAAGAAGTGATAGTAAAAAACGTTCCTCTTATTTCAGACTTTATGGTAATGGTTGAAATAATCCGCGAGTTGGGCGGGGTGGTTAAAATCATCGATCATACAGCTCATATTCATATGAAAGAGTTTAAAAAAGAAAAAATATCTTTGGAAGAAGCAGCTAAAATTCGAACATCTGCTATGTTCTTGTCGCCTCTTTTGGCTCGAATGGACAAGGCGATTATTCCAAATCCCGGCGGATGCCGGATCGGAGCGCGTCCGATAGACAGAACCATAAAGGGGCTTGAAAAAATGGGATACTTAGTGTCCTACAACAGTGATGATGGATTTTTCTACCTCAAAAAAGAAAGTAACTTTAAAAACAAAGAAGTTGTTTATAAATTCGAAAAAAGCACTCATACCGGTACGGAAACACTTATCATGATCAGCACACTGATAAATGGTGCCAGAATAACTCTTGAAAATTGCGCAGCAGAACCCGAAATCGATGAATTGATAAATCTTCTGAATCAAATGGGCGCCAAAATTTTAAGAACAAAAGAACGCACAATAGTTATTCAGGGCGTTGAGAAGCTAACCGGAACCGAATTTACAATCGGCCCGGATAGAAATGAAATTGTTACTCTCGCAATTGCAGCAATTATTACCAAAGGCGACGTTCTAGTTAAAGGCGCACAAAGCGTTGATTTGTCGCCATTTATTCAAAGATTGGAATTAGCTGGAGGAGGGGTGGAGCAAGGAGAAGAAGGAGTAAGATTCTTTTACAAGGGAAAGTTGACATGTGTTGATGTACAGACTTCAAATTACCCCGGATTCATGACAGATTGGCAAGGTCCATGGGCAATATTAATGACTCAGGCAAAAGGTGTGGCTCAAATTCACGAAACAGTATACGAAAATAGATTTGGATATGTTGGGGAGTTAAAAAAAATGGGAGCGAATATAGACTTATTTAATCCGGACATTAAAGATCCGGAAAAAATTTACAATTTTAATTTATCCGACAATAACCCTTCTTATTTTCATGCGATCAAAATTCAAGGTCCAACAAAATTGCATAATGGAGTAGTTGAAGTGTCAGATTTGCGGGCTGGAGCGACTTTAGTATTGGCAGCTTTATCTGCAGTTGGAGAAAGCGTAATTTTCGGAGCAGAGCATTTAGATAGGGGATATGAAAAGTTAGAAGAACGACTTAGAACATTGGGTGCAAGCATAAAAAGAGTTAGAGAATAATTTTAGATGAAAAAAATCGCAGCAATAATTTTAGCGGCAGGCAAAGGCAAGAGAATGAGTTCAAGAAAGATAAATAAAGTAGTTATTTCTTTGGGCAATAAGCAGATGATTCTTCACGCTATAGATAGACTCAAAGAGCTATTCATAACTCCAATTATCGTTGTTGTCGGATTTGCTAAAGAATCAGTTATAAAAGTTTTGAAAGACAGTGTTGTTTTTGCACATCAGAGTAAAAGACTTGGTACCGCGCATGCAGTTCTGTGTGCTTTGAAAAAACTTCCAAAAGATATCGATACGGTTTTAGTTTTTAACGGTGATGATTCTGCATTCTACACAAAAGATATAATACAAAATCTCATTAGATCTCATTTGGAGAAAAATACAGCTTTATCTTTTTTGACAATAACAGTTGATAATCCAACAGGGCTAGGAAGAGTCATTAGAGATAGTAATGACAGAATAGCAGGAATTGTGGAGGAAAAAGATGCAACAAGTAACGAGAAGAAAATCAAAGAAATAAATCCGGCATGCTATATCTTTAAGGTTTCTTTTTTGAGACAATATTTAAAGAAAGTTAAGAAAAGTCCGATAAGCGGAGAATATTATTTGACATCTTTAATAGATATTGCTATAAAAAATAAGGAAAGATTAGGGGCAGTAACGGGTGGGAAAATATTGTGGAGAGGAATAAATACTCCGCAAGAACTTGAGGAAGCAGAAAAATTGCTTTGCGCATCAGATAATTAATTATGGATAACTTTAAAACAGAAAAATTTTTTGATCTTTCTACTTTTGCATACAGAGATATTTTTAATGATACGAATTACGTATGGGAAGCACTACCTAAAATAAAAGAATATATAGAAATGCAATTCAAAAGCGGTCAGCTCAAGGCCAATTACAAGGATAAAGACGATGTTTATATAGGGGAAGGGACAATAATTCAAGAAGGAGTAGTCATTGTGGGGCCCGCAATCATAGGAAAGTATGCTCTTCTGGGGCATGGCAGCTATATTCGCGAGAACTGTATGGTAGGTAATAACGTACAGCTTGGACATGCTGTCGAGGTTAAAGGCTCAATTTTTCTAGACGATTCCAAAGTCGCTCATCTCAATTACGTTGGGGATAGTATCGTTGGGGGTAAGGTAAATATTTCGGGTGGGGCAATGTTAGCAAATTACAGACTGGATAAAAAATCCATTATGGTTATTGCCGGAGAGGATAAAATCGAAACAGGTTTGGAAAAATTTGGTTCGATTGTAGGAGACAGATCGAATATTGGAGTAAATTCGGTTCTTAATCCTGGGACAGTTTTGGGAAAAAATACCGTTGTTTATCCTCTCGTCTGCGTGAAAGGGGTGCACAAAGATAATGAAGTTATCAAGTAAAAAACCCATTGTGCTTTTCGACATCGATTACACTCTTTTCGATACAGCTTTATTCAAACAAAGTGGACTTTCGATGCATAAGATCTATGCGGAAGTAACGCAAACCTTAGATGGTCTTAATAATTTTGCAACGCTTGGCATTTTTTCCAAAGGCGAAACACAATTTCAAAAAACCAAACTTGAAAAAACCGGAATGGCTAAATTTTTCAAAGAAGAAAATGTTCACATATTTGATAATAAAGACGCAAATTTAATAAAAATAATAGATAAATACAAAGGTCTTAAGATATTTATTATTGATGATAAATTGGAGATATTATATTCAGCCAAAATGTATATGGATCAACTTTTTACAATTTGGGTAAAAAGAGGTTGGTATGCGGAAAATCAAAAAGCAATTCCTGATTTTATCCCTGATGCGGAGGTTGAAAATCTTTCAGATGTTGTTAGAATAGTAAAGTCTAATGTGTAATCTATGTGTGGTATATTTGGTTACGTTGGAAATAAGCAGCAAGCAGCAGATATTGTTTTGGAGGGATTAAAACTCCTTGAATATAGGGGTTATGACTCTTGGGGAATTGCTGTAAAGCAAGGAAAAAAATTAGTTTATGAAAAACATGTTGGGAAAATTGGGGACGCAAAAATAAATTTACCTCAAAGTGCACTAGGCATCGGGCATACAAGGTGGGCAACTCATGGGGGAGTGACAGAGAAAAATGCTCATCCTCATATGGATTGTACAAAAACAATCGCAGTTGTTCACAATGGAATTGTGGAGAATTTTCAGGAATTAAAAGAAGAACTTATCGAGAAAGGTCATAAATTTATTTCGGAAACCGACACGGAAGTTATCCCTCATCTGCTTGAAGAAAATCTTAAGCATGAGGGCTTTTCTTCTTCGGTTAGAGATGCATTTAATCTTCTCAAGGGTTTGAATGCGGTTGTTATTGCAAATGCAGTGTCCAAAGAGATAGTCGCGGCTAAGACAGGCTCCCCTCTTATTTGCGGCATTGGAGATGAAGAATTGCTTGTCGCCTCAGACGCCAGTGCCATCGTCAAACATACAAAAAAAGTCATCTTCTTAAAAGACAACGAGATGGTAATTATGGGGAAGGATGTCCAGCTTTTATCTCTTCCGGAAGGAAAAAAATTGGAAGTGAAGCCAGAAAGAATTACTTGGAGTTTTGAAATTTCAACCAAAGGAGACTTTTCGGACTTCATGATTAAAGAGATTCACGAGCAGCCAAATGTAATCCGGAATATTGCTGAAAATTATTCAAGTCAAGTTGAAAAATTAGCAAAAGATGTTCAAAGAGCAAAAGGAACATTCTTTATCGGAGCAGGCACTGCATCATACGCGGCTTTGGCAGGAACTTACATGTTTTCAAAAATTGCGAAGAAGCATATAAATACCTCTGTAGCATCAGAATTTAATTATTTGGAAGATTTTTTGACGAAAGACAGTCTTATTATTGCTCTTTCGCAAAGTGGGGAGACTATCGACGTGGTTGAGCCTTTGATCCGTGCAAAAGAAAAGGGATGTAAGATTATCGCAATAACCAACACTTTAGGCTCCACAATTTACAGAATGGCAGATTGCAATATGCTTCTTAACGCCGGACCGGAAAAGGCAGTAGCATCGACAAAAGCATATATTGCGAAAGTTTCGGTCATATTGATGCTGGCGTATTCTCTTGTTGGGCAAATAGAAAAAGCCAGAAATATTCTTCTTAAAACTGCGGATGAGATACGAAGATTACTTTCAAAAAAAACAGTTGATCAAATTAAAACGATCGCTAAAGCTTTAAGTAAAACAAAAAATATTTATGCAATAGGTCGAGGAGCTTCTTATTCTTCAGCTTTGGAGGCAGCCTTGAAAATCAAAGAAGTCTCTTATGTGCCAACGGAGGGACTTGCTGGAGGAGAATTAAAGCATGGAACAATTGCGTTAATCAGTAAGGGTACTCCCTGCATAGTATTTGCGCCACAGGATGAAACTTACGGGTCAATAATCTCAAATGCAATTGAAATTAAATCAAGAGGAGGAATGATTATTGGAATCGGATTTAAAAAAGAAGAAGTTTTTGATCATTTCATAGAAGTTAAAGATGTTGATTCCGGATCTTATATGGCTCAGGTTGTTGTGGCTCAACTTTTGGCATACAACATGGCAATTGAATTAAGGCTGGATCCGGACAAGCCACGAAACCTCGCCAAGTCCGTTACGGTAAAATAAGTTTGTCCGGCGGATCCCCTTTGGATTTTGTTTGTTTCTTTTCTGCGCTTCTTTTTGCAATAAGATCTTGAACCTGCAATCGATAAGGAGGCAAAAGAGCTTTATTGATAAGAGTTAGTCTGCCGCTTTTTAGTAAAAAGTCACTTATGGTTTGTGGGAGCGCTGTAAACCCCTCATTAAAAAATATTCCAAAGGTAGGATCTTGACTGGCGTAGTTGATTATTTTTTTCCATTGTTCGCTGGGGATTATTTGCATTGTGTCTCCGTTTAGATTCAGCTTGCTATAGCCCATAGCTGCTACGTTGTGCTCATCGACGAAATTTTTAGCATTAAATTCGTTGTCCCTGAGAATGTTAACTACTGTATGTAGAGATACGCCAAGCAGGATTCCTGCGTAGTTAATTGACAATGACTGTCGTTGGGTAGGAGCTAATCTGGATTCTAAATCATCAACTAGTGCGGTTGTCATCTTGCCGTGATCGGACAATCCAAAAAGCTTCATGATGAGTTCCTTTCCTTGGTTGATATACGCATTTGCAACTACGTATCTAGGATCCGTTACAAATCTTTTTCCTGCTTTAATTTTTTCTATGTCTATCAAATGTGAGGCATCGTTGCCACTTGACATTAATTGTTCCACTGACATATCGTGAAATTATACAATTCACATATTTGTATTGCAATAATTTTGGCAAGATTGCGGCAATAATCGGCAAGACTTGACAAAATATGAAAGCTGAATTATATTCGATTCTCCAGGAAGACACCATTAGGAATCTGCTAAATTATTTTGCGCAGAAATAGCTGCCGACAATAGTCAATTCCCTGAGCGAATCATAATTTGAAACAAATACCGAAGCGCTTCCCCCATCTAAATTTACAGCATCAACAATATCTATGCCGGTTTGTTTTTTAAATAAATCAATAATTTCAGGGAGTTTTTCAAGCATCGGGCCTTCATATTCCGCTGAATCACGATAAAATACTAAGAAAATTAAATTGTTATCCAGAGCAACTCCTGCAACAATGCGTCGTTTTGGCTCATCATTCTTTATAGCAAGAGCTAAAGGTTCTCTGTTTAGTTTCAGAAGCGGTCCCGATTGCAGACCGAGCCGAGGAATAGTGCTTGGAAAATCCGCGCCAATCTTTACATTATCGGAGGAATCAATCCACAAAAATCCATTACGGGTAGCACTTTGTGAAAATTTGGAAATAACTTCAAAATTACTGACAAAAAGCCCCAAATGCGTGTTTTCCTCGGAATAAAATCCTCCGTTTACCAAGACCGAGCAACTTTTATCAACCTTAATCTGTTCCGAGAGATGTTGTTCTTTTAGATTAGAATAAAGTTTTACATCTTTTGGTTGGACGATAGCCCAGGAGATACGGATTGGAACTCCGTCGAAATTAATCACAGTTGACTGCTTCCAGGCGTGAGGGGTGGGCGCGGTAGTTGGCGCTTCAACTGCAGACAGGACTTTGTTTGGCTTTGGTTGAAAAATAGGTTTCTTCCAATAGAAAACACCCGCAAAAATCAAAAGAAGC
>Ga0209518_1004568_pt1 | contig 11002 bp, 9 predicted proteins | sample RifGroB1_FD_183993 | JGI IMG/M metagenome (GOLD analysis project Ga0209518, IMG submission 183993) | Groundwater microbial communities from Rifle, Colorado, USA - Groundwater B1 (SPAdes) (version 2) | ecosystem: Environmental > Aquatic > Deep subsurface > Groundwater | place: Rifle, Colorado... | reverse complement strand
CTGTAAAACCATTATTGTTTTTCATAAAAATTATTTTTAATTATTGATAACGTTCAAGGATTTCGGCTCTTTTTTGGCCAGCCAGAGATGTTCTGTCTTCTAATTTAGTAATCAGGTCACTTATTTTCTGTAAATATGTTTCAAACGCGTCCACGCCAAGTTTGGCATTGAGTTCTTCCAGTACTTTTTTCATTTCTCCAGCCTGAACAAGAATTAATTTCAAATCTTCATTTGAATATTTGCGCGTAGTGGTGCCATAAGCACCCTCTTGAAGATTTACCTTAGAGGGAATGTAATATTCAGATATAAAGGAACCAAAACGGGCGCGCAGGAGCCAATCTGCATCTTCTTTTGTTTTTACTTCTTTTGCCTCTTCTAAAATTGATTTAACAATATCCCTGAATAATTTTCCGGATTCCGTAATTTTTGATTCGTCAATTTCAACTTTTTGCACTTGTTCTGCTTTATTAGCTGACTTCCCCGCCGGCGTTTCTGCATTGGCCACACCTTCTACTCCCACAGATGCCGCAGAAGCTAACATGGCCGCGCCCACCATCTTTTTCGCTTTATTTAAAAAACCTTCCATTTTGTTTTTCATAAAATTATTTTAAGTTAGAAATTTGATAATGACTTAATAGAATTATACTCCCTTAAACAAAAAACACCAAAATTTTCATTTGGTGTTTTTTGATCTTAAGTACTTGTGTTATAAGTCAATAAAGGCGTTACTGTCATTTCCGGTTCTCCGATAGCATCCATTATAGACATAACTTGTTCGGCGTAGCGCGGAACGATGGAAGGCGGATTGTAGGCCCGCAGAATTTCTTTTGTTTCTTTATCGTCGTAATGATGCGCGGTGTTTGGATTGTTACCTCCCAAGTTTTTGGCTACTGTTTCAATGGCTTTTTCGTTCGATTCAAAACCAATCTTACAGGAACCCCATCCGAAAGCATTGTTTTCAACTTTTTTACAATCGTTCTTGCCACCGGTGGATTCGCGCACGGCAATCGCCGGCAATAAACGCCAATCAAGATCATTCTTTTCGGCCTCCTCTACCATCTTCATACCCGTGCCTTCAAGCGGCATATCACGTTCTGCAAAATAAGTATCAATGGCTTCCGCCTTGGCTTTTTTTAGTTCTGCATCCAGGTCGACTTTCGGCTCGAGTGCTTGGTTAAGAGCGAACGTGCTGTCAGTCGCAATATTAGGTTTTTCTACTAACACATCCTGTGGAGCTGGAACATTATGAAATCCTGAAAAAGTAAACGACAGGGTCATAACGGGCAAAAATACCAGCGACTCTACAAAACGTATTAGATTGTTATTTTTCATATTTGAGCGGTATGTGCTCCGCCAACGTCTTTACAGCTACTTCGTCTTTAACTAAAAAATCCTTATATCATAAGCTTTACGCCTATACTATAAAGATATACTTACATACTAGCATATTCCGTTTCAAAAGTCAATAGTAAAACACACATTCTTTATTGTGTCAAATTGAACACTTTATCGGCAACTTTATACGCTTCCCCCGCTCCCATCGTCACAAATATGTCCTTCGGACCAAAATTTAAGGCCTTAACAGCTTTTTCCGCCTGTTCAAAGTCAGAAAAGGCCTGGGAATTACCCCCTTCTCGAACTATAGCCTCGGCCAATTTCTCGCTGGATATACTCTCGTCCTTGTCTTCCCGGGCAAAATAGATGGGCAAAAGCAGAATCCTGTCCGCGCCCTTGAAACTTTTAGCAAAATCGTTAAAAAAGGCCTTGGTCCGGCTGTAGAGATGCGGCTGGAACAGGACGGTAATTTTTTTCTTCCCTTGCGGATAGAGCTCCCGCAAGGCCTGTAAACTGGCCATTATTTCCGTAGGATGATGGGCATAATCGTCGTAAATAATCGTTCCTTTTTCTGTCTCGGCCCGTTTTTCCAGCCGCCGCCAAGTACCGGAAAATTCGGCGAGAGATTTTTTGATAGTTTCTTCTGGAATCCCCAGAAAGTCCGCGACTGCGAAAGCGGCGGCGGCGTCCAACCGGTTGTGTTCTCCGGGCACGGAGAGCTTTGGAACTTTTTCCAGATACTTGGAATAATCCAGAATCTTATTCTCGCTCTGCGAGAGAAGCTGGTCAAAGGCCTTTTTTACATCATCAAAATCCTTGTAATAGTCCAGATGATCGGCTTCGATATTGGTGGTGACGACTAGAAACGGACGCAAAGTCAAAAAATGCCGGTTGTATTCGTCCGCTTCGACAACTAAATACTGGCCATTGCCTTTTCGAAAATTGCTGTCGAATTTTTTGATGAAAGAACCGACAATAACCGTCGGATCCAAATTAGCTTCCGTTAAAATATCGGCGACCATTGCCGTGGTTGTGGTTTTGCCATGGGTGCCGGCAATAGCAATCACTTGGTATTCTTTTGCAAACTCTCCGAGCGCTTGGAAATAATTTAAAACGAGTTTGCCCGTATCTTTCGCTTTTTGCAATACCTCCGGACCGCGATGTAACCAAGCATCGCTATACACATATAAATCTGCCTCAGGTAAACTGTCAAGGATGCCCCTTGACATTATAATTTCTACACCCAGTTCTCGTAAGGGCTCAAGTGTTTTAGAACTTTCTTCATCATTCACTCCGGAAACTTCTATCCCCTTAGAAATCGCCATCTTCGCCAACGCGGAAATTCCAATCCCCCCGATTCCGATAAAAAATATTTTTCTTGCGCTGAGTATTTCCGAAGTGTTGATTTTAGATAAATCGAGATTCATTTTTTCTTTACGTCATTCTTAATCATTCTTATAATTTCCGGGAATTTTGACACTTTAAAATGTCCATTTTTGCTCTTGTAGATAATGATTTTTGCGTTTTTTAATTTTCTCCTATATTTTTCTGCGTGAGACACGGGAACAACGTCATCGTCTTTGGAAAACATAAGGCAAAGATTTTTAGAATTTTTCTCAAGTAAAGATAGATCTGATTTCAGTTTAAACCCGCTAACTAAAACTTCCCCTTTAACAGTGTTATCAAAAGGAGGACAAACTAGATAGGTTGATAATATCTTTTTAGGAAATTTATATTCAGACAAATATTTTGCGAGGAAAATTCCACCCAGCGAACCACCGATTAAAATAACATTGTCTTGTACAAACGGAAAATGCCTTTCAAAATGAATTTTCCAATCATCGTACTTTGCGTTGTCTTGTAGGGGCATTCGAGGCTTTATTATCTCAAATTTATTACCTAATTCTTTTTCTAAATAATCTCCGTTCCATTTTACCTTCTTTTCAATTGAAATTTTCCTAGTTTTCAGAAAATGCAAATAATCTTTATTATTCTTAAAAGTTTCCCCTCCATGAATGTAAAACAATTGTTTTTTCTTTTTCATATTATTATTTTAATCCTTTAATTATTTTCATAAACAAATCATTTCTCTCATATTCATTATTGAACATCCCGAAAGACGCAAAAGCGGGAGAGAAGAGAACAATGTCTCCGCGCAAGGCGAAACCTTGCGCATTTTTCACGGCCTCTTTTAAATTTTCCCCAATTTTATTAGGAATTTTTATTTTATAATTTTTTAATAATTTACTTGTTCCGGTCCCCGGGATGAAAACTGCAGCTTTGCAGTATTTATTTATAACTTTCACAAAATTATCCAAGGGAAGTTTTTTATCCGCTCCTCCGCAGATTAAGATTATTTTTTTACCCCATAGGTCTTGCCTTTGGGGTTGTAATAGTTCAATCCCGGCTGAAGTAGCTTCGGGGGTAGTCGCGTTGTTGTCGTTGTAAATTTTTACTCCCCGGACTGTTTTTACGTACTGCAATCTCCCCTCCAACCCTCTGAAGTTTTTTATCGCTTGTTTTATCTTTGCCTCGGAAATTTTAAATTGCTTTGCAACAGCAACCGCGCAAGCCCTATTTTCTTCCTGAAAATTGCCCGGCTTGACCACTACCAGCTTGCCTGCCCACGCAGGTAAACTTTTTAAATTTTTGGAAATTAATTTTTTCATCCCCGGCCGGATTACCAAAATATCGCCTTTCTCTTGATGCTTAAAAATATTTGCTTTGTCACTGAAATATTTTTTCATATTTCCGCCGTAATAATTCATATGGTCCGGCATAAAAGAAGTAAAAACGGAAATATGGGGGCTTTTTTTTATTTCCCCCATTCCGTGCAGGGCCCATGAATCAAGCTCCGTTACCACAATATCCCCGGGTTTGACTTTTTCAAGCAAGGCAAGGGTCGAAACATTTCTCACGTTTCCTCCCAAAAATACCCGCCGGCCGGCGGATTTCAAAATTTCATAAATCAATGCGGTCGTCATTGATTTTCCTCTCGTTCCCGTAACTCCTACCAGGATTACGCCCGAAGCGTATTTGGCAAAGAGCGATTCGCTCACGAAAATCGGAATTCTGTTTTTCCGAGCTTCGGTCAGATAAAGAGAATCCATCGGCACGTTCCCGGGCTGGATGACCATATCGGTATTTTTGAAATCTTCTATCTTGTGCTTCCCCAGAATAAATTTTATTTTCGGATATTTTTTAAGCTGGCGGAGAGATGGCTTCAACTGTTCGGCCGTCTTCAGATCGGTCACGGTAAGAACCGCCCCATTTTCCGCCAAATAACGGATATCATTCACGGCCCCGCCCAAAAGCCCGAGCCCCATCACGGTGATTTTTTTCCCTTTGAAAAATTTTTTATAGTCAATCATATGCTTTTTTAAATTCTTCCATATCGTTGAAATGATGCCGAACGCTTTTGATCTCCTGATAATCTTCGTGCCCTTTGCCAGCACAGAGAATTATATCCCCTTTTTGCGCCAGTTTTACTCCCTCCAGAATCGCTTCGTGACGGTTGGCGATTGTTTTTACTTTTTTAAGTAATTCAGTCGGCAATCCATCCCTCATCTGTCCGATGATTTTATCCGGGTCTTCGCTTCTTGGATTGTCGGAAGTGAAAATGGCGATATCGGAAAGTTCCGCGCCGATGCGGCCCATCTTGGAACGCTTGAGCGGGTCCCGGTCACCGCCGCAGCCGAAAATGGAAATAATCTTGCCTGCCTTTGGCAGGTTGCCGCTTTCATTCTCGCCAAAGGCGAACAAGTCTTTAACGGCCAGAAGAATTTTTTCCAACGAGTCCGGACTGTGCGCGTAGTCGACAACGACCAGAACTCCGCTTTTGGATGTAAAGTGCTCAAAACGCCCGCGTGGCGGCTTGATATTTTCCAAAATTTCCCTGACTTTCTCCATATCAAAGGAAAGCAGCCGGCAAGCGCTCCAGACTGCCAGCAAATTGTAGGCGTTGAATTTACCAAGCAGTTTGGAATTTATTTTTTCTCCGTTAAAATCAAGCTCCAGCCCGTTAAAATCGAGTTTCTTAATCTCCCCCTGAAACCTGCCCGCCAAAGCCTTGGCGGCGGCGGGATCTTTCTGCCCGCTAAATCCATAAGAAAATTTTTTAGCTTTTATGCCTTCCAGCATCGCCGGTCCGTATTCGTCGTCGGTATTGGAAAGCGCGAAGGCGTTCGCGGGAAGCATTTTGAAAAGTTTCTTTTTGGCTCCGAAATAATTCTCGAAATTTTTATGGTAATCCAGATGGTCGTGCGTCAGGTTGGTGAAAATTCCTCCGGCAAATTTCACGCCAGCCACCCGGCTCTGATCGAGCGCGTGTGAGGAAACTTCCATAAAAACGTATTCGCATTTTTTCTCCGCCATTTCATTGAGGAGCTTGTGCAAGGAAATGGGGTCCGGGGTGGTGTGGGTAACTTCCCTTCTTTCTTCATTTATCATATTTTCCACCGTGCCGATGAGCCCGGCCTTGTAGCCCAAGGCAATCGCCACCCGATAAAGCAGAGTAGCAGTGGTCGTTTTCCCGTTGGTACCGGTGACTCCCACAATTTTTAATTTTGCCGACGGATTGCCGTAAAAATGCATCCCGGCCAGCACCGCGAACGCCCGCCTTTTTAGTTTTAGCCTCGCCCATAGATCTGCGGCCGAGGGATTTTTGATAAAGTTTTTCATTTTTTTACATCCCGTTAGAAATTAAAATTTCTAACGGGACAGGTATTTTTTGTTTTTTAATTTCTCCGGCATTAAATTTTCTCTCGTATACTTTTCATAATCTTTTCCATAACCCAAATCCTTCATCAGCTTCGTCGGGGCGTTCCTAATGCTCATCGGGGTCGGCAAGTTTCCGTATTTTTTCGCGTCTTCCATCGCGAGAAGATAGGCATTGTAGGCGCTCCGGTCTTTTTTCGCCTGCGCTAGATAAACGACTCCATGTGCCAAGTTTTCCCCGCATTCCGGCATCCCGATTGTGTCCACCGCCTGAAATACTGCGTTCGCCACCACCAAAGCTGTCGGTTGAGCAAGCCCGATATCCTCGGAGGCGAAAACAACCATCCGGCGAGCGATGAATTTCGGATCTTCGCCCGCTTCCAGCATTCGCGACATGTAATATAAAGCGGCGTCCGGCTGCGAAGCGCGCATGCTCTTAATGAAAGCGCTGATAGTATTATAATGCTCTTCGCCTTTCTTGTCATAACGCAAAAATTTAGACTGCAGAGCATTTTTTAAATTAGGAACTGTAATTTTTTTATAAAGAGAAATGGTATTTTCCAACAACGCTATCGCCTGCCTGGCGTCTCCCCCGGCCATAGAGATAATCCAATCAGTCGCATCCTTTTTCATTTTATAACCGGTGCGTTTGATTATTTTTTTCATGTCTTCTTCGGTGAGCTCGTTCATGACAAAAACTCGCAATCTGGAAAGAAGGGCGGGAATCACTTCAAAGCTCGGGTTTTCAGTGGTAGATCCGATTAAAGTAAGCCGGCCGGACTCGACATACGGCAGGAGAAAATCTTGCTGGGCTTTGTTAAACCTGTGAATTTCATCCAGAAAAAGAATTCGCGGGCCCAAGAGAGTGCCTTCGGTTTCCAAAATTTTTTTGATGTCGTCTTTCCCCGCCGAAACCGCCGAAAGTTCGTGATAATCGGCGTTCAGTGCTTTGGCGTAGATTTTGGCGAGTGTCGTTTTCCCGACCCCCGGCGGGCCCCAGAAAATAAAGGAAAAAAGGTGCTTTTTCTCGATGGCCACGGCAATCGGCTTGCCGGGGCCCGTCAAATGCTCCTGCCCGACAAATTCCTTCAATTTTTTAGGCCTTATTTTCGAAGCCAGTGGTTCCATCCCAGCATTATAGCCCGCCGGTGGTTTTTAACAAATTATTCTCCAATATATTCAAACCTCGGCATTTTTTTGCCGTCTTTTTCTACCTCTTCAAGAAACATTTTTATTGGACGCACCCAGTAATTAGTTTCTCCGGCATGTTCTCCAGTAAGATGTTTATATACCACAAATTCTTCCAATGTCTCGCTATGCAATCCTGTTCCGATGACTTCCATAACATCTCCCTTAAAATGTTTGTATTTTCCTAATTTTATGCTTTTATGCTCCATGGCATTTTTTGTATTTTTTGCCGGAACCGCATGGACACGGATCGTTCCGGCCGACTTCTTTTCCTGCCCCGTGGGAAGCTTGCTTTCTTTCGGGGTCTTTTTTGCCACTAAGTTCCGACGACTCATTGTGGCTGGTAACCAAAGTTTGCTTCGGTGCAGTCGGTTCCGGCTGAATAACGACATTTTCAGTATTAATATTATTAATAAGTGAAAAAACCTGCTCTTTAAAGACCTCTTCCATCTCCTTGAACATTCTTAGCCCATCTTTTTTATACTCCACAATCGGTTCCCGCTGGCCATAAGCCCGCAAATTGACCGACGAACGCAGATAATCCATCGCTTCCAAATGTTCCATCCACAACGAATCGGTCGTATACAAAGCAATTCTTCTGGCGGTCTCAAAAAAAACTTCATCGCTTAATTTTTTCCTTTTTTCTTCTATTGTTTTTCCCCCATCTTCCTTCCTGAGAGATATAGTATTAAGTAAATTTTCAATTTCGGTTTTGTCCGCCTGTAGCATTTTCTGACGCCTCTCGTAAATTATTTTGCGCTGATGGTTCATCACATCGTCGTATTCCAAAGTGTGCTTGCGAGCGTCGAAATGAAAACCCTCAATCTTAGCTTGCGCGCTTTCTAAAGTTCTGTTGATGAATCGGTTTTCAATCGGCATATCTTCCGGAATACCGAAACGCCCCATCATATTTTTCAGACGCTCCGAGCCGAAAACACGCATCAAATCATCTTCCAGTGACACATAGAACTGCGTCGCGCCCGGATCTCCCTGCCGGCCGGAACGCCCCCGAAGCTGATTGTCGATTCTTCTCGCTTCGTGCCGTTCCGTGCCCAAAACAAAAAGTCCGCCGACCGATTTCACGAATTCATATTCTTCCTTGACGATCGGATTACCTCCGAGCTTGATGTCGATTCCGCGCCCAGCCATGTTGGTGGCGATGGTTACGGCTCCGCGCTTGCCGGCCTGGGCGATAATCTCGCCTTCCTTCTCGTGATTCTTTGCGTTCAAGATTACATGTGGTACACCCTCCTGTTGCAAATACGCGGACAGGAGTTCATTTTTTTCAATTGAAATTGTGCCGATTAGAACCGGCATACCCTTCATGTTCAACTCCTTCACTTTTTTGGCGATGGCCTGAAATTTTCCCTTCTCCGTCTGAAAAATTAAATCGCTGTGGTCTAGGCGGATGACGGGACGATTGGTCGGAATTACTATCACGTCCAGCCCGTAAACTTTCAGAAACTCTTCGGCGGAAGTCGCCGCCGTACCGGTCATACCGGAAAGTTTTTTGTAAAATCGAAAATAATTCTGAAAGGTGATGGAGCCGGACGAACGGGTTTCTTTTTCAATTTTTACGCCCTCTTTCGCCTCGATTGCCTGGTGGATACCTTCGGACCAGCGCCTGCCCGGCTGGAGACGCCCGGTAAAAGGATCAACAATGACAACCTCTCCTTCCTTTACGACGTAATCCTTGTCTCGCTCAAAAATAGCCTGCGCTTTAACGGCTGTTTCGAGATGATGCACGTATTTGATGCCTTTTTCCGTATAGATATTTTCAACCCCGAGCAGTTGTTCCGCTTTGGTAATGCCGGCATCGGTCAAGGAAATAGCCCTCATTTTTTCATCCACTTCATAGTCCGCGTCCCGCTTCAGCTGTTTGGCTATCTTGTCGAATTTGACGTAAAAATCTTCGGAATCGGAAGAAGCCGAAGAAATGATAAGCGGGGTGCGAGCCTCATCGATTAAAATCGAGTCCACTTCGTCGACAATCGCGAAATTGTGTTCCCTCTGCACCAGATCGTCCGTGGAAACAGCTAAGTTGTCCCGCAGATAATCGAATCCGAACTCGTGGTTCGTTCCATAAGTAACGTCCGCCCGATACGCCTCCCGGCGGGAACAAGGTTTCAAAAAATCGTAGATTATTTTAAACTCCCCGACTGTGTCCCGCTCTGTGTCTTCTTCTTTTTCCTCTTCCGCGGCGATATGCTTCTCGTCATAAAGATAAGAAACGTTCTGCGAGTTGATGACGCCGACGGAGAGTCCCAAAAAATTGTAAACCTGTCCCATCAGGACCGCCCCGATGCGGGACAGATAATCATTGACCGTGACAATATGCACGCCTTTGCCGGAAAGCGCGTTCAGATAGGCCGGCAGGACCGCCACTAAAGTTTTTCCTTCGCCGGTTCTCATTTCGGCGATTTTTCCTTGATGCAGAGCGAGACCGCCGACGAGCTGCACATCGTAATGCCTCTCTTTCAGATTTCTCTTGGCCGCTTCACGCACCAAAGCGAAGGCCTCAGGCAAAATGGAATCCAATCTTTCACCTTTGGCAATTCTATCCTTGAATTCCAAAGTTTTTTGGGAAAAATCCCTGCCTGTTAGCTTCGAAACGTCAGCTTCAAAAGTGTTGATTTGAGCCACTATTGGCTTGGTATTTTTGATGAATTTGGAGCTCTCGTCGCCGAATATTTTATTGAATAAGCTCATAAATATTCATATTACCACAAAAAGAAAAATCCCGCCGTAGCGGGATTTTTCTTAAGTGGAAAAACGAAACTAAGCTCGTTTCTTTCCCTTCTTTGCTGCTTTCTTTTTCTTGGCCATGTTATCTTTCGTTTGCCCCGCCGCGGCGGGGAAAGCAAAATTAATTTTTAAATTTTAGTTGGCAATAAAACGACCAAAAATATTTATTGCTTCTACTGTTAATTATCCCGCATATCAAAACAGAACACAATACTTTTTCGGCAAAACTGTGGATAACTTTATTGTTTTCATTTGAGGCGGGTGGTGGCGAAACTCCAACATATGTGCCTATGTGAGTGCGATCACCCGCCACAGATAAAAACAATCCGTGAATAAATTCTATCACACGCGGAAGGAATTCAAAACTTGGTCGGGCCGCTGGGAATCGAACCCAGTCTACACGAACCCGAATCGTGTGTACTACCGGTATACGACGGCCCGTTTATTATTATTTAACCTTTATTTACAAAGGTTTTTCGGTGAACCCTGCTCAGCCCAAATTTCCGGATGGCTTTCTTGTGTTCCGCTGTATTGTAACCCTTGTGCCGGATAAATCCGTACTCCGGAAACTTAGCGTCAAGCTCACGCATAATAGCATCTCTCTCCACTTTTGCAATAATGGACGCCGCGGAAATCGAGAGAGAGAGCATCTCCGTGCACCAAACTGGTTTGCACGACCTCAACGCCTGCAAGCGAGAGGTTCGGAATGCTAAACCTGCCATCCACCAATAAATGGATTTTACGGCAATCTTTCCCTTTTTTGAATTGTTCTACCAGATTCTCGACCGCAAGCCGCATGGCCTTCAAGCTCGCGTGATGGATGTTCAACTCGTCTATCTCCGAAACGGAGACAATTCCGACTCCGTGCGCCAGCGCATTTTCCAAAATTTTCACGTACAGTGTTTGCCTCTCCGTCTCCGGAATCATTTTCGAATCCCGCACGCGGGCGTACCATCTGCTTCGGACCCTCGTTTTGCCTATGGTTGCAGGGTCTAAAACACACGCCGCGGCGACCACC
>Ga0209518_1004567_pt1 | contig 11007 bp, 13 predicted proteins | sample RifGroB1_FD_183993 | JGI IMG/M metagenome (GOLD analysis project Ga0209518, IMG submission 183993) | Groundwater microbial communities from Rifle, Colorado, USA - Groundwater B1 (SPAdes) (version 2) | ecosystem: Environmental > Aquatic > Deep subsurface > Groundwater | place: Rifle, Colorado... | reverse complement strand
GATTGCTCGTTCATTAAAATCATCATCAGCCGGTCAAGGCCAAGAGCGATGCCGCCGTGGGGCGGAGCGCCGTATTCAAAAGCGCGAAGCATATGCCCGAAGCGGGCCTCAATGTCTTTCGCTTCCAGTCCTAAAATTTCAAACATTTTATTCTGTAAATCGCGATTATGAATTCTTATGCTTCCCCCGCCTATTTCATAGCCGTTTAACACTAAATCGTATGCCTTGGCCTTAATTTTCCCCAATTCCGCGTCTTTCGACTTGCCCTCCAAAATTTCTTTTTTAGAAATTTCGGCGGGCGCGGTAAACGGGTGATGCGAAGAAACCCATTTTTTATCGGTTTTGGAATATTCCAATAGCGGCATGTTCACCACCCAGGCGAATGCCAGTTCGTCGGGATTGTTTTTATCCTCGCGCAAATCCGGCTTGTCCGTCTGATATTTTTCCATCACTTCATCGTAATTCAGCTGCGGAAATGGTTTTTTAGAAAGTTTTTTCTCGGGAAAAACAGTTTCAATAAGTTTTATCATCATTCCTTCAATAAGTTCCAGCACGTCCCCTTCTTCAATAAAACTCATTTCAACATCAAGCTGGGTGAATTCCGGCTGGCGGTCTCCCCTGCTGTCTTCATCGCGGAAACATCGAGCAATCTGGAAATAGCGTTCAAGGCCGGCGACCATCAAAAGTTGTTTGAATTGCTGGGGCGACTGCGGCAAAACGTAAAATTTGCCCGGATGCTTGCGGGAAGGCACGACAAATTCGCGCGCTCCTTCGGGCGTGCCCTTGGTCAGATTGGGCGTTTCAATTTCCAAAAAACCATGCTCTTTAAAATAATTATTTAAAAATCGCAAAATCTCCGACCGTTTTATCAGGTTTTTTTGCATTTTCGGGTCCCTCAAATCAAGATAGCGATATTCCATCCGTAGTTCTTCATTCACTTTGTCTTTTTCTCCAATTTCTCCCCCTTCGGGGGATCTCCCGTAGGGAGAAAACGGCGGGGTTTTGGATTCGTTTAAAACTTCAAGTTCTTCTGCGGCAAGCTCAATCCCGCCGGTTTCTATCTTCGGATTTTTTAGATTTTCCGGCCGCTCTTTAACCGTTCCTTCAATGGAAACAACCCATTCCGAACGGAGCTGATCGGCTTTCTGGCGCAGGTCTTCATTTCCGGCGAAAACCACCTGAAGCAATCCGCTCCGATCCCTCAAATCAATAAAAATAATTTTGCCGTGGTCGCGCCGCACATGAACCCAGCCCGAAACCTTAACCTTCTTCCCTATTTTAGAAATTGTTTCGTTTACAAAAATCCGATTCATAATCTTAAAATTTTAACAGATAAAAAACCTTTTCGCAAGATAGTTTTAATGTTATATTGGAAATAATCATATGAAAAAGAGCACACAAAAATTTCCTTCCCATTTTGATGAACCGCTCCGGCGGAAAATTGCCGTGCAATTCGCGCAGAAAGAAATGAGAAAATTACTTCCGCAGTTGCGCGACGCTTCAATTTGGCAATCAATAGATAAACAAATAGAAGAATGGCCAGAAAAACTTGGAATGATAGCATTTTTGAACGGAATTCATGGCGTTTCCATGGGATTCAGCTCAAAAAGTTTAATTCCCCTGATTACCTCTCTTAACATAAAATGGGCCGAAAAAGATTTGCCGGTTGAGGAGTTGTGGTTTGGAGGCAAATTTTTCACGGTCAGCCACTTAGAAAACGCGGAATCAGCCGCAACAGTTAAAAAACAATTATTTTTATCTAAAAACAAAAAGCTTCTTGAAGAAACTATAGAAGTCATGAAAGAAAAAGCGGCGGAAACAGCTCCGCGGGACGATTATCCTATTTTTGTTGTCCGTAAAGAAGGAAAACTTAAAGTTATAGACGGCAACCGCCGCCTGCTCAAAGCAATTACCAATAAACAAAAATCAATCAAGGCATATGTTGGAGAACCGGTCGGCAAGCCGCCTATTTATGAACATTGGGTGCCAACACAGATTCTTGTTGAACTTGTTTTCTGGCACAAACAACAAACTTTGGCCGGACGAGACACGACAGACGCGACCGCTAAAGTTATTACCGAATTAATCCGCGATACATCTTCCGGCCGCCGCGAATTCGCGGAACACGGCATCCACCGCGATGACAAAATCCATATGAAATTATTTAACGCGGTAAAGAAAATCCTTGCGGATTACAAAATAACTATCAGTTAATAAAAGCAGATTACGGATTTTAAACCGATCGGAAAAATATCCGTAATTTAATTTTCAATATTATATTTATTTACCATGCTTCTCTTTTGTATCATAACTTTCCTATAGGATTCTTGTGATACAAATAATACAAAATAATAAAAATAACCGCCTCGCAAGACGGTTGTTTTTATCTTCCTAATTTAATTAACTTCGCTTCAATAAATTCATCCAAATCGCCGTCTAGGACTTTTTGGATTTTCTTCCTGAAACAAGATAAAACACATCACCACCGGCTTTATGATATTTTTTTTGCTTTACAGCGTTTTGAAAAGCTTCAAAATCCTGCTCAGATAATCGCCACATTGTTTCAAAAAATTTTTCTGACGCACCGCCCGCCATTAATCTTTTTTTAGATTTTTTTCTATCCCATCCCCCGGTTTTTTCTTTTTTCCACTCCATCAATTGTTTTAAAAGAATTTGTTGTTCCTTTTCTTTATACGGTGGAAAAATTGGAAGCGTTTTATCAGATTGAAAAACTTTTATATCTTTTAGTCCCGACTTGGCAAATAGTCCCGGCAGTAAATCGCCCAAAGAATTATTTCCTTCACCTAACAGAATTTTGCCTCGTTCATAGCGAAGAAGATATTTAAAAATTTTTACTAAAGATTCTACCGATTTTTTGGCAGTAATCCTTCAAATATATTATTGGGTTCAGCACAAATTATAAGTCCTCCCGGCTTTGCAATTCTAATCATTTCTTTTAAAGCTATTTCCGGGTTTTTAAGATGAATAAGTAAAGTTTGGCAAGTAACTACGTCAAAAGAATGGGATTGAAACGGAAGATGCACGGCATCTCCGATTATAAAGGAATAGGAATTTTTTGAAATTTTAGGATATGCACGATGAAACTCAATGGGCGCTTTCTTAATATACTCTTGCTCCAAATCAATTCCAACAAGTTTTGAATTCGGTTTAAGAAATTGATAAATAAGCCGTGACCAATGCCCCGTACCGCAACCAATATCAGCAATAGAACTTGCATCGCTTAAATTCCACCGCTTTGCCATAAGTTCAAGAAAATCATGATTCCACCAAAGATCGCGGTATTTTCCGAAAAACGCTTCGGAGTGTTTTAATTTTTTCTTCATCATTTATTTCCCTAATTTTATTAATGCTGCCTCAATAAATTCGTCCAAGTCGCCGTCGAGGACTTTTTGAGTTTGGGAGGTTTCGTAATCGGTTCGATGGTCTTTGACCATTTGGTACGGATGAAGCACGTACGAGCGGATTTGGGCGCCCCACTCGGCCGCCTTTTTTATTTTTTTGGTTTTCGCCAGTTCCGCTTCTTCTTTTTTTAATTGAAGCACGTGAAGTTTTGACGCTAAAATCTGCATTGCTTTTTCCCGATTTTGTTGCTGGGAACGCTCCGTCTGGACCGCCACAGCAATCCCCGTCGGCAAATGCGTAATTCTTACCGCTGTTTCCCTTTTATTAACATTCTGCCCGCCGGCTCCGGAAGAACGGAATAAATCGATTCTTAAATCATCCGGTTTTATTTCAATGTCTTTCGCTTCTATTTCCGGTAGCACTTCCAGCGCGGCAAAAGATGTGTGGCGCAGTTTTGTCGGCGAAAACGGCGAGATTCTCACCAGACGATGCACGCCGGCTTCATTTTTTAAATATCCATAAGCGTAAGAACCATTAACTTCCAAAGTGACGCTTTTTATCCCGCCCTCTTCGCCAAGCGACTCATGTAAAACATTCGCATCCCAGCCGCACGATTCCACAAATCGACTGTACATTCTAAAAAGCATACTCGCCCAGTCCTGCGCGTCGCGGCCGCCAACGCCGGAAGAAATGGTGATAATGGCGTTGTTTTTGTCGTATTTTCCGCCAAGAAAAACCTTGAGCTCGTGTTTTTTAAACCGCGCCTCAAAAGCAGTAAGTTTTTCCGAGACCTCTTTAAGAAGTTTCTCGTCGTTTTCTTTTTCGGCAATATCCAAAAGTTCAATCAAGTCCTGCGCTTCAGTTTCAAAATCGCTTTGGGTTTTAATTTCTTTTTCAAGCTCGGCGATTTCTTTTGAAACCACCCTTGCATTATCCTGGTCTTTCCAAAAATCCGGCTGCTCGCTTTGTGTTTTTAGTTTTTCGATTTGCGCTTTCTTCCCGGGCAAGTCAAAGCCGGTCCGCGGTGAAGCGGCTCCGGTTAAGTAATTCTTGAATTTTATCTCTCAAATTTTCTGTCATAATTTGATTATTTTAGCACAAAAACAAGAACCCCGCAATGCGGGGTCAAGCTTCTATTTTAGATAATATCGGATCAGAGATGTTCATCAAGTTCATTAACATCTCAGAATATTTCTCAAATTCTTCTTTTCTCCGAAACCATTCCCAGCGTTCAATATAATGCCATTGACCGCCGGATTTATGGAGAACAACCTCGTAATATGCATTTGTATAAGGCAATTTTACAATCTGGCCTTCTATTTCTACGTATTCCTGATATGGATTCTGTTTAACAAATTTATAACCTTTATTTTCAAATTGCTTTCTCGTTAAAAATTTCCGTTTATTCATTTCTTGCCTCCACGTCTTGCTTTTGAAAAGCAGACTGAATTTTATAATTAACCATATTCTATAGTATTTTCTATAACTTGTCAAGTTGAATATTTTTAGAAATAATATATAATCAAATAAAAATATAACTTTTAAAAGAGGGTACGATATGGACTACGGTCTGCTGTGCCCAAAATGCGGGAAAGAACCTTCACAAGGAACTTTACTTTTTATTCCTTCATGGTCTATACGTCGCATGGATATACCGTATTTTATGTGCGGTTCCTGCCGGATAATTTGCGCTGACAAAGCCAGTATTAGAAAATACGTGTGCTGGTGGAAAAAACTAGCGTTCACAAAGCGTCATCTGCCATCTAATAAAGTTCTTTACAAAATGGCCCTTGAGCGGGCGGAGAATATTGTTGATTATTATGTTGCCAATATCGGTTATCATCGAGCCCGCTTTTTAAGAAAATAGCGTCTCCGCTGATAAAAATCCCGAAAACGGGATTTTATTTTTACAAAAACAAGAACCCGACAACGTCGGGTTGGAATCATAAAAATATCAAATAGTAATCGTATGCAGCGAGCGCGCCGATTGCCAGCGACCAGCCGGAGAGCTCGGCCCAGTCCCAGAAAGCCATTGTCTTAATCCTCGGAAGTGATTGCTTTGTACAGCTAATCGCCAGCGCCACAATTGTGATAAACCACAACAGAACAACTAATCCGCCCACTAAATATGCAAAAAATGACTCATATTCGTACCCCATTGGGATCATTTGCGCCCCTTTCTTTAATTAACGCGTATTTTTTTTGGCTGGATAATAAATATTGATGGCACCACTGAAGATTTTAAAGGTCTTTGTTCCACTAATTCAAAACCTTTCTCTTTATTTTCCCATATTTCGATTAATATTGGATTTAAATCTAATTTACGGGCCTCGGCAATTTTATTGGCAAATTGATCAATGATTTTTACAGCTTCACGCTCAAGAAAAGTACCCGTTAAGCCGAATCTTATGGTTTTTTGTATTTTATTAAAAGTGATTATCGGGCAATTTTCTTTTTCCTCTCCAGGAACGCAGGTAAAGCCATCAGAAATATAAGTCATTTTACCAACATTATCAAAAAGGCATTCAATCAATAATCCGTAGGATTCGTCGTCGAAATTGCTTTTAATTTCATAAACAATGCCAAAAGCTCTGATGGTTTTTCGATCGTAGGTAGAAACGTTTTCTACTTCTGAAACGCTGATTTTAAATGTTTCTTTACACTTCATGCATGGAACTAAATTATTAAAAAATCCATCACCCTTTCTTTCAAGTCTAAGTGAGTGCCCGCAAGTTGGGCATTGGCCAATTAAAAATTTTTTAGATAAATCAAACCTCATTTCAATCAAAGAGAAAATACTCATCAACCTACCTCCTTTTTGTTAAACAACGATCCAATATCAAATTGGCCTAATTATAGACCGTTTTAAAGTTTTTGTCAAAAATTAAAAATTGAGCCGGAGGCGAGAGTCGAACTCGCGACTTGCTGTTTACGAAACAGCTACTCTACCACTGAGTTACTCCGGCATAAGCGGGTAACGGGAATCGGACCCGTGTCTTATCCTTGGGAAGGATACATAATACCATTATACGATACCCGCCAAAATCGCAAAGGAGAGTTTTACTTATTTTATCTCAAAATCCTTGACTTTTCAATATAAATAATGATAATATTAATTCAATTATCGGTCTTTAAAATAATATAAAGGATGGAAAGCATGAAAAGAATAAATTGGTTGTTTGTTTCTTTTATTTTAGCGCCTATTTTAGGTTTTGTTTTAATTTTATCTCTCCTGACACATTCATTTAACGCCAGTAAAGGTACTGAATTAAATTATGCAAATGATAAACTCTATGTGGGTTTTAAAATGGATCTTCCCGAACCCGACCTTGTTTCTTTTGAAAAGGTATACGGATTGAAAAGATTAGAATTAAATGACCGGCCTTTAAAAAATCTCAAGGTCGGATATTATGAAATAATTTCCGGCAAAAAAGCTGTGGTCCTTAAAAACGAATTAGCTCAAAAACCCATTGCACTTTTTGTTGATTTAAAAGTAATTTTCCCAAAACAAGAAAAATGATCCCCCGTACTGCGGGGTTTTAGATTACTTAAAAAAGTAATACCACCACTGCTTGTAATTCGGTAAGTTTTCAAAATTAACGCCGCCGGCGCCGGAAATGGACTCGTCAAATTTGCTTGCGGAAGTCGCCTGCGGTAAAATTATCACGACCTTCTCCTCTTCTTTCTTAAGATTAAGCCGCACCCGCGCTTCTTTTTCAAGATTTGATTCGTTTTTATAGTAGTCAATTAAATTATTAAGTTCATTTTTTTGCTTGTCTAAATTGGCAATTTCAATATTAAGTTTATTTAAATCCTTCTGCACTTTATAGCGATAATAAAATTCCTGAAAAATGCCAACCATTAAAGCTAAAATGACAGGAATTAAAAAAATAAAAAAAACCTTTGATTTAATCATCCTTTCGTATATAGTTGTATTATGGTCTTTTTCTTCTATTTTCATTAAAATATAAAGAATATTAATCGCAACATGAAAAAAGGCAAAAAATTATTCAACACTCTTTGGCTTATCATCACCATTTTGGCCGTTTTATCAATGGTGGCATTTTTGTTCATTCCCCTATTGAGATTTTAACCTGATTTTGGCCACTTGACAAAGCTCTGTAAATAGATTACACTGAACTTGGTGCCTTTTATGGTCCATGTTCGAATAGTGGCCGCCTTCGGGCGGCCTTTCTAATTTTACTCGCCACTTCGAAACATCTTTAAATAAACCTCACTATCTAGCTCAATGCGGCCGAAGGCCGCTCTTTTCTTTTTTCCTTTTTTTTGCTTCTCCAATAGTTTCATCCTTCTGGTAACATCGCCGCCATAAAGCTTGGCAGTCACGTCTTTTTTTAATGCCGGAATAGTTTCCCGCGCTATAATATTGCCGCCAACAGCCGCTTGAAGCGCCACGACAAACTGCTGTTTTGGTATAATACTTTTCAGTTTTTTAACAATTACGCTCCCCTCATGATAAGTTTTTTCTTTGGGAACAATTTTGGAAAACGCTTCGGTCGGCTCTCCGGCAATAAGAATCTGAAGTTTTACCAAATTACCCGGACGGTATCCAATAAATTCATAATTCATCGACGCATATCCTTCGGATACACTTTTAAGCCGATCATGGAAATTAATCAAAATATCGGAAAGCGGCATATTAAAATTAAGAATCAAATGATCTAACCCGAGATAATCGGTTTTTTGATAAACGCCTCTGTAATTTCCTATAAGTTTCATCGCATTTCCCAAAAATCTCGTTGGAACAAGAATTTGGAGAGACACCCACGGCTCTTCTATAGTTTCGACATGAGATATGTCGGGCCAGTCGGCCGGCGTGAAAATTTCACCGATATCACCTTTTTTATAAATTATCCTATAAGAAACGGTAGGCGTGGTTACTACAACTTCCAGATTGTGTTCCCGCTTTAATCGCTCAACTGTAATATCTAAATGAAGCATTCCTAAAAAACCGATGCGGAAACCGCGGCCCAGGGCCTCTTGCGTTTCCATTTCAAAATGAAGCGACGCGTCATTCAATTTAAGTTTCGGAAGCGCATCTTTTAACAAATCAAAATCATCGGCCGATTCAGGATAAAAACTTGCCCAAACCATCGGTTGCGGCTCGGTGTAGCCAGGCAGCGGTTCGACGGCGGGGTTTGCTGCCAGCGTGTCGCCGACTCTGATAAGGTGGGAATTTTTAAGACCGGTGGCAATATAACCAATTTCCCCCGAAGATAATTTTTCTGACGGTGTGAGTTCCGGCTTAAAAATACCAACATCTAATATTTGGGTTTTGGTTTTTGTCGCCAAAGCGTACACCGCTCGTTGTGTTGAAATTTCGCCTTCAAGCACGCGAATGTAGGCGACAATGCCTTTATAGGCGTCAAAATGAGAATCAAACACCAGCGCCCTGAACGGTTTTTCCAGGTTTATTTTTGGCTCCGGAAATTCGGCTATTACTTTTTCTAATATTTTTTCAACGTTTAACCCTGTTTTCGCCGAAACCGTCAAAATTTCTTCCGGTTTCTGGCCGGTGAGTTTTGCCACTTCCTGCTTTAAAATTTCAAGCTTTTCCGGATCGTTTATCAAATCAATTTTATTTAAAACACCGATGATTTTCAGGTTTTCTCTTTTAGCCAAGTGAAGATTGGCCAGCGTCTGTGCTTGGATTCCCTGTCCGGCGTCAACCAAAAGAATGGCGCCTTCAACAGCCGCCAAAGCTCGCGAGACCTCATAAGTGAAGTCAACGTGGCCCGGCGTGTCAATTAAATTCAACGTATAGGGTATGGCGTTTAGCGTATAAGACATGCGAACGGGCTGCATTTTAATGGTAATTCCCCGCTCCCGTTCAAGATCCATCTGATCTAAAAATTGCTCCCGCATTTTTCTCTGCGCCACAGTTTTTGTCAATTCCAAAAGCCGATCCGCCAAGGTGGACTTTCCGTGGTCAATATGTGCAATAATGACAAAATTTCTGATATTCACAAATTTGATATTTAATAAACATTAAAAATTTAATTTATGCTCCCATACCTTAATTCCTGCGGCCGCAGGAATTAAGGTATACAATTGAAAAACCAGATTTTATATTAAATCAAAATGTTTTCTCATTTGATATTCTTTTGCACCTATATTTTCAGTAATTATAACATCAACCCAATAATCTGAAAGGTTAAAAACGGTTTTTATAAGATTAATCTCCTTTTCGCACGGGAATGGTGTAATCCAAATACTATGCTGTAATTTTTTCATGCCCAAATCTTTTAATTTCTCACGCAGGACTTCACGCGCCGGTTTTTTCTTTTCCGGTATATCAAAAATTACTAGTCGCCATTTTTTATCCCAATTCTCGGTTCGTTCCAAAGTTAGATTGTCAAAATCCATTTTCCTTAGAAAATCGCGGCCGCCTTTTGTAATTTTAATGGTCATATTATTATCACTTTCTTTAATATATTCGATTCTGCCTTGCTTTTTAAGGCGGTGAAGAGCCCGTCTTAATTGTGTTTCCTTATATCTACGTAAATCTCGTGGTAATCTTCTAAGAAAGCGAGACATATTGGCCGGATGTTGCAAAGCTAAAATTACCGCGCCGGAAATTAAAAGATGGTCCAAAATTTTTCTTTCTATGTCGCCTTTTTTCATATATTAAGCTTAAAAAAATTTATAGATGGTAATTTATAGATGGTAGTATATACCTTAACTCTTGCGGCCGCAAGAATTAAGGTATGATAAGACATGGTTATGTTTCTAAACATTTTAAAAAGATAAACAAAATTTGAATATGCAAATATAAAAAGAAAAGCGCGTTGCCGCGCTAAAGACTATATCTCATTAAAAAAGTCTCCTAAAATCTAGTCCTTCAGCTTTATTTTTCAAAATTGATCGTTGTGTTGATATCGAGCGGTTTGCCAGAAATTCTAACGTAAGCTTCTAAAAGCAATACGCTAAGAGACACCGGCCAAATTAATCCGCTCATCAAAAGCAACCCACCATGCTTAATTGAAAAAACAACATCCAAACCATCGAGTATAATCTCATCATCTATATTGGCCAAAATAACTATAACATGTACCCACGGTAGCGATAGCGGTAAATACATTACGGATTTCCTGCAATTAATTGTAAGTTTACCTCCGTATAAAGGTCTAATGACTACCATCTTAGTAAAGAACGCCGCAAAAATTACAGCAATTATATATCCTAATCCTAAATAACCCCACCCTAGATTTGTCATTTAGTACCTCCTTCACGAGCGGCTAAGGTTAAATGCCGACATTCCGTTTTGTGGAATTAATGTAAGTATATCACAATTAGTATTGGTCGTCAAGGGATTCGCCCGGGATTGGTTCGGGCTTTCCAAAAAAATTGAACATTAAAAGTTCCTCGCTGTGCAAGAGAATCGCCGTTATCAAATACGTCGCGCCTGCCAAAAGTCCGGCAAAAAAAATCCGGAACAACAGCCCGAAAAAATCAGTTGTTTCAAAAAACCTGGAAAATAAATAGAGGCCGACATAGGCAGCAGCAACGGCCATTGCGCTGGCAATTAAAATTTTTGCGGCAGATTTTTTAATTTCAGAAATGCCAAAGTCGCCGGCGTGTTTTTTTAAATCCACCCAGTGCCAGGCAAAGTTAACAATGCTC
>Ga0209518_1004566_pt1 | contig 11008 bp, 10 predicted proteins | sample RifGroB1_FD_183993 | JGI IMG/M metagenome (GOLD analysis project Ga0209518, IMG submission 183993) | Groundwater microbial communities from Rifle, Colorado, USA - Groundwater B1 (SPAdes) (version 2) | ecosystem: Environmental > Aquatic > Deep subsurface > Groundwater | place: Rifle, Colorado... | reverse complement strand
ACGACGGGACTCGAACCCGCGACCTCTTCCGTGACAGGGAAGCGCTCTAACCAATTGAGCTACGTCCCCATAGCAAGCTACGGGGTGATTAATTACACAGTGAAACTAAAAAATCCTAACATATTCTGAACATCTTGAAAAGATTAACGATCAAAAGATTCTGCTTTTGATGCCTCGGTTAATCGTATTAAATACTTCTCTGGATCCTTAGCAATTTTCTTTTGTGTGGCCAAAAGACTTTCCTCACCAGCGTAACTAACCGAGGACTGCAAGTGACCCTTTACTCTTCGTAATACATCAGCCACGCTACCAACTATTGGCACTTTCACAGATTGGCCTTCTGATGGAGTACTTAGAATATCCTCAATCTCCCCCGTTGCACCCTCAACTACGGCTTCGGGAGAAGTCATACCTCGATAGAGTTTAACTTTTTGACGAGTTACCGGATCCTCCACAACTATACCAGGCGCCTCATAAGTACCCGAGAATATACTACCCGACATTACCGTTGAAGCTCCGGCGGCGATAGCCAAGAAAATGTCTTTATCGTTTTTAGTACCGCCGTCAGCAATGATCGGAACTTTACCCCCAATTGCCAGATAAGCTTCTCTGACTGCTTGTAATTGAGGTGTGCCCGCGCCAGTTTCTAATCTAGTTCGACATCCCCGACCAGGACCGACCCCAACCTTAATAGCGTCAACGCCTAAATTAAACAAAAACTTGGCACCCTCGGCTGTGCCAATATTACCAACTACCAAGGGGAAGCTGGCGAATTCTTTTCTAAAATTTTTAACGGCTCGAGAAATAATTTCAGAGTGAGCATGAGCTACGTCCATTAAAACTACGTCAGCTTCAGCCTTAATTAAGGCTCCAGCTCTTTCAAGGTAATCCCCCGTTGCTCCAATTGATACACCCACTAGCAATCTGCCCTTTTTATCTTTCGATGAATAGGGCTTCTGCTTAGATAGCTTTATATCTCGCATAGTGATAAGTCCTTTGATTCTTCTCTTGGCGTCAACCAGGGGCAACTTCTCAATCCTATTCTTGAACATTATAATCTCAGCCTGCTCCATACTTATACCCGTCTTGGCGGTTATCATTTTAGCAAACGGCGTCATAAATTCTGTCACCGATTTATTGTGCTGATTAACCGGTGGCATATCACGATGACTCAATATGCCAACTAATATTTTTGATCCAGGCGCATCTTCAATTAAGAGACTGCTCGAATCTTTTTCGCCGGCTAGTTTTTTAGCCTCGGCCATATTGGCTCCCTTGTGTAAGATCAATGGGTCCTCAATGACGAATGAATGCTGTCTTTTAACATATTTAACCTCATCTACAGACTCCTGAATAGATTTGTTCCTAGCTAGAAAACCAAAAGCACCCTCAAGAGATAGGGCCTTCATCATCTCATCGCCCATAACTGTATCCATATTAGCGCCAACGAAAGGCATGGCAATATTAATGCCGTGCGTTAATGGCATCGTTAAGTCGATACTTTTTCTGCTTTGGATTTTTGAAAATTGAGGTTTCAGCAGAAAATCATTGAATGTCGCTCCGTAGAAAATACTTTCTAATTTATTTTTCATACACGGGAATTATAATCCAATTATCGATTAAGGCAATAACAAAACCCTGCCCGAGATATATAGTAATCACTAGAACTTAAAACAAAGCTTGGCATTCTTAATCAAGATGTGGATGCCAATATATTTTTTCGATCTTCCTAGTATTGTTATATGTGATATGATGTTTTGCTGGAAACCCGACTTCGTTAGAACCATTGCTAACCGCCGTATTATTGCCCAAACTAAAACCAATATGCCGATGACTATTCTGTCTTTCCCACGCAATCACTGAGCCCTCTCTAGGATCATTAATCTCATACCAACCGTTAATCAACATGTCTTTTTCTGTACTCTCTACGGTAGCATGTAAATCACTAATTAATTTATTAAGATACAAGATCGACGATACAACTTTACCGCAGGCCAACTGACCATCTTCAAGAATATCTTTATCTTGACCATCAATATTCATAAATAGATTACGAAATATGTGAATCTCGCCTTTCGCAAGATTATGAATCATGGTTAGATAGTTCTTCTTTAATAATAACTTCATAGCAAAAGAATTGTAGCATATTGCGCTAAATTGAAAACCGTCCCGTTTCAAAAATTAGCCCCTAAAAATCAAAAGCCAAGAATGAGATTTTTGAGAGGCTTTCGCAACGCGACGGCGCGAGAACGAGGAAATTTTCAGTAGAAAATATTCCGTACTCTCAAAAGTCTTATTCTTGGCGATTGTTAATAATATCCAGCCTACGTAACTTACCTTGGAGCTACTTCGATCCATTCCGGAATTTCTTTCTGAACAGAAATCATCTGATTCTTTGTTAGGATACAAGCATAGCCCTGATTATCAACTACTTTGAATGTCACATCCATCGTCCCTTCAGTGGTGTAAGTATGGGCAAATGTACCCGTATAAAATGCTTGCGAGCTTTGAGCGCCATCGCCAAAAGTTATTGTTTCCGTACCGATCTTGGGATTACTGAAAATATCAGTGCCCGTAGCCGAGAATGTGACGATTGTATTCTTGGCTGGTTTTGATTTATTTGAGGTCAGATTAACCTGTGGGTATGGATGCGGAGCCGTAGTAAAGTCACTGCTAGCGACACTCCAACTAGAAACCGAATCAGCACTATTCCAAACTCTGACCCTAGCCGCATAAGTTCCACCAAAGTCTAGGATAACACTACTGACGTCCCCTTCAGCCATAGAAACCGTGTACGTTTTTTGTAAACTTGCCACCGACACCTTGCCGGTATCTCGATATGTCCAATCATAAACTCCTCCAGTTTTTTTAGCGATCTGCACCTGATAGGCCGACTGAGGGCTTGGCGGAGTACCATAATCGTAATAACCCCAACCGACATCGACAGATGGTGTTCCGCAATAATCATTACTTGCACCCGTGACACCTCCGACTCCACCAGCACCACCGCCATTATTAGGCAGAACTACTGTCGGACCCGAACAACTTGCCGGATTATTACACGAGACTGGCCTGTTAAGAACATCCGCCGCACAAGTTTTATTAACATCATTACTGTTCACGGTAACTGTTTTTGATCCTGACGTTGAGTAAGCGGTCGCGAATGTTGTTAAATCACTATACATTTGGCTAGCAGGGGTACCACCGCCCGTCCAAGAATAGTTCCCGTCGCCACCACTTGTCGTAAAATTAGCATTTTGATCGGGATAAACAATCTGATTAGCTGGCGAACAAGTTAATTCAGGGTAGACATCCACAGTTACCGAATCAGTAGCCGTAGAATGATATGTGCCCGGACAATTTATTGTATATGTCCTATCACTATATAGAGTGCCGGTATTCTGCGGGCTACTAGTCCAATCATATGTGTCGACCGTACACGATGATACATTAGTAGCTACCCATCTTATTATAGTCGAAGCACTGAAATTAATTGGAGAAGTATCGGCTGTGATATCTACGGTTGGAGCCGGACAAGAAGAATCTGGCGGAGTTGTTCCAGCCGCACCACTACAAGAACCATCACACTGGATTGTGCCCGCGCTTCCCGGATTTGTCTGGTCACAAATATTCGCCGAAGACGTCGCTCCAGTACAAGCACTGCCGTAGCCAGGCTGACAGCCAGAGCTAACTACGATTGTAGCTGCCCAGACACTACCAAAGTAAGAGTCAGCTGCTGGAGCTGTACAGGTAGTACCATCCGGCTTTATATAAACAGCCCCAGCCGTATGTACCATCTGCATAGCAAAGGGATATGATCCTTCTGTTCCAGGGGCAGTCAGAGTAAAAGTCCACCTAGGCGTATCTCCAGGATTAACCACCGAGGGTAGGTGGCCATATGTCGGACTTATAGCTGGAGTCCCGGCTGTTTTTATAAATTTAAAATAATTACCGTTATACCACATAGTCTCTCCTGCATTATTTACGTCAGCATAAAAGCTTTGCGTTTCTCCTGGAGTCATGGTAATAGAGCTCGGTAAATTCGTACCAGGTATCGAGGCGTTTTCTCCGCATGTAGTGGGTGCTGGTGCTGGTGCAGTTGCTGGTGGAGGTACAGGTGTTGCTGGCACAGGAGTCGGTGTAGACGTAGAAGTGGATGTAGGAGTAGGGATTCCTGCACTAACTCTCCATGTTATATCAAATATGGCTATGCTGGTATCAGTTAGATTAATTGGTCCCCATGCACCTGTTCCTGCATTATACGGCAATGTAGTGGTGCCATTCTTTACGGCGTCTACAACATAATTCGTAGGCCCAGCCGTTGGAGTTACGTAGTAATTACCAATAGGTTGATCAGCACTAGATGATTGACTATCATTTAGCACAGTCATACTTGCCTCTCCGGTTATATTCCAAGAGGCAACCGCGGGACCACCACCGACGGTATATTTTGACGTGACCATAACCGTACCAACAGCTGGATCCGGAATAATGACTGGCACGGGATCACGATTAGCGATACAAGTACCACTATCTTCGCCCACGCCCTGGCCTAGGCACACCCAATTTGAAGAATCCCCTGCAGACGGAAAAGCCGGAGTAGCCGAGGTCACACCGCTCTGACAATAATAAGGTATACCAGGAATACCTACCATCACGTAATCCGTGGCGTCATAAGGATAGGTTGCATTGGCACCACCGCATACACCATCTTCAGCTATGCCTCCACCATCACCAGCCGGACTCCAGAAACAGCCAGAAGCCGCATCACAAGAAGTCTCGGATAAACTACTACAAGATACGTCTTCGTTCCAACCACTACAACTGCCAGAAGTAGTAAGAGCAAGAGACGTGCCAGAAGAGAAGATATAAAACAAAGATACGACCAATAATATAGAAATAAAAAGTATTTTTTTCATGTTATCTGTAAATGATTATTCCATCGGCGTGGAAGTTAGATGCCGAGAACACATTTTCTTTGGTAGAAACGGTTATAGTATCTCCTTCTCTGATTGTATTAGTAGCTAGTTCTCCGGATATCTTGATTACTTTACCACTTGCATCTCTCACAATCGTGGGATGTGCGGTAGACCAGTTGCCTTCTTCGTTTTTCGCTAATACTTGGACGACAGATTTATTATCAATATAAAAAGTTTTATCTACCCCTACTAGACTCGATTTTCCAAACTTAGAATAAGGCAGAGCTGTTTTAAGCGTATACATATTTGGGCCATCCTTGGCAGGGATAGCCGAAACTGTACCACCAATAGAGAATTGCTTCGTATTGCTTGGAGGCATCACTAGAGACCCTTTATATAGAAAACTGACACAACCTAGAACGACCAAAATAAGAACAAGAGCGATGATAGTATATATCACTCTCTTATCTTTTAGTAAGAGTTTTAAATCCATATATAAATTATAGCACCAAAGATAAGTAAACGCTTAATACTTATCAACAAAAAAGTAATATGAAAAAGGCCCCCGCGGTGGGGGCCAAGGCCATAGGCCTATTGGTGATCAAAATTGCAACCTATAACCACCTTGCCACTGAAGCTTTGAGCGCTAGCAGTAAATGCGCTTCGATCGTTGTATGGAGCACTGGTGCCGGGCACAACCCTAAGCATCATGTGCATGTTCTCTTTCTCGGATTGAGAGTAGTCGAGAGCTCCTATCACGGACTTCCCAACTAATCCCTCACCCATGTGATGATATAGACCGAATACATGGCCCATCTCGTGACGAATGACATAGTCAACGAGATTCTCGAGATCATGGAAAGCCATGTAGCCACTGGTTATACGACCTCGGCTAACAACTGAACCCGTTACGGCCTGGTACTGGAGGCTTGGATCGATGTAGACCCTGAACCCGGCCGTACCGGCCTTGGGCGCGATCGAACCAACCGTGACGCCGAAGCCGATGACTGCCTGAAGCACAGATGCCGCCGACCGATATCTAGCTACAACTGTAGGATTGTTAGCCAGATTGGCATCGAAGTAGAACGACACCGGCCCATCAAGCCGACGCATTGACGTCAAGCCAGGGTTATTGTACCCAGACGAGTCGCCGAACACCATCTGCTTGATCGCGTCGCCAGTGTTGGCTCCCGTGATCGGCCACAAAAGGAAATCGGTTCTTTCAGGGCTGTACTTGGATTCGTACGGACCCCAGTGGCCCGCGGCTTCGATGGCCACGTTGAAGGTTGAACTTTCGGGCAACTTCACCGTCGCCCAGCCGTCACCAACGGAAAAAACCGTCTCGGCACCGTCTGGTACAACCGTTGCGCCACTTACCGTCGCACCACTCAACCCGCTTACTAGATGAAGCCGAGCTGGCGACACCACATTGACGGTCGCCTGAACCGTCTGTTCTCCTGACGACACCAATGTGCCGTAGGAGCCAGGCGTTGTCGTAGATCTTACGACAACAATGCAAGATGCACTGTTTGACTGGCAACCCGTACCAAGCATCCCCCAATCACTCGAGAGCGACCAGGAGTAGCTCGTGCCATTTGTCGCCGTGAACGTAATCGAACCACCAGAAACCACCGAAGTAGCCGAGGCAGTTACCGACAACGTTGCCGGAGTGGGCTGAACCGGATTACCCGGACAGCCAATTGAAAAAGTGATGGTCAGAATGGCCATCACGACCCCGAACACCGAACTAAATCTCTTGGTCATGACAGCCTACCTTTCGTGAGTTTTCAAGGATCTTGGGTCCCAGACACCACGCCTGGAACCCACTCCTGACATACTTATATTATACACCAAAATTACTCAAAAATCAATAGCGTCAATAATGGCCTGAAAACGGGCCAATTTCATACCAAAACCTACTCCATCGCCTACCCATTTATCCACAGAAATTACAAAAAATTACAAAGGCTGCCATTGCGCAATGGCAGCCTTTGTAATTAGTTCCGACAATTATTCAATCGCTACTATCATCCCCCTGGGGATGATATAGAATGTAGGATTGTCTGTGGGATGTTTCGATTCATCCGACATTCTTCTTGTTGTTGGCTCAGCTAAGACAATATAATCGTCATCTTCCCTGACAATTATTCCAGATGATTCCATTTGCGATAAAGAAATAGTCTTCCTTTTGGGAGAATAGATGCCAGCATCAATCCATTTTATTCTAATTATCTTATTCATTCTTTGGATCGTTTAGATAGGCCACTTTCTCAAATTTAATAATTGATTTATTAGGAATAACAAAACCATCAATCGGCGATATCGTACCCGATTCACTATCATGAGCAACGTTTGTGGCGATGAACGTAAGATCATCATCGCTTTCAATGATAAAACCTACCGTAAGTCGCGGTAGTGGATTTTCCCTAGGCAACTCCTTGTCATATGAATAAGCTGCATCTCGCCACAAAATTGTACAAATAGGATTCTTCTTCATTCTTTAGGTTAATTATAACAGATTTTGAATTAAAAAAGGGCGATCATTTGACGCCCTTACTTGCCACTATTATCCGAGCCACTGTCTGATTCAGTAGAACTTGATGATTCTGAATCGCTCGACGAGCTCGACTGCTTGTCGTCAGATCCATGCCGGTCCTCAGGCACGCCCCAGCCACCCTCTTCGGCGGCATCATCACGAGCGTCATGCCAGGCCTCGCTTACTTTACTAGTAGAGGTATCAGTCTCTTTTGCAGCATCTTCTACGGTAAAATTATTAGCACCCATGGCAACCTCCAACGTTAGGAATGAACTACTATATAAATAGTATTTTCTTATTGTCTTGTCAACCTTCTTACAAAATCATTTAGCCTATGTGCTGGAGCGAAGAGTGCTAAGCGTATTAGGTCGAATCTCTGTCCTCCTAGCCATCGATGCCCCTTAAACCTCCCCTCTTCCACGAAACCACCGCCCTTGAGACATTTTAAGGAATGCTCATTATATGCGTAGACTTCAACGTATATTTTGTATAGAGAATAGACGTTGAATAAATGGTGGCAGAAGATACCAAAGGCTTCGGCTCCATATCCCATCGACTCAAATTCGTCGCAGATAAAAATTGTAACAAAGGCATGCTTATCAGTCTGGTTATAATTATAATCATAGATCGTACCCAGGGGTACGTCATCTGATAATCTGATTATGAGGTATTGGAGATGTCGATCATGAGCAAAGTCTAGACTCAGTTCTCTGATAAATTGCTCGGCTGTAACTTTGTTTCTTCGGGTCGAGCATAGCCTGATAAAATTGTTGTCATTACGCCACTTCAACAATATGGGCAAATCGCAAGATTGATCTATCTTCCTTAGATATACACTGCGACTGATAATGGTACGAGCAGCAACGGTCACCATTAAAGACTCTTTTTCAAAGAAACATAATGCATCAATACAGGATCGGCCACCACTAGTCAAGTCTAAAACCAAACATTTAAGCTGTGGCTCAGCTCTGGATTATTTTGTGCTATTGCGCTCGCCTTTGACAGAGTTAGATTAATTCTATAATCTAATACCCGGTTCTTTCAACAACGAGGAAGTAACCATGTTTGGATTTGAAACCAAGACTGAACCGTTTCCGCTTAAAATTACAGCTGACGACATTGTCTATGCTCGCGCACAATCTGAAGTATACCTGGTATTTCCCCATATTGGCTGGTTTCAAACACAGTTTCGTGCCGAATGGGAAACTGAAATCTCCAAAACACCAGTCGGAGAAAACTTCCTAGGCAACATTCGTCATAGAATTGTCCATGATTACGCTGATACGAATAAGATTCAAACCGCCATGCGCAACCTGAAAGAAGGACAACACATGGCTTATGCGATTTCGCTATCCTACTCTGCTATATTCCACGCACTAGGCAAGCGCCTTCCCCACCTATCCATATATATGCTTATGGATTATATTTTAGAATCAGAGAATCTCGGCATTAGAGCTACCAATCGTTTCATGAATCGCCTGGAATCATTGGACAGTGCTTTGGGCAAAGAGATCTTAACTCATGTCAATCAGTCAGGCACTAGATCACTCGGAGCTACTTATGCCAAGGCCTTCATAAATATTTTATTGGATGCCGTTGAGGCAGAGATGAAGAAAAAGTAGGCAAGGACACATTACTTACAACCGGCGCGAAGCGCCGGTTTTTTAAATACCAGTCCAAGAGTATGGTAATTGACTACTGGCATCTATCCTGAGGAGCGACCATGATAATCTCCTTGCTTGTCGAAGTGCCGAGTTTACTCGGCACTTCGACGTAGAATTTCAACTATGTACGACTGGCCATTTTTCAATAGCAAGAATGGTATTGGTTTGGAGAAGCTCCCAAATATACTCGGTAATAAATGGCATAAAGGGGTGGAGAAGTTTCAGAGATTGTTTGAGCGTGAAAAGTAAAATAAGTTTCGTATTCCTTGTCTGTTCGGGATCCAAAAGTTGGGACTTACTTGCCTCTAGGTATTTATCGGCAAACTCGTGCCAGATAAAATCATAGGTATTCTGAGCACCTTCATTGAAGCGGAAATCTTCAATATTTTTAGTGACGATTGTTATAGTACTATTTAGTTTTTCCAGAATATCTTTATCGGCATCGGTTATGGCTTTTATTTCTCCATCAGATTTTAAGCTTAAGCTAGGATCAACATCGAGCGTGTTCGTAGTAATAAACCTGGCAATATTCCAAACTTTATTGCCAAAATGTTTCATGCCCCTAACACGTTCTTCCATGAAAGCCATGTCTGTCCCCCCAGCATTAGCGAAGACGAGGGCAAAGCGCAGAGCATCAGTACCATACTTAGCAGAAACATCGAGCGGATCAATGACATTACCCTTACTCTTACTCATTTTCTTTTTCTCAGGATCGCGCACTAAACCATGGAGATAAACCGTTCTGAAAGGAATTTGTCCGAGCAATGCCGTAGACATTAATATCATCCTCGCTACCCAGAAAAATAAAATGTCATAGCCAGTTTCCATAATTACTGCCGGATGGAAAAACTTAAATTCTTCAGTCTCGTCTGGCCAACCAAGGGTTGAAAAAGTCCAGAGCGACGAAGAGAACCACGTGTCTAACGTATCAGAATCTTGCTTCCATCCGACACCAGCTGGTGCCTCTACACCACAATACAATTCACCACCACGATACCAAACTGGGATCTGATGGCCGAAAACTATTTGTCTTGATATACACCAGTCACGCAAATTATCAATCCAATGCAAATACGTTTTTATAAAATAATCGGGTAGGATTTGAATCTGATTAGTGTCAATCACTTTGCGCATTAACTGTTTCAAAGTCACCTCTTCGCCGTCAGCTATGCCATCAATCTGAGATTTCTCAAGCTTAAATGGTCTTTCAACAGCTATGAACCATTGCTCACGAATTTGAGGTTCGATAACTCCCCCACCACGGCTGTTAGTTGCGATACGATGGACATATTCTTCATCGATTTTCTCAAGTAATCCTTTTGATTTTAATCTCTCAATGATTAGTGTTCGGGCTTTGGTAATATACATACCAGAAAATTCACCAGCAATCGGCAATAGTTTGCCCTCAAGATCAATAACCGGCACAAATTCTAAATTGTGACGTTTAGCAATCTCGTAATCAGTTTGATCATGTGATGGCGTAATCGTCATCACACCAGTACCAAAGGCCATATCAATAGCCTCGTCCTTGATAACGGTCACTTCAATCGGACCGCTAATCCATTCAATATTTATTTTCTGGCCTTCCTTATATTGAGCATAGCGTGGATCATCGGGATGCATAACCACACATTTATCGCCAAATTTCGTCTCGGGTCTGGAAGTACTGATAACGAAAGGACCGAATTTGAGATAATAAAAATTAGTTTTTTCTTCTTTCCATTCTATCTCATCATCAGAAACATTGGTCTGAAGCTTAGGATCCCAGTTAACCAAGCGATGGCCACGATAGATAAGTCCGAGGTCAAATAATTTTTTAAAAGCAACCCTCACCGCCTTTGATCTTTGATCGTCTAGTGTATAAGCCAGACGATTCCAATCAACGCTAG
>Ga0209518_1004565_pt1 | contig 11009 bp, 13 predicted proteins | sample RifGroB1_FD_183993 | JGI IMG/M metagenome (GOLD analysis project Ga0209518, IMG submission 183993) | Groundwater microbial communities from Rifle, Colorado, USA - Groundwater B1 (SPAdes) (version 2) | ecosystem: Environmental > Aquatic > Deep subsurface > Groundwater | place: Rifle, Colorado... | reverse complement strand
GCCTCAAGATTATCAGTCCATGATTAACAATTATAGATCATGGGCTTACGCATGCGCGTGGAAAAATAGCACATCCGTCGCCCAGGTTGAGCTGTGTATTTACAAGAAGTCTTATGACAGCAAGAAGAACAAAGAGAAGCTCGAGGAGATAGGACAACATCCCTTCTTGGATGTCATTAAATCCGTGAATCCTTTCTCAAATAAATTTGAGTTATTCACTATAACTCAGACATTTCTTGAACTCACAGGTAATGCTTATTGGTGGATACCAAAAAATCCGTTAGGCGTGCCATATATGATTTGGAATATCCCGTCTAATTGGGTGAGGATTGTACCGAGCAAGACCAAGTTTATTGAAGGCTACGTCGTACAAGTCCCTGGACAGGGTGAAGTAGTCCCGTTTGATGAAGAAGAGATAATCCACTTTAAGTTTCCTTCGCCGTTTAATTTATTCTACGGGACCGGCCCGATGTATGCCGCCATGTTCGGAATTGATTTAAACAATCAAATAAAGACCTGGGGTATAAACTATTTCCTAAACAACGCTAATCCGGGCGGGATATTGACAACAGAGAATAGCCTCTCAGACCAACAATATCAAAGGCTTAGAGATCAGTGGAATGTAAAATACAGAGGGTCAAAGAACGCTGGCAAGATGGCATTTCTTGAAGGCGGGCTCAAATATGAACAGACAGGGTCAACGATGGTTGATGCCAGAATGGAATCAGTATCCAAGGACGTAAGGGACGAAATATTATCAATGTTCGGGGTGCCAGCATCTAAATTAGGACTCGTTGAAGATGTGAATAGAGCCAACGCGGATGCGAATGATTACACGTACCAAAAAGATACTATCCGGCCACGGCTGCTTTTGATTGAAGAAAAGCTTAACGAAAAGATGATTCCTATTTATGATGACAATCTTGTCTGCAAATTTAAGAACGCTGTCCCGGAAGATAAAGAATACAAACTAAGAGAGCGTCAGGCTAACATCCAGATGGGTTTGACAACTATCGATGAGGAAAGAGAGAAGGAGGGCCTTGAAGCTTTCAATCTTCCTCAAACATCCGCCCCGCTTATTCCTTTTAACCTCGTACCAGCTGGTGAAGAAAGAGAACAAATTCAGGAAGAATACACGGATGAGGAGAAAACAAAGGCTTCGGCCCAATCCAAATGGGAAGCTTTTGCTAATATATCCGCCCCTCAAGAAAGATTATTTGCCGAGACGCTAAAGAGATTCTTTTCTGATCAGCACAGCGAAGTGATGAAGAACTTGAATAAGTTTAAAGATGTTGGCGAAACAATAACAAAAGACCTTGCTGGATTTATCCTTTTCAACATGCGGGAGGCTAACCAGAAGATGAAAGATAAATCAAAGCCGCATATTAAGAATGCTTTCATTACAGGGCTTGAGCTTGGGATTAAAGAAACAAACCATCCTATTGATTTCAATTTGTTTAATCCGAATATCCTCAGGGCTGTTGACCAACGGGTGAATTTCTTTGTTGAGAAGAACAACGAAAACACGGCTAATTTGCTTAGAGATGAATTGAATGCCGGACTTTCCGATGGGGAAACGATGGAAGAATTATCCAGGCGGGTTGATAAGGTATTTAAATATAAAGAAGATTTTTCGTCTAGGCGGACGGCTCAAACAGAGGTTGTTGGAGCTATAAATGACGGGCAGCTTAAATCTTATATTGAGGCTGGTGTGGATAAGAAGAAATGGGTCACTGCCAGAGATGAACGAGTCAGGGCTAGTCACCAGATTGATGGGCAGGAAACGGATATAACACAGCCCTTTAAACTAAATTCTGGGGTAACATTATTATACCCAGGAGACAGAAGCGGGCTGGCGCCTGCTGGGGAGGTAATTAACTGCAGGTGTACTGTCCAGGCGGTAATCTAACAGGAGATATTATGAAAAAGATTATAAAAAGAGTTTTCACCAGTGAGGTAAAGGGGGTAGATGACAAAGAACATACAATCACAGCCTATATTTCTACTAGCGCTCGTGACAGACACAACGAATCGCTTGATCCAGCAGGGGTAGATCTGAGTCATTACAAAAAGAATCCTATTGTTTTATGGGCTCATGATTACACGTTGCCGCCTATCGGGAAATCGTTATGGGTCAAGCGTGATGGTGAAGGAATATTGGCCAAGGTCAAGTTTGCCTCGACTGAATTCGCTCAGGAGATATTCCAACTTTATAAAGAGGGATTTATGAAGGCGTTCAGCGTCGGGTTTATACCTAAAGAGATGGAAGAAGGCGATGGAAAGAAAACACCACGTATTACATATAAAAAATGGGAAATGCTGGAATATTCGGCCGTACCAGTGCCTGCCAATCCCGAGGCCTTAACTCTGGCCATTCAAAAGGGGATATTAAAAACAGAATCAATAAAAAACAGCAGGGCCCGACGAGGAAGACGAAGACGAAGATGAGTCCGAAGAAGATTGGGAAGAACAAGCCGAAGAAGTAAAAGAAGAAAAGTCTCAGCCAACGGTTATTGAAAAAACCAGTGGTGTTTTCGATGATTTGATGGCTGAGAATATTTTGATTAAAACAGAGAATGAGTCTTTGATGAAAAAGAATGAATCATTAAGGATTAAGTTATTTTCTCAGATGAATGAGAAACAGCAAAAACTTTCAGAGATGGCAGTTGATAACCTCGCCCAAAAGACGGTTGAGCTAATCGATGGGGCCATCAGAAAAGCTCAAGGTAAAATTAAATAGAAAATTCTAAAAGGAGAATATAAATGAAAATTGAAGATTTCGCAAAACTACCAAAAGACCAGCAGGATATGCTGATCGCTAAGATGGAAGATGTGCAGAAAGCGGCTGAGAAGATTGTGGCAGAAGATAAGAACCTACCTCAACTCTCAATGAAAGCTTTCGAGGAAAAGATTAATGGTGTCATTGAAACATATATTAAGGGTATGACACCGACGGACAAGAAGTTCTTTATGTTTCCTGGTATTGGGAACGAGAAGAAGATGGCTGATGATTTATCCGGCCAGGGGAAATTCGCAAAGACCAAGATGTTCTTACGTGCCTTAATCGGGAAAGACGCAACAGTCTTAAATCAAATGCATGAAGAAGTTAGAACAAAAGCGAATCTCTCAGAAGGGACAACGACTGCTGGTGGTTTCTTAGTACCTGATGAGTTTCTGGCAGAAATTCAAAGGTTAGCTCCTCTCTATGGTGTAATGCGTGCCAATTGCCGGATTATCCCTATGAGGTCTGATGTCATCAACATTCCCGCCGCTGGTACGACTGACCAATCAGCGATCTGGACAAACGAAGCTTCACAGATTCTCAACACAGATCCGAATTTCAGACAATTAACTTTGACCATCAATAAACTGGCCGCTATTCCAAAAGTCACGAATGAGCTTTTGGCGGATGCTAATGTCGCAGTTATTGAGTATCTGGCTCAGCTAATTTCTGAAGCATTCGCAAGAGAAGAAGACAATCAGGGGTTCTTAGGAACGGGTTCACCGTTTACAGGAGTTCTTGAAGCGACTGGCGTCCCGTCCAGCACTCACGCAGGTGGAGCTATAGCTCTTAGTTATCAGGATATTGTAAGGGCGACAGGTCAACTTTACACTAACGCTCTTGGAAACGCGAAATTTTATTTTCACAGAACGGTTATTGCTAATATCCGAGGATTAATTACATCCGCTGGGGCGCCGATCTTCAACGCAACCACTGATTCAGTAGCAGGTTATCCTCTTGTCAGCACAGAAATTCTGAGGAACAGTGCTACAGCGAACGGTACCGCTTACGGAGTTTTTGGTGATTTACGTCGAGGAATTGCAATGGGTGAACGTGGGAGCATGACAATGAAAATCTCAGAAGAGGGGACAGTTGGTGGGGATAACCTTTTTGAGAAAGACATGGCTGCTTTAAGGGTTATAGAACGTATTGCAATGGGTGTTCTTTTACCTTCAGCTTTCATTAAAATTCAGGGATAAGGAGACAAAATGAGAAATTACGATGGTATTTTTGAAATCAGACCGTCCTTGATAGGAACATTATCAACAATTAGCGGTACGGCATTAGGCGCGCCAATAAACGTTCAAGGGTTTAGGGATGTTTTAGGTATTCTTGTCGCTGGTGCTTTAGCCGGTTCGACTGGTTCGACGGTTAATTTAGCTGTCAAAATTCAAGAGAGCTCAACACCGACGGGGACGGGCGCTAATTGGACGGATATAACAAACAACGCCTATAATCAAGGATCGTTTAATTTCACAACCTTGACTTTTGGCGATACAACAGGGACACATCTTCCTTATCAAATGGGAAAAGCTTTCTGTGTCCTAAAAGATGGAAACAGAAAAAAATACATCAGGGCTCATGCTACTCTGACCGGGACGGTAGGTCTTGGCCCGAAATTATCCGTGACTTTTCTTTTAGGAAGGCCAGATGACACGTTATATGTAAACAATGCTGTGACTGTGCCATCAGGCAACGTGGAATTAACCAAATTACTTTAACAAATTAATGGGGCGGGGATGTCTCGGCATCCCCGAACCTTATTTTATGCCACATAAAAAAGGATATATTAATCTTTTGCTTCAATATCATAAATCAGACTCGAATTTATTTGGAGTCGAGATTGGTTTATGGCAAGGGGAGTTCTCACGTGAGCTTTTAAATTATTTCCCAAATTTAAATATGATAAGTATTGATCCATATATCCAGTGGGAAGAAGTGATTCAGAACACTAAAAATTTCAATAAAAGATTTTCTATAATGCCTTTTCACTCTGATATAGCGGCAAATATCTTACAAGGTCAATATGATTTTATTTTTATTGACGGCGACCATTCATATGAACAATGCAGAAAAGATATTGTAAATTATTTAAGATTTGTTAAGCCTGGGGGGATATTGAGCGGGCACAACTATCACAAAAGCCCTAATTCATCTCATCCAGGTGTGGATAGATCCGTAGATGAAATTTTTGGAGATAAAATTAAATTTGCTGAGGATTTCACTTGGTATGTTCAAGTCTAAAGACAAGATGTTAAGAAACGAGCAAGCAAGGAATAAAGATGTCACTGATAAGCACCGCAGACGTAAGGACATGGCTCGGGATAGCCGAAGGGGACAAAGCCCCGAACGAGAAGATCTCGTCAATAGCCAAAGCCGTTGAAGATTTTGTTGACAGTTATACGGGCCGGCAATTAGAAGCAAAGGTTTATCGTACAGACCCTTCGTTCAGTTATCTCGACGGTAATGGGAATCCATGGATTATAGCCCCACAATATCCAATCAGTTATATTACAGAGATCGCCATTGATAGTAACAGGTCTTTTGGTTCAGGAACGCTTCTGGCTTCTGCTGATTTCTTTTGGTATCCTTCCGGGAAGATTGTTAGTGAGGGCGGATATTTCACGCGCGGGCGCAGGAATGTGCGGCTGGATTATATAGCTGGATTCGCTCCTGTGGTGGGAGGTACGCATAATTCAGCCGTGAGCACGTATCCAATCCCAAATGATATTAAGCAGGCTATGATTGAAATGATTGTAGAATCGTTCAAAGAAGGAATTACGGCTATTCATTCAGTCCAGGGGGCTGAAGGTGAAACAAAGATGATTAACATGCTCAGTAAGAATAGTTTCTGGAGAAGGACGTTAGATAAATATAAATCCTTTGATTATATGTTCTCAGGGCGTGAAGAATGATTACGTATCAGATAGATACAGACGAATTGAACAAAGGGCTCAAGCTTCTTGCCGATAAGTTAGGTAATGCGGTTAAGGAAGACGTAATAAGAAAGGCTTTGAGTAAAGGCTCAATATTCATGGCCCAATGGAGTGCGAATAACCGAATAGCAAATCTTAATCCTAACAGGAAGCAAGTCCTCTCAGATAAGCTCACAGCACGCTCTGCTTTAGGCTATAAGACACGAATTTTTGGCCAAGCTCCATCTGACGTCACTCATTCAGGAAATGAATATATAGCCAAATTTGGAACGAATATAACCAACAGAGGGTTTTCGTATCCTCGATTGCATGAGTTTGGCGGGAGATTTCATCCAGCAAGACCTGTTCTTACGCCAGCGATTGAGGATAAGACGAATAAACAGAAAGTTCTGGATTTGTTAACTGAAGGCATATCAAAGGCTCTGGAAGCAAAATGACAGCCGCTGAGATATTCACAAATTTAAAGAATACGTTATCCGAAGACAAGACACTTGCGAAATATATGAAAAATGTTTATTCAGGACGAAGATTTGATATTGAGACTGTAGGATTACCTTGCGTTATGCTTGAGCCGACACAAGATGGAGAACCCCAACGCAGAACAAACAACATTGATGATGTTTATTTCAGCGTTGATTTATTCGCTTTCTCGACAGCTAACTATCACGATATGGACAAGACGATTGTTGGTGATGATGATTACAAAGGTATCCTTGACATAAATAACGATATACGGACATGTCTAAACAATAATTATTCATTGGGCGGTACAGTTATAGATATAAAGCCCGACCAAACAACCTTTGACCAGCTTGAAACTGGGAAATATCCAGTAAGAGGTCTTTTAATGCCGCTTAAGATACTTTATAGGCAAGAAAGGACATCTTAGATGGAAATGGCTTGGGTGAGTATAGCGGTAACTATAATAATATTCTTCATTACACATCTGGGAGTAACGATCTGGTGGGCGGCAAAGGTTAACACAATTTTAAGCGTAGTAAAAGATGATTTGGACAATATAACAAAAAAACTTGAAGCTTTACCGTCGAGGGGGGAAGTCACAAAAGATATTGAAAACTGTGGTAACGACAGAATCGAAATAAAAAGGCGAATAGAGAATCTGGAAAAAGTAATTTTACGCCAATAATAAAAGGGGGAGAAAATGGCAAACTTGGTCTATAATTATTTCAAAAAGGCGGTAATGTCCGGCAGTTTTAACATGGGGGCTACATCCGGCACTTTCCCGCTTAGTTTATTTTGCATGCTGGTTGGGAGTGGGTACACGGCTGATAGTGATACCCACATATACAGAAGCTCAGTTACAAACGAAATCACAGGGACATATACAGCAGGCGGGTTTGCTTTGTCATCTCCGTTACTGACGCAAAACGATACAACAAATCAAGGCGTTCTCGACGCTAGCGATTGTCTTTTAGCAACGGTTACGTTCGGGACTGCGGTAAGGGCGGCTGTTCTTTACGGGTCATCCGGATTAGGGGTTGCATCAGATCCTCTGGTCGCTTATATTGATTTTGGTTCTGATTTGGCAGTATCAGCGGGGACATTCCAGATCCAATGGAACGCTTCCGGGATACTTGCCTTCACATGATACCTTAAAATTAGATAACGATATTCTAGAGTTTACTTAATTAATACAAATATGATAGAAATAATTTCAAAACGATCATATACAAGAAAGGTATTTACAAAAGATTCTGGCGAGAAACTGTATCGTTTCCGTTGTAGGCATGCTCATTTTAAACGGGAATTTCCAAAATATAGATAATCGTCTATTATTTGATTCTTCAACACGTAAATGGTCACATAACACAGCTTCATACAAACCCATTATTCCAGAGTTTTCGGATGACTGGTTTGAATTTTTTAATAGATATGAAGGCGCAAACCATACAATCAAAGCCCGTCCGGTAGCTTCTCATGTTAAAGGTGTCTACGCCGAAGAGCCAGATGGTTCAGTAGCTGTCACTTATCCAGAGGCCTTTGGGAAGGGAATTGATTTAAAAGTTTATTCCTACTGGGCGGGGTTGAAGAAGGTTGTTGTTATAAATGAGAAACCCTTTGTGTTATCAGATATGACTTTTGATTTTGAGTTAAGCCTTCCCGTCGATATTAATTTCAAGGTTAAGACACAAACTGATAGTGAGATTGATGTATCGAAAGATTTTGACTTCACCGACAAGACCATAAAATTAGGAGAAGTAGGAAAAGAATCCTACTTCAGAAATGCTTTGATGTGGGATAGTAATGGGCTAAGTGAAAAAGTCGGAATCAAATTGCTTCGTTCCGGTGGCAAGTTATTCATCCGTAAAACTATACCGCAGGCTTTTCTTGAGAAGGCTGTTTTTCCAGTCTATACAGACCATCCGACGAGTTATTACGTTGGGACAGCAGCGGGGGATGGTGATGTTCGTAAAGAATCTACCACATGGAGTGTTTCTCATAACGCAACCAGTGGAATAGTGAATAAGACAGCTTCAACAGGGAGATGTTTATCAGCTCTTTTTTCTGGAACATATACAATAAGGCGGACTTTTGTTCCCATTGATACAAGTGGTATTAATGATAGTGATACTATAACAGCAGCAGTTTTAAACTTGTATGTTACAGCAAAAACTGATACTGGAAATGATGCTAATGATTGGTTTAATGTTGTACAAACATCACAAGCTTCCACATCAGACTTAGTAGTAGATGATTATGATAATTGTGGTTCTGTTAGTAATCCAACAGAAGGGGCAACAAGACTTGATATTGATGGTATAACAACAAGTGCTTATAATACTTGGACACTCGATTCTACAGGTATTGGATGGATTGATAAAATAGGAATCACAAAATTAGGACTTAGAGAGGGACATGATGCTTTAAATTCTGCTGTGGATGATTCTGAATTTATTGATATAACATGGGCAACCACAGAAGACACTTCAGGTACTAAAGACCCCTACCTTGACGTTACAACGGGGGGGGCAATTATAGCAACACCATCTCTTGCTTCAATATCGGTTTTAATATTCGCAGCCTCAGCAATATACAATATTAGTCAAATTGCAACCCATTTATTAACATCAATAAACATATTAGCATTCACAGCGACGGCAACTTCGAGTTCTTCAGTAAGTTCAATAGCCACGCCTTCTTTAGCTTCAGTTAGTCTATTAATCAATTCAGCAACGCAAGCATTCAATTCTTCAGCGACAGCAACGCCTTCTGTAGCCACGGTCTCTATTTTACCTCAGACGGCGACACAAGTTTATACGGCAAGTAAAACAGCGTCTCCATCTCTAGCCGAGGCTTCTATTGTTGTATTCTCAGCAACAGCGGTATTTAGTGGAGCAGGCATTGTAATTGCTTTGCCTTCTCTAGCTTCGATCTCCATAACATCGCCAATACCGCTACAGACATTTTCAGCCAGTAGGATAGCGAGTCCTTCATTATCCTCTGTTTCCATAACGGCATATACTCCGGCAGTATCTTCTGGGGCTGTTGTTACAGCCAGCCCGTCCACTTCTTTCTTGTCGATACTTCTAAATAGTCCGACGGTAAGTTTTCAATCAAACATAATTGCTTCTCCTTCTGTATCTCTGATTTCTATTAACCCTTATTCAGCAACGGCTACTTTCGGGGTATCAGGACAGATAACAACTCCTTACCGATTAGAATCTTTAATGGAAAAACAAATAAACAAAGAATCAAGAATAAATAAATATATAAATATTGAAAGCACATTGGTGAACTGACATGTCTAAACATTACGTTGGAGAAGTCGGTACGGAATTAAGAATTGATACGGGTGTTCTAATTGGTTCAGCTTCAATCCAGCACATAAAATACAGAAAGCCCGATGGTGTTACGGAAGGGACGTTCACAGCCAGTCTTTTTTCTTCTTATAGCGAGTTAGCTGAATTAACGAACACATATTATCTTAGCCGAACAATAACGGCAACGGACTTTGACACGCCCGGAGAATGGCGAATGCAGGCCGTTATAGGGACAATAAGCGGGACATGGTTGGGCGAGATGGTCAAGTTAAATATTTATGATGAATATGAATAAAAGGAGTAAATAAAATGCTTACAAGAAGAACGGTATTATGGGCAAAAAGAGAAACGACTTATGGAACAGATCCCGCCATGACCGGAAGCGATGCCATGCTTGCTTATGATATAGACTTTCAACCTGCTGGCGAGGTACTGGAAAGGCCAGTCCTCAGAGACACCTTGAGCCCTATCGCTCACGTTATTGGTTTAAAAGAGCAGTCATTGACATTCAAAACTGAGCTTAAAGGCATCGGCGGTGTTGGGGCAACGGTAGGATTGAACGGATTTGAACTGGATGACTTGCTTTCAGGCGTGGGCTTCAACACAGGGGTTTATAGCGGAACAGCGACGACATATTCTCTTGTTAGCGCCGAAAATTCTTTAGGTAGCGTGTCTTTCCGTATGTATATGGATGACGCCAACCTTCATAAAATGACAGGGGCTAGAGGTACGGTTAAATTAAATATGAAAGCCGGGAACTATGGAGAACTTGAATGGAACTTTAAAGGCCTTTACGTCTCAGTGGCGTCCGCAACAAACCCAACCCAAACGAGTTTAACAACTCTCCAACCACCTATTGTCTACAATTCTTCCTTCCAGATTGCCGGGTTCAGTCCGGTCTGCTCAGCCGCTGAGATTGATTTGGGGAACGATATTGTCAGGAGGGACAGTTTAAACGCCTCTGCCGGTGTCGATAGTTTCCGGTTAACAGGCAGGAAGCCTAAGATTTCTTTCGACGCTGATGCCGTAGCAGAATCTTCAAACCCATTCTGGGGTGATTGGGAAGGAGGGATAGTCGACACATTCGGAATCACTATCGGGTCAACTGCAAACAACAAGATCGACATTTCCGGCTATTTTGAATATTCCCAGAATAAATATGGCGACGCTGACGGCGTGCGGAAGTTCGATTGTGAAGCGGCTTTAGTTTCAAGCAACGTTAATACCGGGAACGATGAATTAACAATTAAATTCAGTTAAGGAGATATATGATTACAGGCTTAAATCTCGACGATACGATAGACTACACGCTAAAGACCGACATTGAAAACCCTACTATTTGGAAACTTGGAATCATCCCAAGTTATATTTTCGCGAGGATTTCCGCCGATGCCTCAGCAAGAGAGATCGAGACAGCCTATAGGATTCTTCAAGTTGCTGTGAGGGGGTGGGAGAATTTCAATGTCCCTTTTGAGCTGGTGACTGAAAAGATTTACGGACGGGACATAA
>Ga0209518_1004564_pt1 | contig 11010 bp, 16 predicted proteins | sample RifGroB1_FD_183993 | JGI IMG/M metagenome (GOLD analysis project Ga0209518, IMG submission 183993) | Groundwater microbial communities from Rifle, Colorado, USA - Groundwater B1 (SPAdes) (version 2) | ecosystem: Environmental > Aquatic > Deep subsurface > Groundwater | place: Rifle, Colorado... | reverse complement strand
TCAGAAAGTTTGTCATTACAGAGTTACGCCTTGCAGGAAAATCCAATGCCGAAATTCAGTCGGTTTCCGGGCACTCTTCATCTGCGATGATTGATTACTACCCTACCCGTCAACCAAAAGTTACAGGGTTAAAGGGTTTGTTGAGTTAGAATTAAAATAAATTGGGCATTTTTGCCCATCCCTCCAAAACGGATGATTAAAGATTTTTTATCATTTTGGGGTATAATTAAACATTTGGCAGTAAATCGCCACGATAAAAAATTAATTTGTTTGATACAAGCAATTTACAGCGTTTTCTTATTTCCCAAAATTTCATCAAAAATATGATATTTCTTTTGGGAGAGATTTTTTTGAACTATTTACTTGTAGAGAAATAAATTAGAACATTATTCAACAGCGTTTTTTCCCTAAATGTTTAAAAATACGCAAAATAGAGCATAGATAATTATTATATCTACTTTGCGGTACATTGCAGAGATGCCGGTATTAGTCTATGAAGTTTCAATTTTGTTTGACTATTATTATTTTTTGTTATATTATTGATATATAAGTTCTTACGGTTTTCTGTAAGAGTTTTATTTAAGTGTATGCCTTTCTGTTGCGTTGCAATGGGGAGGCATTTTTTTTGTTTAAGATATTCTATCTTTAATGTTGCTATCTTATCGTATTTCGTTATCTTTTTTCTGCTGGTTAGGGTGGGGAAGAAAAAAATCTTTTGTGTTTTGTTATATTTTGGGTAAAAGAAAGCGGAGCGGGAGTTGATATATTTTTTGCTTTTTATGGTGCTTTTGCACCATCTTTAAAGGTAAAAATCGTCTCGGTCGCCGATTTTTTCTAACCCGGTTTATCTTTTCTTTTTCTCTGAGGTCGCTTTATTACCCGTAAGTTTTATTTAAACATTCGGGGGGTGATTAAGCTATATTTTATAATAAATGGCTATTTTAGATTGAATATATCCGTATTGGTTTATTTATCTATTTAATATAAAAAATATTATTAAATATTAAAATATTTATAGAAATATCTTGACCTTATTCCTTTATTATGTTATATTTAGGGCACACTTAAATATAACTTTTACAGGAGGACTTTTTTATTATGGACATTTATTCAATCATCACGGAGAGAATTATAACTTCTCTCGAAAAGGGAGTTGTCCCTTGGCGTAAGCCTTGGGCTTCTTCTATTCCTTCCAACTACATTTCAGGCAAACGCTACACAGGAATTAATACTTTTTTACTCGGATTATCAAATTACGAAAATCCATACTGGCTAACTTTTAAACAGATTAACGGTCAGGGAGGTTTTATCAAGAAAGGCGAAAAAGCCTCGATTGTTGTATATTTTACCCTGTTAGACAAAAAACAGGATGAAAGCAAAAATGATTCTGATAAAAAAAATAAAATCCCAATGATGAAGTATTATAATGTATTTAATTGGGAACAAACGACAGGGATTCCGGAGAAAATACCGGTTGAAGAAAAAGACAACGATTCTATTCTTGAATGTGAAAAGATTATTAATAATATGAAAGATAGACCTCTTTTAAAAAACGGTTCTGATGCCTATTATTCACCAAAAGAGGATTATATATCTATTCCCTCTCTTTCATGAGATGACCCACTGGACAGGTCACCAGACGAGATTAAACAGAGAGGGTATAAAAAAAGTCGCTTTCGGTTCGGAGTGTTACTCAAAAGAAGAATTAATCGCGGAGATGGGAGCGAGTTTTTTATCAGGTATTACAGGAATTAGCGGTAAAGTTATTGATAATTCTACTTCATATATTCAAAGTTGGTTACAGGTTTTAAAAGGTGATAAAAAATTTGTTATTTCTGCAGCTGCACAGGCACAAAAGGCAGCTAACTTTATTCTTGGAAAAGAAGACAGCGAGGTATAGATTTTCCCCTCCCCTACTCTATACCTGAAAAATATAACAATAACCGGATAATATTTTTTTCGGTTATTGTTTCTTAATTTTTATTAAGGAGTTTACAAAATGAATATAGCAATAATAGGATCAAGAACTTTTCAAGATTTTGACACTCTGGAAAAGTTTATACTCGCAAATATTGACACTTCAAAGATTAAAACTATTATCTCAGGCGGTGCCGTGGGAACTGACCGGCTCTCCGAACTTTTCGCAGATAAATACAATATCCCTAAAAATATCATAAAACCGGAATGGAAGAAATATAAAAGAGGTGCAGGACTTGTCAGAAATAGAGAGATAATTAATAAATCAGATTTGATTTTTGCCTTCCGGCAAAACAGATCAAAAGGGACGGAATTCGTCATAAGAGAAGCGTTAAAGATAGGGAAGATAGTTAAATTATGGGAGGTAGATTAATTATGAAAGTTTATGAAGTTTTACAAAAAATCTATGCGGGAGAGATTGAGGAAGATAAATTAAAAAAACTTCCGAAAAAAGAGTTGTCAGATTTTATCCTTAAAGTTTTTAATAAAGGATTATTGAATAATTATTGCGATTTAAAATAAAATCTGTTTTAGTTTTTTTAAATTTGTGTTATATTAAATATATAGAGGTGTTATATGGAATTGGTTTTAAAAGTTGATAATTCAAAATATATTAAAAAGTATCATCTTGAAAATATTAAAGAAATTTCTTTAAAGCAATTAGAAAGAAAAATTTTATTAAAACTTACAAAAGATTCTCTTAATAAAACCGTATCAATTGCAAAAGAAGTTGGTCTATCCGATTTAACCCTCGATGAAATTAACGAAGAAATAAAAGCCGTAAGAAACAAATGATAAAAATCGTCGTTGATACTAATGTTATTATTTCAGGATTAATAAGTAAAGGTTATCCGAATATTATTTTAAATGATGTCATATTGGAAGATAAAGTAACTTTACTTTTATCTAAAGATGTTTTGTCCGAGTATACGGAAGTCATAAAAAGGGATAAGTTTAAAAAATATCCTGTTTTTCAAGAAAAGGCGTTTTCAACTTTAAATCTCATAAAACAAGTAGGAAAGATCATTAGTCCGAAATTGGTTATCAATGAAATTAAAGATAAAAGTGATAATAAATTTCTTGAACTTGCCATATTCGGGAAAGCTAAATTTTTAATAACCGGAAATATAAACGATTTTACTTTTAATAGATATAAGACAGTTTCTATTATTGAACCAAAAGAGTTTGTTGAGCGATATTTTAATACGCTCTGAAATGGAAAGTTTTTCATCATTCAGGTCTCCCCCCCACATTTCCGATAAAACCCACTCTAAGCCTAATTTTTGTTAAAAGGATGCCGGTATCCCTTAAACTTCTCCTGCTTTTCTCTCCAATTTAACTGTTATTTCTTCAAGTATTCTTTCGATGTTTCTTATCTCAAAATTAATATCACTTTCCAGACTTACAGGTATTTTAGCATTTTCTATTGTTTCAAGATGATTTATAATCTTATCTATCCTATATTTGATTAAATGGGTATCTTCACTAAAAATCTCGTTTTCTTTTTCTAATGACTTAATATATTCTATCTCTTCCCCAACTTCAAATCCCCGTCGTTAAATATCATTTTTATTTTATCTCTTGTCGCCAATGAGTTAAATTTTTTACTCGCTATAAAAAGATTTACATGAGCCGAACTGTCATCTTTTATATCGATTAAATAGAAAAAACAAACAGGGAATCTTTTTCCGCCTATCGATTTGTTGGTAAATAACAAAATATCCCCTTTTCCGACCTCTATCCTGCTTTGATCGTTAATTTTTAAATATTTCGGCTCTCCGTCAATTTTCTTGTAATTATATATCGTATAAGGAGAACTTGCATCTATAATTAGGGTAGAATTATTATTCTCGCTTTTTCCCCTGTTATACACTTTCACATCAAAAACCCCCGGATAAAAAAGAGGTTTTTGCGGATTTGCTTTAAAATTCTCATTCCATTTCTTTTCAAAAATTATATTATACCGGCTATAGTTTATCTTTTTTACGACATTATTAAAATGCTTAGTCGATTTATTTACAACTTCATTCGCCAATTCTTCGGATATTCTCATTATTTCCAAATTATTCTTAAAAGCAGGCTCTACCGCAGCCTTTATTCTTTTTACCAAACTAAAATCATTCGTTGCATCTATTGAAGAGTAGGCAATAACTTCATCGGTAAGCGTTTGATAAATATAGAATCCTGCCGGTTTAATGCTCGTTATTATTTCGGGTTTAAATGAATATTCTTCTGCCAGATACCTGTAGGGATTGAATTCATGCGTTTCAATTGTATTTTTGATAGAATTTTCCAAATCCAAACTAAGGTCGATTCCATAATATTTAAAAATATCTTTAAAATTTATTTTCCCATCCAATTTAAAGGTTTTTCTTGAAAATCCTTTTGCCTCTTCCATTTTCTTTATCTTACTAAGGTTTAGTAATTCATCTGTTTTAATTATCTTATTTGTCGAATTAATATAGTCAATAACATCAGAAACATTCCCGTCAATCGGCGGATCCGGTTGATTAGTCATCGAAAAGAGTCCCCCAATATTTAAGACACTTAGAATAATCAGTATTATAATTCTCTTATTACGCATTTATCATCTCCTCATCCCCTCAAATTCTATCTTATATTAAAAATATTGTAAATAAAATTATTTATTCCAAGAATTATTTTTCATTTTTATTCTGATTTACCCCTCGCCCCTGACCGGTTGAATCCCTCCTATCCCGATTTATCTCTACAATCCCCTCAAATCGGTTACGACGCTACTTTCCCCACCAGCCCAAGTTCACAGACAGGCTTTAACTCTTTTTTATCCTAATAGTTTTATCTTTTTCCTATCCGCCAGCCTGTGAACTTACGCAGGTAGATTTTGTATAACCAATTTACTTTTTTCATACACAGAGATTTATACAAGCCCATAACCCTGACGCAAGTTTCCCTCGTTGCGTCCTTGCAACTCGGCGACATAAACACGGTTATAGTCAGTTACGACATCCCTGTCTACTGCCTATAACCGAGTTTATGCCGACTTGCTTAATTTGGTTTAATCATAGTCAACCGGTCAGGGGCGAATCTAATTAATCCAATAAGTCTCTTCTTTTCCCCTCTGTTTTATTCCAAATAGTCGTTGGTTTTTCTTTTAGGCGGTTGGTTTTTCTCATTCTATACCTATCAGATTTATCTATTTCTCTTTTTATCGTTACTTTTTTCCAATAATAAGTTTTTCCTCAAAAATTTTATAAATCCCAATTTATTTATGATGATTAATTTTACCCTACAAATCATTGCTTTTTCCCCTGAAATAGGTTATTATTATCCTATGGAACTAACTTCAATCAAGAATCAATTAATTATCTACAAGAACAACAACAAATTAAAAGGTGATACCGTTAAACTTATTCAAGATACCCTTTTAACCGAGAAAAAAGAAGCCAATTTCAAGGATTTATTAAACAAGGTCAAGAAAGAATTGGATATTTTAGGTTAATCAATTAAAAAATTATATAATTCATTTGATTGTTCTTTTATAACAGCCATCATCTTTTTTTGCCACTTAGGATGTATTGATTTATATATTTTTTTTATTAAATTCTTTTGTTGTTCAATTTTCAAAAGAAATTCAATCATTTCGTTAGCTGTATCTAAATCCTTTTGTTTTTTCAGTAAATTCTTTCGTTCAAGACTAATCAAATACTTATGCAGAACAAATGCTGTGGGTTCCGGAATATTTAGCATTATTCCTCTATAATCTACTGTAATCCGATTTTCTTCAAGGATAATCAAATATCTTAACGGTAAAGCATTGATCATAAGATTTTCTACCCTGATTATTTTTTCATCTCCACTTCCCTTTTGATTAATGAGAAACTCAATTTCAAGTTTGGGGTGAACAAATTTTGTATAATTATCAGTAAGATTTATTTCTTCATCAAAATTAATGTCTTTAAACAGTTGAGGGATGTTTATTTTTGACTTAATCTTTGGCGGATTAGGAATAAGAAAATCAATATCAAGTGTTCTTTTTATCGGAATTTCTTCGGAATTAAAATACTCTTTGTAAATATGAAGTGTCCAGCTGCCAATTAAAATTATGTCTTTAAGAATATCGTTTTCATCAAGTTTTTTTAGTACATCAAAGAATAAGTTGGTATTATCCATTTAGCATCTTTCCGGCTTCTTTCAGATTTTTTTTTGTTGTGTTTAGCTTTTTTTCAAGATCTTTTCTTTTATCAATTTGTTTTTCAAACTCTTTTAATTCCGGTGATTCTACTTTACCAATATAAACACTTTTAACCTTTTTTCCTTCTCTAAAAGAATTATAATAATAAATATTGCCATTCCTCATTTTTTTAGAGATGTACCCTTTTGGATATTTTAATATCTCCTGATTATAGAATATAATGAGTTTTTCAAGCCTCTCTTTTTCTTCGATAACAATATCTTTTAATCCGCTCATAGTTATTTTTGCCCTACATTGTATATAAATGTTAGTATATTGTAGGGCATTTGTCAATCTTTATTTTTTATATTTATTGCTTTCCCTTCCGCCAACATTTCCGACAAAAGTCCCGCTAAGGAATCAATTCTTCAAAAAATCACTTTTTTATGCCTCTAAGGATTTTCCTCCGTGGCGATTTTCTGCTAAATGTTTAATATTACCCATTTTCACTGTAATCTTTATCTTTGATTCTTTCGATATTCTCTGTATTTAGAAATTTATTTACAGGTGAATATATGAGTATCAATAAAAATGAGATTTTAAATAATATTTGTTATACTGAACTTGTTTATGGAAGAATAAACAAGAAACTCAATATCCGTTTTTCAAAGAAACAAATTGAAGAGTTCATCTTTCAAATTTTAAAGGAAACAGACGAAAAGTTTTATTCAAAAAACGGGAAAAATTATTACATAGCAAATATTGAGAATAATGTCAGAGTAACTATAAATTCAAATACCTTTAGAATTATAACCGCTGACAGGTTAAAAAAAAATGAATTTTAATTTTTTTTGATATTTGCACAGATGCCGGTACACCGGCTTATTCAACAATCTTTTTTGCCAATAATAGCCTTTTTTAAACATTCCGGGAAAAACCGCTGTTGAATTTATGGCTAATTCGTTTATATATAGATACATAGTTCAAAAAAATCTCTCCCACTCGTTTAGTGAAAAATGCCGGGAGAGAAAAATCATCTATAATTCAACCCTAACTCATTGATATAATTCCTATTGCAAATATATGCGATAGCATCTGTTTTAAACCGTTATTTCCTTAGCGTACGTTTTTCTTAAAAAGATGCCCCCTGCCTTTTCTCAACTCTTAACTCTTCATTTTTAATTCTTAATTCTCCTCCCCTACTCTCTTTTTCCCACAACCTTTGGATTGACACTGTTTCACCAAAACATTGCTATTGTGTCGCTGATGTAAAATAATTTCCTCATTGAGAGAGTATCACTACCTCACAGAGAGACTACCGCTCTCTATATAGACCCGATACCGCTACCTCTATTGAGAGAGTATCACTATGTCTATAGACCTTTTTTATATACATAATTTTTTATACTGATACAAAAATCATAATATAAAATTATATAAATTTTTCTTGACACTTTGTATACAACTGTATTATATTTCATACAGTTGTATATATAAATATACATACAACTGACTATTTAGCAACAAATAACAACAAGGAGTAGTATTATGGCAATCAGGTATTACATTAAAAAACAAAAAATGCTCGGTAATGAGATTCTTATTCCAAGAGTAGCATTAAAAGGTTCTTATGATAAGAATATGCTCATAAACCGTATGCTTGATATGGGCTCAACCATCACGAAAGCCGACATTCTTGCAGTTTTAAACAACTTTGAAAAGGCAGTTAGAAATATCTGCCTTGAGGGTAACAAGGTTACAATTGGCGAGTTTATGCAATTTACCCCCTCAATGTCCGGTAAATTCGAGTCCGAACTCGATGGGTTTGATCCGTCAAAGCATGAACTTTATGTTACAGCCCAAATCTCATCGGTATTCAACAACGAATTTGAGTTAAGCTCAACTTGTGAAAAAGTCTCATCGGTTGAGAAGAAGCCAAATCTCATTCAAGTTGCAGATGTTGGGACCGGAGAGTTAAACAAGGTTGTAACCAAAGGAGACATTATTTCAATCGGAGGCGAAAACCTCAAATTTGATGAAACCGAACCGGATGAATACCTGAGATTTGTCAACAAGACCAATCAGGCTGACTTCATATCTATTATCAAATTCCAAAAGAAGACCGACAAAGAGTTGGTTTTCCTCTTCCCGGATACTGCAATCACAGAGGGTTATTTTGAAGTAGCAAACAAAATGAACACTCTCAATTTAAGAGTCGGCAGAACTCAGATATCATTATTGGTACAATAAGTTTTTTCTCTTTTCATTCTCTCTCTTCTTTCAGGGGGAGAGAATAAGAAAGGAGGCAGGATTGGTAATATGATATGACAAGAAATGTAAGAATTGTTATTTTTGATACTGTAAGGAATTCTTTTGGCAGGTCCAAAAAAGAATTAATGCTTTTAATTAAGAGAAAGATTTTAAGAAATGAAAGAAGATGCGGAAAGATTTATTTTTATTATGATGAGATAAAAAAAAGATTTAACAGGGGGCTTGATTTTGAATACTGATAACAACAAAAAAACAACAGATAAAAAGCAGAAATATATAACCATTTTCGGAATTCCTTTAAAGATTCCGTTTTTTCATCACACTAACTTTTCCAAAGTAAACAAACAAGGCGGAAGTAATGGAAGATAACAAAAATAAAATTTCAATGTTTGCCGGTGTAATTACCGCCATCGTTACAGGATTATTCGGAACTATGAATCTTGCAATACAAAAAAACAGCCCCGTAGTTTCAATTATTCTTTACACTCTGACTTTGATTTCACTCATCATGATCATAGTTTTATTCATCCTGAAAAGGATCAAAAGCAATGACAAGATTATCGATTTGAACGAACTTTTAACCCTACAAAAAGAGATTGACAGGATTTTATTGATTCGTATTCGCTATAAACAGTGCCTTGCCGCTGAAAGTATTTTATTCCGTATGAACAGGACTATTTTAAATCTTTTTACGGATGTCTTAAAGTCCTATTGTGAAGAAAAAAAAATTGATATAATTCCTCACATCGAAAGGGCGGAACCGTTTCTTTATTACAAAGAGGTTTTAGAAGAAATCAACGAAGAAAACAAAAATCTTTTAAAGACAACCATCGAGCAGAATAATTTTAACAAACTTTCGGATAAGGAGTTTGAGAAATACAAAGAGGAGAAATATCAACTTTTTCTTGCCAATGCCGAGGGCGTGAGAAATGCCAAATATTCCGACGAGATTTGCATTGTTCCGATGGATTATCTTTTAGAAAAAAAGGAGAAAGAAATCAGGGATGTCTGCAAATTGAGTTTATACACAATGCTTGACAAGATCAGAGAGATTACAATTTTGGAATACGAAGCAATCGAAGAATTGCAGGGGAAATTAAATATTTTAAAACAAAAATTGAGAGGCTAAAATGAATTTATATACATACAAAGCAATTTGTACAAGGGTTATCGACGGCGATACAATCGTATGCAATATTGACATGGGATTTTTCACCCAACTCAACGAGCAAACAATTAGAGTCGCAAGAATTAACACACCCGAACTGCCGACGGCAGAGGGTTACAGGGCAAAAATAAGATTACAAAATCTAATTGAGGGCAAAGAAATTGTTATTAAAACAGAAAAAAATAAAAGCAAATCAAACGGATTCAAAATCTTTTCAGGAAAAGATAAATTCGGACGATGGCTCGGAGAAATATTTTACAACTCTGAAAACATCAGCGATCTTTTGGCTAAAGAGAACCTTGCAACTTATATTTAGTTACATCTTAGACCGTTTCAAGTAGCAGGTGAGCATGCTCACCTGTTATCCTATGCCGTAAAGGAGTAAAAAATGTTAGACCTATTTACACAAAAAGATTTACGCTGGCAAAATGATTCAATGGCATTACCTACCGACCGCATCGGCGAACTCGGTTGTCTTGTTACCTGTTTTGCAAATATAACAATTGCAACTCAAAAAAGCCCTTTCACTCCGGGATTATTAAATACTCTTTTGAAATTGAATAAAGGCTATCTCGGATTAGCCCAAAAGGATTGCCCCAAAGGTCAGGAAAGTTTTATGATTTATCCTGCGGTTGAATATTTACTTAACTGTAAAATCAACTATGACATAAACTATGACTTTACCGATTACGGAAAGACCTTTTATCTCGGCAAGTTTGAATACTCCAACGGAGTAAGCCACTTTGTTAATATTACAAACTGCAAACCGGGTAAAAATCAGGTTGAAATATACGATGTTTACTTTGGAAAAAGATCTCTTTGCAACAGGTCAGATTTTAAAAGAATAATGGAAGTTTATTTTAATTGAGAAAGGAGATATAGAGCATGGTAAATAAAATCAAAGATGTATTTGAGCATATAATCGCTTCAATTCTTGCAACTGTTTTTCTTCTTATTTTACTGATAATTAATTCTTTTTTCTTTTTGTTTGTTTTTTTTGATAAAAAAGATAAGGGGTCAAAATTATGAAAAGATTAAAAGTATTATCCATCGACGGCGGAGGAATCAGGGGAATCATTCCTGCCGTAGTTTTAAATCAACTTGAAAAGAAAATACAGATAAAAACCGGAAATCCTTCCGCCAGATTATCGGATTATTTTGATTTAATAGTCGGCTCCAGTGTCGGCGGACTTATCGCCTCTCTTTTATTACTCCCCGATAAAGATAACAAGCCCGTCTATTCTGCAAATGACATTTTAGATTTATTTTTATCTCACGGTAAAGATATTTTCAAATGGGACCCGGCTCAGAGTTTCAAATCATTTTTCACCCTTTGCGATGAGCAATATCCCGATAAATATATCAACTCCATTTTAACCGAGTATCTTGGCAGTTCAAGGCTTTCAAGTTTATTGAAGCCTGCATTGATAACCGCCTACGA
>Ga0209518_1004558_pt1 | contig 11020 bp, 17 predicted proteins | sample RifGroB1_FD_183993 | JGI IMG/M metagenome (GOLD analysis project Ga0209518, IMG submission 183993) | Groundwater microbial communities from Rifle, Colorado, USA - Groundwater B1 (SPAdes) (version 2) | ecosystem: Environmental > Aquatic > Deep subsurface > Groundwater | place: Rifle, Colorado... | reverse complement strand
AAAAAATCTATCTGGAAACTTTTCTTTAAATCCTTCAGCGCGTGTTGACTCCCCTAAATCAGCGGTTAAAACGACAATATCATTGTTTTTCTCGCCTGCTTCTACAAGCGCTTCGCCGAAACCGTCCCTAATAGATTTGAGATTTGAGATAGAGATTTGAGAATTTAACATTATTTTCTATTAATTAAACCTGTCAACATCTTTGAAATTTCATCAGCCCCATCTACCATTCCATCTAAATTCTCACTTTTAACAAATCCCTCCTCGGATAGAACAATTAGGATATTTACAGTCTCATAAACCGACCCCTTTGCCATATTATAAAAATTTCTTTGTTCCAAACTGGTTAACCTCCCAGTCCCTTCCGCAATATTATTGGTTATTGAGAGCCCAGCTCTTATTAATTGATCCGCGAACGAAAATCTATAACTACTGGGTAAACGATTGGCAATTAAAAACAATTCTCTACTATAATCTTTGGCTTTAACCCAAACGTTTAGTCTTTGAAATTTAAACATTTTTTGTTTTCTCTATCTCTATCTCCTTTCTCAAAAATTTTCCAACTCTTTCATCGCCCTGGAAAATTCGTCCTTGCCCGGGGCGCGGGCGTGCCAATCAGGATTACCCTCCATAAAAGATACTCCTTTGCCGAAAGTCGTATTTGCAATAATTACGCAAGGGTTATCTGCGAAAGTTTTTGCTTTCTCAAACGCTTCAAAAATCTGATTAAAATCGTGTCCATTAACTTCAATTACCTCCCAACCAAAAGACTGGTATTTGGAGGCCAAAGAGCCAAGAGGCATTATTTCTTCCGTCGTTCCTTCAATTTGAATTCCGTTCCTATCAACTATTGCAGTTAAATTTGCCAGTTTGTATTTATTAGCAAATGCAATTGCCTCCCAAGTGTTGCCTTCATTATGTTCCGCATCACTCAACATGCAATAAGCTCGGGTTTTGGTCACCGCCGCATATCCCGCCGCCTGTGCAAGACCCAAACCCAAAGGTCCCGAGGTATTTTCGACCAAAGAAAGAAATTTTCTCTCTGGATGGCCTTGTAGAGGGGAACCCAATTCGGCGTATTTTGTTAGTAAATCTTTATCTATTAAACCTTTTTCGGCCATTACCGAAAACCATGCGGGGCAAATGTGACCGTTTGAAAGAAAAAATTTGTCATCTTTTTCCAATATTCCAAAATAAAGGGAAACCAAAAGCTCAACCGCTGACAGTGACCCGCCGGGATGGCCGCTTCCAGCAACATAGATCATTTCAACTATGTCTTTTCTAACTTGACGCGCTACCTTCTCTAATTCATCCATGTTTTTTCTCAAATCTTTTTATGGCGGGCAAGACTTCAGAAACATTTCTTACGATTTCGAATACAGAAAGTTCATTTGTATCTATATTCATATTTTTCCTCAAAACGTCAATAATTTCTGCCCAGAAATCTCCAAAGAGAATAAAGGGTTTGTGGTGTCCAAAATAGAGTTTGGCCAAAACCCAAGCGGTTCCGAATTCGCTAATTGTTCCGCTTCCCCCTTTAAAAATCACAAAAACATCGCCGTATTCCATCAATTTAAACATTCTTTCAATATAATTCGTGGTTACAACTTCTTCATCGGGAACGTTTCCAATATATCTACCCTCATAGCCGGGAGCATTAACAGGGTCAAATGTAACCGTGATTGTTTGACCGTTGGCTTTCTCGGCTCCACTGGTTGCTGCCTCCATTACTCCGGGGCCACCCCCATCAACTATTACATAACCTTCCTTCGCCAAAATCTCGGCAACATCAAAAACGGCTTTATATGTTTCATCTGCGGGGGTTATGTTGGCATCGCCAAAGAAAGCAACTCTTTTAATAATATGTTTACCCGCGTATTTTTTATTTTCGTCCATTGAAAGATAAGCTTATCGGGTCAGTTGGAGCAACATTTTTTTCTAAAGTTCTTCCAACTCGAACAACCTGTTCGATAAGTCTATTGGCATATCCCCACTCATTGTCGTACCAGGCAAAGACCTTAACCAAATTTTCGCCAATCACTTGGGTAAGCGGTAAATCAACAATTGCGGATTCACCTCTTCCGATGATATCACTTGAAACCAAATTTCCTTCAGAAATAGCAACTATTCCCTTGTATAAGGGATTTTGTATTGCCTCTTTAAATGCATTATTGACCTCATCAGTTGTCGTATTCTTTTTCAGAATAAAAGTAAAGTCTGTAATGGAACCTGTTGCAACAGGAACTCTTAGTGCTGTTCCACCAAAAAGCCCTTCAAGTTCCGGGATCGTCTCCGTTGTAGAAATCGCAGCACCGGTTGATGTTGGAATAATATTTTCAGCAGCTGCACGGGCTCTACGCAAGTCTTTATGAGATCCATCTTGAAGATTTTGGTCATCGGTGTAACCGTGTGCCGTCGTAATTGCCGCTTTTTCTATTCCAAACTTGGAGTGAAGAATCGAAGCAACCGGAGCAACGCAATTTGTGGTACAAGAAGAGTTTGAAAGGATTTCTGGTAGATTCTCTTTCTCATTTACTCCAATTATATAAGTCCCCACATTCCCGCCTTTAACGGGGGCAGAAATAATAACTCTTTTTGCTCCACCGATAGCGTGTTTTTTAGCATCCTCCTCTGTAGTAAAGCGTCCTGTTGCCTCAATCACCACATCGACCCCGTATTTACCCCAAGGAATTTTCGCTGGATCTTTTTGAGCAAGAACCGGAACTTTTACATTCTTCTCCGAAATCATCAACTCTCCAATTAGAGGATCTTCATCTGTAACCTTTTCTGGCGCTTTGTACTCTGTACTTTGCACTAGGTGCTCGAATTTTCGATACATCGTATCAAAATTCGTCAAATGTGCCCAACCAGCCGTATTCATACTCCCGGAAGTGTTTATCGCAGCAAAAACAAGTTCATCCGAATGTTTTAAAATTCCAATTCTAAAAGCAATTCGGCCAATGCGACCAAAGCCGTTAATACCCACCTTAATCATATATTCATCCTAGCAGAGCATCGATTCCGGGTAAAGCCTTCGAAGCCAAAAATTCAAGCATTGCACCTCCTCCGACAGAAATCCAATCAAATTTACTTGTTAAATTAAATATTGTTAAGGCCGCTTCGGTATCACCTCCCCCGGCAATTTTATATGCAGGTGACGCCGCAACCGTCTCAAAAATTTCTTTTGTTCCTTGTCTATGACCCTCATCTTCATATTTCCCCAAAACCCCGGCAAGAACTATCGTCCCCACCTTCTCTATCTCTTCCCTAAATTTTTCAATTGTATGAAGAGTGATGTCTTCTTTATCTATATTAAGATTTCCGATTACAAGTTTTCCGTTTTGTGATCTCACGCTCTCAAGTCCACCATCTCCAAAGTATTCCGGAAGACGCCCCCCAACCAAAACTTTGTCGTAAATCTCAGAGAGTTTTTTTGCCATTTCAACTTTATCCTTTTTGATTCCCGAGATTAAAATAACAACCGGCCTTTGAAATTGCTTTCCCAAATGTTCCACCTCGGCAACAAACCTAAATCCTGCCACATGAGGTAATAATTTTGGTAAACCAACAATTGAAGCGTGGGCCCGATGGGAATTCGCAAAAGCCTCGTTAACATAAGCATCCCCCAATGAAGCCAAGTTCATCGCAAATCGTTCATTGTTTTCTTCTTCTCCTTTATCAAACCTCAAGTTCTCCCTTACCTCTGCTCCCCATTTATCAAAAAACGGCTGTAGGGGTTTAGTACTTAAGCTTTCGTCCACTTTCCCATCCGGCCGTCCTCTATGCCCAATTACAATAATTTGAGAGTTTTTGCTTTTTAGGTGATCCAAAGTCTCACCCGCCACCTCGAGCCTGGTAAAATCATTTTCAGGAACATCCAAATCCATTCTCACCAAAACTCTTTTTCCAGAAACATTCAGGTCTGTAAGTTTGGGCAGAAACATAAAATCAGTTTACCAACTAATAAGCTTGACTTCCACACACACTGGCTAGAATATCAGCAAAATGAAAGTTCAAATAGTAGATTTTCAAGGGAATGTTCTTGGTGAGTCGGCTAGTGTGACAGAAACTAAAGGTTAATTATTTGCCTCTATTTTTTCTGATGATCTTTTCTCGAGAATTCTATCAAAAGTAAGAATTTTGGATCCGTCTATTTTTGTACAAGCTATCAAAAAACTGTCAACAAAATGCATGCTCTCCCGATACCAGGGCCACATTGACAGAAGGGCCACTCTATCTTCAACTTTCAACCATTTTTGGGACAAAAGCACCTCCATACTCTCCGCAACTTCGTCTCTAGTTTTTTTGTAAAATGATTCTAATACGTAGCAACATTCCGCAATTACAACAACTTTTACCAGAAGCTTCCTTTTACCATCTTCTGCTTTTTTAAATATGTTTTTAGCTTCATCATAAAGACTCTCGTCATCTTTAACTAAATATCTCAAAATTATGTTTGTATCGATTATTTCCATCACATCTGTGCCCAATTCTTGGAAAAACTCTCTCTAGCTTTTTTTAACTGACTGTTTGTTAGCTTTATATCAGATTTTAATGATCCGCCTAGAGCCCAAAAATCTTTTCTGGGCATAACAGTTATTACCTCGCCGGTTTTTTGAATAACAGCCTTTGTGGCATTAAAAATTCCCATATCCCGCAAGAATAACTTGGGGATGGTCAACTGCCCTTGACTGGTTATAGAAACAACTTGTTGCATACCATTATTATAATTTGGTCCATTATTTTGTCAAGTCTCATTATTTTCAATTATTTGTCCGATTCTACTTCACGAGCTCAATGTTTCCCAAACTTTTCGCCTTTTTATAATAATCTTCGTCGCAGGTTAAATGTTGCAGTTTTATTTAGCTATTTTGTATTCTCTATAACTTTTTGTTTTTGGGTTATACTTTCCCATGCGACCATAATGTATAGCCTCAACAACAGACATTGTCTTTACTCTTTTCTTAATCACCTTTACCTTCCTGGTTATCATATTTAAATTGTAACAAAACCTACATACTTGTTATACCTGTAATACTTTTTATTACTTTTGTAGCCAGTGATTGACATCCACACACACACTAGCTAGAATACGAGCCAAATGGCAAAGTTAATCACTCTTGATTCAGGCAAAACAAAATCAGACTTATTAGTTTCAAACGAAGATATCAGCTTTCTTGTGCAGCTAATTGGTGAAAAAATAGTAGAAGGCCAACATGGAACCATCCGCGAGAGAGCCAGGGAAAACTCAGAAGGAAAAAGACTAAAAGAGCTTCAAGAATTCTTTTATCAGGCATTGATGGAAGATTAATTATTTGCTTCGATTCTTTCGATTTCCTCCAAGCGCTTTTCGTACCTGGCCTTACCGGAAAATTTGGTCTTTAGAAATGCAATAAGCATGGCTTTGGCTTCCCTTTCGCTAGTATAATCCGCCGCAAGAACCAAAATATTCATATCATCATCTTCCCTTCCCTCCTTAATTTGCTTTGCAGATTTTCCAATTGCTGCTCTTGCGCCATCAAACTTATTCGCAGCAATATCGGCCCCAACCCCACTTCCGCAAAGAACTACTCCGCGGGAATTCTCATTAGCAGCAACAAGCGAGGCAACTTCAGAGGTGTATTTTGTAAAATTATCACCAGATTCTAGATTCTGGGCTCCAACGTCCAAGAAATCATATTTCATCTCAAATAGCCACTTGGCAATTTTTTCTTTTAATTCAAAACCCCTGTGATCGGCGCCGATAAACACTTTCATTGAAATCCTCCCACCAAATCCATTAACTCCTGCCTCGGATTCTCGGATTTCAAAATATCTGAAGCAACGGCAACTCCAACAGCTCCCAATTCCAAACTTTTTTTAACATCTTCGCGAGAGTGGACTCCAGCTCCAACTATTAGGGGAGTTCCTGCAGCATTAGCTATCTCGTGTGCTTGGGTAATAATTTCAGGTTGTGCTTGGGCGACCGAAGTTGTTAAACTCCCTATTAATTCGGGAGGCTCATATGCAACATAATTTGGATTAAGAGAGCAAATATTTTTAAGTTCTTCTAAATCTTTGGCAAAAATCAAGGTTTTTAATCCAACTTCTTTTGCGCGATCCGATGCTTTTGCCAATTCGTCAAAATTTGTAAATTTAGTTTCAGAGTGGTTTAAAAAAGTCCCAGTTGCTCCATCCTCATACACTGCTTCCGGAATTATTGACCCTGTGTTGGCTCCGAATTCAACAGGGTCTATTTTTTGAACCCAAACTTCAAGTGTGGTTGTGGTTACGATTTCTTTTACATCAGAAGCCTGAATTACCGGAATAATTTTTATCTGTGAGCTGTGGGCAACCTCCTCAAGAATTCTAGTCAATTCAACGGCTTTTTTGCCTGTCCCTTGCTCATAAGTCTTGTAGTTGACAAAAATCATGTAATTCCGAGTGTGGAATTTATTTTTCCTTGGTCAAATCCCAAAATTGTTTCTTTTGTTCCGTCATCCCTGATAATCAATGTAAACGGAACTCCCAAAAATCCTCCGGAGACCGCCGACATTTCCTCCCTAGCCGCCTCATCGATATCAACGAGTTTCTCGGTAAAAGCAATGTTTTTGGAGGCAAGATAGTCCTTAAGCATTTTGCAAAAAGGACATGTGGTTGTTGAATAGATAGTTACCTGCATTATTCGACCTTCAATTCCCCTTCCATTCCCAAACTTTGGTGATTCCCTATTTCACAGAAAAAGGTAAAGCTACCGCTTTCTGAGGCTGTAAACTCAATCGTGTCACTTTTTCCGGTGGCAACAGTCTTTGTTTTGACATCAATCCCATTAATGATAAGGTTGTGAAATTGGGAACCGACATTTGTAAAAGTCAGACGGATTTTCTCCCCTTTGGTGATCGTTATGTTGGCAGGATTAAACGAATATTCGCTGCCTGAAACCACAATTTCTTTGGACGGAGTCGGCGAAGGTGTATTTTTTGGTTTATTGAGAAAAAACAATCCCGCGGCAATTACTGCAACAAATACGCCAGCTACCATAAGAGGATTTTTATTCACAAGACTATTTTAGAGGAATTAGAAAGAACCTTCAAGAATGGTCTTATCTCCGAGTTTAACAGACACTTTTTCCCCCTCGATTTTACCCTCAAAAAGAAAGCCTCCCTTGACAATTCTCATTACACCCATTGGCTTATCATCCACAAAAACTTGGTAGTATTCCCCAACTTCGGGATCGGGAAGATCCGCCAAAACCATATCCCGGGTTGCAATTCCTGCACCTGTTTCACCTGACACGTCTTTCAACTCAGTTTTTTCAGTATCCGTGGGAACAATTAAACCATTAAAAGTATCCGGGATTTTTTCTTCAACTGTCGGAGGTGTAACAGTTAGGGATTGCCTGTCCATTTTGACTTTTCGAATCCAAAAAATACCTCCAATAAGAAGCCCTAAAACCACCAAACCGGTTATAACGTCCCTAGTTCGCATTTGAGCCCTAAAATAGCACTGACCATCCACAATGTCAAGCCCGGCGGTAATTGTGCGGTAAATATGCGGGAATTAACTCAACTTTAGATACACTCCGAAAAGAGCCAGAACAGCGGCCACCAAAAGCCACTGGGTTGAGGCCAGCCAGATATCGGTTCCCAAGTAGCCCACTGCCGCCAGAGCAACCGAGATTGCCGCCCCCCACATAAAAATACCAGACAAACGTTTCATATCAATCACCCTCTCTCAAATTAAGTACCTATCAACTAAATACCCGGTCAAATAGGCAACCAGCGCGGCCAATCCTCCGATAATAACCATTTCGACCCCTCCCAAAAACCATTTCTTTTTTGTAAATTTAGTTCTTATTGACCCAACGCTAAAAAGAGAAACGAGAACTAGAGCCGCTGAAAAATAGAAACTGCTCCTAAATCCAGCCAGATACGGCAAAAGGGGCACAACTCCCGCAATAACAAACGAAAAGAAAGTAATGATACTGTGGGGTGAGGGAGAATGGTAATATTTTTGAGTTTTATCCTCTGCCTCTTCATATTCCTCCTCGCTTTTGACCGCCAAGTAATTTCCCGAGGCCATCGCAAATCCGTCAGCCAAAAGATTTGCCGCGCCCAAAATCAAAACTATCTTTGGAGAAAGCGATGCACCCAATGAGCCAGCAACAACAGCAAAAGTAGTTATGATTCCGTCGTCGGCAGCAAAAACAAAATCTCTCAAAAACGAAGCTCTTTCCCTTAAAGCAAACTTGTCCACTTTTAGATCCATGATACAATCAAACAACATTATGCTCAAGAGACTACTTTTTATCTTCATTTTTTTAGCTGCTGCTATATTTCTATTCAAGGATAAAAACAACCAAACACCCGCAAACCAAAGCGTTATTAAAGAATACAAGGCTACCATTAAATTGGGAGAGAAAACTTTTGATATCGCCCAATTTATCGGTAAAACGGCTCTTATCGCAACCGAGGCAAAGGTTAAAGTAGAAAAAACAGGGGATGGCGAAAACACATTTTTCACAGCTGTCGAAGGAAGAGTGGCAGACCGAAAGAAACGTGAGTTCTGGGAATTTTTAATCAATGGTAAGCAGGCGGAAGTTGGGGCCGGAAGTTATATTATCCAAAACGGCGATCAAATTGAATGGAAAATAAGCAACTACTGAAAAATCTAATCTTAATAGCAATCGGGGTTGCCTCAAGACTTATTCCCCACCCGGCTAACTTTACGGCTATAACAGGAATTGCAATTTATAGCGGCAATTTCTTTATTCCACTTTCGTCAATGCTTATATCCGATTTTTTAATTGGGTTCGACAGCTTGCAAATGAGAACTTTTGTTTACGGAAGTATTTTTCTTTCGGTGGTAATAGGTAAAATTGCGCGTAAAAATCCGACATTTACCAATATCGCCAAGGCTTCGTTTGCTGGATCTGTTCTTTTTTTTATAATCACGAATTTTGCTGTTTGGGAATTCGGAAACTTCTACTCAAAAGATTTAACGGGTCTTTTAACTTCCTACACGCTGGCTCTCCCTTTTTTCAAAAACGCAATACTTGGGGATTTTTTCTATACAGGAATTCTATTTGGGGCTCAAAAATTTGCTTTCTTTAATATCTTTCACCTCTCGGCTTTAAAACGAAAGGTCTAATTTCAGAAACCTCCCTAGGCTTTTGTTTATAGGTAAAAAGAATCTTATCTATATAATTTCCAAGGTCGCGGTAATAATGAACATCTCTCAATTCGATATCGTCTATGCTCTCCCCCTCTGATGGAGTTCTCGCATGCATAACAACATTGCCAATGGCCATTTGCTTCCAAAACATGTTCGGCGGATAGGTTTTTACTTTCACAACTTCATCCCAGGAAAGAGTCCTTGAATTGGTGGCAAAAAGAGTGGTCGGTTCAAAATGAACCACTCGCCTGTCGGTAATGTAGCTAATATTTCGCTTTTGATAGTCTCCTACTATTTTTGTGCCGATAATGGCGATGAGTGTACCCAAGGCAATCCCTAAAAACTTAAACAGAGATGAAACGCCAACTATTTGCGACCCGACCAAAACAAAAGCAAGAAAAGCTACCAATGCAATAAAATACACTTTTGTTAATTTTATAAATGAAGCAATGTGGTGGGGTCTAATGACAGAAAGTATCCTCTCATCACTCTGGCGGCCGTAAAAATCTGTCTCGATATTCTTCATCGACATAAGATAGATTATATTACCAGAAAAACACTATTGACAAAGTGAATCTTTTGACCAGATACTTAATCTGCCTCGATGAGAAGTATAAAACTTGGGGTAGCATTTTTACTCTTGTCGTTTTTGTGGCCCCAAATCACGCTCGCTTCCTCAAACCGTTCTTCTTATTTTGATTGGGGAGCATACTACGGACGAGAAAAAGTCTTGGGAATTACTTTTTCCTCGCTCGAAGGGTTTCCCGCACCGCCCATTCCCGATGATCTAAATCTCCCCCAACCGGGCATTGTCCCCGGAAGTGTCCTTTATCCGTTTGAAACTCTGATAGAAAATGTCCAGCAATTGATAATTTTTGATCCCACAAAAAAGGCAGAGCTCCGCCTAAACTTGGCCTCTGAAAGATTAGCCGAAGCAAAGGTCTTAATTGAAAGGCAAAGGCCGGACTTGGCCCAAAATGCCGTTTCCTCCTACAAAAATGAGATGGCGGGCATTGCCGTCGATCTTGAAAATCTTATAAAAAGCGATGAGGCGGAAGGAATCAAATTGATGGCTGATGTGGAAGCCGCCTCTGCCGAACACTTAATCTTTGCCCAAGCTCTGGCCACCTCCTCTTCTCCCAGTTTAAGCGGCGTTTGGGATAGGGTTTCTGATGTATCCCAAAATGCAATGGATAGGGTATCGGATATTGCCGGCAAACCCGCTATTCCAGAAGAGCTTTCGGCAAGCCTGCAAAATCTGAAAGAGCAAGGTCTTATAACTCCCGAGGAAAGCACTAAACTTTACGGTTTAGCCAAGAGAGAAGAAGTTAGAGATGAGCTGGACAAATTGGCAGGCTCCGGACAATTCCCGTTGGGAGAAATGGCAAAGCTTGACGAAGCAGTTAGGGAAAATTACCCGGAGTCGTTCAAGGCAGAAGAGGATATTCTGAGATTCGCCGAACTAAGAAGTTATCAGATTCAACTCCGACCTTCAGCTGATATTTTAGCTGAAGTAAAACAGTGGCAAAATGCACCGGGAGAAGTTCCTCCCCCTCAAGAAATTAGGCCATATCTTTATTACCCAAGAGCCCAGGAGTTGGCTTCAAAAATAGATTTGGGCAGATTTAACACCGGCCTACAAGCAGAGGTCGTTGGATCATATCCAAGGGAGGCAGGTCAAAATCCTACGTATTCCCCCCCTCCGGCGATTTCACCCGAAGAAACGCCTCCCTCTCCCACTACCCAACCATATTTAGTCGATTATAATGGTCCCCTTCCCGGAAACCCGGCCTACATTTTTAAGCAGTTGGGTGAAACCCTCTCAACAACCTTCACCTTCAATACAGCGGAACGGCTGGAGCTTGAA
>Ga0209518_1004556_pt1 | contig 11021 bp, 12 predicted proteins | sample RifGroB1_FD_183993 | JGI IMG/M metagenome (GOLD analysis project Ga0209518, IMG submission 183993) | Groundwater microbial communities from Rifle, Colorado, USA - Groundwater B1 (SPAdes) (version 2) | ecosystem: Environmental > Aquatic > Deep subsurface > Groundwater | place: Rifle, Colorado... | reverse complement strand
TAAAATCCCCTTCCACTTTGGCTAAGTAAAGATAATGGTATGCCCCTGGATTTCGTGCCACCATAATTCCCAACTCCGGATAGGGATCGAGACTCACCAAGTCTGTGGTGACTTTTAGAATTACCCCATCCCCAATCCGAGGCTCTGAAGGAGTCCACTGGAGCGACACGGGATGTTCCCTGACGTTGCCAGACCAGTGGCCAGTGGTAACAGTCGGAGGATACAAACCAGAGCAGGATAATAAAACCAGGACAGGTACAAATATTGTGCTGACCTTAAACATGTAAAAGTCTCTCCCGGGTTTTGAGGAATTCCATCAAACCTGAAAAGGGATCTCTGGTGACGGGGAAATGGGCGTACCACCCCCCACCACGGCGAATTTCCAAGGAAAATCGAATTCTTTCTTCTTCGCTCATAAATCCCATCCGATGATTTTCCTTTTTTTGGGATGTATCCACCCATTTTTTTTCCCCAGTCTCAGAATCCATAAGGTTTACCAGCCCGCCCTGGGCGAATTCCCGGGGATCAGTGATGTGAATAATCCACAGATCGTGGCGCTGTGCCAAAGCTTTAAGGGAAGGCAGGTCGGGGTCTCCATAAAAATCGGAAATTACAATCACCGTGCTTTTATGATTAAGAATTTGAAAGAAGTGACGCCAAAGGGATTTGAAACTTGTTTTCTTACTTTGGGTTTCATGACTAAATATATCCTGGAGGGAACTCCATAACTGGGCTTCCCCTCGGCTGGGTGATCGGGAAAATTCTATTTTATCGGTAAATCCCGTTAAGGCGAATCTATCTTTTTGTAGAACGGCTGTCCAACCAATCAAGGTTAAAAGCTCCCGGGAGTACTGTAGTTTGTCTCCGAAATCCATGGAAGCGGAAAGATCTAATCCCAGATGAATGGTTTGTTGCCGTTCTTCCTGAAACTGCCGAAGCTGGGGTTTCCCAGTACGAGCTGTAGCCTTCCAATCCAGCCTACGGATATCGTCCCCGGGGACATAATCCCGCAGATCCCGAAATTCCAAACCTTGTCCCAGGACGTTACTCTTCCATTCCCCCACTAAACGATTATCCGCCAGCTGCCGAGCCTTAATTTCCAGAGAACGGAGTTTCTGGCGAAGCTTTTCCTCCATCACGGTGCAGGAACCCCCGCAAGTAAGGCTCTAACCAAGTCATCGGGAGTTTTACCGTCGGCCAAGGCTTCATAACTTAAAAGGAGCCGATGCCGAAGAATCCCCGGTGCCAAGGCTTTTAAATCCTCGGGCAAGACAAAATTTCTCCCTTCAATCAGGGCTTTAGCCCGGGCCGCCCAAAGGAGAAAATAAACCGCGCGAGGACCGGCTCCCCACCTGAGGTAATTATCCAACCCCAGGGGTTTAGAATCCCGGGAAGAGCGCACCAGATCCACAATAAATTCCTCCAAAAGGGGATCCACGTGAACCTGAGTAGCTAAAGAATGAAGCCGGTCTAAATCCTCCAGGTTAAAAACCTGCTCCGGTTCTTGGGTCTGGGTTTTTTTCTGTCGCAATATATTGAGCTCTTGATCTCTGGTGGGGTAATCCACGTGAATTTTAAGCATAAATCGATCCAGCTGAGCCTCTGGAAGACTATAGGTCCCCTCCTGCTCTATGGGATTTTGGGTAGCTAGAACCAAAAATGGTCTCGGAAGGGGAAAGGTTTCCTCTCCCAAGGTGACCTGCCTTTCTTCCATGGCCTCCAGGAGGGCGGATTGAACCTTGGCTGGAGCCCGGTTAATTTCATCTGCCAATAAGATGGAGGTGAAAATAGGCCCTTTTTTGATGGCAAAGTCCCCCTTCTGGGGATGGAAAATTTGGGTCCCCAAAAGATCCGAAGGTAAAAGATCGGGGGTAAATTGAATGCGCTGGAAACCCAAACCTAAGGTCTTGGCCAAGGTTTTCACCGTCAGGGTCTTGGCCAACCCCGGAACCCCTTCAATAAGCACGTGCTGTCCACAGATCAAGGCCACCAGAAGACCTTCCACCAACTCGTCCTGACCCACCAGGACCTTTTTCATCTCATTTTTAAACATTTGGATCTTATGCTGAATCCATAAGGTGTCATTTTCATCGTTCATACTGGTAAAACCTCATACTTTGTCACTGGTTTCAAAAAAGACATTGCAAATCCCTTTCCCAAGCTTTAATATCTTAAATAATGAGAACTGGCAAGAATTCACCCAAAACTACCGATAAAATTAATAATATGGAAATGATAATTCGTGGATTAACGGCAAATAAACTTTCCTTGACCAATGATGGTCAGTTGAGCCTCTTTTTCGTGGGCGTGGGAAGTGCATTTTCCAAACGGCATTATCAGACGAATCTCCTGATAGTAAAAGGAAACGATCACCTGATGGTGGACATGGGAACCAAGACTCCCCAGGCTTTTTATGAGTTAGGAACTCCCATCACCAGTCTTAAAAACTACTTTGTTACCCATAGCCATGCGGACCACGTGGGCGGTTTGGAAGAGGTGATGCTCATGTCCCGGTATATGAGCCGGACTAAGCCCAATATCTACATCACGGAAACCTATCAACACATGCTTTGGGATATGAGTCTCCGGGGTGGATCTTCCTTCAATGAGGAGGAGGAAGGGCGACATTTGACCTTTGGGGATATGTGGACGGTTCATAGACTCCGTTGGTTGCCTAATTATCCCCGGGAAACCTATGAATTTGAAGTGGGCGGCATTAATTGTAAAGCTTTTCGAACCATGCATATACCGGGAAACGCCCCATCCTGGGTCGAAAGTTCCTGGTCCACTGGACTGGTGATCGATGACAGGATCCTTTTCACCGGGGATACGAAATATGATCCGGATCTACTTTTAAGTTTCGATAAAAAATTTAATCTGGACTATATTTTCCACGACTGTCAGTTTTTCCCCCCCGGGGGCGTTCATGCCTCCATAGAAGAGCTCAAAGAGCTTCCAGAATCCATCAGAAAAAAAATTGTGTTGATGCATTACGGGGACGATTGGGAGAAAAACCTGGAAAAAGTTCAGCAGCAAGGTTTTCATAGCCTGGCTCAGCAGTGGGTCTATTATGATTTCCCTAAGAAGTGAGCCTCTTGCAAAAGGACTGCGGTGTATTTTCAGTGCGTGAAAAACTCGTTCAAGTAAGAACCTCGGGTAAATTGTAAACATCCTCCATGGTTTCCACCAGGATTCCCCCCATTCCCAACTCCAAGGGAATGGCGATGTCCACATCGTACCTATCCCCAATAGACAAAGTATTCTCTTTTACAAATCCTGCCATTTCTAAGGCCTTTAAAAAAGGCTGGGGACTGGGTTTGGAGAATCCGGAATGCTCCAGGCCTGTCACCCCGGGAAAAAGGTCCTCCACACCCAAGACCCTTAATGTTCGTAGACCGATTTCTCCGGCGTTGTTGGTTAAAGCCCAGATGTTCCAGCGTTTTTTAAGCAGCTTAAGCGTTTTCCGGAGAAGATTATCCTTAACCAGGTAATCTTCAGGCCGAAGGGCCTCCAACCTCAGGGCTGCGGACTCTTGGATGGTGACACCGTAGAGTCCATGGAGTATATTTCCAAAGGATGTTTTTTTCCCCCCATGGGTCTTTTGATATTCCTGGTCCCAGAGATGGATTTCTTTTTCCATTTCCCCAGGGCTTTGATCCCGTTGATGAGCCAGAAGTTTAATCTGATTGGTGATTTGGGAGTCGTAATATTCTTGATGTCGGTACAGGGTCAGATCTATATCAAAAAGAAGACCCGTCAGGGGATTTGGTAAGGAGTATATTTTCATGAATTTGGAGTTCCATTATTACACCACGTATTTTTTGGCGCAAAAAGCGGGATTTTCTGATGCGGAAGCTCAAATCCTAGCGTATTCTTGCCAATATGTGGACAATAACCTAATCACCTATGAAATTTCCACCCCCCAAGGGTCTTATCTCACCCAGCCCACTCAAAATTTTGGCTTCTGGGATGATAGGTTCGCCCTGGAAGTGTATATTCCTTTCCATTTTTTCCCCGGAGACGGGGATACGCTTCCTAGTCCTCGTAAGGATGGAAAAACCCAGGAATTCTCTGTGACCCCCGGGAGTTTGGGCGCAAAACATGTGTTAATTACCGCCTTGAAATCCAGAAATCTCTACCAGATCGGAATCGCCCTTCATACCTTTGCCGATACCTGGGCACACCAGAATTTTACAGGCCTCAGGGAAATTTGGAATGAATCGGAACCCAATTCCGCCATCCCGCCGGTGGGTCATGCCCAATCCCTACGTAATCCCGATCGTTTCGACCAGGTTTGGACCGATCGCAGGCTCATCAGCTCCCTGGTATCCAACCGGGAACGGTTCCGGGAAGCGGCAAAAAAGATATACCGCTACCTGTGTACTTATCAAAAAAAAGATTTTGTGGATGAAGATTGGATTTTGGATGAATGGGAAAATCTGTTTAAAACCGCGAGAGCCGGGGACGATACGGAATCCCGCATGGCGGATTTCATCATCACCTGCGAAATGCCCCATTATAATAGAAAGCTCTGGATAGAACAGGCAGTGGTGCCTGGTTCAGTCCACTGGGAGGACGAAAGTCTGTTCAAGGGATTTGATAAGGTGATGTGGCTCGCCGATGAGCTCCTCTACAAGAAAAATTTTTTAAAGCGGGACACTTTGAAAGGGAGGGAAGATTTTTACACTACCCCTTACTTTCACTGGCAGGAAGCATCAAAAGTCCATAGAAAAACAGCCCAGGATTGGTTGGATCTCCATCGCCAGGGCTGGAGGGAAAAGGTATGACGTCCGATATGAATACCATGCGGTTATTTCCCTTATTAATTTTATTGTTCCCTTTTCTCGGGGCCCAAACCCTGGATCTCACCTCCTTAGGCATGACGGAATTGAAAGTTCCCGAATCCGGGGTGTATCAATTCAGTTGGACCACCCCACCCCCGGTGGGAGAAGTGGGTATATGGGCAGTGGAAAAGCAAGGCCGAACCCTCATTAGCCGCAACCGGGGACAGGAAGGGCAAATTCTAACACAGTGGACCGTGACCCTGGAAAATGACCGCACCTACCTGATCCTTCTCCAGGGGGGAGCAACCCAAGGACAGATTCATTATGGAAAGGCCGCCTGGGGCCCCCTGGTGACCCAACTCAAACAGGAATTAACACCGGTGAGCCGGGATAGGGGTGAACTGGGATGGATGGGAAAGTTGGATATCCTACTGCCCTTAGTGGGCGCAAAAGTGGTTCCCTCATCCTCAGGGATATTCCTAGGAGCTCAAGACTCCCAGGGATTGAAAATCTATCGGAGTACCCAGGATATGTGGGAAAACTTAGGAAGCTATAGGAATATAGAAGCTTGGGAAAGCTGGGATTTGGGAGTGGACAAACATCCCACCCTCCTCTACAGCTTTTCCAAAACTTTAGAATTGGGTCCCGAATTTCGGATGGATGTTTGGAATTCCCCAGATTGGCAGAATATTAATATTTTCCGGGACAATGTGGGTGGTCAAGTCCAATTAACGAATTACCACGGTATTCTTTATGGATCTTACTGGCAAATTCAAGGCCTGCCCCAGTGGAAAATTAGGGACCTGACCAATCAAAAAGAATTGCCAGCGCCCCCGAATTCCCTCCCCCTGTCCTCCCAGTATTTTATCGGAGTCAAAAACACGGGAATCTGGGCAGTCTTCCAAGAAGCCCACGGACCGGATCGTTGGTACTTTATTCAGCAGTTCGATGGTAAACTTTGGACTAATATGAACTTTCCCGTGGTTAAAAATCCCAAGGCTTTTTTGCATACCCCTGGTACTACGCCCCTAGCAGGAGTCATCGACTCTCAAGGAAAACCCTTGATATTTCGATGGGAAAAGGAAGTTTGGACAGCCTTGAACTTTCCCGAACAGTGGAAATACGACCCTGGTACAATTTATAAACTCTTGGAAACCAATACAGGTATTTATCTCTTTTCCTCGGGCAAATCAGGATTTACCTATCAAAGGCTGGCCGGTGGTGTTTGGTACGGGGAAGTACGCCTCCAGGGTTTACAGCTTCTGGATTTATGGAATAATCCCGAAGGAAGCGGCGCTCTTGTGGTCCAGGAAATGAATAAACCCGGACCCCTATCCCTGGAATTTTATTCCCTTCCCTAATTCTAACCATAATACAAATAATAAAATTTAGGAGTTTTTATGAAATTAAAGTACAATGCCCCCGTAACCCTAAGCTTTGCTCTCATGGCTACGGTTATTCAAATCATTTCCACTATCCTGGGGCAAGGTTCCACAGAATACCTTTTTTCCGCTCCCGGGGCCGGGAGCTTTTCTCCCACCGCTCCCTTGGATTACTTTCGCCTCGTCTCCCACGTTCTCGGGCACTCGGGATGGGAACATCTGGTGGGAAATTTTACCTTCATCTTGCTTTTGGGACCCATCCTGGAGGAAAAATATCAATCCAGCAGTTTGATTTTTATGATGGTCATAACCGCCTTGGTCACGGGTATTTTAAATACCTTGTTTCTTTCCACCGGTTTGATGGGGGCCAGCGGTATCGTCTTTATGATGATCCTCATGGCCAGTTTCACCAATATTAAATCCGGGGAAATTCCCCTCACTTTTATCGTGGTCACCATTTTATTTTTAGGAAAAGAATTTATCAACGCCACACAAAATAACGATATCAGTGAATTTGCCCACATTATGGGGGGAATCACCGGAGCCTTGTTCGGATTTTTGGCTCCGGTTTTAAATACTAAAGTGACGAAGTCCTAGGAGGCTCCTGGAAGCTCTTAATTCTGCCAGGGACGAAATCGATGATTTGTTTTTCTCTGGCTCAAAAGATCCATTTCTGTGGCTAGGATTTCTTTCCAAGGCAGTGATCCCTGGTGATCGGGGTGGTCAATTCGATATTGATCACCCAAAATGCGGATTCGGTAGGAATTTTGAAAAAATACCAAATACCCTACGGGTCCGGGGAGAAAAAACACCACGAAAACGGCTATTCCAAAAACCAGGGAAAATCCCATGTTAGTAAAATAATTCAAGGTGGCGGTATCTCGAAAAACCACGAACTGCATCACAGAGACCGCCAGAATCAGGGTTAACAGGGGAATAAGACCCATGATCAGTCCATAACCCAAATTCTGAAAAAGAAATCGGAAGGCTTCTTTATAGGCTTTAATTCCCTTCAGGTTCTTTTGTGAACGAACTGCGAGGTAGTAAGGGGATGCCAAGGCAAAAATAATCCCCGTGGCGATAACCAGACCCGCAGCCACAATACCGGAAGCCCCCATCTTTTCCAAATAAAAGGGAACGGCGACCAAAACCGCTGCGGCTAAAAAAGCAAAAATACTGTAAGACCAGAACAAATCTCCAAATCCCCGGGCCATAAAAGAAAAAAAGTCTGCTTTTTTGGCTTTTCTATAATCCGCCAGGACCCAGGAATAGGGACCCGCCGCTCCCAGGAAAATAAGGGATATAACTATTCCCCCCATGGCCACAGCCATGATGGCAACCTGTGGAAAACTTTTAATGGTCGTGAATGAAAAACCCAACAGGAATGGGAAGATGACTACCAAATTGATAACCAAAGTTGGGATAAAATTTTCCCAAAGATCGGAAATAGTTTTTTTTATAGCAAGGGTAAACATGGGGCCTCCTAGGACACAGTGAACAATATCAGAGTTTTCGGGATGATTATACCATAGGTGAGAGGGCGAGATGGTCCAAGAGGCGACGCATAATAATCCAACTTTCTCTTTCCAAGGTTTGAGGGAGATCGTCTGGTGTATGCATGGTTTCCCACGCAGGAGGTTTACTTTTAGGATTTTGTTTCAGATGCAGGGCTTCTTTTCTCGGAAGAAGGCTTATCTGGAGAGCGGGAATCCCCAAACCCAGGAGCCCCAAATCGTCGGAAAAAGGGGTATGGAGTTCTAAGATTCCCCGGCTATCCAGAGCGCTGAGGGCTCGTAGTCCAGCCATTCGGTTTTTTTTCACCCTTGCCACGAGCTCTGCATCTATTTTTTCCTTAAGGTTTTTTATAACTTCCTCACCCCCTCGACCTAAAACCAGGGTATCACCCTTCCCCGTCATATCCAAAACGACGAAGAGTCCTTGGGACAATCCTTCCTTCTGAAACCTGGAACCCAGGGAAAAAACCCCCTGGTCTTTGTAACCCTGTCCCGACATTAACTCCTCTCCATCGGTAAAAAGAATATGAAGGGGACGGAGATTAGTGGGTTTTCGTCGGAGAAAATCTAAAAGGTGAAAGACACTGGCACCGTTATCATTGGCTCCGGGAGATCCGGGTACCGCATCGTAGTGGGCTAAAATAATGAGGGGATCCCCCACTCCTTGGGCATAGGGGACGTAAAAATGGGTTCTAGTTCCCTCTTTCCATACATGGACGGGTCTTTGTAACTTCGAAAGTCTTGAAGATAACCCAAGCCGCCTTTCTCCATCACAGAATTCGCCCAAGTCCCCTAACCATTCATTCCAAGAAAGTCCAGCGCTCATAGTTTGATTTATCGGCAGTCTTTCTTTCCCGACCTTGAACCAAGGCGCTACATTGGGTAAATTGACCTATGCGATTTTTACTTTGTCTCACCTTTAGTTTATTGACCTGGAACCTCGGAGCACAGCAGCCCCTGAGTACCCAGTCCTTTGAAGCGGGAATTTTAATGGATGCGGCCTCCGGTCGAATCCTATGGTCAAAAAACCCAGAACAGGAAATTATACCTGCCAGTCTCACTAAAATGATAACGCTCTACATGGCTTGGCAAGCCATGGAAGAAGGACGGTTTACCAAAAACTCCTTATTTAAAGTTCCCAGGGAAACCTCAGCTCAGGCCATGGGTCCGGACTCATCCCTCATGTTCCTGGAAGAAGGTATGAACGTGAGTCTATGGGATCTTATGCAAGGATTGGCCGTGGACTCGGGAAATGACGCAGCGGAAACTCTCGCACTCATGATCGGGGGGACCAAAGCAAATTTCATGGGATCCATCGACTTTAATTTAAAATCCTTGGGATTTAAATCCTTGAAATTTTACGATCCTGCGGGTTTGGATATCCGTTCCCGGATCACTGCTCGGGAATACGCCGAATTCTGCAGAATTTATATGGGTAAATTCCCCCAGGCTTTAAAGGAGCTCCATAATTTAAAACGTTTTACTTTTCCTAGTAAAAAAATACCCGGCTTTCACACCAGACCCATCACACAATTTAATCGGAATCTTCTTGTGGGGACCTATCCCGGGGTAGATGGCTTAAAAACCGGTTATCTTCCGGAATCGGGATACCATATCGCCACCACCGCCATAAAGGAACAAACCCGGCTTATTGCCTTGATTTTGGGAGTCAGGGAAAGAACCACAGATGCAGGAACCCGGGTGAGGGCCAAGGCCGCCAGTCAACTATTGGATTGGGGTTTCAAAAAATATGAGCTGCGAATCTTACCGGCTCCGACTTTGCCTGTTCCGAGGGTTTTTTATTCCACTGAAGAGTACCCCGTGGTTCAACTTAAAAACCTTCCCCAATTTGTTCTCTCTGCCCAGGAACTTTCAGCATTGAAAGTGGAGATCAGGATGCCTTTAAGATTTGAAGGCCCCTTGCATCCCGATAAGGTTTTGGGTGAGGTGGTCTATCGTCTACAGGGAAAGGAAATATTTTCCAGTCCCATTACCACGGATAAATCAGGAGATCATACTCCATGGTATATTTCCCTTTGGCAATTTTTTGAAATTTTATTTCAAAACCTCATGGGTATACCAGCTCCCGTGAAGTTATAGCCTTGACTTAATTCCAACCCTTGGATACTTTGATCTTAGATCTGGGGAGCCCGTTGGGCTGAGAGGGCACACACAGGTGTGCCGACCCAAAAACCTGATCCGGTTAGTACCGGCGGAGGAAGTATCCATGAATTCCCTTTTTTCCCCCCTCAATATCAGTCTCAAAATTTTGCCCCGGGTTTCTGATGAAGAAATATATCCTGTGGTTGATAAAGTGATTGAACTCATCCAAGCCTCCGGGGTTAAATACCTCGTGGGACCCACAGAAACGACCATGGAAGGCGACTGGGATACTATTTTTGATATAATCAAAAGAGCCCACCTGCTTTGCTTTGAACTAGGCGCAGGGAGAGTTTTATCCTTGATCCAAGTGGATATGAAGGCCGGTGGGGTAACCATGGATGAAAAAATCTATAAATATCGCTAAAAGCTGGGGACCAGGGCTTTTTTGGATCGGTCTACTGGCCTTCTGGGAAGTCACCGCCGGATTAAACCTGTATCCCACTGCGCTCCTCCCCCCCCCTGGGAAGATTTTTAGTGCCCTCGTGAAGGATTGGCCCCTGATCCAGAAGCATCTAATCTTCACCCTTTGGCTCACTTGGCAGGGTCTATTGCTGGGGATAGGATCAGGGTTAGTCACGGCCTTTGTGGTGGACAAATTTCCTAGGTTCAAACCCTATATCTGGCCTTTTCTCACCATTAGTCAAACATTACCGCCTTTTCTCATTTATCCCCTCCTACTTTTACTCCTGGGGTTCGGAGAAACTCCCCGGGTGTTAATTGCAGCCTTGGTTTGTTATTTTCCCGTGGCCGTGAGTTTTGCCCAAGGATTAAAACAAACAGATCCGGACAAGATGGAGCTGTTTCGTAATATGGGGGCCAAAACTTTGGTGACTTACCGGTTTTTAAGAATTCCTTCGGCCTTACCTGCTTTAGCCGGGGGAATAAAAGTTGCTGCTGCCTATTCTGTAGTTGGGGTAGTTTTTGGGGAAATGATGGGGGGGCCCATGGAAGGAATGGGATATTACATGATCAGGAAAATTGACACTTTTCAGCCCGCCGCTGTCTACGGAGCGGTAGTTCTAATTAGTCTGGTGACCTTAATGATAATAAAGTTTTTTGAAATCTGGGAGCAAAAATTGCTCTCCAAAAGAAATAGGAGTGAAGAGTGAAAAAAAATATATGGCTATGGACATCAATTTTGATCCTAGGATCCTGCGCTGCCCCGGAAATTAACCAGA